>Ga0137390_10005291_pt1 | contig 10875 bp, 7 predicted proteins | sample 15con2h24AmetaG_FD_104937 | JGI IMG/M metagenome (GOLD analysis project Ga0137390, IMG submission 104937) | Vadose zone soil microbial communities from Angelo Coast Range Reserve, California, USA - 15con2h2.4A metaG | ecosystem: Environmental > Terrestrial > Soil > Vadose zone > Saprolite... | reverse complement strand
ACGTGCCGGCCCAGCCGCTGCCCGGAACGGGGCGGATGGTCGGCGTCGACCTCGGCGTGGCCTCGGTGGTGGCGACCTCCGACGGGGAACTGTCCGGCAATCCGCGACACCTGGCGACCGCCCAAGATGGCCTGGTGCGCGCCCAGCAGGCGTTGGCCACCAAGAGGCGGGGGTCCGGCCACCGCCGTGTGGCCGTCGAGCGGGTGGCCCGGGCGCACCGCAAAGTGCGCGACTGTCGGGCCGACTGGGCCCACAAGATGTCCCGGCGGCTGGTCGACGACTTCGATGTCATCTGCCACGAGGACTTGCGAACAGCCAACATGCTGCGCCGCCCCAAACCCAAGCCCGACCCGGCCACACCGGAGCGATTCCTGCCCAACGGTGCAGCCGCGAAAGCCGGCCTGAACCGTTGTATCCAAGATGCCGGCTGGTCCCAGCTGCTGGCCATGATCGCCTACAAAGCGGAAGACGCTGGTCGCGCGGTCATCGCCGTCAACCCGGCCAACACGTCCCGGCGGTGTGCCGAATGTGGGCACACTGCAAGGGACAACCGGCGAACGCAAGCCGAGTTCCGATGTCAAAGCTGCGGCCATGAGGCCAACGCCGATATCAACGCGGCCATCAACATCCTCCGGGCCGGCCTGGCCCTGCGGGCCAACACCCGCGAAGCACCGGCGGTTTAGGTGCAAGGCCCAGCACATGAATGTCACCTCGGTGCACGCAAGGTCTCCATCAGAGAAGCGACGGCCAGCATCTCGCGGCGGTCTTCCTCGTCCGCCTCGAGTGCCTCGACCTCCTGGTGCAACTCTCGCTTACGTCCGAGGGCCTCGGCACTGTAGACCAGAGCCCGTCGGATGGCCTCGGACTGGGAGAGTCCGGAGGCCTCCAACCTGGCCAGAGCTCGCTCAGCGTCGTCATCGAGCCGGACTGAGATCGCTTTCGACACGTCCGTGTCGTATCACAGTCTGCGATACAGAGAAGGTGGAGAAGACGATCTCCTATTCAAACTTCCCTGAGCTGCGGGAACGGATCAGTGCGCTTGGTCCAGGTCGGCGCGAGCGGTGATAGACCCGGATCACCTGGACGCCGGGGATGGCCTCATAGTCATTGTCCTGGGTGACGACTGGGATCTGCTCGACAATCGCGGTGGCAGCCACAAGCGCATCGAGGATCGGGACTCGGTGGCCGCCGGCACGCAGGGCGGCGGCGATCCGGGCGAACTGGCGCGCCACCTCGGCATCTATCGGCAACGGATCCCAGGTCGACTCCACGGCCGAAAGCGTTGCGACTCGCGCCGACCGATCATCGTCGTCGGCCATGAGCACGCCGACGGTCAGTTCGGCCAGCGTCACCACCGACACCTCCGTCTCGGTGACCCCCTCCATCTCGCCGAGAGGTCGCCCTGACTCCGTGGCGACGAAGTACGAGGTGTCGAGCAAGGCCCTCATCTCATAGGTCGTCGGTCGTGTCAGCCAGCAGGCCCCGCACGTCCTTAAGGAGGCCGCGGTCAGCGGCGTGGCGGGAAGCTATGGCGAGCGCCTCGGCCGCCGACACGGTCCGATGGCGGCGGAGTGGCACGATTTCAGCTACAGGACGCCGGTCGACCGTTACGGTCAACCGTTCGCCGCCTTCGACTCGACGAAGCACCTCGCTGACCCTGTTTCGCAGGTCGCGGACGGATATCGAGCTACCCACAGGACCCACTGTAGCACATATGGCCACATGTGCCCAGGTGGACTGCAACAGGATCGTTGAGGTGGAACATGGCCAGGGCGCTGTCGGTGAAGCGCCTGTAGGCTCGCTCTTGGTCGACGCTGAGCACCACCCGCCCGGTGCGGCATGGTATGGCCGCTGCTCGGGCGATCCCATCAGCTGGCCAGGAGCTGTTGGACGCGCTGGTGGGACAGGCCGAGGACCTCGGCGGCGTCCCGCATGGACAGATGCGCCTCGCTCACCAGGGCCCGGGCGGCGGCCGCCTGGGCCCGGGCCGCGTCGGCGGCTGCCTGGTCGGCGGCTTGGCCGGACTCATGGCGCCAGGCGCTGTGGTGCTGGGTCGAAGGCTTGAAACTCAGGAGCGAAAGGATCGTCGATCTCTCGGGTCGCGCGTCGAGAGCGGATGTCGGCCCATGCGCTGCGCAACTCCGAGCCGGCGGTGTACACCCTTGCCCGCTTCTCGCCCACCGGGTCGAAGAGGGCCGCGTCGACCAGCGACTTGAGGTCCCGGCTTGCGGTCTGCTCGGTGATCTCCTCGCCGTCCGATGCGCGCACGACGGCGCGATAGGTGGCGTTGCGGATGCGGAAGCCCCGAGCTGCGTCGCTCATCGGACCGATGCTGCGCAGGGGCACGCCGTTTCGCACGGCGAGCAGCGTGCACGCGTCCCAGAGGTTCTCGGCCTCTTCAACTCGTCGCAGGAGGGTCCTGGCCTGGCGGTAGTGACCCGTGATGCAGAACCGGACCCATGACGTCGCATCCCTCCCTGGATCCCAGACGCCGTGGCCGACCTCGGCGAGAACGGCGTAGTAGGCATCCGTGTTCGCGCCGAGGTACTCCTCGATGCTGGAGAACACCGGTGCGACGATCCTTTCGCGGGCGAGCACGAGGGTCTGTAGACATCGCGCCATGCGGCCGTTTCCGTCACTGAAGGGATGGATCATGGCCAGGTTGAGATGCGCCATTGCGGCCCGCACCATCACTGGGTGGTCATCCGATGCCATCGACTCGACCAATTCCGCCATCAGCCCGGGCACCATTTCGACCGGTGGCCCCTCGTAGACAACCTGTTCGTCGGCTTCTCGTCGCACCCAGATGGGCCCAGGACGCCACCGGCCAGGGTTCTTGGGCAGGTCGTGACGCAGCATCATGAAGTGCAGCGCCCGGACCAATGACTCGTCGATACGGACATCGTCGTCCTGGCTGAGTTGCAGGACGTAGGTCATCGCGTCCCGATATCCGGAAAGTGCGAGCTCGGTTTCCCTGTCTGCATCCAGGACGTGCTCACCCTCCACAGCTGCCGCGACGTCGTCCAGGCTGGCGTGGTAGCCCTCGATGCTGTTGGAGCCTTGGACCGCCCGCGCCAGAGTGAGGCGTCGAAGCGTTCCGAACCATCGTCGTGGGGCGCGAACCAGGGTTGCCAACTCCGTTTGCAGTCGCTCGACATGACTGAGGGCCCTGTGGTCCTCCTCACCCAAGGCTGGAGTGTCGAAGATCATGAGGGGATGATAGTTACCTATTGCCTAGAGAGCAGCAGATAATAACTGCCTATCCCTCATCACCCTGACGAGAACGGTCACCGATCGGCGTTGTCGACGAGCTGTCGCTCGACGCCAGCGACCACCGAGCCGAGGTTCGGAGCCTGTGGATAAGTCCGGATGTACCAGGTTCGTCAAGTCGCGACGCTTGCCCGTCGGTACGATCTGCACCTGGAGGACAAGCGATCACCGGTTAGCCGATCGACGTGTTCTGGAGCGACGAAGATCAGGCCTGGATCGCCGGCGTGCCCGACTTGGCATCATGAGGGGAAAGGGCGGCCGCGAGGCGCGGGAGCCGTAAGGCCCGACTCATTGGTCCCTGGCTCCAGCAAGTACGAACCGCTCCGCAGTGCGGTCTCCCCGGCCCAGGGTGATCGGACTATCGGTCGACTCGTGCCCATTTCGTCCCCCGGCCCACGCCGCTAGGACGGACAAGGCCCTCGTTCTTGAGCTCCCGGAGCACGAGACGAACGGTTTGATCGCTCACTCCTGGCACTGCTCGCCTCACGTCCGCCATCTCGAAGGAGGGTCCCGCATGGCTGAGCACGTAGTTCCGCACGCGGTCCTGCTTGGAAACTCCTGACCGGTGGTCAGCGGCACGCACCGCCAACGCCTCGTACGCATCGGCGACGACGTCGACAAAGAAACAGAGCCATGGCCAGGGGTCGTGCGTACTGTCTTGCCAGCCAGCGGTCGATGCGGCCAGAGCGTCGTAATAGTCGTCGCGCCGTTCGTAGATGAGTCCCTCGAGGGAGACGTAACGCCCGACGCCGTAGCCGGCCTGGGACAGCAGACGCGTGCTGAGCAGGCGAGACAGCCGCCCGTTGCCGTCGACGAAGGGGTGGACAGTGAGGAAATCGAGTGCGAACAGTCCGACAAGAAGCACACGGTGGTGGCGTCCGGTCCCCTGCTCGATGCTGTACCGATCGACAAGCTCGGATATGAAGAAGGGCATGTCCTGATGCGAGGTCGGCACGAACCGAACACTCGACGTCCCATCCGCATGTCGGTCCACAACGAGATTGTCGACGGTCTTGAACTGCCCCCCTCCGCCCCCGGTTCGACCAAAGAGGAGCCGATGGAGATGAAGGACGAGACCAACGGAGAGATCGCCAGGGTCATTCTGGAACAGGTAGTCGAGGGCATCGCGATGCCCGGCCAGCTCCTTCTCGTTGCGGACGGGGAGCCGCTGGTCGGCACCCCGAACTATGCGTTCAGCTCTGGCCTGCTCGACGACGATCCCCTCGATCGCTGACGAGGCGATGACCGACTCGACCCTCGCGGCGTCGGCCAGCGCCTTCAGCAGCCCCGGGAGCTGGTCGGCATAGAGTGCCTCTGAGCCGCGGCCAGCGTCGACAACGCTCAGGCGAGTGACAATCCCCCTCGGTACCGCGCCGATGAGGGTGTCGAGGTCTGCGAAGCTCCGCATCTGTCCATCCTCCGTTAAACCCGCTAATCCAGTCTCAGATTAGCAGTTTAATTGCTCCGGCGCTGGCTGCGTCTCCCCGTAGCAACGACGCGCCTCCGGTGCAGAAGGCGACCTAGACGTGGACATCAAAGCGGCGGGCGCTCACGCAGTACCGTCCCCGTGACGGCGCACACGCTCGCCCGGCTCATCGACGGAGATCACCGTCGACTCGTACAACACCGCCGAGCAGCTCTCCGGGTTCCTCCAAGTGTTCCAAGGCGAGGCGATCACGCCGATCTCTGCGACCGTGCTCGGCGTGGCCGTCGAGGTCGTCGGCTTCGACCTGGAGGGAGACGAGCGGCGAGGCCTGATCGCCCGCTGTCGACACCCGGGAGCCACGGGACCAGTCGCGCTCGCCGACGTCCATTTCGGGCGGGACTCGGTAGCCGGATGGCTCCACGCCGCCTACCGCACTTGGCTCTGCCTCCGCCCGTTCCCGGCCAGCCGGCCTCCGGACTCGGCCTGGCCCGAGCAGTGAGCAGGCCTCGCCACCGACCCACTCCCGCCCTCGACCGGCTCACGAGCGACGAGTGCGGGGAACTGCTCGCCGAGCTGCTCGCCTCCCAGCCAGAATTGACGGCCGACGCCGAACGCCTTGCCCTCGCCCGACTGGCCGCAGTTGACGCGGATGAAGTTGCCGAAGCCATCGAATGGGCACTTCGGGAGGCCGATGCCGGCCAGCTCGCCTACCGTCGCCGGCCGGGGATACGTGCACGAGAACGAAGCCGCCAGTGAGATCCTCGAAGAGCTGTTCCAGCCCGAGCTCGACTGTCGACCTCATCCTGCGAGCCGGACTGGGCCTCCACGGTGCGGCACGCCAGATAGCAATCGGGCTGCTTCGCGGTCTCGCCCACTGCCAGCACAACGTCGAAGACGGTACGATGCTCGCCTATGCTGGCCCTGACGTTACCGACGACCTCGTTTGGTCTGTCCGCGACGCGCTCGCCGAAACTGGTGTCGACCTGCCAGACGAGATGCTCGAGGAGATCTCGCCCGACTCAGAAGCCTGACGCCAGACCAGGCTCTCATCTGGCAGCCCTCCGGTTCGTACGGCGAGAACAGCGATCCGCGTCGTTGATGGTCAGGGATATCGGTGGATGCGCTTCGATCCGAACCACTTCGCCATCCATGGTTCGGGATAACCTCTAAGGGTCCACGCCAAGTTAGTGCGCGCGTAGTACGGTGAAGGCGTGGAGGTCACGCCGGAAGCGCTCGCGCGATTCTTCGACGTGACCTTGCCGCACATGAACGAGCGGCAACGGCGGGTGGTGGCGGGAGCGGCGGCTGAGATGCTGGGCCGGGGCGGCAAATCCGCGGTGGCCGTGGCGTCGGGCATGAGCCGCAACACGGTGATCAAGGCCGAGGGCGAGGTGGCGGCTGGCGTCGAGCCCTCGGCGCGTCTGCGGGCGCCGGGCGGCGGGGACAGGCCGCTGATCGACAAGCAGCCTGGTCTGTTGGACGCGCTCGATGAGCTGGTCCATCCCGAGACTCGGGGCAACCCGATGTCGCTGCTGCGCTGGACCTCCAAGTCCTCGACCAACCTGGCCGAAGAGCTGGTCCGGCGAGGCTTCGACGTTTCGTCTCGAACGGTGCTGCGTCTGTTGCACCGCCTGGGCTACTCGTTGCAGGCCAACGCCAAGGTGACCGAGGGCCGTCAGCACCCCGACCGTGACGGCCAGTTCCGCTATCTCAACGACATGGCCGCCGGCTTCATCGGCGACGACCAACCGGCCATCAGCGTGGACACCAAGAAGAAGGAGCTGATTGGCGACTACGCCAACGGCGGCACCGAGTGGGCACCGGCGGGCGAACCCGAACGCGTCCAGGTGCACGACTTCGCCGATCGGGCACTGGGCGAGTTCGCCAAGGCCATCCCTTATGGGATCTACGACCTGTCCAACGACGAAGGCTGGGTCTCGGTGGGCGACGTGGCCGACACCGCTGAGTTCGCGGTTGAATCCATCCGGCGCTGGTGGAATCAGATGGGCCGGGCTCGCTTCCCCGACGCCGACCGGCTGTTGATCACCGCCAACGCCGGTGGTTCCAACGGCTACCGGCTGCGAGCGTGGAAGGTCGAACTGGCCCGCCTGGCCACCGAGACCGGGCTGCGCATCACCGTGTGCCACTACCCGCCCGGCACCTCCAAGTGGAACCGTATCGAGCACCGCATGTTCAGCTTCATCACCATGAACTGGCGGGGCCGGCCCCTCACCAGCCTGCGCACCATCATCGATCTCATCTCCTCCACCGCCACCAGCACCGGGCTCACCATCCAAGCCGGCTACGACCCGAACTGGTATCCCAAAGGCGTCAAGATCACCGAGGCCCAACTGGCCGCCGTACCCCTCGAACCCCACGACTGGCACGGCGAATGGAACTACACCATCAACGCGCAATCAGACCCGGCGTGAGCCCTAAGTCGAACTAAGTGGTAGGTGGGAGTTCGGGATGCCACGTCGGATCGTCACTGCGACATGGACCTACGATGCCAGCTTCTTCGCGCCAGCCAGGTACCCGCCGGCCATGCCGGTACGACGCCTTCATCCCCGAGCCGGTGGCGAGCTACAACGAGCCCCTTACCTCGGAGCGGGCCGGCGTTGTGGCCGACGCCGAAGCCGCAGTTCGCTCCCTGAACGACCACGCCCGACCGGCGCTGCGGCCCTTGGCCAGGCTCCTTCTGCGTACTGAGTCAATCGCGTCGTGCAAGGTGGAGGGGCTGCAGGTGGACGCCCGCAGCCTGGCGAAAGCCAAGACTCGAGGTCAGCCCCAAGGCGGCACACAAAGTCAACTGACGGCGCCTACGGGCGTGGCATAGACGGAACCGGTGCCACCGGCGTTGGTGGCTGAGACCTTTACGGTCACCCAGTCGTTCTTGTCGGCCGCGACCAGGATGTAGCTGGTCGAGGTGGCGCCGTTGATGGGCAGGTTGCAGCTCTTCGGGTCTGCGCTGGTGCAGTCATACCACTGGTAGGTGTAGGAGGTGGGGTTGAGGGTCCACGAACCACGGTCGGTGCTTAGGATCTGTCCCACGGTGGGGGTGCCGGAGATACCGGGCACACTGCGGTTCGCCGGTGGGCACATGTGGCCGCTGAGGCTGTACCAATTCTGGCATTCAAAGAGCACCGAGTAGCTCATCGTGCTGTAGTAGCCGCCCCCTTCACCGGTGGACACACCCAGATAGCCGGTGTGAGAGCCGGGGCGGGTGGTGGTGTTGGTGCCGAGCCCGAAGGGGACATCCGGCGTGGGGCCCCAACAATGCGAGCCGGCGATTCCGACATCCACGGTTAAGGACATGCTCTCGCACCAGCCGAGCCCGTTGAGGTCACTCAGGCTGAAGGACTTCGTCTCGCCGTCGGGGGCGTAGTTCCAGGCAGCCATGAGGCCGGCGTCAAAAGTCAACGCCGGGCCGTGGACCAGGTCCCCGAGGTTCCATCCAGAATCGGAGAACTCGGAGCCGGCAGAGCCCGACAGAGTCACGGCCACCCCGGCCGAGCCGTCGGGGGCGACCACCAGGCAGACACCCACGGCACCAACGACCACGCCGATCGAGAGGTTGGCGTTGACGCAGCTGCCGACGCCGATGTTGCCGAGGCTGGCGGCCGCGGCCATACCGGCACGGGCGCCGAGGGTGTCCCAGCCGGTGCCGATCGAGGAGGCCAGGTTGGTGAGAATGGAATTGCTCTGCAGGCTGTTGATCCAGTCCGGTTGGCTGAGGTCACCGACCTCGGCTTTGCCTTTGCCCGCCCCGAACAGCGTCGCTCCGGAGCCGAACTTGATGGCCACACCCGGCAGCCGGCCTTCGATCCTGAACAAACCTTCGTTGTCGAGTGATCCGCTGTTCACCGTGAAGGTGTCCGTGAAGTTCCCGTCGTTGTTCCGCAACACCATCATGCCCGGCGGTGTGTTCGTGCCGGCCGGTTCGTTCACGAACGTGAAGCAGCACGAACCGTTGAAATAGTTGTTGGAGTCGAAGTCCAACGTCCCGTAGTTGTCGAGGTGCAAGCCCGAACCTAGCGACGGCGTCGCCGTCATGGTCACCGTCGTTCCCGCCCCGATGGCGAGGGGTGTGCCGTCGGGTTTCGAGGCGATCGATGAGCCGCCGGCCATTTGCACGTTGGCCACGTTCAGGTCCGCCGCGATGGTGCTGTTGTAGACGGCATTGAGGGTGCCGGCGCCGCTGACCGGGCTGTAGATCGTGCCCGACTCGTTGGTGTTCGGGGTGCTGGGGTCGTCGCCCACGTTCAGCGTCACCCCGGCCGGCAGAGCCACCGTCCCGTAGAGGGAGCCGACGACCCACACGTTGTTGCCGAACGTGGTCTGGGCGCTGACCCTGTTGTAGTAGCCGCCGTAGGCGCCGAGCTGCACATGACCGGAGCCGGTGCCCCCGAAGCTGCCATCGGACACCCCGTCAGGCTCTTGCTGGCCCGGCGTCGAGGACTGGTAACTCCACCATCCCAGCACCCCGGCCTGGGACACGACCGCGCCATCGTTCTCGACCACCCCGTAGCCAAACACGCTGTCATTGGCGGCCGTGCCGGTCTTGACCACCGTCCCGCCGGGCTCATTGACGAACCGCCCGTAATACATGAAGAACGACGCGCCGGTGGTGTCCGCGAAGCTCACCGTCCCCGAGTTCAACCACGACGGCGCGTACCCACCGGTCACGCCACCCCCGTTGACCACCTGCACCGTCCCCAAGTTCGACACCGACACGTTCGACGACAGCGTCACCTGACCCGTCATGGTCACCGTCGTTCCCACCCCGATGGCGAGGGTTGGGCCTCCGAGGGTTCCGCCCTGCCAGGTGGTGTTGGCCTCCAGGTCGGCGCCGTTGGCGGTGCTCAGGCCGTTGGTCAAGGTCAGGGGCTTGAAGGTGACGAGCTGCTTGACGTTGATGGCGGGCACGGTGATGGCCCCGGTGCCGGTGGTGTCGACCGGCAGGCAGGCGAAGTCGTTGGACGTGGGCGAAGCGCCGGTGGACCAGTTGGCGTTGTCGGCCCAGTTGACACTGCCCGCCCCACCGGTCCAGATATCGCTCGCACCCGAGACGGGGCAGGCCCCCACGGCGGGGACGGTGCCGGTGGGCGCCGAGGTGGCGCTGGATGACCCGTAGGGGTTGGAGGCGGTAACGACCACCTCGAGGGTCTTGGCGGCATCGGCGGGCTGGATGGTGTAGCTCGAGGCGCTGGCCCCGGCGATGGGGGCGCAGTTGGCGCCTGATGAGTCGCAGCGCTGCCAGGCGTAGCTGTAGGAGGCGGGGGTGTTCACCCAGGTCCCGGCGCTGGCGGTGAGGCTCAGCCCGTCACCCACGAGGCCGCCTACGGCGGGCACAGCGGAGTTGATCGGGTACTGGACCAAGGCCAACGTGGGAGAGGCGGCGAGGCCGGTCGAGGTCCCCGAGGCGCTGGAGCGCTCGGCGGCGCTGAAGGTGGCCCCGGCGGTGGGTATGGGTCCCTGGGCCCGGTTGGTCCCGCCGCCGGAGCCGTAGATCACGTTGAGGGTGGCGCCGGAGACCAGGCTGACCCCGGCCACGGTGATGGTCTGGCCCGAGGTGCTCACCGTGCCGGTGCTGGCGGTGGTGTAGCCCGGAGAACCTGAGGCGCTCGACGGTGGGCTCCAGCCGGTGGGAGCGGTGAGGGTGAGCTGCCCATTGAACAGCCCGCCCGCTGCCGCGGTGTAGCTGAAGGTGAGCGTCACCGGCAGCGACGGCACCCAACCACCGGGGCTTAGGGCCATGGACCCGGAGCCGTCGGGGGCGGCCACCAGGCTGAGGGCGGGCGAGGAGCCCAGCGGGATCAGGCTGCCAGTGGCGGTGGAGCGCTGCGAGGCCACGAAGCTGACCTGCCCCGTGGCCGTCGGGGTGATGGCCGAGGCCGGTCCCCCGTCGGCGCCGTAGGTGACGGTGAGGATCCCGCCGGCGGGCAGGGTCAGTGCCGACACGGTGACGGTCTGGCCCGACACGGCGAGGGTCCCGGCGCTGGACGTGGTGTAGCCGGGGGTCCCGGCGCTGGTCGAAGGCGGGGTCCAACCCGACGGCACGGCCAGGCTGAGCGCACCGGCTGACATACCACCGGCGGCCGCGGTGTAGCTGAAGCTGAGCGTGGTGGGGCTGGAGGCGGGCGCCGCGGAGGGCGAGGCGGCCATGGTGCCCGAGCCGT
>Ga0137390_10005287_pt1 | contig 10878 bp, 10 predicted proteins | sample 15con2h24AmetaG_FD_104937 | JGI IMG/M metagenome (GOLD analysis project Ga0137390, IMG submission 104937) | Vadose zone soil microbial communities from Angelo Coast Range Reserve, California, USA - 15con2h2.4A metaG | ecosystem: Environmental > Terrestrial > Soil > Vadose zone > Saprolite... | reverse complement strand
GCGATTTGTGGAGCAGCGAAGCATTCGAGAGATTGCTCAGCGGCTGGGGAAGACGGAAGGCGCTGTAAAGCAACTGCAATTGCGCGCCGTACAGAATTTGCAGGCGCAGATGGAGGGCGGCCATGGCTAAGCGCTCCCTCGCCTTGCAACTCGATGAAGTGGTGCAATGGATGCTGGTGTCGCTGCGGCCTCGGCCCGAGGAATCGCCGGATCGCGAGCTGGCTTCCCTGACGCGCGTGGCACAAGTATTGCGCGAGCTTCCACGCGAAGAGTTTCGAGTAGCATTAAAATCCGATTTCCAAAGGAGAGTATCCATGAGCGAAGGCACAGCAGCTGTACCAGTAGGAACGGGAGAGACGAAGGCGAGTGCGGTTCATTACCAGCGGCCCGGATTGACGGGCATCACGCCATACATCATCGTCCGGCCCGCGGCGCAGTTCATCGAGTTTCTGAAAAGTGCATTCGAAGGCGTGGAGCGGATGAGGATGCCGGCGCCCGACGGCTCCATCATGCACGCGGAAGTAGCGATCGGTAACGGCGCGATCGAAGTCAGCGACGGGAACGAGCAGTATCCGACCGCGCCGGGAGCAGTCCACCTGTATGTGGATGACCCTGACGCCACGTACGCCCGTACCCTGCAAGCCGGCGCCACTTCCTTCTACGCGCCGACCGACGACCATCCTTCAGGCGACCGCTGGGGCGCTGTCAAAGATTCCTTCGGCAATCATTGGTACATCGCCAAGCCTCGTGGATGGACTCCGGGACCAGAGGGGCTGCGCTCCGTACAGCCGTACCTGCACCTTCGCGAAGCGCACAAAATGATTCCGTTTATGGAGACGGTGTTCGGGGCGGAGGCGCTGGGCGTTCACAAGTCGCCGCAGGGCATTGTGTTGCACGCGACCATGCGGATCGGAAACGCCACTCTGGAAATTGACGAAGCGCACGGGGAATTCCAGCCCATGCCTTGCCACCTACACGTGTACGTGCCGGATACGGATGCCGCCTATGCTCGGGCGCTGGAGGCAGGAGCGACCTCGATTGATGCGCCACGAAACGCGCCCTATGGCGACCGCGCGGCGGGCGTGAAGGATGTGTCGGGGAATAGCTGGTTTATCGCGACATATCTGGGACGGTAACGTCTCCGGCGAAAGCCCGGGAAGAGAGGGGCACGATGTTTTCGTGCCCCTAGATGAAATACAAGGACAAGGTTCGCACGCGCGGCGCCGTCAGTTTTGCCGCAGCGGGGGCATAGGGAGCGGGACGTTGTACGTTTTCGACCCGACGCCCACTCCGCCCTGGCACGTATTCGGAGGGGTGGTGCAAATCGAATGCGTGCCCTGGCATTCGGCAGCCCAAAACATGTGGCCCAACATTCCGCTGGTGGTTCCCGCTCCCGCAGGCGCGACAGTCTGAACGAAAGTGCCGGTGGTATCTTCGAGCGAACCGCTGAAAGTGGTGCATTCCGGCGCGGGATTATGCCCGGTCACGGTATAAAGGCTCCCAGTCATTTTCGCGGGCGCAAGCGGCGGCACGGGAGGAGTGATGCGCGGGTAGCCGCTGATGTGCTGCTGCCAGTTGGATTCCGCGGAGGAAGTGCTCGGCTGCTTGTTGGGGACCATGGCGTTGGCATAGTCGAGCACAGGATTTGAAGTCGTCAGCCAGTCGGCCGTCGCAGTTGCGGCCAGCGGGACGAGGTACTGATCGCCGGCTGCGAGGTCGATGGTCAAGCGGGAGGCGGGATTCGCGCCTGTAGCGTCGTAGGGATGGATCGAGCGGTAAGCGTTAATAAAGGCTTGCAACCCGTTCAAATTCGGACTGGTGTTGTTCTCGTAGTCGATCTCGATGCCCACGCCTAAGCGCGTGGCTAACTGCGCGGCATAAATTCCCAGTTGGCTGGCATTGGAAGCAAGCGCCTGGTCCCAGAAACTTGTATAGGTGATGCCCCCGATGGAGAGAATTACGCGGATATTGTGGCTGGTGAAATAGCTGACGACCGCGGAATTCATGCCGATGGGCGCGCCGTTTACGTCGCCCGAATCGTTGGTCTGGTTGAGGAGCTTCAAGGGATTCACAAAACTGAGAACCACGAGATTGACCGAGGGCGTGCCGTCACCCCGGTCGATGATCCAGTGATTCTTGGTATCGAAATCGGTCATGTCGCGGACGCTTGCCCAAGTGCAGAAGTCGTTGCCGCAGTGCCAGGCGCCGTAGACCTGGATCTGCGTGGCGTTCGCCGGCAGGCATGCGAAAAGGGATAAAACGAAGAGAAGCAAACCAACACTCGATAACCGTCGCGTCATAGTACCTCCTAGGTAGAGGACCGGGCGATCACAGAGGGTTATAAACCTGAGACGAGCTGATGTCAAAGAAAAATGAAGGTTGAATCGGTTTAGGAGCGACGAGGGCTTAGCACAAGAAATCGTGCCGACATGGGCCCAACATTTTGCGCCCCTACAAGAGAAATCACGCGGCAGATTCGGAGCGGAAAACACGCTGGAAGCGCGGGCCGGTGAACTGGACGCCGACGAGTTTTTCGCCTTGGGACTGGGAATCGCAAACGTGGACGACGCGGCCGTGGGTGGCGAAATCCGTATCACTGTTTCTGGCGGCAGAAAAACGGTTTCCATTCGCCGGACCAGCATGCCGTTCGGGCTGGGCGCGGTGCGAACCATATTGTGTCAGAGGAATGCGGATTTCGAGATCGGAGCCGATGGCGACGTCAAAACGCGTCACAAAAGCGGCGCCGTTGCGGCAAAGATTTTCGCTGGACGTTTCTTCTTCGAAGGCGAAGCCGTGGGCGTCACGCCCGCGAACTTTCAGCGGCAAGCGGACAGCGATTCTACGTTCCGAGCGTTGCTTCGAAACGGTGGTGCTCGCGAGCGGGACCATGGGCTGGGTCCTCGATTCTGGCGACCGCAGAGCGGTCGGCATTTCCGGCAGCAGCGCGGTTCTCGAAAAAGCGCTCGACGCTTTCGAGAATTTCCGCGGGCGTGCGCGCCGCATGTACAAGGCCACGAAGTTCGCTACCGTTTCCCACGCCATGAGTGAACCAGCAAGCGAACTGCTTCATTTTGCCTACGCCATCGGGCAGCTGGGCAGCATTAATTTGCCTATAGTAGCCCATCAGTAAACGGTAGCGCTCCTCGTCGGTGGGGATGTCGTAGCGGCCCGTTTCCGCGTGCTGCTGCATCTGCGAGAAAATCCACGGGTTAGTGGCGGCGGCACGGCCGATCATTACGGCGTCGCAGCCGGTTTCGCGGACCATGCGCGCGGCGTCTTCGGGCTTGTTGATATCACCGTTGCCAATAACAGGAATTTTTACCGTTTGCTTGACGGCGGCGATGAGGTTCCAGTCCGCGGCGCCCGCGTAACCTTGCGTGCGCGTGCGGGGATGGACGGCGACGGCTTCGACGCCGATGCTTTCGGCCATTTTCGCAACGTCGACGGCTACGATGGAATTTTCGTCCCAGCCGGCGCGCAGCTTGATGGTCAGCGGAATTTTCACGGCGGCGCGCACGGCTTTGAAAATATCTTCGAGCAGCGGAAGATCTCGTAGCAAGCCGGAGCCGCCACACTTCACTACTTTTTTGGCGGGACAGCCAAGGTTGATGTCCACGGCGTCGTAGCCGAGATCTTCGACCATTTTCGCGGCTTCGGCCATGACGGCCGGATTCGCGCCGAAAAGCTGCGCGGTAATCGGGTGCTCGTCTTCCTGGAAATAGAGATAGCGCAGAGTTTTCTTGGCGCTGCGCGTGATGCCTTCGGAGCTGGTGAACTCCGTCATCAGCAAGCCGCAGCCGCCGAGGCCGCGAATCACGCGGCGGAAAAGCGTATCCGTCACGCCGGCCATGGGAGCCAGCACCGCCGCGGGGCGGATCGTCAAGTCGCGAATTTGGAAGCTCGCGGGAATCATCTATCTCAGTTTAGGCTGGTGCGCACGACGTAGCAAGACACGGCTTGCTCCCTCGGTTCGTAACAGGTTGGCAGGCATTTTAATCGCTGCGTGGCGTGGCGCTGGCGAGCGCGAGAATCGCTCCGGCAAACAGCAGCGTGTCCGCAAAGTAGTTGATCCCCTCAACCTTAGCCGCGGTGCTCGGGTCGAACATCTGCGCGATCAGGATCGGCCCATAGATGAACAAGACCAGCAGCACAATCCAGGTACCGAGATAAGTTGCCGCCATCCGCGTCTTCTTGGCCAGCAGAATGCTCGCGCCAGCAACAAGAAGAATTGCGCCCGTCAGATAGCCAATGAGCAGGCGCGCCGGAATCCAGGCAGGGGTCAGTTTTTCGAGCGGGACTCCGGGGCATCCCGCAGGGTGCAGAAAATGCTCAACGCCAAAAAATATGGCGGCGATGGCGATCAACACGCGGCCCACAGTGATGAGCTTGCTCTTGCCTGGTCCCTGCATTGCGTTTGCGGCAAGAAGCCAGCCTCCGCCCGCGAATGACATTTCGCGGATGACAATCGTCCATGGAATCCTGTCACTGGGGCTGGCAAGAACTCGCGGGATGTGCACCATGGCCACAAAAAGAAACATCATGATCCCGAAGAGCAGGCCGGACCAGCGCACCTGAATTTTTGTGGCCATGCTCAAGGACGCAGCCAGCAACGCAAAACCGACGAAATACGCCCAAAACAAACGCCATGGCATGTACGAGGGCACGCCGAGCATGATGAATCTTGCGCCCGAGAGATGCTCCGCGCCGAACACCGCCAAGGGGATGGCGAAACACAATTTGCTCAAGGCTACGATCTTGTCCAGGCCGCCGGCCCGCGCGATATCGGCCTTCGCCGCCCACAGCGCAACAAGGAAAAGCAGGACGCCGGCGCTGCACATCGAAACGACGCTGCGAGAGATCTCAAAAAATGTGGCGAGAATGATTGCGTACATGTGGATGCCTGGCGTAAGCCCGCGAGCTCTATCTAGGCCGGAATCTCCTTTTGCGGTTCAAAAACGGTCAGAAGTATACACCTACCCCAACGGCGTTTTTTTGAAATTAAGACGCGGCACGCCAGCGACCGACTAGAAAATAGAAATTGGAGAAGGCGCAAGAGAAAGACTCCACCCTTGCAAACCTCACAAGGATGGGCCACCCAAAGGCGTTTTGCGGAATTAAGGCGCGGCCACCCGCCGCCCTCACCTAAGGGAATTCAGGCCAGCGATTCCCTCGGATATGGCCTTCCTGGACGTCTGGGGCAGTGTTATACCACTCGCTGACGAAGTGGCGCATTTTGCTGTCCTGCTCCGCCGCCAATTTAGCAGCATCCGGGTCATAATCGCTGAGATCGCTAACGAGGTGTGATATCTCCCCGTGTGCAACTTTGTTGCGAAGTTCCACGAAAGCGATTGGTTGATCGCTATCAAGGTTGTCCCCTTCCGAGAGGAGAGCGTTTGTCGGCAACCCATTGTCTCTGGCAGCTCGCAGGGTTCGATTATTCAGATTTGCCCATCCGTAGGCGCCTTGAAAGCCGGGCAATGCCCGAAGTCTTCGGTCCCTGTTCAAGATCAGTTCGACGGCGCTTGAAGCCATCGCAATCGCTGCTAAAAAGCGGTGGTCGTCGAGACAGTACCCCGCTTCTCGGGTATACGAGAATAGGTCGAGCGGATACCTCTCGGCGTGCGTCCGATACAGCGGTCTCCCGCAGGACATGTGAGGCTTTTCTTCTGGTGCGACGGGTGAGTCTCCCATAGTTTCCCCCTTCGCTAATCAACCGGGAATAGGCTCAACTGAGTATCAACATAAAAAAATGCGCCAACTTGTGAATATACATGGAACCGGGGGAGGAACAGGGGGGATAGACAGGAAGCTTCCCTTCTCTGAAAATCTCCAATCATTATGAGCAAAACGAGTCTTGTCAAACAAATATCAGAAATCGTTCCGTCTGTCCCCGATTTCCCAGGCGGAATTTTTCGTTGAACGTAAGATCGGACATAAGGGTTTACAGGCCGTGCTAATCCGCTTCCTTGACCTTCGGATGTTTTATCTGTTTCCAGGCCCCCTCCAGAGTTTCGATGTCGAGGGCCCCGACCGATTGCAAGCACTTCACACATGCTTCTTTGATCTGATTGAACGGCTCTCTTGGCACTTTGCAAATTTTGGCCGCAAGAATTACCAAAAGACCGAGGGCCGTTGCGATTTCATTAAGGACGACTACTATCCTTGCTTCTTGCAAATAGAGTCCTCCTGTCATCGACCTTCCTGCATGGTTGAATCGCTGTGGACGAAGATTTGGGACGGGGTGCGTGCTGACTTCGCAGAGCGCAGCATACCTTGACGCAGTGATCGCTGGCGTCCTTCCCAGAGCTTCTATCCGCTTTCGGATCTTGCTGGGCGAAAAGTGGGTCAGCCGGTAGGCCCGATCGGATTTCTTCCATTCCTCGATTGCGTGAGGAGACAAGGAGAAAAGTGAAAGGAGATTACAGATTTCACCTATGCTTCGGACGATGACTAGGGCTTCATCGTAGAAACCCATTTTCATCAATCGAAGCGCTGCGCGCCCGAAACTGCTGGTCCTCGCTGCAAGATACCACACTACATGCGCGTTTTCCGACTCGCCTGGACAGTTGTATATGCACGAGCCGATTAGGTCGGCATAAGCAAGAAGCTGTCCAATATACTCGTAGCACGCTGGAGCTTTCTTGCCCATACGAGAAATGACCTTTTCGGTTGCCTTTTCGCAGCGGTCTTCATACTTTGCGACGAGGCGGAGCATTTTTGTGCCGTTTAGGTTTTGCATCTTCATTCCTAGTTAAAGTACTTAATGGATTATAGCCCTGTTGAGGGACTGAAATGTTTAGTACCCAAGCGGGTGGCGCACACGCCGCCTTTGCGTGTGGGATTTTGAATCTTCCTCATGGTGTGGCTTTGACAGGGACCGGGGGACAGACGGGAAGCTTCCCGTACTCTGAAAATCTCCAGTCGTTATGAGCAAAACGAGCCTGGTCAAACAAATATTGGAAAACCTTCGCCTATCCCCGATTCTTCATTCGTTCAGCTAAAGATTTACCGGCAGGCTATAGTGCGATGCAATCAACTGCCATTTTCCACCGATCTTCATCCACACATCCGTTAACCGGTCGTGATAGTTGTAGGGTTTTCCGCCTAACTCGCCGCGCTCGTGATAGGCCGCGGTCACCACGGCTATGTTTTCGTGCATGTGAATCTTGACGTCCGTCAAGTCGGCGATATCCACGCGCAACGCCCCGGCGTTATAGCTGAGGAAGCCCACCTTGCCGTAGGTACTGCCGTCTTCCAATGTAATGACGTAGTCCTCTGCCAGCAGCGTCGCAACGTCGGCGATTTTCCGCTGCTTATACGCATCCACCCATTTGAATTCCAGGGTACGAATGCCCGCCACGTCCGATTTTTCTTGCGCCGCGTTACGAACCGCGAAGCATCCAAGCAGGCAGAGAACCAGGGTCGAGAATATTCGAGCACGCATACGTTCGTAGCAGAATCCGCTTTGACCTCGAGAATTTCAGGAAGTATACGCCGATTTTCCCGCTGGGAATATACGAAAGGCGGGTGGCGCATCCTTTAACAAGCTGAGACGGCTCCGGGTGGCCTACCCTTTGCGATTTTATTTTCCGCCTGCCTCCGGCGGGCAGGCAAGGGGTGGGCAATTCTTTGCTTCGCTCTAACCAGCCAACGACGATGAGGTGGTGGCGTCCAGTGCCGGCGGCCTAGCGCCCTTGATGCCCGTGGCACCTCCGGTATCTCGACGCTCACCGCATCATGGCATCATCAAGGATACGAGAGCACGCAGCCACCGGAACCGCTGTTGAAGGCATTGCTCCAGAGAGACTGCACCGCGAACGTGCCGGTGGAGAGAGAGATGTCCGCCGAGGCACCCTGGCCCGACGTGATCCAGGCGCACTTGTCGCCGTTCTCCGCGCCGGCGGAGTCCAGCCAACCGGTGCTCGGGAACTGGTCGGTGATCGTCTCGCCCATTTCATGCCCGCCGACGATGGTGATGCCGGCGTCAGGGCCGAGTCCGTTGAAGTTGGCACCACAGCTCGCGCCTGCGTCAGTGATGTACGGCAGATTGGTGTAGGCGATGTTGCCGTACGTGGAACTGGTGGAGCTGTGATAGGCGCAATATTGCCTCCCGAAGCCGCTCGAATTGTTTTTCGTGGCGGTGGCGATCACGTACTGGACGCTGGCGTTGCTGGCAGCGATGGTGTTGCCGAAGTGCTGTGCGGCGCGGACGGCCTCGCCCGCGAGTTGCGACTGCTTGGGCTTCGACGGCGCAGAGCTTGCGTTGTCCGCCCAGACTCCGGCAAAAATGCCGGTCTGGTTGCCGGCATGCGTTCCGGAAGTGCCACAGGTGAAGGTGCCGGTGGCCACGCCCTGGCAATACTGGGTGACACTGTTGAGCCAGGAGCTGCCGCCGACGCCGCTGTAGAAGTTCTGCAGAATGGCTGCTTCGCCGCTGGGGTCATTGTTGTTCCACTGCGAGCCCCAGAGGACCAGATAGACCTTGGGAGCCGTCTCGACGCCAATGCCGCCGGTCCCTCCGTGATAGAAAAGATCGTTCGTGGTCGAGGCTGCCTGAACCGAGCCAGGCCGCGCATTTGGATTGGCCTCGCGAAACTGCTTCATCTGTTCCGTGGTGGCGTGGATCATGACGGGAGGTTGGCCCTCTTCAATGACCCGCAACCCGCCAACGGGACCTTCATAAACCGTCGGCTGTTTCGGCTCCTGAGCGTGTGACAAAGGACTCACCGCCAGGAACCCCAAAAGAGCAAGAAAGCAACCTGAAGCGTGTTCACACCGAATCATGTGATTCCTCCTGCGTTTGTATTGGTTTCTAAAGTCACCGAAAGAGCCATGACCGGCGAACATTAACCCTGTCATTTGAAACAAGTCAAGCGAATTTGCCGTGGTAGTTTGTGGCGCCGGCTCGGCCTTGGCGGGTGGCGCATCCTCAACAGGCTGAGGCATCTCCGGGTGGCCTACCTTTGCGATTTTGCTTTGTGCGCGTCGTTTGCGCGTTTTTTGCATCCCGGTCGTTTCTACCGGGGCATCCCGGATGATTCTGCGGAACAAAGGGTGGGCAAGGATCGCTCTACCAAAAAGGATTCTAGAGTTCACGCAATGCTTATCACCTCTTTTGGATATTGCTGCATACGACACTACCTTCTACTTCTACTTGAGCAATTCATAGTTACACCTAAAATGGTTGCTGACACGGTGACTGGTATTTCAGGTACTCGATCCTCAAGTCGGGAAGGAATAACAATCCATGAAATTCAAATTCGGTGTAGTTTTGCTGTTGGCAGCGTTTCTGTTTCCCGCGATTATTCGCGCTCAGGTTCCAGTTCCAGTTGGCCGCTGGGAAATAGTCCACACGAGCGGAGACAATTCCGCTCAAACGGCCTTGTATCCAGGCGCATTTTCAACTTTTCTCAGAGCTGGTGGTACAGGCTATACCTACGGAACGTTCACCAGTTCCCTCTGCGTGATTGACACTGAAACCTTCAATGTTGTTCCTACCTGGACCGCGCTGGGTGGAAATAGTTTTCAGATCACCATCACGGTCAACAATCTTGGATTGGGGCCCGACTTCTCATTTGTGTACACTGGCATATACAACCCGCTTACTCCGATTCCTGGCGACCTACTTACGCTCATTCCCACAATTAGCGGAACATATTACGCGGCGACGGGAGATGCTTCAGCTTGCAATGTCACTACACAGAGTAGTCCCGGAAACTTCGTGGCAACATTTCTGCCCACGATTTCTTCTGGTTCCGCTTCTGGCTCGCTCGACGCTTTCAGTGCCGACAATGGTTCAGCATTTGACTCGAGGGTCGGCGCTACCATCTTCTTCGACATTCCGCCAGCGCCCGGCCAGGTCGCTGGTGCGGTGTCCCTCGCTTCCAACCCAACGTTCCAGCTGAGGCCGTGTTTTGCTACAACAAGCGGCGTCGTAACCCCCTTGACCATCAACTCCAATTTGTCCAGTCAGACAGGCGTCTCCGAATACATGTTTGCGGAAGGCTTTGACCCATTTGGTGTACCGACTACCCTTTTCCTCAACGGCTTTTCAGCCAATCAGTACACCACGGCTGCCAACACCGATCCGAATGCGATACAGATCACGAGTACGGACTGGGCTGTAGTTGCCGCCATTGGCGAAGATAATCCTGCGGCAGGTGTGGCCGGCGTAAGCAACGATGGCACTAACAAAGTTATTGTGGCTCTGTACGGAGTCATAGGTGGCACGTGTGATGGTGCAGGCGGCGTTGACGCACCATTCCACTTCCTTTCAGGCAAGGCGCTCGGTCACAAGCCCAAGAACCACGGTCGCCATCGCGGGAGGAATATCTACAATCGTGGCAAGATTCTTGCGCGATAAAGCTAGGACGTGCCAATAGCCGCCTTGCCGAAAGCGGTGGCGCATCCGCGACGCGGTCAGCCGAAACGCCATCATCGCCGCCGTCCACAGCTTTGGCAGTGTTCTCATCCAGCGGTCCCGGTAGTCCGCATCCGTTCGTAGCGCAGCCCGACCGATCCGTTCGAGTAGGACTTGCATTCTGTCACCCGGAAGTCGCGCTGCGGGAACTTGCCCGGGAAGCCGGGGATGCCATCGCCTAACAGTACGGGACCTACGCCAATGTAGAGTTCATCTATCAAATCGCAGGAAACTGCGGCACAATTCGCCCCCACCGCCCAGGTAGATGTCTTTCCCCGGGCGGCGTTTCAGCTTTCTCACAAAAGCTGTCAGCGACCCGCTCACGACTTCGAATTCCGCGCGTTTGCCCGGCTTCCATCGTCGAGAAACCACGTAGTTGGTGATGCCCGGCGTCTCGGGCATCTCGCCACTCTTGCGCATTTTCAACATGCCTACCGCGGTCTTGCGGCCCATGATGG
>Ga0137390_10005286_pt1 | contig 10883 bp, 6 predicted proteins | sample 15con2h24AmetaG_FD_104937 | JGI IMG/M metagenome (GOLD analysis project Ga0137390, IMG submission 104937) | Vadose zone soil microbial communities from Angelo Coast Range Reserve, California, USA - 15con2h2.4A metaG | ecosystem: Environmental > Terrestrial > Soil > Vadose zone > Saprolite... | reverse complement strand
GTCCTGCCACTGGCGGACCATTCCGAGATGGCCGTTGTTGATCAGGACGACGACGATCGGCAGTTTCTCGAGCACGGACGTCGCCAGTTCCTGCTGCGTCATCTGGAAGCAGCCGTCGCCGTCGACGCAGATCACCGTTGCGTCCGGCCGTGCCGCCTTAGCGCCGATCGCGGCAGGAATGCCGTAGCCCATCGTGCCGAGCCCGCCCGACGTGATGAACGTGCGCGGGCGATCGCAGAGGAGGTACTGCATCGCCCACATCTGATGCTGCCCGACGCCGGTCGTCCAGACGATGTCGTCACGATCGGCCGTCAGGCGCTGCAGCGTCTCGAGCACGGGCTGCGGCTTCATCTGGCCGCCGCCGTTGCCGTAGCGAAGCGGAGCCTCCTCACGCCAACGGCGCAACTGCGCGAGCCACGGCTCCGTGGCGTCGGGGCGGCTGAGCTCTCGCAGATCGCGGCCGAGATCCGCCAGCACGCTCTTCAGCGGGCCGACGACGGGGACGTCCGCGTGGCGGAGCTTGTCGATCTCGGCGGAATCGATGTCGAGATGAACGACCGTGGCGCCCGGGGCGAACGAGGCGAGCTTCCCGGTGACGCGGTCGTCGAAGCGCGCGCCGACAGCGACGAGCACGTCGCACTTGTTCAGGGCCCAGTTCGACCACTTCGGCCCGTGCATGCCGGGCCAGCCGAAATGCAGCTCGTGCGTTTCCGGAAATGAGCTCTTCGCCATCAGGGTCGTCACGACGGGGAGCCGTCCATGCTCGGCGAGCACGAGGAGCTCGGCGCACGCGTCGGCGTTGACGACACCACCTCCCACGTAGAGCACTGGGCGCTCGGCGGCAGCGATGCGGGTCGCCGCCTCGCGGATCTGACGCGGATGACCTCGTCGCGGCGGCCGCCAGCCGGGGAGATCGACCGCGTCCGGATATTCGAAGTCGAGCTCGGCCTCCTGGACGTCACGGGGAATGTCGACGAGCACCGGACCGCAACGGCCGGTACGTGCGACGTGGAACGCAGCCTTGATCACGTGGGGCAGCTCTTTCACGTCTTTGACGAGCCACGAATGCTTGACGATCGGGATCGTGATTCCCGTGATGTCGCACTCCTGAAAGGCGTCAGTCCCGATCAGATGCGACCGCACCTGACCGGTGATGCAGACGAGGGGAGTCGAGTCCATCCACGCGTCTGCGATCGGCGTGACGAGATTGGTCGCGCCGGGCCCCGACGTCGCGATCGCGACGCCGACGCGCCCGGACGCGCGCGCGTAACCCTCCGCCATGTGACCTGCGCCCTGCTCGTGGCGTGCGAGGACGTGGCGGATGGTCGTGCCACGTGCGAAGGCGTCGTAGGTCGGCAGGATCGCTCCGCCCGGGATTCCGAAGACGACCTCGACGCCTTCGGCCTCGAGGGAGCGAAGCAGGGCATCGGCACCGTTCATCCGCATGCTTCCTCCCGGTAGAACTCGGAATTGGCTGCGGTCACGGGCAGGTGCGAAAGCACGAGGTCTGCGTGACCGCGGGTCGACGGACGGCGCGCATCGTCGCGCGCGAGACCAACGGCGCCTGAAAGCGTGGCGGCGCCACTGCGCTCGCCGAGCCCTTCCGCAAGCATCAGGGCGGCCGCAAGCAACATCGAGCTCGGGTCGGCGACTCCCTGGCCGGCGAGCGCGTCGGCGGCGCCGTGCGCGGGACCGAAGATGCTCGGCGCGGTGGGGGCGAGTCGTCCCCACGCGACGGTTCTGCCGTCCTCGAGGCTGGCGGCGACTTCGACCGCGGTGCGGGCGAGCTCGGGTTTGCAGACGACGACGTCGAACCGTTCCGGGTTGAAGATCAGCGGACGGATTGCGTCCTGCGGCATGAGCCGCTCGATCTGCAAGCCGTCGTGCCGTTGCTCGAGGCTGTCGGCCTCGTTCTCCCAGCTCTCGTCGACGCCGACGAGCGTGATCCGACCCCGGCTTGCGCGAGCGAGGGAGAAGGCTCGCTCGAGCGTCCACTCCCACGCGTCCGTACCGAGCGGTGCCAGGATCGTGAGCTCAGCGCGCCCTTCGAAGCGAACGCGGGAGATCGAGGCGCGGAGATCGAGATCCGCCTCGAGCGTAGCCAAGGCAGCGTCGCTCTTCGCCGCCACGAGGACCGCGTCGGCTCCGAGCAGCGCGCTGCGCGACGAGAGCGGGAACGAGCGGCCGAAGCGCGTCAGTGCGTCGGCTCCGAAGGGAACGTGCCGCTCGTCGACGTGAAAGCCGTGCTGGAGCGACACGGCGGTGAGCGCGCGGCTCGCCTCGGCCATCACCTCGGGGCCGATTCCATGACGTGCCAGGCAGACCACTGTGTAGGCCCTGCGGCTCATCGGACACCTCGTGGCCGATGAGCGGGGGAAGGGGCGACAGGGGAAACCGGGAGGTTTCCCCGCTCTTTCTCCTCAGCGCCCGCGGCGGCGGTCGCCACGCTGCGGGTGCTGAGGCGATCCCTGAAGAAGGGGGCTCGTGGGGGAAACATGGTTTCCCTCACGGGAGCGAGCCGAAGGCGAGCGACGCTCACGCGGCTGTCACTTCCACGAACAACGCGTCGAGTGACACATGCTGACCGGTATCGGCAAGTGCCTTGAACCGCATGAACGCCTGGGTCAGCAGCTCCTCGTCGAGCTTGAGGCCCGCATCGGCGCAGGCGCGGGCGAAGGCGTGCCGGCCTGAGTGTTTCCCCAGCGGAAGGGTCATCGCGAGGCCGAGCTCTCCAGGCTCGATGATCTGGTACGTCGTCTTGTCTTTCAGCAGGCCGTCCTGATGGATGCCGGCCTCGTGGGCGAAGGCGTTCGCACCGACGATCGCCTTGTTCGGCGGCACGTCGTAGCCGGTCAGCCGCTCGACGAGTGCGGAGGAGGCGCCGATCTCGGCGGGGTCGATCCCCGTGTCGACACCGAGTTGGTCGTGGCGGACGCGCAGGGCCATGACGATCTCCTCGAGCGCGGCGTTGCCCGCACGCTCACCGATGCCGTTGATGGTGCACTCGACCTGTCCGACCCCTGCTTCCACTGCGGCGAGCGAGTTCGCCACCGCGAGGCCGAGATCGTCGTGGCAGTGCGCCGAAAGCGTGACGTTCTCGAGCTCGGGACAGAGATGCCTGACCTCGTCGAAGAAACCGGCGTACTCGTTCGGGAGTGCAAAGCCCACGGTGTCGGGGAGATTCACCACGTCCGCCCCGGCGGCGATCACTTCGCGGCAGACCCGCGCGACGAACGACGGATCGGAACGCGTCGCATCCTCGCAGGAGAACTCGACCTCGTCGACGTGAGGGCGCGCATACGCGACGGCCCAGGCAGCTTGTCCCACGACCTCGTCGGGGGTGAGCCGCAACTTCTTCAGCATGTGGATCGGGCTCGTGGCCAGGAAGATGTGCAGGCGCGAGCGGTGAGCGTCTCGAAGCGCATCGGCGCCAGTCTCGATGTCCTCGCGCCGTGTGCGGCAGAGCGTGGCGACCGTTGCGCGTCGGGCGACGCCCGCGACCGCGCGGACGCCTTCGAAGTCGCCCGGAGAGGCCGCCGCGAAGCCCGCTTCGATCACGTCGACGCCCAGCCGTTCGAGCTGCTCCGCGATCTCTGCCTTCTCCTCCGGCTGCAGGGCGATGCCCGGCGATTGCTCGCCGTCGCGGAGTGTGGTGTCGAAGATTTGGATCCTGCGCGAACTCACTACAACCTCCTGTCAGGGCACGCCGAGGGCGTACCGGTGGCGTCAACGGTGGGTGTATGCGCCCTGCGGCGCGTGGTTCGCATTCCCCCCTAGAGGGGGAGAATCGAGAGGATGAGCACGATCGACCGGGACCGAATGGTCCTGGTCTGAGTGGTGCGCGAAGTCGTGTCCATCCCCATCGTTGTCGGCAGTGTGGCCGAAGAACTTTACCCTGTCAAGTCGCTTTAGACGGTACAGATTTCTGCATTCAAGCCAGTTATCGGTTGATCCGTCCGACCTCTCTCTCTATGCTGTCGACATGGCTCGCGCGAACGTCCGCCTGATTTCGCTTTTTAGCGGCAGCGCGCGCAAGCGCGTCCGCTAGTCGGCGGCTTCGCCTTCCCGCCCTCGCCGGCTAGCACAGATACACCGGGCGGGGCTTTCTTTCGACCGAAAAGGTGTGCAGGTGGCGCGTTTGTCCACGTTTGATCCTTCGGTCGGCGAGCGCGATGCGTGCGGCATCGGTTTCGTCGCCCGGCTCTCCGGTGGCCCATCCCGGGCGGTGCTCGATTCCCTCCTCGAGGCACTGAGGCGTGTCCGCCACCGGGGAGCTGTGGCGGCGGATCACCGCTCGGGCGACGGCGCGGGCCTCCTCTTGCCGCTGCCGGCCGCCCTCTTGCCAGAACGTGGTCTCGGCATCGCGATGATGTTCTTCCGTGGCGCCGATGGCAGGCGCGCGGTCGAGGAAGCGTGCCGCGCGGAAGGGATCGTCGTGCGCTCGTGGCGCTCGGTGCGGGTCGACCTGCAGGCGCTGGGCCCGTTCGCCCGGGCCTCCGCGCCGACGATCGAACAGGCACTCCTCGAACCGCCCGAAGGCGACTCCGAGGCGATCGAGGCCGCTGCCTTTCGCGCCCGCAAGCGACTCGACGGCCGGGAAGACCTCTACGCCGCCTCGCTGTCGTTCCGGATGATCGTCTACAAGGCGCTCTGCGCCGCCGACCAGCTCGCACCGTTCTACTGCGACCTGCGGGACCCGGCCTTCGAGGTTCCCTTCGGCATCTTCCATCAGCGCTTCTCGACCAACACCGAGCCGTCGTGGGAGCGGACGCAGCCGTTCCGGCTGCTCTGTCACAACGGCGAGATCAACGCGATCCGCGGCAACGTCAACTGGATGCGCGCCCGCGCCTTGACGCTGGGCGTGGACGGGCCCGTCCTCGAAGAGGCGAGCTCCGACTCGGGCATGCTCGACAACGCGCTCGAGCTGCTCGTGCGCGGCGGCCGCGACGCCCGCCACGCGCTCACGATGCTCATTCCGCCCGCCTGGCAAGGAGACGCCGAGCTCGGCCCCGAGGTGCGCGACTTCCACCGCTTCCACGCCGGGCTGGTCGAGCCGTGGGACGGTCCGGCGGGGATCGTCTTCACGGACGGCCGCGTCGTCGGCGCTGCCCTCGACCGGAACGGCCTGCGTCCACTTCGTTACGTCGTGGCCGGCGATCTCGTCTGCTGCGCCTCTGAAGCGGGTGTGTTCGACGTGCCGGCGGGAACGAGCACTCGCCGCGGACGGCTCGGGCCGGGGGAGATGCTCGCCGTCGATCCGGAGCGCGGCCTCGAGCAGGACGGTGCGATCAAGCAACGGCTGGCGAGTGCAAGCCCGTACGGACGCTGGCTCGAAGAGTGGCGGCGGGAGGCATCGACCGGTGAGCCGGTAGCGCCGCCGGAGGAAGAGCTTGCGGCGCGTCACGTGCTGTTCGGCTACACGCGTGAAGAGCTGACCGTGATCGTGCGTCCGTCGGCCGCCCATGGACACGAGCCGACCTCTTCGATGGGCGACGACACAGCGCTGCCGCCGCTCGCCGGCCGCGCGCGTCCGCTCTTCAGTTATTTCCGCCAGCGGTTCGCGCAGGTGACGAATCCTGCGATCGACCACATCCGCGAGCGCTTCGTGATGTCGCTCGCGACGCTGCTCGGAGCTCGCTGCCCGCTGCTCGTCGAGGCGCCTGAGGACGCTGCAGGGATCGAGCTCGAGAGCTTCTTCCTCTTCCCGTCCGCCCTCGACCACCTCGCCGTCGTTCGGGTCGACGCGAGCTTCGACCCTGCAGAAGGGCTCGAGGGTGCATGTGCTCGGCTGGCCCGAGCCGCGGAGACGGCGGTGCGCGAGGGGCACGGGATGCTGCTGCTTTCGGATGCCGACGCGTCACTCGAGCGGCCGCCGGTGCCGATCCTGCTCGCGACGTCGGTCGTCCATCATCACCTCGTCAAGGCGGGATTGCGCACGCTCGCGACGCTGCTCGTCGAGAGCGACGAGCCGCGCGAGGTGCACCACGTCGCGTGCCTGCTCGGCTTCGGGGCGGAGGCGGTGTGCCCGCGGCTCGCGCTCCAGACGATCGCGGCGCTGGCCGAGGGCGACCGGATCGGCGGCGACCGGCCGTCGCCTGCAGAGGCGCAGCTCCGCTTCAAGCAGTCGATCGAAGACGGCGTGCTCAAGGTGATGTCGAAGCTCGGGATCTCAGACATCGCCAGCTATTGCGGCGCCCAGACCTTCGAGGCGCTCGGGCTCGACGGTGACCTTGTCGGGGCCGCGTTTCCGGGTACGCCCTGGTCGATCGGAGGGATCGGCCTCGCCCAGCTGGAGGACGAGACGGTCGCGCGTGCCCAGGCCGCCGCGGCGGCGCGTCCCCGTTTGGAGAACCCCGGCTACTTCAAGTTCCGCAAAGGCGGCGAGCCGCACGAGACGACTCCGGACGTGCTGGAGTCTCTGCAGGCTGCGGCACGCAGCGACGACATGGGCGCCGCGCACGCACTGCGCAGTGCCGTGCGGACGAACGGCTGGGAGCGCTACTCCGAGTTTGCGGATCTCGTCAACGGACGCGAGCCGATGGAGGTACGGGACCTGCTCGAGTTGCGGGCGGCCGCCCAGCCGGTCCCGCTCGACGAGGTCGAGCCGGCCGAGTCGATCGTGCAGCGTTTCTCATCCGGCGGTATGTCGCACGGATCGCTTTCTGCCGAAGCGCACGAGACGATCGCGCGGGCGTTCAACAATCTCGGCGCACGTTCGAACTGCGGTGAGGGCGGCGAGGACCCGGCGCGCTTCCGGACCGACCGCAACTCCCGCATCAAGCAGATCGCCTCTGGACGCTTCGGCGTCACGGCCGAGTACGTGGCCTTCGCCTCCGAGCTGCAGATCAAGATCGCGCAGGGGTCGAAGCCCGGTGAGGGCGGCCAGCTGCCCGGCCACAAGGTCACGGCTGAGATCGCTCGGCTGCGCCACACCCAGCCCGGCGTCGCGCTCATCTCGCCGCCGCCGCACCACGACATCTACTCGATCGAGGACCTCGCGCAGCTCATCTTCGACCTCAAGCAGGTCAACCCCGATGCGGACGTGTCGGTGAAGCTCGTCGCGGAGGCCGGGGTCGGGCTCGTCGCCGCCGGAGTGGTCAAGGCGCTCGCCGATGTCGTCCACATCGCCGGGGCGGACGGCGGGACCGGTGCGAGCCCGCTGTCGTCGATCAAGAACGCCGGCATCCCCTGGGAGATCGGGCTGGTCGACACGCAGCGCATGCTCGTCGGCAACGGGCTGCGCGGCCGCGTGCGTCTGCGGGTGGACGGGGGGATCAAGACCGGCCGCGACGTCGTCGTCGCGGCGCTCCTCGGTGCCGACGAGGTCAGCTTCGGCACCGCTTTGCTCCTCGCCGAGGGTTGCCTGATGGTCCGCACGTGCCACGTCGACAGCTGCCCGGTGGGGATCGCGACGCAGCGTCCCGAGCTGCGCGCGAAGTTCGCGGCCACTCCGGAGATGGTAGAGAACTACCTCCTGCTCGTTGCCGAGGAGGTGCGGCGTCACCTCGCAGCAGTCGGCCTGCGCAGCTTCGACGAGGCGGTCGGCAGGACGGATCTTCTGCAGCGGCGACGAGCCGAGGGGCGTGCCGGCCAGCTGGAGTTGGCCAGCCTGCTCGAGCCTCTGCACGGTGACGCATTCCGCTACGTCGGCGCGGAAAGCCCGGTCGCGGCCGGCGGCGAGCTCGGAGAACGCATTGCGTCCGAGCGCACAGCTCCGGCTTCGCTCTACGAGATCTGCAACGACGACCGAGCGGTCGGTGCACGGCTCGGCGGCACACTCGCGCGGCTCGGATCAGACGAGCCGCTCCAGGTTCGGTTCGAGGGCACAGCAGGCCAGAGCTTCGGGGCTTTCCTGCACACGGGCGTCGAGTTCGTTCTCGACGGCGAGGCGAACGACTACGTCGGCAAGAGCCTGAGCGGAGGCCGCATCGTGATCCGTCCTCCCGCGGACGACAGCGGCGACCCGTGCCTTGCCGGCAACACGGTCCTCTACGGCGCGACCAGCGGCGAGCTCTTCCTGGCCGGCTCGGCGGGCGAGCGCTTCGCCGTCCGCAACTCGGGCGCGACCGCCGTCGTCGAGGGCGTCGGCAGCAACGCTTGTGAATACATGACGAACGGGACCGTTGTCGTTCTCGGCCCGTTCGGACGGAACCTCGGCGCGGGCATGACCGGCGGCGAAGCGTTCGTGCACGACCCTGCGCGGGTGCTTGACGTCCGGCTCAACGGGCAACTGGTCGTCGCCGAGGAACTCGACGCCGCGGCCGCCGAGCGCCTGCGCCAACTGGTCGAGCGTCATCACGAGCACACCGGCTCGGCCAGAGCCGCACGGCTTCTGGGAGAGTGGCCCGCCGGCGTGGACGAGTTCCGGCTCGTTCGCCCGCGGGACGAGGTCCGTCGGCTGGAGGCGGAAGCCGAGGGCACGGAGTACGACGAAGCCGAGGCCGAGCCCAGCGACGCGGGCGTGACGATTCCCTAGTTCAGGGATGTTCCGGTCCGATGACGGAGGTAGACTGCGCGCAGTGGCGGTGGACGTGACCACGGATGGGCGGCGCGAGGCGGTCTCAGCGTCGGCGGACATCATCGGGGCGAAGTGGACGGCGTTGCTGATCTACGACCTCGCCTCGGGCGCGTGTCGCTTTCGCGAGCTCGAGCAGTCGTGCGCCGGCATCAGCAGCCGCACACTCGCCGAACGGCTGCGCGCGCTCCAGAGGGCCGGAATCGTGCGCCGGCGCAGCTATCCCGAGTCGCCGCCGCGGGTCGAGTACGAGTTGACCGACAAGGGTCGGGATCTCCTTCCGATCCTCGACGCCATGACCGACTTCGGACGTTCGTGGCTCGTGCCTGCCGACGCTCTCGCGTCGGCGAGCTAGCGCCGACGCTGGCTCGGACAGCTGAGTTGGCAGGGGCGAGCGAGCCTTGGGCATTCTGTGCAGATGGCAGGGAGTCAGTCGAGCAGAGGAGATGCGCACACGATCACGCATGCGCAGCGACTGAGAAGCCGGGAGGGCTACTTCGCGCCGGAGAGCGTGATCAGGAGACTCGGCAACACGCCACTCGTTCCGTTTTTGGGTGGCGGACCTGCGGTGCTCCTGCAGGTGGCCCATCCGCTGGTGGCAGCCGGTGTCAGCGATCACTCGGAGGTTGGACGTGACCTCTGGCGGCGCCTCGTTCAGACGCTGCGCGCGCTCTACCTGATCGCCTTCGGGACGAAGGAGGAGGCCGAGCGGGCGGCCGAAGTGGTGCAGGCCGTACACAGCCGGGTGCGCGGCTGCACGCGGACGCAGCTCGGTCGCTTCCCGCCGGGGACGCCGTACTCCGCTTCCGATCCGGAGCTGATGCTGTGGGTGCACGCGACGCTCGTTCAGGCGTCCCTGGCGGCCTACGAGCGGTTCGTCGATCCGCTGTCGCGCGAGGATCAGGAGCGCTACTACCAGGAGATGGCGCTGGTTGCGCGTCTGTTCGGGACGCCGGCTTCCGTGATCCCCCGCTCGCTCACCGATTTTCGCGAGTACTTCGCCGCCGAGATCAACGGCGAGACGATCGCGGTCACCGCGCCCGCGAAGGAGGTGGCGGCTGTGATCCTCGCGGCGCGGCTACCCGCGCCGTTGCGCGTGTTTGTGCCCGCGCACCGACTGTCGACCGCAGCCCTGCTGCCGCCACGGCTCCGCGATCACTACGGACTACGCTGGAGCATCTTCCACGAACTCGCACTCCAGCTGGCCGCACATTCGATGCGGATGACGGCAGCGCCTGTCCTGGCCGTCGCCTCACGACTGGCACCGACCACCGGACGGCTAGCAGCCTGAGCATCGCGGACGTCACTCGGTTACCAGCGTCGGGTCGACGACGGCGGAGAGCTACGCTGCGCCTCGTGAGCAGCAGGGAGAGCACGGACACGATCCTCCATGGCTATCGGGCGTTCGTCGCCGGGGACCTCAGCACGGTTGCCGAGCTCTTGGATCCGGACATCGAGTGGTTCAGCATCGCTCCGGAGCAACCGCCAGCAGACCTCGACGAAGTACAGACGATCCTGACCGCGCGCCACGCGGAGGCCTATCGCATCGAGCTGGAACGCTGCATCGGCAAGGGGGAGGACGTCCTCGTGGCCTTCCGCGCGGCGGGCGTGGAGAAGGACCTGGACGACGACCGCCCCTTGCAGTCGCGACGAACGTTCACGATCGGACGCTACTGGGCGATCGTGACCGTGCGCGAGGGCCGCGTCGTCCGCGTCCGTGACTATCCGGGTCTCCGCCCCGCCCTCGAAGCGCTCGGCCTCGACGAGAGCGCTCTCTAAGCTCGTTCCAAACTGAAGCCGAGGGCGCGCAGGATCTCGTTGCGGTTCGGCTGCATGACGCTCGTCTGACCTAGCAGTATCCGGTTCCGTGACCTGGGTTTCCCTGGTCTGGCGGAACTTGCTGCGGAGGCCGGCGCGAACGGCGCTGACAACGGCCGGTGTCTCAATGGGCGTTGGGCTGATCGTGGCGTTGCTCTCGCTCTCCGCCGGGGTAGAGAAGACGGCAGGGGAGCTAATCCACATTGGACGTTCCGACTTCGGCGTCTTCCAGTCTGATGTCTCCGACTTCAGCCGCTCGCTCTTGCCGGAGAGCCTGGCGGAGCGCGTCGCGACGATCTCGGGCGTCGCCGAGACCGCCCAGCTCAAGCTCTTCGCGACCGAGGTGCGCGGACAGTCCTCCTTTTTCGTTTTTGGGCTTCGGCCAGAGGAGTTCGTTTGGAGGCGCCTCGTGCTGATCCAGGGCCGCCGGCCGCGCGGACACGAGGCGTTGCTCGGAGACCGCGGCGCGCGCCGACTCGGCCTCGGCCTTGGCGACGACCTGGCCGTCGCGCAGGGGAAGCGCTTCCCGATCGTCGGGATCTACCACAGC
>Ga0137390_10005277_pt1 | contig 10887 bp, 10 predicted proteins | sample 15con2h24AmetaG_FD_104937 | JGI IMG/M metagenome (GOLD analysis project Ga0137390, IMG submission 104937) | Vadose zone soil microbial communities from Angelo Coast Range Reserve, California, USA - 15con2h2.4A metaG | ecosystem: Environmental > Terrestrial > Soil > Vadose zone > Saprolite... | reverse complement strand
CTGCGCCTGGGGCGCGCGGCCCTATGCCGACGGGCTCGACGGCAACTCGCACATCTACGCCAACATGGCCTCGCAGCCGATCGAGGTGACCGAGACCGAGCAGCCCTTGCAGATCACCGCCTATGAATTCATCCAGGACGCGATGGGGCCGGGCAAGTTCCGCGGCGGCGCCCCGTTCCGCCGCGAATATAAGCTGTTGGCCTCCGAGGCGATCCTGCAGGTGCGCTCCGACCGCCGCGATTTCCGCCCGTTCGGGCTCTATGGTGGCGGCCCCGGCCGACCCTCGATGAACTATCTGAACCCGGACAAGAACCCGGCGCCGCTGCCCTCGAAGCTGACGATGAATATCAAACAGGGCGACCTGTTCCGCCACGAGGTCGCCGGCGCCGGCGGCTGGGGCGACCCCTTGGAGCGCGACCCGGCGTTGGTGCTGACCGACGTGCGCAACGAATTCGTCAGCGAGCGCTCGGCGCGTGAGGATTATGGCGTGGTCGTCGGAGGCAAACCGCTCGCCGTCGATGCGGTAGCGACGCTTGCGCTGCGGCAGCAGATGCGGGCACAACGCAAGTGGGATCAGATACCGATGTATAGTTGGGGAGCTGCACAGGCGGCCGAATAAAGCCCCTCTCCCGCATTGCGGGAGAGGGTGCCGAGCGTAGCGAGGCGGGTGAGGGTGGTTGGCCAATGATGGAGCGTGCGGGATCAGCCCTCACCCTCCCACGCCTTCAGCGTGGGTCCCTCCCTCTTCCGTGGTGCGGGAGGGGGGCTGTTCGTGCGGAGTTTTAGGGCAGGGGTCGATATCGGCGGCACCTTTACCGACATCGTGCTGCTTGGCGACCGGGGCGAGCGCTACACCAAGAAGGTGTCGTCGACCGTCGACGATTATGCCCGGGCGATCGTCGACGGCCTCGCGGCATTGCTCGCGGAGGTTGGCGCCGAGGCGTCGGGCATCGTCGAGTTGCTGCACGGCACGACCGTCGCCTCGAACGCGATCCTCGAGAGGAAGGGCGCCCGGGCCGGGCTGATCACCACCAAAGGCTTTCGCGATGTCCTCGAAATCCGCAATTTGCGGATGCCGCGGCTTTACGACATGTCGTGGACCAAGCCACCGCCGCTGGTCGAGCGGCGGCTGCGCACCGAGGTGGGCGAACGGGTCAATGCCGAGGGCGGGATCGACATTCCGCTCGACGAGGCGAGCGTCGAGCGCGCGCTCACGTTTCTCGTCGGGGAGGGGGTCGAGGCGATCGCGGTCTGCCTCCTCCACTCCTACCTCAACCCGGCGCATGAGATCCGGGTGAAGGAGATCGTCGCGCGGGTCGCCCCGGAGATCACCCTCTGCATCAGCGCCGAGGTGTTGCCGGTCATCAACGAGTACGAGCGCACCTCGACGACGGTGATCAACGCGTACGTCCGGCCGATCGTCGAGCATTACCTCAACCGGCTCTTTGCCGAGGTCGCACGCAGCGGCATCGATGCGCCGGTCCTCTTGATGCAGTCGAATGGCGGGCTGACGACCGCAAAGGCGGCTGCCGTGACGCCGTTGCATATCATCGAATCGGGGCCGGCGGCGGGGGTTGTCGGCGTCCAGGCGCTGATCCGCCGGATCGGCATCCAAAAGGCGATCTCGTTCGACATGGGCGGCACCACGGCCAAGGCTTCACTCATTGAGAACGGCGAGGTGACGCGCGCCACCGAGTACCAGGTCGGCGCCGGCATCGTGCTCGGCTCGCGCCTCCTGTCGGGTGCCGGCTATACGCTCAAAGTGCCGGCGATCGATCTCGCCGAGGTCGGCGCCGGCGGCGGCTCGATCCTGTGGATCGACAGCGGCGGCGCGCTGCAGGTCGGGCCGACGAGCGCCGGCGCGGTGCCCGGTCCGGTGTGCTACGACCAGGGCGGCGCCGAGCCGACCGTAACCGACGCCAATGTCGTCCTCGGCTACATCAACCCGGCGCATCTGGTCGGCGGCGCGCTAAAGCTCAATGCCGCGAAGGCGCGCGCGGTCATCGCCGACAAGATCGCCCGCCCGCTCGGCATGAGCGTCGAGGATGCGGCGCACGGCGCCCATCTGATCGCCGCTTCCAACATGATCAGGGCGCTGAAGGCGGTGTCGAGCGAGCGCGGCCGCGACCCGCGCGAATACGCGCTTGTCGCGTTCGGCGGCAACGGCCCGGTCTTTGCCGCCGGGATGGCCGAGGCGATGCGGATCCCGCAGGTGCTGATCCCGCCTTCGGCCGGGGTGTTCTCATCGTTCGGGCTGCTCTATGCCGAGATCGAATATTATTTCACCCGCACCCGGAAGCGGCTGCTGCGTGCTCTGGCGCCCGACGAGGTCCAGGCCGTCATCGACGCGCTCGAAGGCGAGGCGCGGGCGCGGCTGACCGAGGACGGGTTCGCCGCCGACCATATCGAGATCCGGCGCAGCGCCAGCCTGCATTACCAGGGGCAATCCTTCGAGCTGCGCGTGGCCGTCGCGGCGGGCCGGCTCGACCGCGCCGCGCTGATCGCGCTCGAAGAGGCCTTCGGCGCCGAGCACGAGCGCACCTATGGTCACCGCGCCGGGGTCGAGGAGCCGGTCGAGCTGGTCAGCCTCGAAGTCATCGGCCGCGGCATCCCGCAAACGCCGCGCGCCGCCTCGGCCGCTTCCGCGGGCCTCGCCCCCGACATCGCGATCGCCGACAAGCACCGCCGCGCCTATTTCGGGCCGACGGGCTGGTGCGAAGCCGAATTGCTCAACCGCAGCGACCTCAAGACCCCGCATGCCGGCCCGTGCATCGTCGAGGAATACGACGCCACCTGCCTCATCCCGCCCGGCTGGACCGCCCGCCTCGATGAGTACGGCAACATCGTGATGGGCCGCTCAGAGGCTTAGTAGCGGCGCCAGACGCGCGTTTATTTCCTCAAGCACGGTGTCAGGAGCCTTCCCGATGACCTCAAGCTTACGGGCTTCGCGATCGACGCTGCGTATGTGGTCGACCAGCACGACGCCCGACACCGGCAGGCCTGGCGGGAGCCTCACCTCGGTGAGCCGACCGCGCTCGCGGCTGGTGATCGGGCAGACAATCGCGAGGCTTGAATGTTCGTTGTAGATTCGGGGACTTAGCACTATCCCAGGCCGGCGGCCGGCTTGCTCGCTCCCCGCCTGGGGCGAAAAGAGGAGCCAGATCAGGTCCCCGCGGTCAGGGACGGCCATCAAATCAACTCGTCGCCGACCGGCCCATCATCCTCCAAGGGATGCTCGTTCTCCGGGGTCATGCTCGCCACCAGCTCCTCAATCGTAAACCGGCGACGCGAGGGCGTGATGACGATACGGCCATCGGCGAAGCCCTCCATCTCGACGCGTTCGCCTTCCCTCACCCCGGCCCGTGCCGCGATCTCCCGCGGCACGCGCAGCCCGAGGCTGTTGCCCCATTTGCTGATGCGCAGCTGCACCGGCATCCGTCCCTCCACCGCTGTCGCGCGATCAGGATTTAATGTCTATCCGGTGGATAAACAAGCCGCTTGGATAAACAAGCCGCTTGAATAAAGCCCCCACCCTCCCACGCCTTCGGCGCGGGCCCCTCCCTCCCCCGCAAGCAGGGGAGGGGTTATGACTCCCTCCCCCGCAAGCGGGGGAGGGTTGGGGTGGGGGATTCTGGGGGCTACGCCGCGACCTTCTCCAGCTTGTGGATGACGCGGAGCTTCTTCGGCATCGGGTCCTTCGAGAAGCGCGACCAGGATCGGCCGGTGAGCTCGCCGACAAAGATGTTGCCGCGTGAATCGACCGCGATGCCATGCGGCGAGGTGAATTGCCCGGGAAGGATCCCGCCATGCGGCTTGCCGAGCCGGGCCACCACCTTGCCTTTCAGCGTGTGGATGCTGACCCGCGGCCCGATATTCGGCCAGTCCTTGTTGATCTCGCCGCTCGGGCCGCCTTCGCCGATGTAGCAGAGCGGGTCATGCCCGTGGCCAAGGCACATCCCATTCGGCCGGTGCAGATTGTTCCATTGCGTCTCCCACTTGCCGTCGCCGTCGAACACCTGGACCCGGTGGTTCTCGCGGTCGGCCACATAGATCCAGCCGTCCGGGTCGCAACAGATGTTATGCGGGATGTTGAACGTGCCGGGATCGGTACCGGGCTCGCCCCATGATTTCTGCAACTTGCCGTCGATCGAATAGCGGTGGATGCGGGCGTTGCCATAGCCGTCGGAGATGTAGAGCTGGTCGCATTGCGGCGACAGCGCGGTATGGGTGCAGCGGTGGAACGGCTCGCCGCTGAGGAACGGTGCCGGCTTCCCGGGCACCCCCAGGGTCATCAGCACCTTGCCGTCGAGCGTGCAGTGCCGCACCGTGTGGTCGCCGTCATCGGTCAGCCAGATCGTGTCGTCCGGCGCGACATGGACGCCATGCGGCCGGCTGAACACGCCTTCGCCCCAGGTGCGCAAGAGATTGCCGGCTTTGTCGAAGACCGCGACCGGGTGGTCGCCGCGGTTGAAGGCGTAGACATTGTCATGGCTGTCGACGCCGACCGCGGCGCAATCGCCGAGCACGATCTCGTCCGGGATCTTCGCCCAATTCTCCTGGACCTCGAAACTCCACTCGCCGCCGCCGAGCCGCTCCGCCATCTTTTCCTCCCGATTACTGCACGCCCGCCGGTTTGTAGGAGCCCGGTAAGCCAAGGCGCGATCGACGGCGATATTGAACCGCTTGGCGAAGCCCAGCAAGACAGGGAGGGGAGGCGCGTCCTCGACGTATCTAGGGGAATAGGGTCCGCCCCGACCAACGCCGTTTGGCTGCTCGGGCGTTTCCTGGTGACTGGAGAGAGCGATCTGCCGCAAGTGCATGCGTTGCAGGATTCATTGAAGCTGTACCCCCTCGCCGACACCGGCCCACCACCGCCCTCTACGATGCCGGCGCCGAACGCGAGCGACCAGTGGAACTACTTCATATTGGTCAGTCACGCGCTGACCGAGAATCCGCCGCCGCAACGGGATAGCGCGATCATCGCGCGGATGACGACAATCGGCGTCGGACCCGACCGGGTTTTCGATCCCGGCCGCTTCGACGAAACGCAGCGACAAGCATTGCTCGCCGGCGTCGAGCAAGGCAGGAGGCTGGTCGCGGCCAGGGAGCTGCGCGGCAAAATCGTCAATGGCTGGGCCTATCCGGCGCCCGGCATCGGCAACTACAGCGCCGATTACCTGCTTCGCGCCGCCACCGCGCTGAAGGGATTGGCCGCCCTGGAGCCGATCGAAGCGACCACATTGTCGTATGTCGGCGAGCCCCTCGACGGCGGCCGGCTCTACCGGCTGCACTTCGAGCATGACGGGCTGCCCCCAGCGGCGGCGTTCTGGTCGTTGTCGATTTATGAAACCATGCCGGATAAGCGTCAGTTTTTTGCCGACAACCCGATCCGGCGCTATTCGATCGGCGATCGCACGCCGGCTCTGCGGCGCGGTCAAGACGGGTCGCTCGATCTCTACATTCAGCACGATTCGCCCGGCGAGGCGCGTGAGAGCAATTAGCTGCCCGCTCCCGCCGAGCGTTTCGCGTTGATCTTTCGGGCCTACCTGCCGGGGCCGGGATTGGTCGCGGAGACATACGTCCCACCGCGGCTGGAACGCGAACCATAGAAGGCCTCGGCCGGCTTGCGCGCGAGCACGATCTTCTCGGCCGAACGGCCGAGGAAATGCGGTGCCGAACCGCCTTCGGCGAGAAGGTCGAGGAACGCGTCGGGCTGGGTGATGCGCACCGAGCCCAGCACATCGGCGCCGCGCGCGAGAAAAGCGTCGGGCAGCATGCCGACGGTCGGGCCGAGCACGGTGACGCGCGCGTCGGGCCGAGCCAGGGCCAGCAGATCCTCGAGCGTGTCGTTGAGCAGCGTCGCGCCGGTGATCAGCAGCACGTCGGCGGCGGGTACGATTTCCGGCGCCAATTCAGCCGGGCGGTAGAACGGCATCTCCTCGGGTTTGAGCGCATCCGGGTTCTGCTCCAGCACGAGATAGGGCTGACGGCGCCGCTTCAGCTCCTTCAGGAACGGAATGAAGGCGCCCACCAGGACGACCCGGTCGCTTTTGTGGAATTCGGTCGCGTCGAAGGCGTCGGTCGCCGCCAGCAGCTCGATCCCGTGAGCGGGGCGGCGGCGCCAGCACAGTTCGGCCAGCGCATTCAGCGTGGCGATGCCGACCGCGCGGGACAGGCCGTTCTCGGCGCGCGCGTCTTGCATAAGCTCGGCCGCCGGGCGCCCGGCGAGCCCGGTGAAGCCTACCGCCCGGGCCGAGACCGGGCAGCAGATGTCGCCGGGGACCGCATCGCGCGGCGTTGCGCAGGTGCCGGCGACCCCGGCGGTCAGCTTGATCCCGGTGAAGAACAGCCCGATCACCGCCCGCTCGATCGCAATCTCGCCAAGTTCGCGGCCGAGAATGTCGGTGACGCCGGCAATCGTCTCGTTCAGGATCGGACTATGCACGGGCCCCGTCCGTCTCGTGTTGTGCAACTCATATAGCATAATCGCGTTGTCATGAAATTGATCGACCTCAAGGGCGCCCTGGCGGCGCTCGCTCTCGTTTCCTTAACCGCACCTTCCCTGGCAGCAGATGGAGCACCCGGCAAAATGACCGAGCTCACAAACGGCCTCAAATACACCGATACCAATGTTGGCACCGGCGCTGAAGCAACCAAAGGCCACAAGGTCAGCGTGCATTACACCGGATGGCTGTACAACAATGGCGCGAAGGGCGCCAAATTCGACAGCTCGCTCGATCGCGGCCAGCCCTTCGCCTTCGGCTTAGGTGCCGGGCAAGTCATCCAGGGCTGGGACGAGGGCGTCGCCGGCATGAAGGTCGGCGGCAAGCGCACCCTGATCATCCCGCCCGAACTCGGCTATGGCGCGCGCGGCGCCGGCGGGGTGATCCCACCTAACGCCACGCTGATGTTCGATGTCGAGCTGCTCGGCGTGCAGTAGCGAGCGGGGCCGGGCGACGACAACCGATAGTTGGTCTGGATCGTAACCGCCGCCGGCATCTGCTGGAAATCAGCAGGCGACTCGTGGGCTGGCTGCATCCTCGCGGCGCGCCGTCGTCGCTGGCAGCCCTCGGTGTTCGGTTTTTCGGTCGATCTGCGCATCGGTGCGGACCCCAGAGCACAATCCGGTCAGGTTCGATCACCCCCGACGGCGCCTCTTTTTTTTTTACCCTCTCCCCCGCCGGCCGGGGGAGAGGGAAGGGTGAGGGGGCCGTGCCACCATGAAGAAACGGAGCCGGTGTCGCTCAGTCACATCGAGCCGAATTCTGTGGCAGGCACCCCCCTCACCCTACCCTCTCTCCCCGCTCACGGGGGGAGAGGGAGAAAAAGTGGAACCCGCCGGCGATTCAATATGATCGGACATTGCTCTAGCTGAGGCGCGCCGATTCCAGACCTTCGCGGAGTTGCGATCGAACCGCGAGGATCGGCCCTGGGCTAGGCGGACCGTCAGGACTCAAAGCAACGGACGGTCGGGTGCCGAGAGTACAACCCCGTTGCTCAAAGCAGCGCGCTGGATCCTCCTCCCCAGGAGGACCCAGCGGTAGCAGCGTCAGGTGACCAGAGGAGGACCGCAGGAACCTAGTTGAGATTGTATATCCTGGCAGCGTTGCCTCCGGCGATCTTGGCCTTCTCCTCTTCAGTGCAGTCCCCTAGAACCTCCTCAATGATTTGCCGGCTCCTGGGGAAGGTGGACTCGACATGGGGATAATCCGAGCCCCAGAGGAGATTGTCGACGCCGATGATGTGGCGGTCGCGTATGCCCATGGCATCTTCCTGGAAGCCCGCAAACACGTTGCGGTGGAAATAGTCGCTGGGCAGCATGGCCTCCTTAAACCGATAGCGCTCCTGCTGGACCCGTTGGGTGTACGTGTAGTCGATGCGGTCCAGGAAGTGGGGAATCCAGGAGAGTTCGTGCTCCACGGTGCCCACCTTGAGTTTTGGATAGCGCTCGAAGACGCCGCTGAAGATCATGTCGCTAAGCGACATCCGCACCCAGTGGTCGGCGTTGGCCAGGAAGGAGTTGCGCACGCAGTTGCGGTCCTCAAGCGCAAAATCCTGCCCTGGGCCCGGCCGGTTGGTCGCGATGTGCATGCCAATCGGAATATCCAGATCCTGCGCCCGTACATCCCTGCCGACAAGGAAGCAGAGTAGCTTCTCACACGCAGGGTGGTTGGCGCCGCTGCGCGGCTAGCCAAACCCCTCAGCCGGCTTGCTGGCGCAGCTTCTTAACCCGATGTTTTTGATATCCAGCGATTTCACGTGCCAGCGGCGAACGACGATCGAAATCCAGGTGGGTGATGGACGTGAAGAACTCCAGCTTATTATCGGCTTCCCCCTCTACCGAGAGTTTGCACACTATGCCGCCCTCGTCGCCGGCGTTCGATACCCAGGTCACCTGACACTCCTTTGGAATCGAAGCTCCCCGTGACTGCTGGCGTAGGGTCGCAGCCAAACGCGGGGTAACGATCGCTGGCAACGGCAGGGCGGCTTCCAGCTTTGAGAGCAGATCAGCGACCTGTTTTGGGTTGTCGATCATCGGCGGTGTGAAGTCCTGGACCCGAGAGTTTGGTCAAGGCGGCACTGGCTGGCGGGTCAGCTGAAACGGTTGCCACGGCTCAGCATACGCCAAATAATCTTCAAACTTCTACGCCACATAATTTTCAAAATGACACCTCTTTACGCTGTCATCCGCGCGGCGGGCGGCGGACGGGTGCCGGCGGGAACACGATGCTATTGGCGAGCGATAGTCGGCTACCGGCGGAGTCGCGCCGCGGCCCGCTGACCGATCGAGGTTCGTCGGCGTCGGCCGATGCCTGGGCGCGCTCGCGCCGTAACTCCTCCAGGCGGGCGCGGATCGCCGGGAAATCATCGGCGGCGTGGGGTCGGGTCACGGCTGTTCTCCGGTTGCTGTGAGCCTGGCTCGCCTGCCGACAGATTGGAAAATTATGGTTAACAGGGCAAGCTCCATCGTCCGCCTCGATCGCGGCCTTCCCGAATGGTTGGCATGCGATCGGATGAAGCCGGCCTGGTTTCGATTACCGTGCTGTCGTAACGCCAGCGCGCGGCGGCAAACTGTTCGCCCTCGCGTCGGTCGAGGTCGACATCGACGGCGTGCGGATCGCCCATTTACGGAATTCGCGCGCCGCGTGTCGCTCCGGCCGGCATCGCCTTGTGGAGATCGCCGCGGAAGGGATGGGCGTTAACCATATCGTTATGGATTTTGCGCACGATCTCGGTCCGAAGGTTGGTTTCCCCCACCGACCTGGTGGTCGGCCAGGCGCCGGTGAGCGGTGGCGGGGGAAGATGACATACCGGGATCATTGTCAGAGGTGGGCAGCGCGTATCTGCGTTTGCCGGCGCGCATGCTCTACGTTGCTGGTCGCGAGGTTGGGCGGGATGACGGCGGCAAGGCCTGTGCACGTTGCCTGGTGCGCGACATCTGCGAGGCTGGCCGGATTCGCGCCATACAGGTGAACGCGAACCCGCTTGTAGCGCCGTCGGCGAACCGGCTGGTTCGCGTCGCGGTCCACGGAGGGCTAAACCGGTGATACGTACTCCGTCGTGGTCTAGGGCTGCACGGCACCGGAGGTCGTCAGTATTCGGCTCATCTGATATGGAGCCCGGCCCATCGACCGCATTGCTGTCAGCGGATTACTACCGCAAACAGGCCGCGCGTGTGCGGCAGCTGGCTGCTGATGCCACGACGCCCGCGATCAAAGAGCATTTCGAACAAGTAGCTCTTCAATACGAACGGCTCGCGGAAAGTGCCATATGAGTGGCCCCTCGCGGTCTGCCGCTCCAGCGCCTCGCGCTGCTCGGTCAGGAGCCGCGCATTCTCGATTGCGATGACCGCCTGAGCGGCAAAGTTCTGCAGGAGTGCGATCTGTTTGTCGGAGAAGAGCCCCGCCTGCTGGCGATAAATCATAATGAACCCCCGCACGCTCTCGTCTTTGAGGAGCGGCACGAGCAGCGCGGTGCGGGCACCGCCGAGATCCACGAGCGCGCGGCGGTTACGATCGCCGCTGCGGTAAAGGTCGGTGTCAACAAGGTCGACGATGTGCCAGACGCGCTCGCCTTCGAGAATTCGGGCGGGGCCAGAGCCCGGCTCAAAAATTGGGGAGTTGCCGGCCCTGTACTCGGCGGAGGAAGCCGGTACGCCTCGTACGGCAGCGAGCTGGAAGCCTTTGCCATCGTAGGTTTCCAACTCCCCGAAAGCTGCCCCGCAAAGCCGCATCGCGTTTTCGAGCATCGCGTCAAACACCGGAGCGAGGTCGCCGGGGGAGGAATTGATGACCTGCAGCACCTCGGCGGTCGCGGTCTGCTGTTCCAGGGCCTCGTCGCGTTCGGCGCGACATTCGTCGAGCTGCTGTTGGAGTTTCGCGTTGGCGCGTTGGAGTTCGGCCACCGCGTTGTCGACCGTCGCGGTCATCTGCTCATCCGTCTGGCCGTGGTCCCAGCACCACGGGACCTTAGCCTATCCCCGCCTGCGGCAGAGAGCAGTCCTTCATTTCGAGGATCTCGTCGAGAGGGCGATCAGTTTGACGGAAGCTACCCCGCAGCTCTTGACCGGGCAAATGACGGCTTTCGAAGACCGGGCCTCACTGGCCGGTCGATCGAAATGACGGGAAACCACCCCGACTCGGCGGTTCACCTTCTGTGGCGCGAAGGGCCAGTTAGGGACCAATTCCTGACAATGGAATGTCGCGAGGCGATGATGACACCCTGGTCCCCACGCGTGCGGGAAAGGGAAGTCATCTCCCGCGCCTAGGCCGCTGTCGTTCGCGAGCCTGTCCCCGTCGTACCCACCCGACGGGGACCTAGCTTGGCGCCAAGCAAGCCGCGACACGCTGTCGCAACCTGTCCCAGCCCTAACGAGAACTGTGGCGT
>Ga0137390_10005271_pt1 | contig 10890 bp, 10 predicted proteins | sample 15con2h24AmetaG_FD_104937 | JGI IMG/M metagenome (GOLD analysis project Ga0137390, IMG submission 104937) | Vadose zone soil microbial communities from Angelo Coast Range Reserve, California, USA - 15con2h2.4A metaG | ecosystem: Environmental > Terrestrial > Soil > Vadose zone > Saprolite... | reverse complement strand
TACTCCCACGCAGGCCGGCAATACTGGGTGAATATCAATCCCGGCGGTATCTCCAACTTCCACAACGTGGCTCCGGGCACATACCGGCTTTCCGTGTATGTCTTAGGGCAATGGGGCGAACTGCGGCAGGACAATGTAACGGTCAGCGCCAACCAGACCACAAAGCTCTCTGCCAGCCTTACCGGCGAGAACTTCGGTTCGCTGCCGCCCATCTGGACGATTGGCACAGCCGACCGCTCTTCTCACGAGTTCCTGCACGGCCAGATCACCAATCCGGTTGACCTCGATCCCTACTATGCGGATCAGTACACTGCACGTTTGGGGAACACCGTTCAGGACGACCGCGAGTACTGGGGCAATTGGAACTACTGGGCCGACTTCGCAGCCAACAGTGGAGCAGTGATTTACTACGCCACTCCGGTCGGCTCCGTCCCGGCCACCAACGATCTGACGAAATGGAACTACAACCAGTGGCACATCTTCAGCCCCGGGCTCTACGCCGCACCCTATAACCCATCCGATGTCACGACCGACGGCTACAAATACATCTGCCCGTCCTATGTAGGACCCTTCGGAGCCTGTACAACCGCGGTCGTTCCCGATTGGCAGGTTCACTTCACCACGTCCAACGATCAGCAGACACAGGGTCAATATGTTGTTCTATCCGTCGGACTGGCCGCAACCGAAGCCACCATGACGGTCTCGTTGAATGGGAATCCGCTGGTCTGGCATGGCTTTAACCTGAAGAATGCCGATGCGGGCGTTCGCAGCGGGTTCTCCGGCACATACCAGTGGGTCGTCTTCCAGTGGAATACCAGCCAACTCAATCCCCCCGGCATGGACAACGTCATCACCTTCAATGTGAATCGCACGCAGGGGGTCATGTACGATGCGCTTCGTACGGAGATCACCAACACCTCGGCCGATCACACGGTCACGGGCTGGAACGATTATGAGTTCCTCTACGGCAGCACCTACCAGCCGGCCAACGATGCAGTCGTGAATCAGTAATTTCTGCCTTGAATGATCTGCATGTTGCAACAGCATCAAGCAAGCCGCCGAACCAGGAGTATTGTCTGGTCGTCTCTCTGTTCTCCGTACTCGCGAACCCGTACTCTGAGTTCCGCGGAGATCTCTCTGAGTTCTTTGTTTCGAGCGCCGTGGACGACTTCTTCTATCCCGGTCATCCCAAACTCACCCCCCTTGGAGTCGAACGTTTCTGTGAAGCCGTCACTGACGATCGCAAGGATATCGCCTGGCTCCAAATGCAGCGTCCCTGAAGCAAACGGTTGATCGGGCAGAATTCCCAACGGTAAGTTCGCGGCTGAACATTGTTCAATCCTTCCGGACGATGCTTGGCAGTGCAGAAGCGGAACGTGTCCGGCAGAGGAGAAGGTAAGATCGGGACCGCCATCCCACGCTGCATAGGCAAAAGTGACAAACATGTTTGACGTCAGTAGCGGCTTGAGGACGTTGTTCATATCAGAAAGCAGCGCCGAGTCGTGTGCCCGCGATGCCAGCCGCATGCGGACGGCGCTTTTTGTCATGCTCATGAGCACACCGGCAGGCACACCGTGCCCGGAGACATCGGCGACGTAAGCGAACCATCCGTTGTTGTCCGCAACCACATCGACAAGGTCTCCACCGACCGCTCCGCTCGGGAAAGAGGCTCCGAACAATTCGAATTCGCTGGTTTTGAACGACAGCTCTGGTACAAGAGAGCGATGAATTTCAGCCGCTAGCCTGATTTCAGTATGCGCGGCGAAGAAGCGCTTGCCTTCCCGCTGGAAAAACACCAGAAACAACACATACCCACAGACGACAGAGATCAGGGCGCCGGCGGCATCCACCCTTACTTTGTCCTTGAGTGCCGCAGCATCCATCACCAGGTGCGGCATATTGCTATGCACGTGATGAAGCAGCCAAAGTGCGAAGACTTGCACCCCCGCAAGCGGGACCATGAGCTTGAACATCCCGCGGGTGCCTAGAAAGGCCCAGCACACCGCAAAGCAGGACCTCACCACGACGTTGATGGCCAGTTCGCTCACGGTGGTTTCCTGAGAGTTCCTGTCGAGAATGAATCCGAGCGATCCAAAAAGGCAGAAAACCGCCGCAAGGAAAATAAGCAAGGAACTATTCGGCAAGGTCTTCCAGAAGGTTGCGCTACCGGTCCAATTCTTCCAGTTCATACGTCACCAGCCCAATCGCTTCAGTTGCGATACAGTACCTGACCCAGCGAAGAACAGGGTAAACAGGCTGGTGCCATGGTCGCAATCTACGGAGTGACGTTAGTCTGCGCAGCGTGCGCTACCTTGCGATTTTTCGTCAGTGCTACGGCGGCCGAAAGCATCCAGATGAAGCCCAGGTATCTGGTAATCGGAATGAAAAAGTTCGCCGGGTACGCGATAAGGCTGAACGAGGAGAGTTCTCCTGTGATTGCAACAAGTATTCCAAGCACTACCATCCATCGCGGAAGAAGCCGCATAAAGTGGCTTGTGACGGACACTCCCGCTGCCAGGAGACCGAATCCGACTGCGTAAACGACTCCGCCGAACAGGAAGCTGAGAAAAAAGATCGCCTTCACGACTTCTGCTGACGCCGATACTTCGGGCACGGACAAGACCCAGCCCGCGCAGCCGGAAAGGATCAACGCAATCGTGGCGGTCAAACCGCCGAGCAGAGCGATGTTCGTACCGGCAGCGCGGACGTGCAGGAAGCGCAGGCGGCTGACGGTTGTAACTGCAAAGATCCCGAAAGGCACCGCGGAGCCAAACAGGAAAAAGTTGCTCACCCGTACAGCCGTGGGGCTTTGCGCAAGAAACGAGCGCAATTGCTCGGCGGGCGCGAACGGGGTTACATATGGCGCCCCATGTCGGAGCGTCGCGGCTGCCACGAGACCGGCCACGAAGAGCAGGACGTGAACAGTCGCGAGCAGAATCAGGGAGGGACCACGGAATCGAGGATTCTCTTTCGCCATAAAATGATTTATATCATAAACGAATATTCTATGCAATAATTTATTTCAATATGAATCACAACGAGATGGGAAAAGGACAGGGGGCGTTCCTGCTTGCCCAGCTTGGAGCCCATGCCGCGTCGCAATTTGCTGAAAGATTGAGGGTTCTTGAACTCGCACCCTCAGATGCAGGAATCCTGCGGCTGCTGCGCATTGCGGCGGGACTGAGCCAGCAGGAGCTCGCATCCAAGCTGCAGATTCACCCCAGCCGCCTGGTGGCGATACTGGACAATCTTGAGAAGCGGGGGTTCGTGGAGCGGAGAGCAAACCCGGATGACCGGCGCTTGTATTCCCTTTATCTGACAAAAGATGGTGGGGAAGTCCTGGAAAAGATCGGCAAGGTGGCGCGAGAGCATCAGGATGCTCTACTCTCCGCTCTCAATAAGGAGGAGCGCGACGAGCTTGCCGATCTATTGCTCAAAATCGCTGATCAGCAGGGACTTGTTCGAGGGGTTCATCCGGGATATCAGCGATTGGGAAGCCCCAAACGTTCTGAGGCCCAATGATGCACAAATCGATGGCCGTCCCGCTGGACTAATTCGAGGCCGCTGAGGCTCCCCTCGCCCGCAGGCCCTTGGGTAAGCCCTCCTGTCTCGGCCGTCTAAATTATTTTTCGCGTTTTCAGCCCAAAAAACGCATGTCAAGCCCCCAAACCATCTAACCCCTTACCAAACAACAACATCCACGTGGCATTTTAGTTACGTCCAAACCGCTATACTGGATAATAGAGCTAAAAAAATCGCAACCGAACCGGTTCCGAACCACATTGCCGCCGTAACCCTCGTGTTATGACGAATTTGGACGTAACTCTTTTGTTATGATGATTTTGCAGCCATCGACACCTCGCAACCAACTGATTCAAAGGAATTTACGCGCAGGCAATAGGGGGGTACCCCCTCCCCGAATATGGAGTACAGGAGCACCGAACCAGCATGACCACCCAATACCGCTCATACAGCTCAGGCCGCGGCTCCTCCTCAGGCACTCTCCTCGTCGTTCTGCTCTCCCTCGTCCTCGGAGCCGTCGCCCTGGCCGTCTTCATCCGCCACGCCACCACCGGAGTCCTCGCCCGCCTCTCGACCGCCATCACCGGCCGCACCGCCACCTTCGACACCTCCGTCCCCGCCGTCGTCCAGAAGATCCAGCGCCTCAACCGCCTCGAAACCGTCGTCTACTCGATCGATACCGTCGTCGAAGGGTCCAAATCCTCCGCCGTCCTGCCCGATCTCCTCGCCGGCGACCGTCTCCTCCTCGTCGTCCACGGCCAGTCGATCGCCGGAATCGACCTCGCCCAGCTGAAGCCCGAAGACGTCCGCATCACCGACAAGGACGGCGGCCAGTCCATCCACGTCACCCTGCCGCCCTCCCGGCTCTTCCTCACCACCCTCGACAACCAGCACACCCGCGTCTACGTCCGCTCCACCGGCCTCCTCGTCCCCGCCGACCCAAATCTCGAAACCGACACCCGCGCCAAGGCCGAGCAGCAACTGCAGCAATCCGCCCTGGCCGACGGCATCCTCGACACCGCCAGCAAAAACGCCCGCGCCACCATCACCACCCTCCTCTACGGCCTGGGCTTCAAACAGGTCGATGTCACATAATTAGAAATCCCGCTACCTCGAGCCCTGCTTTGCATCTATCTAGTAGGCATGGGTTAAATTGCAACTTTTCCTCATGCCCGGCGTCAAAAGGCCGATGACACAAAAGCGGCATCCCGGACGAGCGACAGTTTCACCAATCTCTCTCCGGCCTGCGCTATCATCCAATATTATGAAGTTTCGCTCCAAACCCCGCGCCGACGACTCCACAACCGAGGAAGCCTCCGCCTCCGGCGTCCTCCCCTTCCCCAAGCAACCTGAGGACCCCAAGGAAGAAACCACCCTCATCAAGACCGTAGGCTGGATCTCCGCCGGCCTCGGAGCGGTAGCTCTCGGCCTATTCATCGGACGCGAACTCCGCCAGCGCTATCAGTTCAACCGCCGCACCCCCTACGACTTCTACGCCCACTCCGGCGACGAACAGGACGTAGACTTCGGCCTCGGCATCTAGCAACCGCGAACACACCATCAACTGACCAGCAAGCACCACACAAAATCTATCAATTAATCCGTTTCTTCCGCGTGAATCCGCGGTCGCCCACTCTCGTATCCAGTCATTTACGATAGTCCTGATGACGAAACCAGCCTTTCTCTTTCCCGGTCAGGGCTCGCAAACCGTAGGCATGGGCCGCGACCTCTACGACAACTTCCCCACCGCCCGCGACCTCTTCGACGAGGCCGACGAAGCCCTCGGCTTCCCATTATCTAAACTCATCTTCGAAGGTCCCGAAGACCAGCTCAAGCTCACCGAGCACACGCAGCCCGCCATCCTCACCGTCTCAGTCGCCGCTGCCCGCATCTTGATGGAAGCCCTCGCCGAACGCGGCATCCAGCCTGTCTTCGCCGCTGGCCACAGTCTGGGCGAGTACTCCGCCCACGTCGCCGCCAACACCCTCACCTTCGCCGACGCCGTCCGCACCGTCCGCGCCCGCGGCCGCTACATGCAGCAGGCAGTGCCGCCGGGCGAAGGCGCTATGGCTGCCATTCTCGGCCTTCCCGCACCGCTCATTAGCGAGATCTGTTCCCAGGTCTCCGATCAGCTCACTCCACTCCCCACCGCTCCTGAAGCACAGAACTTCTCCCCCAAAACCGCCGTCGTCTCCCCTGCTAATCTCAACTCCCCCGACCAGACCGTGATCTCAGGGGCCGCCGCCGCTGTCCAGCTCGCCGCCGATCGCTGCAAAAAGGCCGGAGCGAAGCGCACCGTCATGCTCCAGGTCAGCGCCCCCTTCCACTGCGCCCTGATGCAGCCCGCCCAGGATGCCCTCGCCAAGGACCTCGAATCCATCGTCTTCAATGACCCGAGCGTCCCCATCGCTGCCAACGTCGACGCCCGCCTCATCACTCGCGGTCCCGACTCCCGCGACTGCCTCATCCGCCAGGTCACCGGCCCAGTCCGCTGGGTCGAATGCATCCAGCTCCTCATCGCCCAAGGTGCCACCCACTTCATCGAGGTCGGCCCCGGAAAAGTCCTCTCCGGCCTCATGCGCCAGATCGACCGCAATCAGAAGACCCTCAGCGTCGAAGACTCCGCCTCTCTCGACAAGACCCTTTCCGCTCTGGCCGAATAGTTTCGCAGCCAAAAAGTAAGGAGCAAAATCACATGCAAGTAAACGACATCGTAGAAAACTTCACCCTGCAAAATCAGGACGGCAAGCCCGTCTCCCTCACCGACTTCAAAGGCAAGCCAGTCGTCCTCTTCTTTTATCCCCGCGCCGATACTCCCGGCTGCACCATTGAATCCTGTGGCTTCCGCGACGCCTTCGAGAAGTTCCAGAAAGCGGGCATGGTCGTCCTCGGGATCTCTCGCGACACTGTCAAAGACCAGAAAAAGTTCAAGGACAAGTACAACCTTCCTTACGATCTCCTCGCCGACCACGACATGGAGCTCATCAACCGCTACGACCTCATCAAGCCGAAGAACATGTACGGCAAGCTGGTTAAAGGAGTGAAGCGAACCACCTACCTCATCGGCTCCGACCAGCGCCTCATCCACATCTTTGAAGAGGTAAAACCCGAAGGCCACGCCGAAGAGGTCCTCGCCTTGCTCAAGAAGTCTTCCGCCAAGCACTGACACGACTACGGACTGGCGATTCGACGATCTATCTCGTTTTCGAGTGCAGGGGCAACAGACTAAACTTGAGCTTAAGTAATGAACGCTCCCACCATCACGACGGCGGCCGCAGCTCTCGCCACTGCAGGCCTCATCGCCAGTGGCTTCACCTACGCCGCGCTCTCAGCGCAGTCCCAGCTCTTCGGCAAGGTTCTCATAGCCAGCCGCGACCCAAACGAAATCGCCCTCACCTACGACGACGGCCCGAATGACATCGTCACTGAGCGTCTTCTCGACGTCCTCGCCCACCACAACGTACGCGCCACCTTCTTCCTCATCGGTCACTATGTCCGCCAACGCCCGCAGATCGCCCGCGCCATCGCCGCATCCGGACACCTTGTCGGCAACCACACTATGACCCACCCCTGGCTTGCCTGGCAATCAAGCGCCCGCATTCGTCAGGAACTCGACGGCTGCAACGCCATCCTCGAAGACACCCTCGGCATCCCCATCCGCTACTTTCGTGCACCCCACGGAGCGCGCCGCCCCGCCGTCCTCAGCATCGCCCGGTCACTCGGTCTCACGCCGGTCCAGTGGAACATTATTCCAAAAGACTGGCAGCCGATCGGCGCAGAAGAGATCGCGGTCCGGACAGTTCGAGGCATCACGCGAAACCAGCAGCACAACCGCGCCTCCAATATCGTCCTCCACGACGGCGGACAGAAAGGCCTCGGCCAACCCCGCCTCCCCACAGTAGAGGCAACCAAGCTGTTGATACACAAATACAGCCCCCAAACCGGAACGAAGTTCGTCACCGTAGATTCCTGGGCCTGAACAAGACACCCCAGTAGTGGGTCGATTTCCGATCGGCCCTCTCCTAGGTGGCAAAATTCATAGTCGTCCGGCTGCGAAGTGCCAGTGTTTGGGTGACCGCCAGTTGCCATCTGCGGGAAGGCTTTCAGTTACCTTTCGACTCGCTCGGAATTTGAAGTAGAGCGGTTTTAGTTCCGTCTGCCTGGAAGCCGCGCCTAAGGTACTTGAAAAAGGGCGACCTGGAGGGAGAAGGCGCCCGAGCTATCGATGGCGTGCCCGACAGATCCGAATCGATCAGTGATGCAACCTCGTCCCATACGCGGAAGTCATTCTCGATTTCGTGATGAGGTTTGTTCAGGGTCCGAGAGTACCAACTATAGTTGTCGCAGTTTATGGGACGGTTTTCATAGGTCATTCGAATGTTCCCGAGGACTGTTGTCCGTGCGGGATCCAACGCGACAATTTCCGGGGCCCCATGAAGCGGGCCTGCCGTCTGATAGAAATTGATGGCACTTGCCACGTTAGGGGAGATCGAAGAAGCCCTGTGACCCGGTTTGGCAATAGTGTCTATCTGGATGGTGAGCTCCACCGGAATATCCATCTGCCCCAACTGACGTGCGAGTGCGACTGTTTCCGAAGCACCCCAACTGTGCCCGTAGATGATAATGGTAGATCGCTCTTTCTCTGCAGAAGAGAGGACGCCATCGTGGTCGGTATCGAGGAGGCGCACGACCTGGTGGAGAGCCTTTCGCCCATGGTGATTCCCGAATACTTCCGCATGGATGAATGGGTATCGGTCGCGAAGATATGCGGCGAACTGCACTTCGGGGTGCTTTGTGTCATCCCGACTGACAAAGCCTCCAACAAACCCGATAATGATCACGTTCCGGATGGCGGGGGCAGTCACCGCAGAACGCCCTTCCCGAAGCGATACTTCCTGGCCCTGCGCGATACCCGGTGTCCCAAGAACCATCACGGTCAAGACAAAAACAAGAGCGATGAACTTCCAATGCCGACGGTCCTTCATGCGAGAGCTCTCCCGGCTCGTCATCAGCGTGCCACTCGAAGCGACGACGCGCAATTACCCTTACGATGTATCAGCGGCAACAAAAGATTCCCATTTTAATCTTGACTGACAAGCTTTTCCCATAGCGCTCACCTCTCCATGGCGTTCACAAGGGACGCGAAATGGTAGGTCAAGATCTGAACACACTGCAACATGGAGCCTACCTTGACGTTGAGTCAGTTCAAGGCCGAACGAGTGGCGGCACCTTACGGGCGGGCGTGCGGGAGGGAATCTCCAGGCGATGTCACTTCAGTGGACATACCTCCGTCGCCCGGCGCCTCGTAGACAATCGCTTGTCTAGTGGAGAAGGAGCGGTTTTAGCACTTGACATCGTTTAGCCCGGAGGCGCTCAATGGTGTACGCCTTGCAGTCGCTCTGTCGGTCTTCATGTACGCAGGAAGCGCATCCTTTTGAACGTGAGTACACCGCACATGACTTTCCGGCCCTTCGTGACCTGTTCTTTTACACGTGGCTTACTCGCCACTTTGCTCGTCGCAGTCGCTCCCCTATCCGTCCTCGCCGCCTCGAGTAAAGGTATCGCCGTTTGGCTGACCACGCCGGACAAGGCGAGTCTTCTGACCGAGCAGCCCCAGCGCCTTCGCTTCGCCAAGGAGCCTGCGGGAGCTAAGGCGATCGTTATCGACGACGGCACAAAGTTCCAAACGATGGATGGGTTTGGCCACGCCCTGACCGGCGGCACGGCGCAACTCATGATGAAGATGTCCCCTGCTGCGCATACCGCGCTCCTTAAGGAGCTGTTCGGGGATGGACCGGGGGAGATTGCAACAAGCTACATCCGGGTGTCCGTGGGTGCGTCCGATATGAACGACCATGTTTACACGTATGACGATATGCCCGCCGGGCAGACCGATGTTGATTTGAAGAACTTCTCGCTGGCTCCGGATAACGCCGATGTAATTCCGGTGCTGAAGGAAGTGCTCGCCATCAATCCGAAGATCAAGATCCTCGCCTCGCCCTGGACCGCCCCAGCGTGGATGAAGGACAACGACGATGTGAAGGGCGGTTCCCTCAAGAAAGAGAACTACGGAATTTACGCGACCTACTGGGTGAAGTACCTGCAGGGCATGAAGGCTGAGGGCATACCCATCGACGCTCTGACGCCACAGAACGAGCCGGAAAATCCGAAGAATACGCCCAGCATGGTGATGACATCGGAGGAAGAAGCGGACTTCATCGGCAACTATCTGGGACCGGCACTGGCAAAGGCCGGAATGGCGACCAAGATCATCAGCTTCGATCACAACTGCGACCACCCGAATTATCCCATCGATATTCTGAAGAATGATGCGGCCCACAAGTACACCGATGGCTCCGGCTTCCATCTGTATCGCGGCGAAATTACCGCGATGACCACCGCACATGATGCCTTCCCGCAAAAAAACCTGTACTTCACAGAGCAGATGGTTGTCTCGCGCAAGAACGATCCCAATTTTGCGATTGCGAAGCCAGTTGCGCACTTGATCATTGGAGCGCCTGAAAACTGGAGCCGAAACGTACTGCTTTGGAACCTGGCTGCCGATCCGCAGAATGGACCGCACACCAACAACGGTGGCTGCCCCGTCTGCTCCGGCGCGATCACTCTCGACGGCGATACTGTAGTGCGGAATCTGGCCTACTACACGGCTGCCCATGCTTCGAAATTTGTCCCAGCAGGATCTGTGCGCATTGCTTCCACCGGTCCGTCGGATGCGTTGCCTCATGTCGCATTCCTGACACCCCAGAAGCACCACGTGCTGATCGTGAGCAATACGACGGAGCAGGAGAGTACATTCTCCATTCGCTTCAAGGGCAAAGACGCTACCGCAAGCCTGCCAGCAGGAGCTGTTGCTACATACGTCTGGTAGTTGACCCCGCAATCATTTCTGTAAGACATCTCGATGGAGTGAACTCATGTTTCGTTTTCGCTTGCTGCTGTTGACGGGTTTGTCTGCCGCTGCCATTTTGCCGCGCGCAGAGGCACAGTCCTTCTACCCGGTTCGCCTCGAGGATAAAACCGCCGTCTATCTTTCCCTTTCCAACGATCGCTTCGGCACCAAGGGCGATGGTGTCGCCGACGACACGGCTGCATTGCAAAAGGCAATCGATACCGTCGCCGACACGACGCATCAGGGTATCGTCTTCATTCCGGGGGGCCGCTACCGCTTTACGCACACGGTATACGTGTGGCCCGGTGTACGGTTGATCGGATACGGCGCGCAGCGTCCAACATTTGTGCTCGCGGCCAACACTCCGGGTTATCAGACTGGACCGTCGTATATGGTGTTGTTCGCTGGCGGCAGAACAGGAGAGCGACGTCGCGGAGGCTTGCAACGGCCTGCGAATG
>Ga0137390_10005270_pt1 | contig 10890 bp, 13 predicted proteins | sample 15con2h24AmetaG_FD_104937 | JGI IMG/M metagenome (GOLD analysis project Ga0137390, IMG submission 104937) | Vadose zone soil microbial communities from Angelo Coast Range Reserve, California, USA - 15con2h2.4A metaG | ecosystem: Environmental > Terrestrial > Soil > Vadose zone > Saprolite... | reverse complement strand
TTAAGAAAAAATCGCTTTCTGCATTCTGAATTCTGCATTCTGCGTTCTGCATTCACTTGGGACCGCGATGTTAAACTGCGCGTGTGAAATCGCCCGCCCCCGTCGCTGCGACCTGCCCTCGCTGTAACGGCTCCGGGTGGGTTCCCATCGAAGGCGATGCGCTTCGCGTCGAGCCGTGCTCGTGCCAGGGGGATCTGCGCCGGCGTCAGCGCATTTCGGCCGCCGCCATCCCGCCTCGCTACTTTCCGCATTGCCGGCTCACCGACTTCTACGATCGCAGCCACGCCGCGCTGATCGCAGCGAAACAGCGCGTTCAGGAATTTGCCGACGCCTGGCCCGGCACGAACGCCGGGCGCGGACTGCTGCTCATCGGTCCGTGCGGCTCGGGAAAGACACACCTGGCCGTGGCGGCGCTTCTCGAGATCATCGACAGCGGAAAATCGGGACGACTGCTGTTCAGAAATTTCCAGGATCTCATCCAGGAGATCCAGGCCTCCTTCGACTCCGACGACACGCCGACGAAATCGGAGATCCTGCGGCCGCTGCTGGAAGTCGATCTGCTGGTCCTGGATGAACTGGGCTCGCAGAAGCCGTCGATGTTCGTGCAGGACATTCTCTACTACATCATCAACAGCCGCTACAACGCGCAGAGGACAACGATCTTCACGACGAACTTCTCCGACGATCTGGAGGACCGGATCGGCTCGCGCCTGCGCAGCCGCCTTTACGAGATGGCGGAGGAGATCAAGCTGAGCGCCGTTCCGGATTATCGAAAGACGTTTGCGCAACACCACTGACGTTCTTCGCCGCGCGTTCGACAGCACGCTGGCCAACTGGCCGCTGATCGCGATTCGGATCGCCGAGAATTTCGTCCTGATCATGATTGTCGTGGTGTCGATCGTTGCGGCGGTCGTACCGGTCGCGGTGGCCGCCGGAATGTCGCATTTCGATTTCACGCGCGGCGAGGAACCCGCGGATGTCATTGCAACGCTGGCTGTCGAGCACTGGGTTTTGATTCTCTACATTCTGGGCATCGCGACGGTCGTTCTCGGTGTTCTGCTCGCGATCCACAAATTAGTCGATGCCGGCGCGGCGCGAGTCTTCATCGATGCCGAGCGAAACGCCGGCGCCACCCCGGCGAACCGCAACGCCTTTCGCGCGTTCAACGTCGATCGATGGCTCCAGGGCGGGAGGGGGTCGTGGTGGAACGTGTTCTGGATCTACAACATCGTGTGGGGTCTGGGAGGATTGATCATCATCATTCCGCTGATGTTGACGCTGGTTCTGATGTTCATCGTCAGCGATACCTCCGGGCGCGTGGTCACCGCGTGCGGCGGTTTGTTCTTCACATTTCTCATCGGACTTCCGTTAGCGATCGTGCTGGCGCTCATCACGCAGAAGGCGATCGCCGTCACAGTCTCCCGCTCCGCCGCTGCCACCGCCTCTGTCCGCCTGGGATGGCGCGAGATTCGCGCCGATTTCGGACGCCATCTCGCCGTCGCCTTCATCGTGTTCGTGATCATGATCGGCGGCGCGATGGTGATCTCACTCTTCACCGCGCCGGTGTCGTTCGTGCGCAGCATCGGGTCGGCGCCGTTCACCAGCATCGCGTTCGCGCCGACGCAGATCATCTCCTCGATCGCTCAAACGGTTTTCTCGGCCGCTGTCGGTCTATGGTTTCTGGCGGCCTACGTCGAGATGACCGAGGAGCGGTAGTGATCGAGAGGTTCTTCTCGGCGGACGCGCGCAATTATCGTCCGTCAGCCATCCGCGCACTTGCGAAATGGATCAACGATCCGAAGGTCATTTCGTTCGCGGGCGGATCTCCAAATCCGGAAACATTTCCGGCGGAACGATTCGCGGTGATTGCCGACCGCGTCCTTCGCGAGCGCCGCAACGTCTCCCTGCAGTACGGACCGACGCGCGGCCTTGCGCGGCTTTGCGAATTCGTGGCCGCTCGCTGTCAGGCAAAAACGGAGGAGGTGATTCTGACCACCGGATCGCAGCAGGCCCTCGATCTGATCGCGCACACGATCCTCGACGCCGGCGATGTCGTGGCAGTGGAGCTTCCGACGTACATCGGCGGCACTTCGTCGTTTTACGCCCGCAGCGCACAGATGGTGGGCGTGGCGCAGGACGATGACGGCATCGTTCCGGAGTCGCTGGCCGAAGTTGCGAAGCGAAAACGTATAAAATTATTGTATACAATTCCTAATTTTCAGAATCCGTCCGGACGTCTGATGTCGCAGCCGCGACGCGATCGCGTGCTCGAGATCGCGCGCCGGCACGATTTCTTGATCATCGAGGACGATCCGTATGGCGAGTTGGTCTACGTTGCCGATGCGGACACCACGCCGATGAAGCCCCGCGACGCCGACGGCCGCGTCCTCTACCTCGGCACATTCTCGAAGGTTCTCGCGCCGGGGGTGCGCTGCGGATGGATCGTTGCGCCGAAGCCGCTGATCGATCGAATCGAAATCGCCAAGCAGGCCGCCGATCTCTGCTCCGGAATGCTCGATCAATCGATCATCGACGAATATTGCAATGCCGGCGAGCTGCCGGCGCAGATCGAGCGCGTGCGGACCTTCTATCGCGAGAGACGTGGCGTCATGCTCGACGCGCTGCAGCGCCATTTTTCCGGCCGCGCGCATTGGACCGCCGCGAATGGCGGCCTCTTCACCTTCATGACGTTGAACGGCGACGTCGACAGCGCCGCGTTCGTGGAGCGCTCGGTCGCAAATGGTGTCGCGTACGTTCCCGGCTCGCCATTTTTCGTTGATGGCAGCGGCCGAAATACCATGCGCCTGACATTCGCGAAGGAGCCGGACGACCGGATTCGGGAGGGGATTCAGAGGTTGGATATGTCATTCCGACCCTGAGCGCAGCGAAGGGGAGGAATCTGGTGTAGGCGGCGCAATGTGGTGCCGCTCCTCCGCCCAGGTCCCTCCCCTTCGCTTCGCTCAGGGTCGGGATGACAGCGTTTTTGCATAGTCCGCCGCCATGAAAGCTCGGTTTGCCATTGCAGTCTCTTTGTTCGCCGCCTGTGCCAAGCCGCCGGCGCCGGTCGTCGTTCCGCCGCCGCGATCGACGAACGCACTATCGCCCGTTGCGGCGGTGACGAAAACGATCGCCGAGCCGCGCATTCGCGTCGGCATGTTGAGCGATCAGACGTCGGTGACTTTTCCCCGCATCGATGGCGGCTACTACCTCATCACCGACAGCGGCGCGTCGATTCTGCGCCGAGGATTCAGCGACGCGGCGCCGCTGAGCAGTACCACCATTCGTTACGCGGTGCAGGCGGGCGCAATCTCCGACAAGCCGAGCGCTGAAGCGTTCGCGGATCGATTGCGAACCGAGACCGGGCAGCGTGTCGATGCCATTTTCGATCCGGCCGCCGGCTTGTATCGAATTCTCGTCGGCGATTTTACGGACACACAATCGGCGCAGCCGCTGCGCACGCAGCTCATCAACGGCGGATATGGCAAAGACATGCTCGTTGTCAGGCGGCCGACCGATCAGCCGTTCGAGAGAAAACATCAGATCGTCGATGACGAAGGCGAGCGATCGACGCTGACCGGCGAATCGATTCTGGTGATGCCTGTCAGCGCCGACACGATCACGATCGATCAGAAGGCTTATCGCACGGCCGTGCGCATCTTCATCAACAATCGTGGGCTGTTGAACGTCATCAACGAGCTGAATCTCGAGGATTACCTGCGCGGAGTCGTTCCGGCGGAGATGGGATCGAAAATCTACGATGAGATCGAAGGTCTGAAAGCGCAGGCCATCGCCGCCCGCACCTACGCCGTTCGCAACCTCGGTCAGTTTCGCACCGAGGGATACGACATCTGTCCGGGCCCCGCGTGTCAGGCGTACAAAGGCTTCTCGGGCGAAGAGCCGCTGAGCGATCAGGCCGTGCGCGAGTCGGCCGGTCTGATCATCACGTATCAGGGCCAGCCGATCGACGCGCTCTACACTGCGACCTGCGGCGGGGAGACCTCCGACGTCGGCACGATGTTTCCGGGGCGCAACGATCCGTACCTCAAGCGCGCGCGTTGCGTCGAGATGCAGATGACATCGATCGCGGGCCGTGCGGACAGCGGAATCCTCAACGAGCAGCAGCTCAATGGACAGATCTTCGCCGCCATCGCAGGACTGTCGGGCGAGCAAACGAGTTGGGCGGCGAGCGATGTGGAGCGCGCCGTGAGCGCGGCGCTGAGGTTGGTGCCCCTCACCCCGGCCCTGGGGAGAGGGTGGCGCGAAGCGCCGGGTGAGGGGCCCGCATCCTCGCGCCGCGGCGACGTTCTTCTCTACCTCGGATCGATCTTCGGCTTCGATCGTTACGCAAGCGTCGTCACGCTCCCTGAAGATCGCACCTATTTCTTTGCGCAGTCGCAGGGCGATCAGCGCGCATATCTCGCAGCGGCATTTCTCATCAAGTATGGATTCCTGCCTACGCAGGAAATCGATCGCATCGATCTGAACGCTGCCATTCCGCGCGACGAGCTGTACGGCCTCCTCGCTTCCTGGTTGCGAAAGCACGGCGCGCTGAACGAGATCACCGGCAAGATTCTGACCGTCGACGGACGGCAGATCGCATTGAAAGCGGAAGGGAAGAGCACACCGTTCACGCTTCCCGACAACATTCCAATCTGGCGCCGGCTCGGCGATCGCTACCAGGAGTACAAGAATGCGCCGGTGATGATCGGCGATCGCGCGTTCCTGCAGATGGACGCGCGCCGGGTTCCGATCAGCCTGATCGTGCAGGCAAATGTAGACGGCGCCTCGTTCGACCGCACCTCGAGCTTCGCCGACTGGACGCGCAGCTATCGCGCCGACGAGCTGGTGACGTCGATCAACAAGCGCAATCCGATCCAGAAGCTCGCCGGAATCCGTCCGCTGACCATCGATGCGTCGCAGCGCATCGCGGAGATGGAAGTGACTGCCGAGGGCGGCCGCACATTCATTCTGCGAGGGCTGCCGATAAGGTGGTCATTAAATGTTCCTGATAATTTGTTCGTTTTCGAGAAGTCGGTCGATCCCGACGGCGTCGATCGCTACACCTTCTTCGGCAAAGGATGGGGACACGGGATCGGGATGTGCCAGGTCGGCGCGTACGGGATGGCGTTCCGCGGCTGGAAAGCGGATCAGATTCTCAAGCACTACTATGCGGGTGTGGAGATCGTGCCGATGACCCGCTGATACAGTCTCTTCTCTTCCATGAAAATCCTCAGTCGAGCTGTCGCCCTCTTTCTGATTGCGTCGTCCGCATTCGGCCTCGACCCTGGGCGCGCGAAGGGCTCGGTACTCATTGAAGGATCAGAAACTGCGATGCTCTTCGCCTACGGTCGCCATCAGGCGGTGGGTGCACCCGGACCGACGCACGACCTGATAACCATTCTGCTGACCAGCAGCCCTCTGACGCCGGAGACGCTTCTCAACTACGGAGACATGACTGAGATGATTCGCCTCGGCCGGCTGGCGACGATAAGGATTGAGATGGATGATCAGCTTCACGCCCTTCGCACCCAGATTTGTGGAAGACCATGTGTCACCGCTCCCCGTGGAAGTGTTGATGTGCGCCCCACGCTTGTCTCGCACGATGTGATCGAAGCTGTGGTCAGTCAGCCCGACGTATTCAAAGTATCGTTTCGCGCCGTCTTGGGCGACGAGAATTACGCGCCTAATCCAGCCGCGGCGCACGCGACTCCGGCACTGCCGCCACCGACGCCCGATTTGACATCGACTGAACCAGAGAAGAGGTTGCCGGGCGGAGTGTCCCTGCCTAGGGGTGGCGGAGAACCAGGACGTGTCTACCTCGCGTATGCAGACGCGGTCCGCAAAGGGAACATTGATGCGGTTTCGAGGCTTTCGGCATCGCCACCGATCATGCCCGTCTTGCAGGCAATCCAGCGCTCGAATCCCGAGGTCGTCAGCGGGGTGGTGAAAGGAGACAACGCAGTCCTGAAAATCAAAGGCATCCCCAAAGAACCTGGCGCCTCACCAATCGGGGTCATCATGCTGACGAAGGTCAACGGCGGCTGGAAGATCGTGACAGAAGATTGGATGCCGAACGAAGCGGATTACATCGCTGCTATAGCGGCAATAGAGCGCGAAAGGGTCGCTCCGTTGCGGAGCGGATCGCCCTTGCCCGACGGCGGGGGTGAACCGGGAAACGTATGGCGAGCGTACGATCAAGCTCTTACACGAGGAGATTTGGCCGCGCTAAAGAAAGTCATGACTTCCGCCGAAGCCGCTGAACTCAGGACGGTCCGCGACTTGGAGACGCGAAAACAATTTCGTCCGACCGGCATCCGCCTCGTCGGCGGACTGATAGATGGTTCCAAAGCCACACTGCAGTTGACCGGTACTCCCGTTTTTCGAGGCGGGTCCAAAACCGGCAGCATCACACTGGTGCGCGAAAACGGACAGTGGAGAGTCGCCGCCGGCGAGGACTGGTCAGCGGGCCACTAGCCGTCAGGTGAAGACGCCTGATCTCACGGCTCGTACACCGACGTCGAGATCGTGCCGATGACGAGCGTCACTCCGGCGCGATGAGGTCGAGCGTTGGAAAGTGAGAGCGGTACCGCTTCGCATCGCGTGTCAGCAGCCGGTAACCGGCGATGACAGCGTGCGCACCGATATAAAAGTCTGGAAGAGGAGCGTGTTTCCGTCCGCCGCGCCGCCGGTATCCCATGAACGCCTTTCCCGCGAGAAACGCTGCTTCGTAGGGTAATGGTTCGCGGTCGAACACATCGGCCGGAAGAAACTCGTCGAGTTCTTCGATCGCGGCGTAACCGATCGAAACCTCGGCGTAAATCAGTGGGTTGATGACCAGCCTCGACTCTTCCGCTGATTGTGCCAGCGCATCGGCTGACCATTGTCCCCACGCGGGATCGTCCGTCGCCACGTCGAGAATGACGTTGCTGTCAACAAGCGTCGCCGGCATGTCATTCGCGCGTGAGCGCCATGATTTCGTCGGTTGTCATCCTGACGGTTCCACTCCGGCGAAGCCGTCGCACAATCCGCGCGCCCCGTCCTTCACGGTGCTCATCGGTAGCTTTCACGAGATGGACTTTGTCACCTCTCACGACGAAATCGACTTCCGTCTCTGGAAAGAAACCAAATCGGTCGCGAATGGGTTGGGGGATCGTGACCTGGCCTTTCGATGTGATTCGCATGAGTATTACAAGTAAGAATCTTACTTCAGAAATTCCTACGGCTCGCTGCCCAGCACCAGCGTCGCCAGCGCCACCGCCACTCGATGATCGATCTCGCCGTTCAGCTCCAGCATGTCGACCACGCCGCTGCCGTTCGGGCGCCGGACGATCCATCCCGCGTCCTTGCCGAGATATTGGATGCGGACGTTAGTTTGATAGCGGGGATTGAATTTGCCCACGAACTTTCGCACGAGCGCGCGTGAGAATGATTCTTCCGCGGCGTAGCCGATCGGGCGATCGTCGGTCGCGCTGAGGATGTCCCATCGGTTCGTGCCGAGGCGCGACCACACGCCCTTCCGCAGCCGGCCGACGACCTTCTGCTCCGGCGTGCCGATCGCGTACGTGACGACCGGAAAGCTCACGTTGCTCTCCTGCGCGATCACCAGCGCCGGATGCGATCCTTCGTAAAGCGTCACGTGCGTCGTCGGAACGAGCATCGCGATGACCACCGCGAAGGCCGCGCTCAACAGAAAGGCCATCAAGGCCGGGAAAATGTGTCCTTCAAAAAGAAAAAGAACGATTGCGCCGGTGCCCGTGACGGCGACGATGACGGAGACCACCAGCGCGACGATCGCGACGACGCTGGTGAAGCTTCGATAGGTCAGAAGGGTCTCGCCATTTTCGCTGCAGATGCTGACGACTTCACCGGCGCGAACGCCGCTCGTGAACCGATAGCGCGACTTCGAAAAGACTCCGTGGCGTGGCGCGTTGTCCGGCAACGGCTCGGTCGGCGGCTCCGACTCCTCGGTCTCAGTTAACTTTTTTTTTTTAAATCGTCGGCGCCGACTTTATCGTGAGGCTGCGTGCTGACCGGGTTGTAGCTGTCGTGCTCGGAGGTCGGAACCGATCCTTCGCTCTGCGGCAGCGGCTGTTCGAATGGTTCCTTCCGCTCGTCATCCTCGGTCGGCAGCTCCTCTGAGAAGCGGCCGTAGGTGTTGCCCATGCGAAGCTTTGCGCCGTGCGTCAGCGGCGCCACGCGGACGCGCTTTGCATTGACGTAGGTCCCATTCGCGGACGCCAGGTCGTGGAGGACGAAAAATCCGCGCTCGAACACGATTTCGGCGTGGTGCCGGGAGACCTTCGGATCCCGCAAAATAATATCGTTTCCGGGGTCTCTGCCGACGGTAAAAGGGCGGTGGGTTTGAAGCCGATAGCTCTTCTCTGTCCCATCGAGGCCGACGAAGAACAGCTTCGCCATTTGAACGATTCTATCCGAACTCAGGTAATGGCGAGGGGACTCTGGATCTCGGAGACCAACTCGTCGATGGAGACCGGTTTGGTGAGCCAGCGGCGGATCCGGTCCCCGATTTCGACCCCCGCCGGCGGCTGATGCCCGCTGATGACGATGATGGGAACCTTGGCTTGGCCGTCGCTTGAAAGCTTGTCGAGAAGCTCTCCGCCATCCATCAGCGGCATCACCCAGTCGAGGAGGATGACATCGGGCTTTTCGTTTGCGATCCGTTCGACGGCTTCGGCACCATTGGCGGCTAGTTTCACCTCGAAGCCGCGCTGGTTGAGCCCGATGGCGTAGAGACGCCGGACGTCAGAGTTGTCTTCGACGATCAACACCTTCGGCTTGCCGACCATAAGGCGCCATTTCTGCAGGTTTCATGCGCAGGCCGCTGCTACAATCGCGATCGTGCGAGCGGGTTGGAATGAGTACTTCATGGGGATCGCGCATCAGGCTGCGACGCGTTCGACGTGTCCACGAAAACACGTCGGTGCGGTCATCGTGCGCGACCGCACCGTGTTGTCGACCGGCTACAACGGTTCCATTCGCGGCCTGCCGCACTGTGAAGACACAGGCTGTGTCATGGAAGATGGACATTGCATCACCACTGTGCACGCCGAGGCGAATGCGATTCTGCAGGCGGCAAAAAATGGCGTAGCCGTCGACGGCGGCGAGCTCTACACCGCGGCATCGCCGTGCTGGAACTGTTTCAAGCTGATCGCGAACGCGGGCATCCGCAAAATTTATTACGGCGAGTTCTACCGTGACGAACGCGCCCGAGACGTCGCGGATCAAGTCGGCATCGAGCTCATCGATTTACGAATGCCGGCGCCGGTTACTGCATAGTGCTGATCCTGGCCGCGGACACGTCACTTCCGATTCTCTCCGTGGCGTTGCTCAAAGATGGGAAACTCCTCGGCTCAAACGCGGTGGAAGGGAAGATGTCGCGCAATGAGAAGCTTCTGCCGGCGATCGACTGGCTTTTGAGCGAGAGCGGCGTAAATAGTCAAGATATTGACCTTTTTGCGGTCACGCGCGGGCCGGGTTCGTTTACCGGCGTTCGGATCGGATTGGCCACCATTCAGGGGATGGCGCTGGCGCTGGGAAAGCCGGTCTGCGCGATGTCGACGCACGAGGCGATCGTGCCCGAGCGCGGCCGCTGGCTGATCGCCGACGACGCCGGGCGTGGCGAGCTGTATGTTTCGATGTTCGAGAATAGCGAGGAAATCGTTGCGCCTCGCCTCGCGCGTCCCGACGATCTCGCCGAATTTCCGGCGGAGAGACTGTGGATCGCGGACGTGCTGCAGCAGCGCAACGTCGCTTTGTCCTGTGCACGCCGGGCAGCATCAATTGCGGACGCCGGACGGCTCGAGCAGTACCATGACATCACGCCGATCTATGTGCGGCTCTCTGAGGCAGAGGTGAAGTTACGTCAGCCATCTTGACGGATGTCGAAATCTCCGTGGCCGCCTGGGGCGACCTGGAGGCCATTCACCGTCTGGAGGTGAGCTGCTTTCCTTCGCCGTGGCGCCGCGAATTTTTCGAGAGCGAGCTGAATGGCGACTCGCGCCTGCACTTCGTCGCCCGCCGCCGCGGCGTTCTGGTCGGCTACGTGTTCGCGATGTGGTTCTTTGACGAGATGCACATCAACAAGATCGCGGTCACGTCGTCCGAGCGCCGCAAAGGAATCGCGGAGGCGCTGATGGATCGCTGCCTCGACTTCGCGCGCGAGAACGGCATCACCACCATCTCGCTCGAGGCGCGGCAGTCGAATCGCGGAGCGCAGGCGTTCTACGAGCATCTCGACTTCGCGGCGCTCTACGTTCGTCCTCGCTACTATCCGGACGGCGAGGCGGCGGTGGTGATGGTGCGGGAGATCGCTTAGGAGCGCGGGCGTCCCGCCCGCCGTCGCCGAGCGTCTCGCTCGGCAACTTTCACTGATTGTGATCGGGCGAGACGCCCGATCACTGCGGGCGAGGACGCCCGCTCTCCTTTGTGACCCAGCGGAGGCGGTAGCGCGGCGCGGGACGCATTTTCTCCATCAGCGCCGATGCGACATCCGAAGCGGTGACCACCGGCTCCGCGTGCCGCGGCTGCGCCGCCAGCGAAGCGGCGATCTCTTCCGACTTGGCATTCTCGGGTGCCGCGAATGCGGCTGCCAGGGGGTCGGGCGTGATCCAGCGGCCCTCGAGCATCGCCACCGCCTCGAGCGCGGTCGCCATCTTTGCCACGAACGCGTGCTCGGGCATTTTCGTAAAGCCTTCCACCGCCAACGCGTCGCCGGTCACGACCACTTTCAGTTCCGCTGGAAAGGGATTGAAGACGAAGTCGAAGTCGCGATCGATCGTGCCCGTGTCGGTTTCGTTCGACGTCATCGTGTCGATTGCGGAACGGACGCCGTCGACCAGCGGCCGCTCTTTTTCCGAAATCCGTGGCGGC
>Ga0137390_10005268_pt1 | contig 10891 bp, 10 predicted proteins | sample 15con2h24AmetaG_FD_104937 | JGI IMG/M metagenome (GOLD analysis project Ga0137390, IMG submission 104937) | Vadose zone soil microbial communities from Angelo Coast Range Reserve, California, USA - 15con2h2.4A metaG | ecosystem: Environmental > Terrestrial > Soil > Vadose zone > Saprolite... | reverse complement strand
CCTCATCTCTCTGCTAAAATGAGCTGTCGAACGACCGCGGAGAGGTGGCTGAGCGGTTGAAAGCACTCGCCTCGAAAGCGAGCGTGCGGGAAACCGTACCGTGGGTTCGAATCCCACCCTCTCCGCCACTTCTGTAAGTCATTGATTTCCCTTCCCTTGAATTCATGGTGTCTGTGTTGGTGGCTGCAGTGCGGGGCTACGAGCGTAAAGGCGGAACTCATAGCCATGCGAATCTGTCTCAGAAGTCTTTGTTTACGCGGTTTTTGGAGTAGACACCGAGAAACGGCGATCTCCCGAGCCCAGATGGTGGAGAGGGCAGCACTCTCACCCACACAATAGAAGAAGATGAAAGTTGGGAGGAAAAGGAAGGTTGCCATGGAACATGTCGAGAGCGTTCTCCGGTATCATCGTCAACGCTCTCCTATGAGTCCTAGCGTTTGCATCATCGGGGACCGAACGGCGCGGCTAAACGACCTTTGCGTGTGAATTCCTTCCTAATTACGCTGACTGCCGGCACTTCTTCAGCCCGACCTTATTGCTCCGGCACTATCGAGAGTCAAAGGTCGGTATTTCGACGCCTCTTTAGTGGGCGAGAGGACGTCTACGCGGTTCGATGGGAACCTTCGCCCTTCACTCCTGGCTGAAGCTCGTACCAGTGCAAGATCCGGACTCGTTTCCACACATATCCAACGCAATCGGGATCGCAAATTGTGATATCCTTACTGTAAAGAGGGGAGGTAAAGATGGCGCGTTCTAGCACAATTAGCAGTAAGGGACAGATCACCGTTCCTCGTGAGATCCGCAATCGCCTCGGGCTGAAAGAGGGAGATCGCGTGGAATTTGTCGTTGAGAATGACCGAACAACCATCCGCCCTGCGCGCCCAGCTGAAAATCCATTCGCAAAATATGTGGGTGCGCTGCCCGCCTTTTCCGGGGTGCATGAGGTAAATGCCTGGATCCAGACTCTGCGCGACGAAGAAACTCAGGAACAATGAGAACGGCAATCGATACCAACGTGCTTTCCGCCCTTTGGTCCAAGGAACTCCTAGCCTCAGATATTGCGAAAACCCTCGGCAATGCAAAGACTGAGGGCGGTTTAGTTGTAGGCGCGCCAGTCTACGCGGAGTTGCTGGCCTATCCCAAGGCCACGGAATCCTTTGTGAACAGCTTTCTGGCGGATACAGGCATCGACGTCGACTTCGAGTTTCAACAACGCGTATGGCTTGAGGCCGGCCGGCGGTTTGCACGGTACGCAAAGCGGCGACGAAGAACCGCGCAACAAGGGCCGAGGCGTTTGCTTGCTGATTTCATCATTGGATCGCATGCCTTGGCGCAGGCGGATCGTCTCATGACACTCGATCCGAAACGATATAAACAAGACTTTCCTGAATTGAAACTTATATAGTCCGGCTAGAGCGCACGATAGGAACAAGACAATACCAACAGGAGGTTTAACCTAGCAGTCCATAGAAGCGCTTGGTCCACTAAGGGCTTTTCCCAGCGCTTGCACGGCAGAGGCCCATGGAATTCGTTCCTGCTCTAGTCGGATACTTCTTCCCCAGGTCTGTCGGCACAGACCTTCATAGACCTCTATCTCGTGCCCCAGAAGACTCGGTAACTCCGCCCCACAATTCTGTCGAAATTCCTCTCCCCATAGATTTCGATGCTTGAGGAGCGTCTCTTTGTCCATCAATACCGACTTTAAACCGGGGAGTATACGGCGCGCTCGATCTAAGATCACATACCCGTGGGTATCAACATCTCCCCAGTACACCGCATCGGTATTTTGCACCCATGGTATTGAGGCAAGAATATTCACGGCATTGCCTAGCTTCATGAAAGCTATAGCACCAGGAGTGTTTCCTAAGGCCAAACCAGTTTCTAGATTTTCCACGATAATGATGGAGTCAGGGGTCACCGGCAAGGCCGCAACCTCTTCAAGAGGAGCTTCGAGATCTTCCACACCCCCAACAGCCTTTCGTAAGTTCGGACATAAAACTCGTACTCGAACCCGACGCTTAGGACGAAGCAGTCCACACAAAACAAAGAGATCGGACTCCAAAGACTGGCCTCGCATAGCTTGAACTAGATCGGACACAAGACTTTCGCGCTGCTCGACCCATTTTGTATCCAAACCTTCAACCGGCAGCTGGCGAAGATACAAATTTGACTGAGGATTGTTGTTCAGCCACAACAACAAGGAATACAGTCTCTCGAAATTGGGCGCGTCATAATCGGCAAGGACGTCGAAGTAACGAGGAAGCACAGAACTATTTGCGAAAACAGGCCACCGGTGGGTCAAGCGGTCATATCGCTCGGATGAGAACGCCCATCGCTGTTGTTCACCGACGGCTTCGGCAACTTGCTCGGGCGAGGTCAGACTGAAGCGAAGAGGAATCCGCTGCGGCCCGAGCCGCGGCCATTGGCGAGCCTCCCAGTGAACCTGACCTATTCCCTTCCAATTGTGCCAAGCGGAGATCCACGCACGAATGTCAGATGGGTTTTCCGTGACGTCGCGTTCAGTCGGGGAGCCCAATGACACCACAATCGGCCATTGCCCTTGTCCGCTAAGCCAGTTCCGGTGTTGCCGACTAAATCGGCGACTCAAGAACTCTCGAGCGTCGTCAGGGTAACGTAACTTGTTGCGAGTCATGTACGTGTGCCGGCAGCTTCAGTCGTTGCCTTTCAGTATCGTACTCGATCATGAGAGCAGACGAATCCTTGCGGTCTCGGATATGGATAAAGCATGCACCACCGATAAAAGGCTCGAGAGTCATCACCGATTTTAGCGGCGTTGCGACAATCATCTGGAAGCCAAAAGTCTTGAAGATATTCATGGCCGTAGCGGTGAATTCAGCATCGGCTTTGTCGAATGCCTCATCGAGGACTACTGTAGAGAAGCTCGGGAGCGCTCGATCTTGACCGCCCAATTGATAACGCAACGCCGCTGCCAGACACGTCGCCGCTAATTTCTGCCGTTGCCCCCCTGACTTACCCGCGCCGCTTCGGTAAATCTCCACTTCCCGGTCATCGGAGTCAAGTTCTTTAGCCACAAACTCCACGTGCTGGCGAACATCTAGAACTAAAGAACGCCAATTTTTATCAATGGTCTCTTGACTAGCGATCTTCTTAACCAACGTACTTAAGACTACAAAACGCCCTTCCGCCATTGCTGGTTCTACACTAAACGAGTGGCTAAGAGCTTCCTTCAGACTCGCTTTGAACAGCCGTACTTCTTCGAGAGATCGATCCAAGGTTTCGATGACCAGATGCGTGCCTTTATTGAACGCAGCGGTCTTCAGGCTATCGTTTACCAATTCCAGCCGGTCGAGAATTCCTTTCCGTTCGTGATCCAGGCGGGCTGAAAGCAGTGTCAGGTTCTGGTCGCTCTGCTCTCGTAAGAGCGTCAGGAATCGCTCTTCAAACCGCGGAAGCCCATCGGTTTCCAAGCGTCGAAGTTTCGCGAAGAAATCATTGGCACTCTCTAGTGTGGCATCGAGCCCCCCACCTTCCGTTGGCCACGTTCGGATGAATTCGGCGAACTGCCCCTCGATGGAATGCTTAAGATTTCCAGTCTCTCGAATGAGTGTTTCCTTCTCCGAAGCCAGGGCCTTTTCGACGTACGAAACGACCAAGTCGAGTGATTCTAATGTGACGGCTTTGCCTATCCGCTGAACCCGCTCGTCCAGGCATTCTCTCTGCGTAGAATTGAGGGACGTGGAAAGGTGTTGTTCAGAAAGAGACTCAAGCCGCTTCGAATGCCTTTCGATGTCAGCCGTTTTAGAGCGAACGGCCCCCGCCGCGCTGTTCTTTGCAGCCACAGCATTGTTATAAACAATGGTCTGGGATTCGATCTCCTGACCAATTTTGGCTAGATCAGGCCTTGCTGAGGTTTCGGTCGCAATCCGCTCATGGAGATCAGCTATCTTTTTCAGGATTGCAGCCACATCGATGTCGGCCCAGGTTAGGTTTGTCAGGGTCTGACAGTGAAGCAGTTGCTCCCGCTGGCCGGCTTCCTCTGCCTTGGCATCCTCAAGTTTTTTTCGGAGAGCTTCTAGAGACCCTGCCAAGTCGAAAGCCCGCGTTTTGTATAGGTCCAGTTTGCTCCTGTTGTCGAATCCAAGAACCCATCGGCTCCGATCGTCCACGCGAAAACGATCGTCCTTTTCATGCCGGGAGGGGCCATGTTTAACCTGCCCCTGCTGTGTGATCGCCCACGAGGCATTTCGAAACGCGTGAATCGTTTCTGCACACTCGTAGTCGAATCTGGCTCTCAACTCGTCACGGAGCCATTCGTGATAAGAGCCGGGCGCCACGTTCACCTTACGAGGAAGCGAGTTGGATGAAAGGGACTTCTGGACTGCCGGTCGTGGCAGGGTCCGCAAGTAGACCAGCCGTTCACCGATATTCCGATCGTTCAAGTAAGAGGAAACAGCCGGGTAGTACTTCTCGTCCACCAAAAGGGACAACGCTAGCCCATGTAGAACTCTTTCGATGGAACCTTGCCACTGCCCCTCGTTTTGATGCACTTCAAGCAGCTCTCCAGCAAAGGGTAACTTCTCTTCAGCAATACCTGTCGCCGCAGCCAGAGCGTGTCGAACGTCAAGCATCCGGGAAGGAATGTTGGACCGTTGACGTTCCATAGCTTCGATCTCTCTGCGAACCTGCCGAAACTCGTCCTCCTTCTCACGTTGTTGATTTTTGAGATCGTCCTTGCGACCCTCGAGGTTTTCGCTAAGGTCCGCTGCCTTGAGAACTCTTTGCCGAGCAGTCTCTGTCAGGTGAGCAAAAGTAGTTGGACCGTTGGGCAAAGACCAACTCATTCCACTACACGCGACGGCCGCCTTGTCGCGCTTGTGAAGACGATCACTCTTGTCGCGCTCGCATTCCTCGAGCTGCTTTTGTAGTTGTTCGATAACGCCCCCACCCATGCCGTAGCGCTGGTCTTGCAATTCTCGTAATTTCAGAAATTCCTGAGCTTCGATTTCCGTGAGCCGCTTCTCCTCTTGTCTGGCCCCATCGATTTCGACGTGCAATTCGTTTAACCGCGCCTGTAGAAGATTCTTGCGGTATTGCTCTCGATAGAGTTCGCTACATTGCAGCAGATCATCTAGTGCCGACATAGCCTGGCGCTTCTGCACCAAGATCTCGAATTCCGAGCGCGCTGGTAATAGGATTTCGATTTGCTGGCGGGCAGCGACTACAGCCTGGTGAGCAGCATTGAGCTCACCGAATTCCAACACAAGCCTATCGGCGATCTCGAAGGTCTGCGGGATATCGAGCATGAAATCTCGAAGGAAGATATTCAGATCTCCCAAGTTTTTTGCCGACTGAGTCTTATGGAGTAATCGGAGAGCAAGCTCGTTGTCGATGCCGAGAAGTCGACGAAATCGCTCCTGATAGCCACTAAATTCGTCCTTCACGAAAGCATCGGGCAGGGCGGAGCGAATCTTTCGCACTTCGAATTCACTCTTTGGGAAAAAGTCCAGCTCGCGAATTTCGAATTCCCGTTCTAGGATCAAATACAGCCTCTTTACGTCACTCGTTGCTGTCGACTTACCGCGGATCCATAAGAGCTGCGCTAGGACGACATATTTTCCGTTCCGGTTGTGATACGTCTCCACAATTGCCGACCAAGTTGTGTCCGGTCGCAAGTACTGCGATGCGTATTCACCATCGTCGCCTGTTTGCTGAGCCCAAGCTCCGCGCAGGTAGGTCACAACACTGCGATCTTTGCCGTGCCGTTCGGCTTCGCGGGCCGCCACATTAAAATCCACCCAACGCGGCGGAGTTAACAGCGCTGCATGTGCATCGAGAACGGTAGACTTGCCTGAACCAGACGGCCCGACGAACAGAAATCCCGCTTCGGAGACGGGGAAATTGAAAACGCCAGAAAATGTACCCCAATTAAACGTCTGGATTCGGATCAACCGAAACTGGTCTAAGATGCCTTCTGGTTCGGTAAATATCTCCTGATTTGCGTTTGCTAGGTTCATTATGACTCGGCCTCGTCGTCCGTCTCGGTTCGCGACTCCGCGTCATCCAGATTCGCGTTAGGCGACCTGCTATCTAGCTCGGCATAAATGCGAGCCAACGCCTGAATCTCCTCGGCTGGGAATAGAAGCTTCAGGGTTGGCGAGACCTCGTACCGGTCGTCGCTATCACGAATCTTCTGTAAGAGACTGAGCTTCTTTGCCTTCTCAATGGTGTTGGCAATTTGTTTCCCGAATCTGGCGTGATCAACGTTTCCCTGGCGCTGAAAAATGGTCAAGTGGTCCACCATCTCCTGATGAGCAAGCACCGCGCGTTCCGCTTGAGCATCGGATCGCGTCAGGCGCTGGCGTAGAAAAAGGAGAAGCAATGAATCCAGAAATGTCAGCTGCGTTCTGCGAAGCAATATCGGTACGTCGAGTTCGTCCGACACCACCTGTCGAGTGAACGCAACTTTCAGGTCCCGATCAATGACCAGTTCCAGGAATAGCTCATGCAGGCGGGAGCGAATAGTGGATTCATCTCGCAGCAGAATCGGCCACAGCCTCGTTTGTCGGCGGGCGTCAAGGGCCGGTCCGAGAAGCAGCTGTACGAGAACTCGTCGCGTCTCGACCGGAAGAGTCCCTTGGTCGCCAATGAACAGAACGTCGTGGCTCTGGTTCCTGACTACAGATTCTGACTCTTCGTCAGAATTGGTTTCAATCGGCGAGTTCTGCACAGCGCTCCCTCAGAAAATAGATTGCCGGGATACGGGCGCGACGAATGACCCCGTCATCGCCTTCCCAACACACAATTTGCCCCTCACCGGCGATTTCGCCGTGCTTGACACCGAGGGCAATATAACCGACCACGCTGCCTAAGCCTTGTTCCGCCGGGAAGTTTTCAAGTAGCTGGCCAATGGACGCTTGTGTTTCCTCGGCAAGGTACTGGCGAATGTGCAGCTTCAAGGTGCGGAAGTCGATTTCCGATTGTCGAACCAATTCACTGATCCAGTCCAACCCAATCTCTGACAACTCTGCATCTTTCATCTCCGGGTCAGGGAGCCGTTGTGACGGGTCGTACATCACCCATTGGGATATCGAACGAATTCTACTGCTCGTAAGCGTGAGGGAATAGTCCAGCGCTCGGTTCAGCCGAATATAGTCCTTCATCTCGAGGGCAGCTCGCAACGCATCCTTCAGGAGCGCATGCAAGCGCCGCTGTTCAAGGTATTCGCGACTTTGAACAAAGCTTTTGAGGCTTCGCGCAAAGTTTTGTAGGACGTCGTGGACGCTACTTCCTTCGTCCATGAGAAGCCTAGTAAGGCGTAGGAGAAAACGTCTCTCCCGCGCGTCGAGACCGTGCGCGAATGGGCGGCTGATCACCTCGCTGACCGCCACTTCCAAGCTGCTTGATTGCTCAGGATCAGTTAAGAGACGCCAGAAGGCAGCAAAGGTCTTCCCCGCATCACTCTCTCCGATGACATCGACACCTGCAAACAACGCGTCAAGCACATCTCCGCGACTTCCTTCGTTTTCCATCACGCTCTCTCGCAGATGACGGTTGAGCTTGTCGAATTCGTCCCGCACACGCCGAAAATCACCAGCCAAGTCATCGGCGAGGGCAATAATTTCGCGGGTTCGCTCTAGTGCGCGATCATCTGGGAGTGCCTTCACTGCGCCTCGCTGCACCAATTCCAGTTCGCGTTCGATGCGCTCGCGCTCAGCGATTAGAGCCGCCGAACGAGTTTTGGGATCAGAGTCGGTCTCTTCGGCCAATCGTACAAGCTGTTGTATTACCGTCGCCAAACGACTCTCCGTTGCAGCCAAGCGTGGCTTAAGAAGAGCAGAGATAGAGCGGATGGCGCTGGCAGCATCTGTCGTCAGTTCATATTCTTCCTCGCTGGCGCCAGGAGGAAAACGCCGACTTAGCCATCCCTGAGCCAGCCAATCGGCTATATACGCTTGGGCGCTCTGAGGCAGTTCCTCACCGCTCGCGCGCAACTGCTCGATCTCACGAGTTAGTCGTTCCTTCAGAACAGAGCTTGAAAGGAACTTCTCGTTGTCCAGCAACAACGTCTGCAAGAGGGCTAGAATCGCCGGCGCTTTATCAGCGGCTAAAAGCCGCCACAGAGATTGAGCTCGGAGAGAGCGAAGAGCGGCCACGGTGCGAAGAGTTTTCAAATCCATTTACCTGCGGCTAGCAGAGGCGTCATGCAAACGACCTTATTTCCTCCATTGGCTTGGAACCTATGATATCCATGTTGGCTGCCACGAAGTAAGGACAAAGATGCTATTCGTGTGGTGGTCAAGAAATCTGACCGACCTAGAGCGCAGGCTTGTGGCCGAGTTAGATTTGCCGTTGGAGGCGCTTCCGGTTGAGAAATATTGTCGCCGGTTTCAGTCGGACCGTGGAATTTCAGCCGCGGAATCCTGCGTCTGGGACATGAGCTCATTCTCTTCAGCAGTACCACCAGCTCGGCGCCTTAGGTCGCGTCGCGTAATATGCGTGGCGTGCAAGGCTCCCACACGTCCGAACATTTTCTGACGGAGATCTCTGCATATCTGCACAGCCGAGTCGCAGAACGAGTGAATCCTGTGGGCAAAATAATTGCCTGGCCGAACCGCGGCGAGTCTTCCTTCTGGACGGTTCCGATAAGGAGCCAGTTTGGCAAAGTTACCTTAGGTCAGGACCAATGATTATGTAGCGTTCGGGACCTTCACCACTCGCAACTGCAACGACGTCTCCTACCTTCGCGATTTCCTCGCCGAAGGGGACGCAGGAACCATGACGTATGATGACACGCGGAACAATTGAAAGAGTTGAAGAAGGATCGGCCGTAGAAATCGACAGTATTCATGCAGTTTTTACGCATGTTGCTGAAAACATGATAGGATAACAAAAGGGGCTGGGTAAGTATCCCAGCCTCTCCGCCATACCTGCAAGTTGCTGATTTCTCTGCCTTTGAATCCGTGGTGTCTATGTCCACTTTTTGTTCCCGGCTCGCATACAAAGGCTGTACATACAAATGTATTGACAACCGCGCGCGAGGACTGTATTCTCTCCCAGCCGTGGCGAGCCATGCGATTTGAATGGGACGAACAGAAGAACCGGCAAAACCTTCACAAACACGATGTTCGCTTCGAAACGGCCGTTCTCGTTTTCGACGATCCCTACGCGATTACGCAGCGTGACATCACTTTCGAGGATGAGGAACGTTGGATAACAGTCGGAGCCATAGGGCCGGCTTCGATTCTATTGGTCGTTCATACCTTTTATGAGGAACACGACGAAGAAGTCATTCGTATCATCTCGGCTCGCGCTGCCGAATCGCACGAAAGGAGAGCCTATGAGGAAACTCACAAAGGAGCAGAAACGAGACGTCCGAGCCATCGCCGCAAAAAGAGACGAGGATATTGATTTCTCGGACGCCGCGGCGGTTGTCGATTGGAACGGAGCCGAAATTGGCAAGTTCTATCGACCAACGAAGAAGCCCGTTACGATGCGTCTTGATTCCGACGTCATCGCCTGGCTCAAAGCAGATGGCCGCGGTTACCAGACCAAAGCGAACTGGCTTCTGCGGCAAGCTATGACTCATCTCAGTGAAGGAACGAGAACGGCGAGCGGTAAGAGACGTTCCAGACGGACTGGCAAGGGCAAGTAAGGGATGGTTCCCAATCAAGCTGACAGGACAATCACGTTTCGGCACGCATATGGAAAAGCATCTCAGCCGCGCGGTCGACCGCGTAATTGGTCATTCAGAACACGAACTGGCTGCGGGCATACGAGAGGACCTGCCTTTGCTTACCGATACGCCGCAAGTCCGTTGCGCTGAGCTTCCGCGCCTGCTTGAAGCTACTCAAGAACCAGGCAGGCCGCGCGCGTGGTCATAATACTCCATCGCATTCGTGAGCTTTCTGGTTTGGTGTCTTTGGTGTCTGTTTGAGTTCGAAATTAGTACTATCCATGCGGAAGGGTAGAAACAGTTGCAACAGGCGAGACCATGGAAATCGCCAATATCCATGCGGTTTTCGCACATGTTGCTGAAAACATGACAGGATAGTTCCAAGGCTTGATTGAGTATCCCACCCTCTCCGCCAGAAAACGCTTTCCACAAGGATTCATGTCCCTCCGCACAACTGCCCGCCATTCCAAACAAAATATCTGCTCGACCTTGACGTAACATCACAGATAGGAAACAGGGGCCAACGATGAGAGTTGGAGATTTCGCGACGCGCCACGAAAACTCGCGCAGCGTAAGCAAGTACTTCATTCAAGTTGTGGAGTCAGCGTGAATACAAAACTGGAGACACCATGCGAACGATGCTCGTCGGAGTGTGTTTACTGGCGGCCGGGATCATCTCCCAGCCACGGAATGCAGTTAAACCAAAGGAGAATTTTAATATGGAACAACAGAAAAGTGCCGCGCGTTTCATAAAGTCTGATGCGTTGCCGCCGTCGCCCGGCTATTCACAGGCAGTGGAAGTGCGTCCGGGGCGGATTATCTACATCGCCGGACAAGTGTCCGTCGATCGTGCGGGAAAGCTTGTGGGCGAAGGTGATATGCGAGCTCAAGCGCAGCAGACTTTTGAGAACTTGAAAACGGCCCTGGAGGCCAGCGGCGCCAAGTTCGAGAATGTCGTCAAGGTGAACTATTATGTCCTCGATGTCGCGCAGTTGCCAGCCGTGCGCGAGGTGCGGGACAAATTCGTAAACACGGCAAATCCTCCGGCCAGCACGGCGGTTGAAGTGAAGCGGCTCTTCCGCGAGGGCTTCCTTATCGAAGTCGAAGCGGTTGCAGCTGTGCCAGAATAGCTAGCCAATTGATGGGGACGCAGCAGGCTCTTCGCTGAGAGAGGAATCAGAAATGGAAGCCGGACTGATTGGGCTTGGGAGAATGGGCACGGGGATCGCGAAGAGT
>Ga0137390_10005263_pt1 | contig 10893 bp, 16 predicted proteins | sample 15con2h24AmetaG_FD_104937 | JGI IMG/M metagenome (GOLD analysis project Ga0137390, IMG submission 104937) | Vadose zone soil microbial communities from Angelo Coast Range Reserve, California, USA - 15con2h2.4A metaG | ecosystem: Environmental > Terrestrial > Soil > Vadose zone > Saprolite... | reverse complement strand
TTCAGGGTGTGAGGTAAAATTCTTGAGTCGCGAAATAACCGTGTCAACGACTTCTCTGATATCTTGTATTTTCCCACTGTCCCAGTCTTGTGATAATTCTATTGACCAAGTACCAAAAAGTTTTACCGCTGCCTGAATGTACACCCCAATGGTCACCGAGGGGAGAAGCGAGACATTTGGCTGAAGCAAGTGTGGAAGAAGCTTCTGTGGCTCAGCGATCTCTCTGTTCCACAGATTATTATGATGGTCAGATGCAGAAAGGTGAAAGAGGTGCCCCACCTGCAGTTCTCTCCACAAATCCAAGCCGCGGCCCATAAAACCTCTGCACAGCTACCATCTTCTCGCGAATTTGCGAGGAACGTATCATCCCGCACCAACCTTGTCATCAATTCGACAGCCCAGCGTTTGACGCCTCTAACTCTTGCCACGATATCAACTAGTTGGTCTCTAATCTGCTCTCCCACTTTGACGGATGCGACATAAGTTAGGTCCAGGAGGACGGACAGGTACCATTGGAAGTCCACGACATTGTCGTATGTGTCATTTGAGCACATCGTGAGAAGCCGCTGGACAAGTATGAGGCGATAAGAGGAAAGCTGGATTGGAGTAAGGACTGGCCCCGCTTCATTCGAACTCGACGAGGCGATGTTGAGCGCAAGTGATTGAGCTGCCGTTGAGAATGGAGACGAGTCCGGACGGACAAGGTACGCAAGAAGCTGCTGCACGATTGATTGCAGATTATCTCTCGTGACCTGGCGTGGTGTCATAATCAAGCGTTCGGTCGAAAGAAAGGGAAATAAACAGAGCACACCATAGCTGAAAGTAGATCAAGAGCACGCATACGAATGCTGAGGTCCTGGTCACTGACGCTTGATAATATCATGTCTTGATATTTTGCCACTAGATTACGATGTGTGGGGACTATTTTAGCAAGCGCTAAAAGTGCGATATACTTCACTTGAGGGGAAAACATCAGGTTAGGATAACTTTGAACCAAAGTTTTCTTACAATTCTGGTCTGGATCCTCGAGAAATGCTGCAAGTTTCGTGACGCATAGCTCGGCAAGCGAGTCACCAGACGCGTGCTGTAGCATCCCCCCGACAATGCAGGTATGCACACATTCATATAGAAGGGATATAGCTTGCGTCGTGGAGATGAGTTCCGTGATTGGAGGCTGGAGTTTTTTCACAAGGCGATGCTCGTGTGGGGAAAGCAAGCCAAACTATGGTTCCGTTAACTTATAGTGTTTATCCGATTTCACAACTACTCACCAACTTGATTAGCTTTATAAGCATCCAATTATTAGACGATGTGGTCATCAAACGGAACAGCTGAGGGGCGAGTGAAAGATAATCTGTGGGTTCTCTTCGAACCATCTCACAAAGAACATTGATCGTGGCAACGACAACGCCTAAGATGATGAGTCGTAGATTCGTTGGAGGTTTGATACAATATGACCTACCGGGATCTTGGTCCTCTAGCCTCTCCTTTAGCCGTGTGAGGGCGAAAGGGGTTGCCTCGGGGTACTTCACGAGTACCTTATACATTGCGATAACTGCTCTCTTGCGAATATGCGACTTCGAATGATTGAGCATTGTCACAACGTCATGGGAAAGATCCCGGGCCAAGTCTGGTGAGACGGTATGGGAGAGTCCGTTTAGGCTGATGGCGATATCATTGGGGTTCGAAGTTAGATCCTGTATGCAGTTCTGTGATTAGGGACCATGGCAACGAATATTTGACCTCACCTTCTTCAAGAGATTTGTCGTAAGCATTAGGACATCGGTATCGGGTCCAAATGATTGAGTCGCAGCCAAGTATCCAACCGTCTTAAGATGATACTTGGGCGATGACATGACCTCCACGACATGAAAGGAGGCCCAAGACATATCATATCCGAGCATTTCCAACTTTTCATAACAGCAATTTAGACGCGAAGTCTTCTAGACGGGGAGTGACGTACATAAGTGAGTTTGAGGACGGCACCAGCCTTGAGCTCCATATCCTTACTCTTAATCTCCTGCCTAATCTCGTCAACTGCTTGCGCAATAAAGTTTGCTTCATCTTTTTTGTTTGCGCGTAGGCCGCGTACAAGGTCTTTCAGTGTCCTTTCCCACATGAGCGCAGACGGGGACAGTCACGGAGGTGATCACTAGTCTTGCCCCTCAGGCCTCAAGGACCGGGCCGGAGGTTGCATGGCCGGTTACTGCGACTATGACCGCAAGTCCCTCAAGCAGTATAGAAGCGTTGTATGTGCATATACATCGTTTGTTGGACGAGCATGTTTCCGTGCACCTTACGACTTACCATGTCGACTGCACTCAGCGGCGTGTCTACCAGGTCTGTATCGCAAGAGTGATAGTGTCGGGGGCTGACTGCCTTCTCATGTCTAGGCACTTACTGGTGGTCTCCTGCCGGTCTGCGTAGATGACCCCCATTCTCTAGTACTCCCTTCGGATCCATTGGACAAATTTATCCGAGAACACTGCCAGATTGAACCGAAGGACATGCGCGAGAGGCTTACGGCAGTTAAGGAAGCACAAGAACTCATCCATTATACTATAAAAGCGACGTCGTTTGAGAGGACACTTGCGGACAAAATTTTCCTTACTCTCTGTGGTGGTCTGTCCTGATAATCAGCCAGGATCTCACATGTGTCACTAATTCATTTTCTCCTCTATAGACTCCCTAAGTACAGACTTATTTGTGGAACCTTCATTGCTTGCTGTTCGTTCCATTCGGCATACTCCAAAACCAGGATGCAGCAAAATACCTCGTTTCGTCCCTCTTAACCTGAGAGAGGTCCTCAGCCAGGACTTGATGGAGTTGGCGTCGGAGGATGAGGATGAGGGCATCAACGTACAAACAAAGGACGTTTTGTGAGCTTGCTAACGTATCTCCATCTATGCGTTATTCTGACCAACTGAACTAGTGACTCTCGAATAGCTGTGGATGAACAGAGCTGGAAGGAAATTCTGTTATTATACCAAGCAAATGCATTCCCAACTGCACGCATAACCGAATCAGCATCTGCGCTCTGCAACAGATTTCTATGCCGGACTCCGTCGCCTCCCGTCCTACCACCCTTACCTCAAACTCCGCCCTTATTTTCAAGAATGAGCGTGGCACTACAGCGATCTGCCCACATCCCTACTTCAATATCTGATATTCCATTAGTAGCGCCTCTTACAAGCGGCGACGGCGACGAGGGAACGCCTGAGTATGCGGCTGTTGATGACAAGTGGGGTACGTGATTATGTCTCTCGTCTCTGATGGCATTAACAGAGAAGGGCCAAGCTACATCCTCAACGTTATCACCATCAACACCATCTCTGAATGATGGCACAAGCGAACAAGATGAAACATTCGCGCCGTCCTTTGAATCGCGAGGACATATCTATGAACCTCTCACAGCGAAAATGGGTAGGTTGTTCGTTTCATTGAAAGTGTCACCTGGAATGATCTTGGAGCAGATACGTTCTACATGTCTAGAGAGTCGCGTATCGGGGGATCACGTAGGGCTGTCAAAGTGCCTGGTCAAGGCCAGTTGTACGTCTTTAAAATTATCGGACTTTCGTTCTCACTATGCGATTTGTCTAGGTTCCATGAGTATATTGGTCGTGTCATAGGCACGACGCGAGAATCTAATATCGCCACTACCTCATCATGTCCATCTCTTACCGTAGTCACTCCACTTACTTCAATCGACTGTGTGGGTGCCTTTCCGACACCGCATAACATGTGTCTATCTTCGGATGACTTAGAAGACGCGATTCTTGGGCCTCTCACACTCGACTTCACCGATGAAGTGATAGATACCGGTCTTTCAAACGGGTCAACGGATATTAGAAGTGGTTTAATGGACGGTGGGTCATGCGCATCAACGACGCGTCGCGCTAAATAAGAGACATCACAGTTCCCCAGTTACCCGCTCCAAACGTGCATGCTCGTAACGCCGGCTGGCCCAATGACATGCGTTCCCTCGTCACCCCTAAAACCTTTTTTGCCTTCTACATGGTTAAGGGTGTCAAATCGTTAAATCTGGAGTTGACATGGAGGTAAGCTAGCATCACATGACGCCGGTGTATAGGTTTGACTTCAATACGTGTTCATTTATGTAGGCCTTATAGCTCTGAACAAGAAGTTCCAACCCTCGAGGAACTCGTTGGAGTTTCGGAGCACCACTTCCTTGCAATGAGTTGCGTTGATGGAGAGGAGGTCAGGGTTGAACTCGGTGGGCTCCTAAAGTCGTTGGATCCCCCGACACACGCCATCCCTATGGAAGAGGAAATTTGGGGAAGGCTTCAAGTATATTTGGAATCCCCTGCAAACCTTGATTTTGTCATTGATCATCTCAGTCCACTCCACTGCGGAATTTCAGGTGTATTACTAACTAGAGCAGAAAGGCATAGGTCTAGGATGTTGCCCATATCACGCTTGGAGCTGGAGACAAACTATAATCATGCAGGACGACGGGATGGAGGCAGTCGCGCGGCACAATTACAGGTCCCTGAACGACCAAAAGTCGACAATCCCTCGGAGGTATTACTACTTTTTTTTGCTCCCAAACCTAACTTAGCCACTTTCAGAATGACTATAATGGGGGAAGCACCGACTATGTCCAACAGGACACGGTGGATTCGGGCCCTTTACCGCGCGAACGGGAGTGTCTTTCCAACCCTATAGAAGGTGAGCACAGTTCGCAACTTGTGATACGGTCTCCTGTACACCAGGTAGATGTGGCATTTGATGCAGAAATGGACATCGTTCCGGCATACCACGTGCAATTGTCTATGGGATCTATCGTCTCAACATCGCCTGTTGGCTTGTCTCCGAATGCTGTCTCAAGAAGGAGTCTGGAGGCCTCTAACTGCTCCAGTCCTGACTGGATTCGCCCGCTGGAAACTGGCGAGCTCGAAGACGACCACTTGCTAGCTTCCTCTGGCCTTGCAACGTGTGAGGAACAATCTCTGCGAGGATACTTGAATATACTCGCCAAGCAGCCGCTGCTATCACGAGCCGACAGCGATATGCGGCTTATTTCACCAACTTGCTCTGAGCCACAAAGACCCCTAACCCCCCTCCCCAATACCGAAGGACTAGTTCAGGAACTCTCGAAACTTGCTGGTCCCTTACCTCTGGAGGTATCGCTACACGGCAATCATCGGTACCTTGCTTCAGTGGAACTACTACAAGATCGCCCTCTCATGCGTGTTCTCCGCCTTGGTCCGCTCCGTATAGAATTGCTCGAGAGGGAGTGGCTTGACGGCGCCGACATTGTCTTTGACGGCGATACTGCGTTGGTCTTTACCCCATTGATTCAAACTTTACTCCCCTCCAGTTTCCTTTCTCTCAAAAATAAACTCAGTTCACTGTCTTGGCGGTATAGTCATCTTTCTGTTGTCTTTAAGCTGTACGATGCCTTCTCTGGCCTGCAGCGCTCTCAAGACGAGGAAGAACAAGCAAGTTTGACTACTCGAGTGATCAAGTCCGTCAAGAAACTTCAGAGGGACCTCGCCCTTGCAGAAGCGTTTGCAACAAAGCGACCGCAGACCGTCGTTCAAATGTACTTCGTCCGTTCTGTTGAGCAAGCCGCAAGGACGACACGTCTTCTAGGCGATATGGCGGAATCCCGATCTCAACTCGGCCCTTGGGGCGATCGCCTGTGGCTAGGAGTGGACGAAAAAGAGGCAGGTCTTACATAAACTTTGTCAAACATTTGCCCAAGCCCAAGTCATGTGCAGGATGAGCGCTATCTTACAGGTGTTGATGGGATGAACGCATTTGCAGCCGCAGCTATCCTCAGCCAAATTTCTCTTCATGACTTCCTGGCATTACGAGCTGATCAGCGGCTTGAACTTGTTCTTCCAATACAAGAAGGAATGATAGTGGGTAGTATTTTGCTTATGCTAGTACGGCACGTGATAACAATGCGTGTCAGCCACGATTCAACGAGGTCATCGCACAACGGCGCGACGATGTTGAAATCTTTGTGGGTGATGACGGCGGCCATTGATCGCACGCAGCCCGTTACAATTAGTTACACCTGTACTTCGACTACTAGCATAACAATTGGCGACCATCATTATCTCTGAGGAAACCACTGACAGTGAGCGCTCGATGGCAGCCCGAACCCTAAATTTGGGCTCCCTTGGTCATACGCCACGCTCATCTACGGCAGTCCAACCGTTGCACACCCAAGTGGGTGTCCTTGACCACAAGTACAGTTCACCGTATCAAGCAATCGAGGAGCCGCCCAGCTCAGCATGAAAGGCGCGACAAGCTTAGCGGGTTCTGTTCAGGAACGCGGTTGGTGTTGTTATACTCGTTGGGTTACACAGCTAATACACGTCAATGCACACTCGAATAACAGTACTGGCACAGCAGACTTATGCCTCAGACCCTAAATACAAGAAGTACGCGCAGCAGGTTGACAGGTGTTTGAACTCATTCGACAGTGTGCATGAGTGGGCGGACTTCATCGCATTTCTCAAACAGTTGTTAAAGGTGCGTGGTATCATCAACATGACGACTCGGAACATCAGTTGATACCACCTGTCTAAGACCCTACAAGCATACATGCAGTTCAAGGAGATTCCTCGTAAAATCACTGTGGCGAAACGTCTCTCGCAATGCTTGAATCCCGCTTTGCCAACTGGTGTGCACCAGAGAGCACTAGATGTCTATGCACATATCCTTGGGATCATCGGTGTAAGATTCTTATTTATTCTTTGGGTAATTCAACTCAGTTGCTTCAGCCGGATGGCTTGCGCAGGGACTTGTTCTTGTGGACATCGGGGCTGTTCCCGTTCTTCGAATATTCAGCAACATCTGTGAAGGTACGCCATATACCTTCTCAGTAGTCGCCTCGGCTCACGGTTCTCTCCCTAGCTCACGTTACTTAATATATACGATGCACATTTTCTACCCCTGCAAGGAAGTCTAAGACCTGCGATCAAGTCGTTCATCCTTGCCCTCCTTCCCGGACTCGAGGAGGAGACTGGGGAGTTTTTTGACCAGGTAACACATTTTCCTATCCAGTGTGTTTTATACCCATACATAGACAGGTTCTCAACTTGCTTGACCGACTCTCCACCACCGTGTCTCTGTCCTTCTTTCTGGAGAATGTTTGGTTAATCTTACTGACTGTTCCACCGGCACGTGGTACCGCTTTGAATTTGGTATCTCGCCGCCTGCCTAGACTGGTCGCTGAAAACGGTAGGTATATAGGTGAGCTACATTCGAAGGCTGATGACCAAGATAGATTTCGCTACAATGCTTGGACATGATGTCGGTCTCATGATCCGCGCTTTCGCTGCTGCTGTGGAGGATGACAACGTACTCGTCCGTCGCAATGCCCTTGATCTTATTCTGCAGGTACTCCGCTTGGATGGAGTGGCGATCCAAAGGGCGTCTCATGAAGATTGCATCATTATCATGCGAGCAGCGACCAGCGTTGTTATGCGAAGGGATCTCTCTCTCAACCGTCGCTTGTACACATGGCTCCTTGGCTCGGACGAGAATGCAGAACAGCAGATTGCATACCTTCGGTCTCATTCACTGGGGTTACTAAAAACAACTCTACGTGTAGGTGCATTCGTGAAGATCTTCGGTCATTGCTCATTTATATCTGAAGACCGAGATGTTCTCTCCGTCCACGGAGTATCCTGAATCTCGGCCATTCAAAATTTTCATCTCATTATTAGATAAATGGGAAATAGGCGGCCCCCTGTCGGAAGCAATTATTTTGGATACCTTTAAGGCCCTTAGGTCCTTGATTGAGTCGGACACAGCATCCAGTGAAGACGTAGGTGTCTGTATTCGTCGGCTTCTTGCTTATGTAAGGTAACAATTCAGGTTGTGATGACTGCGAGCATGCTCTACGAAGCTGTGGAGCCACATATTGTGTGGCAACAGTTGTTAACTGCGATACTGAATGAACTTACCGGAGATGGGTCACAGCATGAGGTTCGAACGATGTCTTTCAGAATAGTTCGTGATACTCACTCTTCGATTGAAATAGGTGGTCCATTTGACTCACTTCATCCTGAAGACCATACATGTCCGAGACGAAGAGATTCAAGCTGTTCACTTACCGATTGTATTCACAGCCCTTTGCGAAGCCTTGCAGGTGGGAATACTTTCCAATCACCTGGGCTTCAACTTACCAATGTACATGTCAGGTTCAGATCACACGTGATATAACGAGAGGGTCCCTACCAGTGGCGTCAGACATCTTGCGACTCCTCCATGCACTTAAAGATGAGATTCCTTCACCTTCACTCCTCCAACTTTCTGTGGAAAATTCACCCTCAAGTGCCCGAGGCCCATTAAAATTCGCACTGAACTTCTACGGATTGAACATCCAATTGCCTTGCAATGACACTCGGACAGCCCCACAACTACCGTTCGTAACGGCATTTGAAGATGTTCTCTCGTTTAGCACCGTTTGTGCTACCGCAATGACGACATCGGGTAACCACAGAAAGACATTCCGCGATCTATTGGTCCAATCACTGTCTCTATTGAACGAGCTGGTGACTGCTACCACGTTGGAGACAGAAAAAGACACGATTGTTGATTGGAATCCGTCCGAGTGGGTATCCTGTCTCGTTGCAGCCTTGGAAACAGAGGTAGGCTTTGTGTCATGCTCCACACTACCATTGATTTACACCCTTGCCTGTTTCGAAGGATACCACGTTTGTTGTTATCGACCAGGTGACAACCTCGTTTGTCACACTACAAAGCGCCCCTGGGCCACAACTGGCCTCGTCGATTGATCAACGACCTGTGGTGTCCAAGTTGTTGCGCACCGTACGTTGACATGTCTTCAGAGACCCCGTGCCGCATCCGGCTCACTGAAGTTCTTGGATTGCTAGCTTTTCAACTATCTGCGGCCAAGCTTTTCCATGTATAATGCACGCGCAGCTAACCTTGTATGGTTGGTTGAGAAAACCTCTGCGCATCGGCAGGTGGAATCAATAATCGCGGAGATTCTCACCTCTCCCGATGACATCGATAGAGAGGCATCATACCATGCATTTGGAGCTTTGTGGAGATTAACAGGTAGTTTGCTCTCTCGTGTTCACATGCTTGGTACAGCCATTGACACATCTCATAGAGGACAGTAATCTCCCCGGTTTCTCGTTGAAGGTGCCTTTGATGATCGTTTTGGACACTCTAAAGAGTGACGATCCCGGCCTTCGTCGAATTGGTGAGACATGGATGCGATGTAGCCTCAGATCCTACCTACGGTACACTACATCTCTCCTCCCCCTACCTTCATCTGATCAGTCTTCTCGTTCCAGCGTGCTGGACCCCATTTTATACGATCTTTTGGACCCTTCTATGAAACGGATCCCTTCTTTTACTAAGATCAACGGAAAGCAGTTGCAAAGCTTCTCTTATGAGCGTTCGTTCGACCAGACGTATGTTAATCACCTCTTAGAGACTTTGTTATCGGTCGTCAAATTCGGAGGCCAAGGGTTTGGAAAGACTGCTCGAACGAGCTCGGTCCGAAAGTCACACAGCTCTGAGCTTGTTGAGCGAATACTATCCGGCGAGCTCCATCGCCTTCTTACTCAATAGTCTGACCGCTGACGAGTGCTCCCTTATAGCTGGATTGACCGACCCCGATGCCACCTACCAGGACGTCCTCTTAGAAGTGTTGACTCGGTGTGTGCCGGACTGTAATGGCCAAGTTGCTGAGATTCATCCCTGTCCAGTTTTCTGCAATCGGAATGTAAAATAAAGCGCGTTGAGGCCATGGCACCTGCAAACGTTCTCATACAGTCCACCGCCATCGACCTTTTGCAAGCCATCGTCGCGCGCGGAGAGATTGACCCTCCTTCACTTCAGAATATTCAAGCCGCTGTTATTGGAAAGTTGTACCTCTCTGTTCATGCACAACGGTTGGAGCTACAAAACAAGCTTCTTCATCTCCTGCACTCGGTTATCTCTGCTATGACAGCTGGTCAGGGTCCAAGCGTCCCACGCCCAAGCAAGGGGGTTGCGACTGACGCATCAGTGGAACCCTCGGCCCTTGACAAGCCAGAAGATCTCCATGCGCTTTCGGTTCACCCGCTTCTCTTGCACACCTTGATGGACGGTATCAATTTCCCCTCTAACAGTGGAGTCTTACAACATTGGCTGGATTTCGTTCTTATGGTTGTCCCCCAATTTCATCACACGCTCCAGATCCTGATTACCCCACTGGGTGACTGTATCTGCAAAAACTTGCGTATTCGATTGGACGATCTTCGCAGAGCACTCAGAGAAGGTCATGAACACCATGATTTCCGCTCCAACACGACGGATGCCGAATTCATCATGCTGCTTAATGCCCTAGAGCGATTGGTTCTTTTCAGCCTTTCGACAGCAGATACTGGTAACGCAGACGAGGAAGATGTCCCAGCAGAGAAGCCCCCGGGAGCAGAACCTGCAGGGATCTTGGGGATCGTGACAAGTGTTTTCTCATCTGAATCAGTACCAACCAATCTAGAAGAGCAGCTAACGGTTCGTTGTCATTACAATCTGTGCTGATCAGGTAGTCATCGGTCTCAGGTCCGTTCACCGGGATATCGTTCTCTACACGAGGCCGTACGTGTCCTCTATTCCATCTGGGCTGCTACAGCACAGGCCAAGTCACACACCTCAACTCCCAAACACGAGATGTTGTCCCTGATCTGTGCCAAAACGCGGACACGTTGTCGTAGAGTGCTCGAGCACTTCTTTCGTCTCCATTCTGCAGAAGTTCTGGAGTCTATTGTTGAGTGTTGGAATACAGAGAAGCCGGTGGGTGCGAATAGTAACTGTCATGAACCACAATGCCCACGAATTATGCAGGCACCGTCGTTGCCGACCATCCCGGCATTCGAACTCGTTGACACTCTT
>Ga0137390_10005258_pt1 | contig 10900 bp, 12 predicted proteins | sample 15con2h24AmetaG_FD_104937 | JGI IMG/M metagenome (GOLD analysis project Ga0137390, IMG submission 104937) | Vadose zone soil microbial communities from Angelo Coast Range Reserve, California, USA - 15con2h2.4A metaG | ecosystem: Environmental > Terrestrial > Soil > Vadose zone > Saprolite... | reverse complement strand
GCGACTACTTCGGCATCGCCGTCAGCTCGGCCGGGGTCACCTACGCCATCTGGGGCGAGGCGGACGGCTCCTCCATCTACTGCTGCGGCGACACCTGGTACGCGCAGGGATCCTGACGCCGGCCCCGGGCCGGCCCGCCACGCGACACCGGCCGGGCCAGTGTGGCTGCGACTGGAGGTGCGCTTGTCACGGTCAGCGTCGCGCTGCGTGACAGACACCGAACCAGCGCGAGTATGGAGGGCCGTGCGCATCCGGCTCGATCTGTATTCCGGCGGGGCGGCCTCCGGCAGCCCGGTCCTCCGTGAGGTTCTTACTGCCCGCCCGCGCAATCTCCGCGCTGCCGCGGCGCGGAACTCCGGCGCCGCGGTGCGCGGCGGACCGGGTCGCGAGCATCGAGCCTGCCAGAATCAGCGTGAACGACATCGCGATCACCGGGGTGAACGGCTCGCCGAGTACCGCGGCGCCCAGCGCCACCGCTACCGCCGGATTGACGTAGGTGATCACGGTGGCCCGGACCGCGCCGACTTCGCTGATCAGCCTGAAGTACAAGATGAACGCGAGGGCTGTGCACACGACGGCCAGGACCGCGAGCGCGCTGAGCACCCGGGCCGGCGGCATCTGGTGCGGCCAGGTCAGCGCCGCCGCCGGGGCGTAGACGATAGCGGCCAGGCCCAGGCAGGCCGCGGTCACCGCGAGGCTGTCGGCGCCGGCGAGCTTGCGATCCGCGATGACCGGGCCGATCGCATAGCACACCGCGGTGCCCAGCACCTCCAGGACCGGCCAGGCGCTGGCGCCGGATGCGCCCGGCCCCATCAGCAGCGCCACGCCGCCCAGCCCGACGCCATACCTGGTGCGTTTCGATGACGGCCACACGAGCCTGGTATTCCCGGGCCCGGACGCAGTCATCGAGCATTCCCGCAAGAGGGGAAAGAAGCGGCCGGCGGGAAGGCTGAGTAACCGGTGCGAAGCGGCGGGCGTTCATGCGGGGTTACCGCGGGATGAACTGGTCCGGTCCGCGGCCGTCCAGCGCGCACCTGAGATCTGCGGCGTCCTGACCGATCCGCGGATATAGCCTCGTCCTGGCTTTCCGGGGAGGTGGATGTCCCAGCGTACCGCTAGCACGCCGGCTGACGCATCGGACTCAAATCACCGGCCGGAGCAACGTCGTGAGAGTTGCCGTCTTTGGCGTCTTGCCGACGTTCTGATTAACACGCCTAAGCATCGCTGCCCGCGCCAAGCCGGTCCAGCGTCACTGGTCGGCCGCTGACCTCCAGCCGAGCCCATCACTGTCGGGCCGCGCATCCCGCGTGCTACCGAGCCGCAGACACGCACGTTGGCTGCCCCGTGCACGGCGGCGATGCGCTCGATGGCGTCCGATGCCCGTACAGTTCCGCCGGAGTCGGCGCGGCTGCACCGGCCATGTCCTCCCGCATCTCGCCCTTCCATCCCTTCCCTGGGGCGATCTTTTCGCATCGGCAGGCTCATCCCCAAGGCCTGCGCCGGTGCTGGCTTGCCTTCCTGATCGCAGCGGTGGCCGGCAACCGGTTCGAAAATGCTGGCGGGCTGCCCGGGGCAGCCGCGCCCTGCGCGGCGCGTGCCGGGCCTGAACCGGTACGCATCCGGCAGCGAGGTGGAGAGCCCGCCAACGCGCCTGGCCAGGCAGCCAGCCCTTTCCCGAGCGCTCGACCCGAGCGCGTTGATGACAGGACGGCCAACCGCGCCTGCCCGCAGAAGATGTCCGACGCTAACCCATTGCCCGCCGCCGTTGGCCACTGAATACCAACTCGACGGCTACGAGGTCCGCTGGATCCAAACATGCCACCCGTTATGACGCGAGGTGTATCTAGATGGCTCGGACGTGCTCCGCATTAGATGAAGGCCGGGTGGGCTGCACCGGGTGCGGACGGTCCCGCGGAACGCGGGACGGCTCGATGCCTGCCGGCATGGTCGCCTTCCCGGGCGTGACGCGGATACGGCGAGGTAGGACAGGCGTGCCATCGTCGAAGGGTCAGGAGTGAAATGAGCATCAGGATTACCATCGACGTGTTTAGCGGTCGGCCCAATCCGAGCGTCCAATTGGACGACCGCGAGTCCGACGAAGTCTCGGACCGGCTTGTGCCGGCACGGCGGCTGGCTGAAGACGACCCCGGGCTGCCGGGTGAGCCGACGCTGGGTTACCGGGGCCTCGTGGTGGAGCAGATCGGGGCCGGCAGAGCCGACCTCCCTGAGGTCTTCCGTGTCGTCGGCGGCGACGTGTTCGGCCGCGGGCTTGCGCACCGCGCCAACGACGAGAGGGCTGAGGAGTACTTGATCGGCGCGGACAGCCCGCTGCGCCGCGCCGACGTTGACCAAGCCATCTTCGAGCGCCTGCCGGATGAGGCCGAACGCTTCCGCGAGATCCGGCGATCGTGGCCAATCGAGTTCCCGCCGATTCCGTTCTGGCCGCCGTGCTGCCTCTGCGGGCCGCTATACGAGCCGAGCTGGTGGAATGTGCCATCGCGACAGCCGGCCAACAACTGCTACAACTACGCGACCAACTACCGCACCGACACTTTCGCCCAACCTGGGCAAGCAGCCGGGGCGATGTATGCGTCGCTGTCCTGCGGATCGGTCGGGCCCGCCGCGGTCGCCGACGATCTCATCGACACGCCGGACGCTGACAACGCATGCCCGACCGTCGGTCACCTGGTGGCCCTCGTCATCGCGCCCGGCTGGGACTTTCACTGGTATCGGAAGGGACGCAACGGCTGGTGGTCACACAAGCCCGGCGGGACGGCTGTGACTAACGTCGACAACTCCGGGAACTACATCTTCGACCCGCGCAACGCCAATCGCGGGCCATACACCGATTTCTGTACCTTCATGGTCGTCATGCATGGACACATCAAGATCATCTGACTGGCTGGCTCAGGCGCTAGTTTTCTCCGGTCGCCAGGATCCGACCTGGGGGGTTCCCAGGAGCTTCGTCGAAGAGCTGCTCGACCTGTGGGCGGAACTCCCGTCGAGCCCAGACGAGCGGCCCGGTCGGCCATCGCTCGGCTACCGAGGGTGCCTCCTCCGGGCCCCTGACGGGCGAACCTGGGAGGCGTACGGCGGTCAGGTGACTCTCGACGATGGTCACCTGAAACAGTCGCGCGGTGACCCGGACCGTCGTTTCGAACGGCTGCTGCTCGCCACCGCGCCAGACCATAGGCTGCCCCCCTTCGTCGATAGTTGACCGCCGCCAGCCCCTTGCCTGGACGTTTGGGCCGCTTCGAGGTCGCCATGGTACGCGCGCCGGTCGACGATGAGCTGGTCAAGGCCCTGATGGGGAAGTGGGCGTCTCGCCGGCTAGCCACGCTATGAACCCGCGAGGCCTACGCCCTGGACCTGCGCCAGTTCGCCTCCCGGTGCCACCGCCACCAACCGGCCCTGTTCGCGGTCCGCCGCGCCGACATCGAATGCTTCGGTCGCGACCTGTAAGCCGCCGGACGGGCCCGCGCGACGGTCACCCGCCGGCTGTGCACCATCGCAGGGATCTACAAGTATGCGGTCGAGGAGGAACTGCTCGACCATTCCCCGGCGTGCACGTCCGCCGGCGCCGGCCCGCCTGGATTACGAGTCCCGCGCCACCGGCCTGGACCGCAATGAGGTCGGCGTGCTCCTGGTCGCCGCCGGACTCGGCACCCCCGCGGAGCACGCCGCAGAGCACGCCAGCACCGCCGCCTAATAGTACTCGCCCGATCACCACTGATTGTGATCGAAATGCGCGGGCCTGCTGGCGCAAAGACGGCTCGTTCGGCGCGCATACTGTGGCATCCGTTACGACCATCGGGTCGATGCAGAATTGGATATTCTGCGCTCCGGGTGCTGGTGGCCTCGTTTGCTGCGGCCATTGCGCTCGTGTTGTCTCATCAGAGGCTGGAGCTCGCGGATGTGCTCCTGAGACGCTCAGCGCCCTCTCGAGCATGGTCGTTGAGTGTCGGCTGTGCGCTGTCACGGGAGCGCCCGCGGCCTCAGCCGCCGGTCGGCGTCGGTGGCGTAGGCGGCCTGGTTGTCGTGTCGTAGTCGTATCCGGTCACGAACACGTTGGCCCCAGGGGCTCACGGCCACGCAGCAGGCGGCGCCGTCGTTCGCGGGCCGTTGTAGCGACTGGCCCACAGCTGCCTGCCAGTGGCGGCGCTGTAGGCGACCGTGGCGCGTACTCTTTTCTGGCGCTACGTGGCTGTAGGCGGGCGGTCTCCCCATGGTCGTAAGCGACAGTCGCCGAAAGGCTGGGAAGATGCTCTGTCCTCTAGTGTCGTGTGAGCGAAGTTTCTTTACTTTGTGAGAGAATGGCGGTCATGGCGTTTACTGTGACCGTGGATGTGCCGCCGCGGGATAGGAAGGTGCTGGCCTCGTGGGTGCGGTCGACGTCGATCCGGGCGGGGCTGGCACAGCGGGCGCGGGTCGTGCTGCTGGCGGCGGACGGGCTGGGCACCGGGGAGATCGTGGCGCGGACTGGCTTGTCGAAGCCGACCGTGATCGGGTGGAAGCGGCGGTACGCGTCGGAGGGGCTGGGCGGGCTGGATGACCGGCGCCGGTCAGGCCGGCCGCGAACGGCTGATGATGTGGCGATCGTGCTGGCCACCCTGGAGCCGCCGCCGGAGCGGCTGGGGGTGACGCATTGGTCGAGCCGACTGCTGGCCCGTGCGCTCGGCGTGTCCAATGTCAAGGTCGCCGATGTGTGGCGGGAGTACGGCTTGCAGCCCTGGCGGTCCGAGACGTTCAAGTTCTCCACCGACCCGGAGCTGGAGGCCAAGCTCCGCGACGTCGTCGGCCTGTACCTGAACCCGCCGGGCAACGCGGTCGTGCTGTGCGTGGACGAGAAGTCCCAGGTCCAGGCGCTGGACCGGACCCAGCCGATCCTGCCGATCCGCCCGGGCCTGCCGGAGAAGGCGACCCATGACTACGTCCGCCACGGCACCACCACCTTGTTCGCCGCCCTGGAAGTCGCCACCGGCAAGATCACCGCCGATGCCTGCTATCCCCGGCACCGCCACCAGGAGTTCCTGAAGTTCCTCAGGCAGGTCGCCGCCGCCCACCCGGGCACCGAACTGCACATCGTGCTGGACAACTACGGCACCCGCAAGCACCCGGACGTGCGGGCATGGCTCGCCAAGAACCCCAGGATCACGCTGCATTTCACCCCGACCTCGGGATCCTGGCTGAACATGGAGATCTTCTTCGGCATCATCACCCGCCAGGCCATTCGCCGCGGCACCCACCGCTCCGTCAAGGACCTGACCGCCGCCATCGGCACGTTCACCGGCGGATGGAACGACCGGTGCGAGCCCTTCACCTGGACCAAAACCGCCGACGAGCTAACTAGTCAGGCCCGGCACCACTGGTCTGACGATGCAAGGCCAGCCGGGTGACTTTATCGGGCAGGGCAAGACCTATCAGCTGAACTCGGCGAATTCCTCCTCCACAATCTATGGCGGAACCGGTGGTATTGGCGATGACTCCCACGGGCTGGAGGATGCCTTCAGGACGTTCTCGGTTGATCAAACGCCGTGGACAGTTGACATGTACCCGGCCAACGGTGCGGCATTCACCGTCCGCACGTACTCCAACGCGGTCATACACGGGCCGGGCTCAAGCCCAACCAGGAACCAGCTGGAAATCTCCGGCGATGGGAGGGGCTGTGACGCCATCCACGGTTCCTTCGCCGTCAAGCAGGCCGCCTTCTCTGCCAGCAACGGTTTTGTGCAGCATTTCGACGCGACATTCATCCAGTACTGCGACGGCGACACGGCAGCGCTGACCGGGGAACTGAAGTACGACGCGGAACCGGTCACATCCGCCGCCCCCGTGTCCGCGCTGAAAGCCACCGCCAACAGCTCAGGTGTAGCCATCAGCTGGGTGAACCCAGCCAGTAGCCGCTACCGCTACACCCTCGTGCGCGCCGAACCATCGGGGAGCCCGGCGGGGATAGCTGCCTTCGCCGGGCGGAATGTGTACGCCAGCACCTGCACCGCCACCGTCGCACATGGCCTGCTCACCGGCCACACCTACACCGTCGCCGCCTACGCCATCGACCAGTACGGCAACATCAGCCTCCCCGTCACCCACAAAATCACCGTGTGAGGAACCGGCACCGATGCGGCCGTCAGCGGACCAGTGCGGTCTGCGCAAGCCGGGCCCGAAACGACTCCATCATCGCGCCGACCGCGTGCGCGCATCGGGCTCAGATGACCGACTGGAGCAACGTCGCGAGAGTCGCCGACGTTGTGGTCTTACCAACATTCTGAAAACCACACTCCTAAACTCGCGCGCACTCTTACGGCCCCTGGGAGCGCGGCAGTGGGGCCAACTCGCTACGGCGACCGGCTCCTCGCCACTCCGATCCCCACGCTATGGGAGCCAAGAAGAAGAGCACAAACCCTTCAAGGACGCGTTGCAGAACGCGCCATCGGGCACCAGATGGCTCGTTCGGCGCGCTCTCCCGAAGAGAAGGGAATGTCGCTTAGGTGGCACCGAACTGGTCGCTCTGCGCAAGGGCCGAGCGCGCAGGACGTCGGGCTGAGCATATTCCAGCGCTCGCCGCCTGGCGGCGGTCATGCGCCAGGGGCGCGATGCCAGCGCCGGTGCGGCGCATCGGTCATGCAGCACCCGGATCAGGACGGGTCAGCTCCTACAAGCAGCTATCGGCGCGGTAGGTCACAGCCACGTCGGCTTTGACAAGCGTTGCTTGCCCTGCGGCGGTCGTGCGGCGCCAGTCGACGGTGACGGTGTGGCCGCGGACTGCGGCGGAGCTGCCGGGAGCCACCCAGGTGAAGCTGAACGCCGTGGCCCGCCTGCCTGCAGGCCTCACGGTGACGGTGCCCGGCCGGGCGGTCTGGTTCGGGATGATCCAGTGGTCGATCACCTTGAACGTTACGGGCTGGCCAGCCACGACGCCGCTCACCGTGACGGTGACCGGGAAGACCGCGGCGAAGCCCGTCGTCAGCGCCTTGACAGGCACGAACTTCCGTCCCGCCGTCACCTTTGTGGTCGTCCACCGGGTCGACTGGCAATTCACCGGCGAGACGCCGCCGCCTGCGGCCGGGCCCGATACTGCCAAAGCCGTGGCAGGCACCGCGCCAACAATCAAAGCCAATCCGCCTGCTGCCACCCATCGATGCATGACCCGCCTCCTCTTCGGTCTCCGCAACGTGCTGTGCCTAACGGAATCTCGTTCCTGGTCCTGCCTGGCTGGCCCGCAAGCCCGCGATTCGCCGGAGCGCGTGAGCGGGTGCGGGGCCGGTCGGCAGCCTCTGCCTGGTCTGGTGCTGTGCTGCCGGCATGTGCTGCGCGGGCGGCTGGGTCGTCCTTGGAGCTTGATACGGCCGTGATGCCCGGATTCGCGCATCCCACGATGTTGCAGAGGTTTACTGTGGCATTGACAGTCACAGGCTCGCCGGTGAGGTCCGCGGACGCCGGCTGTGACCTCCAGCACGGCCGCTATGCGGCATAACGTCCGTTTCGGGATATCCGGTCCCGTGGCGTCCATCTCATTTACCGCGACACGCTAGGACCGTTAGAAGATCCACACCATGTGCCTTCCCGGCGCACGCGGATCCCGCGTCCACCATTAACGCAGAACATATGGCGCCTGCCAATTACCTCTGAGTCACCTAATCGTAACCTTCGCAATATCATTGCAGGGCTAGTCCGCACTGACGCACGAGCCAGATGGCGGCATGCCTGCCGGTGAAGGCGCGGACGGCGAACTGCGGAGGGCGCCAGCGCCGCGGACAGCTCGGCCTGCTCACGACCGCGGCGGACCATCGCCAGGCCGACCTCAGCGGGCAGGTGCATCTGCATACTCAACCACGCACCCGGCGGGGCGGTGAGCGGCCGACAAGCACATCAGCGTCGAGGGCGTCGACAACGGCCGGATCGAGAGTGGCCAGGCCGCCCGGCCCCGAGCCCCGGCCACAGGCCCACGGCCCCGACCCACGGTCAGCGCCACAGCCCACCGCAACACTGGATCTGACTCGGTTCGACAAAACGCCCAATCCGGGCGGCAAAATGGTCCAGATCCAATGTTGCTTGAGCAGGCGGGTGCGCCGCAGGCCGCCGCGCCTCACTCCTCAGGGAAGAGGCGAATGAGAAACAGGAATACGTTGAGTATCTCGAGGAAGATCGACGCGGCGAGCAGCGGCGCTGACCTGATGTCCTTCGACCTGCGCAGCCGCTGGAAGTCGAACATCGTCAGGCCCGCGAAGACCGCCAGGCCGATGACCGAGTAGATCACGTTGGCGTGCGGAATCCGCACGAAGATCAGCACGATGCCGAAGATGATCAGGCCGACCAGCGCGAAGAAGCAGATCCGCGCGAGCGCCGTCAGATCCCGCCTGATCGCGTACCCCGCGGCCCCCAATCCGGCGATGAACAGGGCGGTCGCGCCGCCGGCCGACCAGAGCGCGCTCGGATCGGTGCCCGCGTAGTAGCCGAGCACTGGCGCCACCGCCAGCCCGATCACCACCCCGAACCCGGACAGCAGCACGACGGTGAGCTGCTGTGATCTGCGCACTGTGAAATGCATCGCGATCAGGCAGATGAAGGCCGCGATGAACCAGGCCGAGCCAGGGCCATGCGGCACCCCGCGGCCGAGGTAGGCGCCGAGGGCGAAGAGCGCAGCGGTCAGCGCGACGTACCCCATCGTCTGGCTGAACAAGCTGCGCGTCTGGTCGCGGGTCAGGGCGGCGCCATATCCGCCATAGTCACGGAAGCCTGCTGTACTAGTCACGTCAGGCTCCTTTCCCTATGCCAGTACGATCATTCAGCATCCGAGCGGGACCGGGAAGCGCGTCACGCCAGCGCGGCTGGGCGACCCGGATCGAGATCGGCTACTTCCTGACCCGTCCGGGCCACGGGGACGAACTGCGCTACCGGAGCACCCTGCGCGGCGCTTTCACCCTGACCACGGCGGGCACCCGCACCACGCTGGCCGGCGCGGTGGCCGAGCACGCGTTCGCCTACCGCCGCCCGCGACCCGGAGCTCCCGCCCGCCTGGTCGACGAGCGCACCGGCCAGCGCGTGCGCACCTTCCGCTACGCCGCCGTGCGCCGGCCGGCTCTGACTGTCAGCGGATCAGAGCACCTCGGACTGCCGGAATCCGTCCCGCAACTGGACAGCATCGACAGGTGCCTCGGCTGGTTCGGCGGTGGACGCGCCCGATGCAGATCGCCGCCACGCTCACCGCTCCTCTCCTGCGGCCGGCGAGCGCACGGGCAACCGTGACGCGGCTGTCCCAGCGGCTCCCGGGCTCCGCCCGCGATCCCGACAGCAAAGGCCGTTCCCTGGTCATCGCGATCGCCCGCGACCCGTCCGGGGCACCCCTGGCCACAACTGCCCTGACAGGCCCCGAGCCCTACCAGACGACGCCATCCCTGATCGCATGGGGCGCCCTCCACACCGCGGCGCTGGGCGCCACCCTCCCAGCCGGCGTGCACGGCCCCATCGCCGCATTCGGCCTCGACACTCTCAGGCATGGCGCCACTGAATCCGGCCTGCACGAGGCCGACGACCCGCCGGGCTAGCACGAGGCGCACTCGATGAGGCAGCGCCCGATGCAATCCTGGCCGCCAGGGCGCTGCCGGGCTGCGACCATCCCGTTTCGCTGCGCGCGCCCAGGTTCGCCGCACCGCAATCGTCGGCTACCGCCCCGCAGGTTCCACGGATGTCGAGACCGAGGCGTCAGAACAGCGCCTGCCCGCCCGCCGGAGGCAGATGGTGCTGCGGCGGCCAGACTGGGCGAGGCCGGGGTCGATGCGTAGCTATGCCACCGCACACGCGGATCGGACCGCCCTTCGGCGGATTCGAGGCTGCCGGGAACATGTCATTTGACACAACCCAGCAGAGGTTCACGTCGCTGTAAGCGGTCAGCCGTACCGTATGCAAGTGACCATCGGAGCTCGGCGTACCGCAGGCCGGCCGCAAGCAGCCGATCTCGCTCATGGGGCTCCCGGCTGAGCAGGTGCAGCCGCCCCCGAACAAGCCGCGCAGGAACGGACGATCTGCGCTCCACGCGACCGTTCCAAGCGGCCCACTTAAATCGCGCCGAATCGGCGTTCGGCGCGCAATCTCGCAGGACATTGGGCGCTGCAAATGCTCACTCACGGTGGAGGCAGCTCAAACCACGGGTCCGGTGCCCGTCGTTGCGGAATCCGCACGCCGGACCAGTCCGGTCTGTACAGGCCGGCCCCGAAGCGACTCCATCATCGTGCCGATCGGTTCGCGCATCGGACTCAGATGACCGGCCGGAGCAACGTCGTGAGAGCAGCCATCTCTGCAGTCTTCCCGACGTTCTGAAAAGCACGCAGCTAAAGTGGGACCGCCTTGCCGCTCCGCGCACGCGAGGCGACTCCCGCGGATCGGCGGGTCCAGCCGGAATGGTCCAGCTGCCACGCAGCCAGGCGCTGCCGATCACGTGCCCTCAACTGCGCGGCGTCCCTGCAGGGGCTAACGGCTGACACCAGCATTGTCAGCTTGGGAAGTCTCAGCCGCGGGCCGCGGCTTACTGCAAGTCGCTGACCTGCTGCACCGTGAGGTAACTGCCCGCGAGTAACCGGGAGTCGCCGTCATGGTTCATCCGGTCGGGCACGTAGCGGGCACGCGTTCTGCCGCGCGATGGCGGCCAGATCGCGCCGGGTGAAGGCCGCGTAACGGAACCCGTAGCACCGGAGCGCGTAGAGCGCGAACAAAGGCTTGAGCGGCCAGAGCTCACCAGGCCGGTAGTCCTGCGCCTGGACCAGCCGCGCTGCCAGGTCCGGGCGCAGCCGATGCAGGTCAAGTGTCATACCGCGGCCACCGCAGCGCCGCCAGTCGCGTACCCCGGCGAATGTACTGGCCAGGCGACGCCTCAAGGAGGATGAGGCGGCCGCGGTCCGGG
>Ga0137390_10005253_pt1 | contig 10903 bp, 10 predicted proteins | sample 15con2h24AmetaG_FD_104937 | JGI IMG/M metagenome (GOLD analysis project Ga0137390, IMG submission 104937) | Vadose zone soil microbial communities from Angelo Coast Range Reserve, California, USA - 15con2h2.4A metaG | ecosystem: Environmental > Terrestrial > Soil > Vadose zone > Saprolite... | reverse complement strand
GGGCAAGCCGGGACTGAAACCCAAAATGGGACTTGCCAGCACATAGTATTTTAACTAATGTATTGGTAAATGACTAAGTCTGTTATGCGTTCCTGAAATGGAACTCAAGATGCAGACAAAGCCCGCAACCGGAGGCTTTCATGATTCCTGCGATGGGTGAAGAAGCAGCGGTCCGCCGCGAAGTTGTTCCGATGAATCTTCTCATCGTGGATGACGAGCAGTCCATCCGCGAGACCTGCGCCACCGTTTCGGAGCAATGCGGGATGAAGGCCGTGGCCGTGGCGACCGCCGAAGAGGCGCTGGAGGTCCTGGAACATTCGGCTGTGGACATTGTGCTGACGGATTTAAAGCTGCAGCAAACGAACGGAGTGGAACTGTTGAAACACGTGCACGACCGGCATCCGGAAGTCGCCGTCGTGGTGCTGACGCAATACGGAACGATCGAGTCGGCGCTGGAGGTCACCCGTATGGGTGCGGTGGACTACGTGACCAAACCGTTCCGCATCGAAGAGTTGCGCTCGCGGCTCGAACGCGTGGCGCGCGCGGTGGAACTTCAGCAGGAAAATCGTCTACTGCGCGAGCAGTTGCGGACGCGCCCGGGGTTCGGCGGGCTAATCGGCGTTTCCATGAAAATGCAGCGCGTCTATAAATCGAAAAAGTTAGCCAGCATGAGTATCCCGTCCTGATCCTGGGCGAAAGCGGAACTGGAAAGGAATTGGTGGCGCGCAGCATTCACTTTTCCGGGCCCCGCAAGGACCGGCCTTTCGCTCCAGTGGATTGTTCCGCGCTGGTACCCACGCTGATTGAATCCGAGCTCTTCGGTTACGTCAAAGGCGCCTTCACCGGGGCCATGCAGGCCAAGCAGGGGTTGCTCGAAGCCGCACACGGCGGCACCCTTTTTCTCGACGAGATCGGTGATATGCCTGTGGACCTGCAAGCCAAACTCTTGCGTGCGCTCCAAGAGCGTGAGGTCAAACCAGTGGGTTCGACCGAACGCCGTCACATCAACGTGCGCATCATCGCCGCCACCAACCGGGACCTGGACGCAGCCATTCGTTCCGGTTCTTTTCGGCAAGACCTGTATTTCCGCCTCAACGTCGTGCAGATCAAGCTGCCGCCACTGCGCGACCGCAAGAGCGATATCCCCATTCTGGTGACCGCCTTTCTCGAGAAATTTTCTGATTCTCGGGGCCCGGTGCGCACCATCTCCGAAGACGCCATGCGCCGCTTGATCGCTTACGACTGGCCGGGCAACGTGCGTGAACTGGAAAACGCCATCGAGCGCGCCGTCGCTCTGGGGTCCGGGCCGATCCTCTCCGTCGCAGATCTGCCTTCCAATCTTCAGTACCCCTCCACCGAAAGGGTTCCGGAAAAAGATGAGATCCTGCCTCTCGAGGAATTGGAGCGGCGCGCCATACTTCGCACTCTCCGCGAGACGGGAGGCGACAAGCTTTCTGCGGCGCGCATGCTCGGCATCGGAAAGACCACCCTGTACCGCAAGCTGAAGCAGTACCACATGGAACAAGCCCAGCCGTAAATTCTTCGGGCAGCCCGTGAAACTTTTTATTTCACTTCCGCCGTCTTCGATCATCGACTCTCGGTAGTGGTTGGTTCCGTATACCTCGTTATCGGGGAGCGAATCGCCGGCTTATCGGTGTGTCCGGGCGACATCATTGCGGCAAGACCGCGTTGTGCGAGGCCAGATCATGCCTAAAATGAATGCAACAAAACCTCGCCACCGAAACAGGCTTGGAACCGCTAGACGAGATTGATAGCCACGAAGACAGTATTCGGTCATAAGCTGTAGGCTGCTTGAGAAATATGCAAGTGCGTCCTTTGCCATTTTCCGCGGGACCGATTTTCGCCCTGATCTTCTGGGGTGCCTGGGCGTCTTGGATACTGCCCGAAGTTGTTGCGTGGAGATTGAAGCGGTCAACCGACTCCTCAAAGGCTCGCGACCGGGGCTCTCTTAACCTCATCGCGGTTCTTTGGTGGACCGGAATAGCGATGGATTTTTCACTCTCCTTGCTCCTGCCGCAAGCCGCCATACCGTGGAAGCGAACGTCGCTCTTCTTCGTTGGGATCTGCATGATGCTGCTGGGGATCGCGCTCCGCTGGTACTCCGCAGCGCTATTAGGGAAATACTTTACGTTTGATGTCGCGGTACAGAGTGGGCAAATTTTAGTTGAAGTGGGGCCTTACCGCTATATTCGTCATCCCTCCTACAGTGGTGCCCTCCTAACTCTGCTTGGATTCGGTTTGGCGCTCGGAAATTGGGCAGGGCTTGCCGCTAATCTCTCCTGCATGGGGTTCGCCTATGCCTATCGCATACCTGTCGAGGAAGCTGCGCTCGCTTCGGCTCTCGGGGAGGCCTACAAGCAATATATGAGGCGGACGTGGCGTCTCGTGCCGTTCCTGTTCTAGAGTAGCGCCGTTGCTGTCCGACCTCCTGCGGATCGCCAGAGGATAAATGATTTCGAGACGTGAGTTCATGGCCGGCTCAGTTGCTCTGGCCGCTTCGAGTGCCTCAAAAAGGTTGGCACCAGAACCTGAATCGATCCTGGTCAACGATATTCATTCTCAACTCAATCCCACTCGGGTGCTGGGAATTTCGCAACCACGATCTTTGGAAGATGTGCAGAGCTTAGTGTGTACGGCGCGCAAGGATGGAAAGGTAATCTCAGTTGCGGGTGGACGGCATGCCATGGGAGGGCAGCAGTTTGGTACCGACACCTTACTGCTGGATATTCGAAAGATGAATCGAGTGCTACAAGTGGATCGCAAGAATGGGATTTTGGAAGTCGAGGCAGGGATTGAGTGGCCAGAACTGATCGATGGTTATCTTAACTTGCAAAATGGGGATGGCCCGACCTGGGGAATTACCCAGAAACAGACCGGTGCTGATCGATTTACAATGGCTGGGACAATTGCGGCGAATGCGCACGGCCGCGGGCTGAAGCTGAAGCCCTTCATCGGTGACGTCGAGTCCTTCGTTCTTGTCGATGCGACGGGAACAGCCCGGAGGTGCAGCCGAAGGGAGAACCTAGAATTATTTCGGTTGGTTCACGGCGGATACGGTCTCTTTGGGGTCGTTACTTCTGTGCAAGTGCGCCTCGCGCCGAGAAAAAAAGTCGAGCGCGTGGTGGAAATTCGGACGGTAGACGACCTGATTGTCGCGTTTGAGAAGCGCATTGCAGACGGGTTTCTATATGGTGATTTCCAATTCTCCATCGAGCCTGCCTCGGAAGACTTTCTCAACAAAGGCGTTTTTTCATGTTATCGGCCAGTATCAATGGACACGCCAATACCACGCGCAGAGAAGCAACTGACCGATGAGAACTGGAGACAACTCCTGTATCTCGCCCACACCGATAAGAAACAGGCATTCAGCCGATACGCAGACTACTACCTCTCGACCAATGGTCAGGTGTACTGGTCGGACTTGCACCAGTTGAGCATCTACCCTGACAACTACCATCGCCAGATCGACGATAAGCTCCACGCTCCTTATCCTGCGACTGAAATGATCACCGAGATAAACGTCCCAAGACCGGCGCTGAAGGGGTTCTTCGATGAGGTGCGTGAAGATTTCCGAAAACATGGCACCGAGTTGATTTACGGCACTGTGCGTCTGATCGAGCGCGATGAGGAGAGCTTCTTGCCATGGGCGAAGCAGCCGTACGCATGCACGATTTTCAATCTGCATGTGATTCACAGCCCGGAAGGGCTAAAGCGTTCGGCGTACGCCTTTCAGAGTCTCATCGACATGGCGGCGCGGCGGCACGTACTATCTGACATACCATCGCTATGCCACGCGAAACCAGGTCGAGAGCTGTTACCCGCAGTTCGCGGAATTCCTCCGGCTGAAAAAGAAGTACGACCCTGAAGAGCGCTTTCAAAGCGACTGGTACAGACACTACAGAACAATGTTCGCAAACAGCATTTGACCCATTTTGTGGGTGCAACGTTTCACAGTGATCGGACGATTCCGAGTGTGTGGTCGGCAACTCGAAAACGGACCGCTATCGAAGTTCCGTAACGGAGAAGTCTTTTTTCTTCTGCGGGTCCTCGGCTCCGCCTTTTTTCGACAACTAATCCACTGCCCAGTCACAGGCTACGAGCACCACTCGCTCGTCCGCCGCGGACCATTCTGGGAAGAAGAATGAACAAAGTCTCGGCATGGAATTTCTCACCGTCAATCCCTTCTTCTAAGTGATTGATTCATCAAGACAAACTGACATTTCCCGATGGACATACCGATGCATAGGCCAATGCGAGAGGGCCCGAATCTCTTGTCGCGCGTCGGGCGAGGCCCGCGCGGACGGAACGAGAGTTCCGCGTTTTCGAGGGGAATGAATGAGCATTTGGCGCAAAACGGCGCAAAAAGAATCAAGTGAACGAGGCCTCGCGCGCGCGGCCCTGGACGGTGCGCCACGGAATGAATTGATTCGAGTGGCGTTGAGAGCGCTCACGCGGCACGGGCCTAACGACCGCCTCGGCGTCTGGCTAGAGACAGATTCGAACGCAACATCCTACGACGAGATCACGGCCGGATTTCACGGCATCGTTTGGGACCGCGGCAACAGTGACACTCCCCAGGAATGGGCACATCTTTCCGTGGAGCCGCCTCTCCCGGACGAGTCCCTTCTTCTTGGAAAAACCGTCGAACAAGACTTGGAGTCTTCTCACGGGAATCTCACCCTCGGGCTTCTCGCGGGACTGCGTTACGTGCTGTGGGTCCCTATCGAATGGAAAGAGCAATTGAAGGGCATCATCCTTTGGGGAAGCACAGGAAAACTACCGGACACTACGCGCCAGCACGCAGAGTCGGTCGCCGCGGAACTCGCGCTTGCCTTGGGGCTGGAGGAACAGCAGAAAATCGCTCGGCTGCGGGACGCGGATCTGCGCGTCGTCCACCGTTTCCTCTCAAGACAGTCATCCGATAGTTCGCCGGAGACGGTGCTTTCCGACCTCGTGGATTCCTGCACGCAACGTCTTTCGAGCGAAGAAGGTCCCGGCGCGGCATTCGCGGCTATTGGTGATTTGCAGCCGAAGACTGAAAAGTCCGGCGAAGGCTTTTCTGTGGAGTTCCGTTGGCGTAGTGGAGATCAATCGTGGACGCGCGCCATCGAGAGCGAACCGCTGGCCGGCATGTGGCAGCGGGCACTGCAGGAGCGCCGGGTGACTGGAAGCGAGCCCGAGATCGGCTGGATGCCGGGATCGGTGGCTCGCATCATCGCATTTCCTCTGGAGTCGGAAGGACAGCTATTCGGCGTGCTCGTCGCGGGACTGTCGGGAAGGGCCACCTCACTCGCAACTCTCGATCGCCTGGAGTTGCGCGCAGGTCTTGCAGTTTTTTTTCTGCAGCAGAGAAGGCGAAAGGAAGAAGAGTCCAGGCGCGCCGGCTGGCACGATGCATTGCTGGAATGCATCAGCGAACCACTTCTGCTCCTGGATGCGCGAGGAAGAATCACGGCGGCGAGCCGTGGAGCGCGGGAGCTGACTGCCACGGCTTCCAGAACCACGGGGCCGCGCTTGGCCGGAATTCCGGGACGTGCAAACCTGGCAGAAATGTTCCGCACCCACCAGCAGACGCACGTCCAGAAGTGGTTGCAAGCCGGGCTCGACCGTCGAGTCGCGAGGCACGGCGTCAATCCCGAGCCTTTGCGAGCGGAATTGCACAGCGGTGTGGGTGTGCGATTGTCCTTCGTGAGCTCTGCACAACTACCGCATGAAGTGATTCTCCTCGAACCACTGGCGGCTCGCGAATCGCCGGGCCACGCCGAGATCGAATTGCAAAGCGTCATCGAATGGCTGGAAGAAGGGGTAATCATCTTCGACGCCCAGGACAATGTCCGCGCCATGAATACCCGATTCGAACAGATCGCGGGGCTCACGCCGGAGGAGTCAGGGAAATTCAAGACCCTGGAGGGATTAATCGGGCGGCTGGAAACTCATGCCGCTGAACCGGCGCGGTTCACGGCGCGCTGGCGGGAACTGGCGCGCGGAATCGAAGGTGGTGTTCGCGAAGAGTTTCAGATGCTGCATCCCGCTCCGCGCGTCCTCGAAAGAGCAGCGCGGGCCATCCTCGATCCGATCGGACGGATGCTGGGGCGCGTGGAAATCTACCGTGACCTGACGGCCCAGCGCGTTTTCCATTCGAAACTCCTGCAAACCGAAAAGCTTGCAGCCCTCGGTCAAATGGTCAGCGGAGTCGCGCATGAATTGAGCAACCCGCTGACCAGCATCGCAGGTTACGCGCACCGGCTCCTGGCGCGGCAGGACTTTCCCGGACGGACCGATGAAGTGCGGCATATTTACGAGGAAGCGGAGCGCGCCGGCACCATCCTGCGGCAGTTGCTCCTCAATGCGCGCGAAACAGTGCCGGAGCGGCGTATGGTGTCGTTGAATCAAATCGTGCATAGAGCGATGGATCTCCAGCGCTTCAGCTTCGCGGCGGAAAAAATCCGGGTGGAGATTGATCTGGACCCAGTACTTCCATTCATCCAGGGCGATCCGGGGCATTTGCAGCAAGTGTTGATGAATCTGGTGGGTAACGCCCAGCAGGCCATCGAACAACACGGCCAGGGCGGCACCATCCGGCTCAGCACCAAAAGAATCGGAGAGCGCAGGGTGCTGCTGGAAGTCGCCGATAACGGGCCAGGAATACCGCAGATCATTCTGGCGCGGATCTTCGATCCCTTTTTCACCACCAAACCCGCGGGTGTTGGGACCGGACTGGGGTTGTCCATCGTGTTGAGCGTCGTGCGCGAACATGGCGGACAAGTGCACGTTTCGAGCCCGCCCCAGGGTGGCGCGGTCTTCCAGATCGAACTTCCCGCCGCATCGGAAATGGCGTACGACGAGGCGCTGGGTTCTCCACTGCCGGCGCTGGCAAATACTCATTCAGGAATGCCGAAACCCCCGAGCAGCGAGAATCACCTTGGACTGGCGTTGGGCTCCGGAAAGGCCGCGCGCGTGCTCGTCGTGGAAGATGAGCCCACGGTAGCCCGCTTGATCGCCGACGTGCTCGAAGACGAAGGGATGCATGTGGAAGTGCTGCAGGATGGCCGCGAAGCCCTGGACCGCGCGGCCCGGCAGTCCTTCGACTTGGTCTTCTGCGACATGAAGATGCCCGGTCTCGATGGGCAGCATTTCTACAAGGCGCTGGAGCGCTCCGGTAATCCCTTGCGTGAACGCTTCCTGTTCGTCACCGGCGATGTTATCGCCGCACAAACACGGGAGTTTCTCGAACGCAACCACCTGCCGCACGTCGCCAAACCGTTCCGGGTGGAAGAGTTGACGGAGAAAGTTCATGGCGTGCTGGCAATCACCGCCCACCAGCAAATGCCGCCTGCAGAGACGGCAAGAAAAAATGCAGCGAGAAATGGATATGGACATGGGTCACAGGGAGCAAACCATATTAATTGTGAGCGACGATGCCGCGCTGTGCGCCGCGGTACGGCAGGAGTTTGAAGCGAGCATCGCGGGGCTGCGCGTGGCGTCCGTGACCAGCGTGGAGGCCGCGTGGCGAATCCTCGAGGAAGAAGCCCCTGTCGCGATTGTGCTCGAAGAAGCTGCGATCTCGCCTGAGACCGATGGACCGCGGGATATTGTCGCGCGGCTCGAGGCGGTGGTGACCTCGCTGGCAATCCATGCGCCGGTGGTTGTGATTGGGACAGCGGAGAGGCGCGTGGAGCTCGCGGCATTGATCGATGCGGGAGTCGCCGATTATGTGCAGCGCGACGAAAGATGCTGGCCGTCGGCGCTTGGCTTGATCCGCGGCCGCTTGCGCCAGGCGGAGAAAGCCGCGGAAATCAAGCATGAACCATTCGACCAAGCCGAGGAAGATTTCGGAGAAGTGTTGCGTCATGAAATCAATAATCCGCTCACCGGGATCTTGGGAAACGCGGAGCTGCTGCTGGCGGAGGTTCACAGGAAGAATGACGGCACACTCCCACGCGGCGGAGAGCAGCGGCTGGAAACCATTGCGGCGCTGGCGGTGCGCTTGCGTGAAACCGTGCGGCGCCTGAGCCAGGAATGGGAAGGGCGCCAGCATCCTGTACACTGAGTAGAAAATCGAAAATGGAGAGAATCGTAGGTTGAAAGTTCAGAGTTGAAAGAAAAAGAAAGAATGTAACGTAGGGGACACGGAGAGAGCAGAGGATACCTTGTTCCCTATCCGCTGCCTTCGATTCCAAGATTCAACTAAAGGCGGGACAATTGCCTGGTTGTCCGCTCCCTACGGACACGTAATCGAGGGCCGCAATGCCAGAACAACCATGGCACGACCGGCTGTTGATAGTCCTCCCGGAAACATATCGGGCTGGAGTCTTCATTTTAGGCATCGTCGTGTTAGGAATCTTCTTTTCTGTGAGACTAGGTTATGGCTTCGACTGGGATACGACGTTGACTTCGTACTACTTCGGCTTTCCCTGCTCGCTCGCACTCATCACAGGCGGAATCGTTTTTTCGATGCGTAGGCGCATCTTTCGACACAGGTACTCTTTCCTGGATGCGGGCCTCATCTTTGGCGGTATTGCACTGGGTTGTTTTGGGCTGAGGGATTACAGCGACTACCTATGCCAAGGAGATTACAAGTTCTCGAGGAACGTTTGGAAGAGCTATGAGGCTCCGGAATCGTTTCTCGAGCCGATGAAAGGTGACGAAGGAAAGTATGAAGAAGTGAAAGCATACACCGGGCAAATAGAACCCATTTCTAACCGCCCTGAAGGCAACTTACATTTGGTTGTTTCAATCAGGGACAACGAAATCAAGGAAGGTGTCTCAGCCTGTCATATCATCCGTTCGCGCCTGGAGTTTCCTGGGAGTGGTCCCTTAGGACCTTCCGCTACGCAGTTGTCGGGATCGAGGTTCCAAGACTCTGATGCTCACGAGTGGTCTTTGCGGAAGCTTCGAAAGAACATGAAATGCGTCTTGAGAGTGGCTTTTGGGAAAACTGCGAAAGTTCGGTGTAGCCTCTTGCTTCAGGTTAAGGAAGAATGAGCAAGACTCTTTGTCGTGAGAGAGTTCTGGCACGCCTTCGAAGTTCAATCGCCATAGCGATTGCCGCAACATGCCTCGCCCCGGATCCGACGTTGGCAGATGGCAGTTTTGTTAAAGGCATAGTTATCGGCAAGAATGACCACGGAGTACCATTGGACGGGGTAAGCGTGCAATCCGACGCCATGGTTGGCGGAAGACCCTGCCTTCTTCAAAGGAAACGAACCGGCAAGAAAGGAAGTTTCCGCCTGCGCCTCGATCCCGCATGCCCTTTCATGACGCTCAGATTCTCAAAAGCGGGTTATCTCGATGCTACCATTGATGTTAACAACTTGGCGGGAGACAACGATGTTGGCGTAATCGAGCTACAACTTTTCTCACGCGTGGCCATCAAAGCCTACCAAAGTCACTTGCGGAAAATTATTATCGTGGCAATAATCGTAACTTCAGTAGCCACAGTTGCCGCATTGAAGCATTGATCGAATAAGACCCGGCGAGGGAGGCATCCGCGTGGCGGTTCCTTGGTCGCGTTTCTACTCTCGGATGCTTAGGCCGTTGACTTTGACCATCAGCAACCTCTCGCCGTAGTGTCCCATCCCAGAGCGGATGGAGCATGAATTTTGTGGCCGACTGCTTCATTACTTCTGGGTCGCTTCCGTTGATTCAGGAATTCCAGAAAACAATCGCGTAGGCGTGTCCACCGGCGAATGCCAAAGGGTGCAAAGAACAGCCTCCAAGTTCAAAACAAGCAATTGTACGCGTAGAGGCGACCGAACGCGACTCAGGTAGAGGCTAGAAGTTGAACCAGAAATTGGAGATCTGAAAATGGAGAAGCGAAAAGGGACGGACTGCAGTCCACCCCTACACAAAGCAAATGCCAAAAAGAACGATAGAGAGGAAGGCGCAGCGGTGCTGCGCCCCTACAAAGGGACAAAATGGCTAGACGGGCGAGGTTTCTCCCAGGAGCCCGGGTTCGCGGACTACCGTTGAGGGCACGGGCTTAGCAGGAGCGGGGCGGGGCGGCGAAGCTCCTGCCACTGCAGAGCGATATCGGCGAAAAGGAGGGAGAATGCAACGCAAGCCCACACGACGGTCTCATCGAAGGCACCGTTGGCAACCTTTCCCAATCCGGTGACGCCGAGGACTACGCGTACTTCGAGAAAGACAATGGCGACCGCAAAGCTGCGAGTCATCCATTGACGATGCTGCTGGACTTTGCCGTTGAGAATGAACGCGAAGGCGATGCCAGTGGTGAGCATCCACAAGAGCGCGTCGGTGGCGGCAGCGGCGCTGAAGGAACGGGCGCCGCCCATGCGCTCCTCGAAGTATTGGATGTAGAAGCCAAGGGGGGCGGCGACGAAGACACCGGCGACATAGAAGCGTCCGACAACGCGATGGAACTTGGTGAAGCGCTGGCGGAGACGGTCTGAGAACTGCATGGGGCCGAGCAAGAGGGCACAGGCGCCCATCAAGCCGTGGGGCAAAAGCCACCATTTGAAAGTTCGGATGTGCAGCCATTCGGGATCCTTGGCGTCAATTAGGAAATGCTCGTTATGGCGGAGAACGTAAGCGACCATGAGGCCGATGAATCCAAATACAAGATACTTCGAGCGCGGCCACACGAAGCGCGCGGCCACTACTGGGCTGGTTGACAATTTTGGCTCCTGGACAAGGTGGGAACTGGGGACAGCATACACTGAACGGGCATGCCCGCACACGAAAATCGTAGGACTCTACCAGCATGGCATGGGGCACTTTCTTCTGGCCATGGTGTCCAATTTCTTGAAGTGCGTTCGCTCGCAGGCGGATGGCGCGGAAACCAACTTACCTAAAAGAGTGCAAGAAAAGACAAGCGAATCGTTCTAGCAGGGAGCGCAAGAAAGTCGCAGGGGCGCCGACG
>Ga0137390_10005252_pt1 | contig 10904 bp, 6 predicted proteins | sample 15con2h24AmetaG_FD_104937 | JGI IMG/M metagenome (GOLD analysis project Ga0137390, IMG submission 104937) | Vadose zone soil microbial communities from Angelo Coast Range Reserve, California, USA - 15con2h2.4A metaG | ecosystem: Environmental > Terrestrial > Soil > Vadose zone > Saprolite... | reverse complement strand
TGCCTGTTCGTCGTCGTCGCGGGAGCCTAGCTAAGCTAGGGGATCGAACTGACTGGAAGACAAGAACGCCAACTTCGACTTGGACCAATTGAAACCTTAGCGCGGTTACCGTCACTTACTGATTAAGCTAGTAATATTAAGCACGCGTATCAGTGCGCAGGTCGCCCCCCGGAATCGGCGCGAACACTGAAGATCCGAAGAAGGTCTTGCATGCTGCTGATGAAGCACTGCGCACGGTGCGGAGCGTGCTTTGATTCGCGCCGCCGCATCAACTCAACCGTTGGGCTGCTGCCATATCTTGTAATGCAATTTATTCAACTCCTTTTCAAATGCCGAATCGAGCAGCTCGCGCGTGCCGTGCTGGGAGTGCTTGTCATTGGAGGATTTTTGAGTGTTTCCATCGCCATATTGCACGCCCAGTCTCCGCCCCTGCCTCCCGGACAATTGATCGATATCGGTGGTCGGCGACTTCACGTCAATTGCACCGGCGTCGGCACGCCTACCGTTGTCGTTGAAAATGGCTCTGGTGGGTTCTCTATCGACTGGGCGCTCGTGCAACCTGCCATCTCGATGTTTACTCGCATCTGCACCTACGATCGCGCTGGTTACGCGTGGAGCGATCGTGGGTCGATTCGCGACCTACCTGAACAGGCCATCGCCGATTTACAACTGATGCTCCGCGTCGCGAAGATTCATCCGCCGTACATACTCGTCGGACAGTCCATCGGCGGCATTCTGGTGCGCGACTACCAGCGACGCTTTCCTGAACAGGTCGCAGGCATGGTCTTGGTGGATCCCACACACGATGAGGGGCTGGCCTATATTATCGACGGCAAGCCCAAGACGATCTCGCTGGTCACCCGAGATGAATTGGAAAAATTCATGCGTGACTTATTGGCCCATCCTCCCGCGCCACCTCCCATGCCCACGAAACTTTCAGCGCCATTCGACCGCTTGCCGGCCAGTCTTCAGCCTGTACGCTTGTGGGCTGAGGCCCAGTATTTTGCAGATCGAAATGTAAACCGGACGCCTTTCATTGGCGAAGCGCAGCGACAGGAATTCATCGCGCTACGATCACAACGACTGGCCCAAGCGCATCCTTTGGGGAGTTTGCCACTCATCGTTCTGACGAATGGGATAAATAAACAGAAGGCCGAACTGGCGACCCTGTCGAAAACGGGCACCCTCGTTGTTGCCGAGAACAGTTGTCACGAGATTCAGCTTTGCAGTCCGCAGTTGGTTGTGCGGGCAATTCGCAACGTTGTGGTTCGCGTACGACAGATGCGCTCGGCGAAACGATTGGTTAACCGGAAAACTTGATTGCATCGGTACGCGCCCCAACAAATCGTTGGACGCGAGCGGCGGGAGCACTTCTCGCAACTAGATTGGTGAGGCGGAGGGTGCTTTGATTCGCGCCGCCGCGTCAACTCAATCGTTCGACGCCTCCGCGCGAGGGAGAGTAGGCAAGTGAAGGATACGGACAACCTCGAGAGCCCCGGGGCTCTGAACGCCATTCTGGCCCAGACCGACCGACTCGGGTTCACCATGGCGTCCGAGCCTCGCACGGGCTCGCTTCTTCGCACGCTGGCGCGGTCGAAGCCCGGCGGCGTCCTGCTCGAGCTCGGCACGGGCACCGGCGTGGCGACGGCCTGGCTGCTCGACGGCATGGACGAGCACGCGCGCCTGATCACGATCGAGCAGGACCAGCAGGTCGCTGTCGTGGCGCAAGCGCACCTCGGGGACGATCCTCGGGTAACATGCCATGTGGAGGACGCTGCTGCGGTGCTGACCAGGCTCGCCGACGAGCGATTCGACCTGATCTTCGCCGACACGTGGGTGGGCAAGTACACGCACCTGGATGAGGCGCTCGGGTTGCTGAAGGAGGGCGGGCTCTACGTCATCGACGACATGCTACCGCAAGCAAACTGGCCGGACGGACACGAGGAGAAGGTGCGTGAGCTGATCGCGGTACTCGAGGCGAGACAGGACTTGGCGGTGACGAAGATGAACTGGGCCAGCGGCATCATCGTGGCAGCGAAGCGAAACGCGTGGCCGGGTGCGGCGTCGAACTAGCGGGTGCACCGGAGCCGGCGCACACGAGTGCTCATCCTTCGTCCAGCGCCATCGCGCCGGCCCGGTGAACCTGGGCGTTAGGCCGCTTCCCGTGTTCAAGCTACATACAAATTTCTGCCACAAAATAATTATGCTTGGTGCTTTATCATTGGAACGTGATTCAATTCAGCTTCAAGTCACGTCTTGTATTAGGGGGAGAAATATTAGCGGAGGAGTAACAATCTAATGTCTAAATGCAAGTTCCACGTCTTCTTTATAGCTTTAGCAGTTTTATGCTCCTGCTTGCAAAGTGTGCGGTTCAAAGCCAATGCTCAAACATCTTTACCACAGCCTAAATCATATCAATTCATAAACGGGCAATGGTTTGATGGTAAAGGTTTTCGTCGTCAAACCTTTTATTCGGTCAACGGTTTTCTAACACGCAAAAAGCCTGCGCGAGTTGATGAAGTCGTGGACTTAAAGAACGGGTATGTCGTGCCGCCCTTTGCCGACGCACATTGTCATCACTTCCAGAATCCCGGAAGCGTCACGCAGCAGGTCGAGATGTATCTAAGAGACGGCGTTTTTTATGCCAAAGTCCAAGCCAATGTACGGAGCGACACGTTGCAAGTCACGGATAAAGTGAATCGTCCGATGAGCGTTGATGTTTCCTATGCCCACGGTGCGCTGACTTCCAGTTACGGGCACGGAATTCAAGTTTATGAAGGATTAGCACTCTACGGCCGCACCTGGGGTTTCAATGCCGAAGAGATTAGGAAAATTCGTGAGAGCCGCCTGCGCGAGAATGATGCCTACTACATCATAGACACGGCCGAAGACCTTGAACGAAAATGGTCTCGGATTCTTGAAGGGAAACCGGATTTCATAAAGATTTATTTGCTGACCAGTGAGGAATTCGAAGAACGAAAGAAACGCACAGACACCGTCGGCGACAGAGGCTTAGACCCGCGTCTAGTGCCGTTGATTGTCGCTAGAGCGCATGCTGCGAGACTGCGCGTGAGCGCCCACGTCGACACCGTGACGGATTATCGCATCGCATTGAAAGCGGGCGTTGACGAAATGGCGCATTTGCCCGGCTACTACATCGGTCTGAAAGACGACACGCGAAAGTATGAGTTGACGGAAGAGGATATCAAAGAAACGGCGCGGCGCGGAGTATGGGTTGATATTGCGCCAGTGGCGATTGAGAATTACAACCCGCAAGACCTTTTATTGAAGGCCCAAGCCAAAGAGCGCAGAGATGCGGTGAGGGTCCATAATCTAAGACTTCTGAAGAGATTCAAAGTGAAGATTGCTTTTGGGTCTGACCAGTATGGAAGAACGCCTGTCAATGATGTGCTCTACCTGCAAAAACTCAGCGTATTCAGCAATCTTGAGATGTTAAAAATGTGGTGTGAGGAGACGCCACGAAGCATCTTTCCGAATCGCAAAATAGGATTGCTAAAGGCAGGGTATGAGGCAAATTTCATAGTTCTCGACGGTAATCCTCTGGTGGATTTTGAGCAGATAAAGAATATCAGACTGCGCTTAAAACAAGGTTATTTTCTCGATGCGCTAAAATGAACGACACCGCGCTAACAAGTCATTCGGGGCGTTAGACCGCGCCACTTATCCGTCATCCCAACATGGCCAATGAGTCTTGCAAGGACATCTTTGGCACCGTCGAAAGAGTTGTCGTACTTCTGAACGAAAGTGTTTCTATACATATCTTATATCTTTGTAGATCGTCACCTTAGATCCTCGCATGTATTCCGTCTTGAATATTCCTTTGACCGCGCGAGCCTAACGTATTAAGAATTAGTGTGGGGCGGAGAGTGGAGGCGAGCTGGGATAGGGTCAAGGAGCCGCCACACAATTCTGTGTTGGACTAAGCCGGATAGAGGCTACTTGGAGGTTGAATAAACGACCGGAAAGAGGGGCGCGGAGGAGGAAAGTGAGATAGACGGGAGAAAAAGAGCGGTGCGGCGAAAGAAAGTGAACCCGAGGAAGGGGAAGCCAGCCGGAGAGGCTGGTTTTTTTGTGGTCCAAGACAGAGTTCGGGGATGACGGCGAGCGGAGTTGGCCGCGGTAGGCTGGGAGCACCGAAAGATGACCAGAGGCAGAGGGAGTTTCATGGAGGGCGACCTCTGGGAGCGAGTAGCGAGAGCAGAGTGAGCGGCCCACCGCAGTGGGGACAGATAGGCGGGCCAGCGGCTCAGTGGTTTTTACCACCGCACTCGTTAGTTTGCAGGTGGAGGCAGAGAGGAGTTGTCTGGCTTTCTGCAGCAGTTGCCGATGAGCTACTACTACGCGCCGCCTACCTGCTGACGACGACGACGACGACGACGATCTACTACTACGACGAGCGACCCGCCACACACCACACCACACCACCACCACCACCACGACCCTCGACGCCTCCTCCTACGCACGCACCTACTACTACCGACTACGCACTACTACCCCAACAACACCAAACTGTGACTTTACCCATCCGTTGGCCGCGGCTGGAAGCATCCTCTTGCCGCTGAGATTCTACAACGCCTTACTTTCTGTAGCTGTCAGATCTGCCTGGATATGAGATTGGAATCATCCGTTTGCCGAGAGTGCAAATTGGAAGCAACAGCTTGCCGCGAGTACAAGTTCGGTCTTACCGGTTTTGCTCTGAAGGCAAATGGAACCAACCTCAACATTGGCCCACGCGCCAGATACGCGGTTTGTGAGCGCCTGTCTTGTGCCTTGGTGGTCGCTGAGCCCTATTGAAATGAAATAGCGTTCCGTTGACGGCACTAAACCGCTTCTTGCTTGAACCGGCGACCTTGGGGTTATGAATGCTGGCTTGCCCTTTGATCCAATTCCTTCCAATTTGTAATTAATTGATCTTAGTACGGGTTGCGGTCGCTGGGAGTGAACCTAAATGATCCTTGTTAGAGGAATACGCGCGTACTACCGTCCCATCTTTCCCCCAAACAAACGTCCATCCGAAGACCGCAGATTAGTATTTGCGCTCGGTTACTGTGCTCGCCAGGCACGACAGTACCGTCCGCAAGGGTGCTATAACGCCGAACGACTGCAAGCTGGTAATCACTGAAGTTCGTGTGGTAACCCGCTAAAGCGTCCCCAAAAGGCCCATCCGGCTCAGTTAGATAAATCAAACAAGACATAACATCGCTGGTAAGTTGGACTGACCGGAGGCGACCGTATCATGACGGTAACGCATCGCCCTGAGAACTTTATTGGAATGTTAACAACTCTCCCAAAGATTGATGACAGTAGCGTTAGTGACAAGGTAACATTTCGCCAAGATGCGCTGGCGCATGGGACGAGCAAAATTGATTGTTGAAATGGTGGATCCCCTAAGGTAAGACTTTCGTCGTTCGAGCCGAATTAAGATCTCATCGCTTCCGGCTAACGCGCTAAATATTGATCCGAGCATCATCACCAGTTATGAAGCTTTCACAAGTGCTTGACTATTATTCACCGACCTGGAGATTCAGGCGCTCCCGGACGGGCGCTGAGCTACCAATCCGCGAGGAGCTCTACAGCATCGAGCGGCTTGAGCAATACGCCGTCTCGCTCGCCGCGGAACACAAGATCTCTGAAACGCCGCGCCGAATGAGTTTGCTGCTGCCACGCCTGGAAGAAAACAGTCGCAAGCTAATCGCCGCTTACAAGGCGCTCGCCGAGTCGATCCGCGAAGAACATGTCATCTCTCCGGCGGCTGAATGGCTGGTCGACAACTTTCATATCGTCGAAGAGCAGGTGCGTGAGATTCGCGAAGACCTGCCGAAGAGCTATTACCATGAGTTGCCCAAGCTCGCTGAAGGCGACTTTAGAAACTACCCGCGCATTTACGCGCTCTCGGTCGCGCTGATCGCGCACACCGATAGTCACCTCGATACCGAAACGCTGCGACGTTTTATTGATGCTTATCAAAAAGTTTCGCCGCTATCGATCGGCGAGTTGTGGGCGGTGCCGATCACTCTGCGTCTGGCGCTGGTCGAAAACCTCCGACGCCTGGCGACGCGCATCGTTTCATCGCGCACCGAGCGCGAAGAAGCCGATAAGCTCGCGGACAGATTGCTCGAACTCGCCAGTCGCAAGCCCGCTGATCTGATTCCGTTGTTGTCAGCGCGTCTCGGGAAGCGCGCGCCCATCGGTCGCGCCTTTGTCGTGCAATTGACGCAACGCTTGCGCGAGCAGGACCCGGCAGTGATGCCGGTGTTTGACTGGTTAGACAAGCAACTCGCGAAGCAGGGTCGGGCGATTGAAGAGATCGTGCAGGAAGAGCATCACCGTCAGGCCGCGGCGCAGGTCACGGTGGGCAACATCATCACCAGCGTGCGTCTGCTGTCGACGCTGGACTGGAAAGAGTTTTTCGAAAAGGTCAGTCTGGTCGATCCTGAATTGGCGAAGGATCCAGCCGGAGTCTATGCGCGGATGGATTTCATAACTCGCGATCGCTATCGCCACGTCATTGAGCGCATCAGTAAACAAACAAAGAGGAGTGAACTCGAGATCGCGCGAGCCGCGCTCGGCATGGCGGAAGCGACGGGTGAGGCGAACGAAGATAAATCCCGCGCGCACGTCGGTTATTACCTGATTGACGAAGGCCTGCCGCACCTGGAAGCAGAGCTTTTCTATCGGTCGTCGATCGGCGAACGAATCAGACGATCGATCGAACGACACGCGACACCGGTCTATCTCGGGGCGCTGACGATATTGACTGCGTTGACGGTCGCGATGCTCGTGTTGCTGGCAATCAGCGACGGCGTGACCACGCCAGTCATCGTGCTGCTAGCGTTGTTGTCGCTGATTCCCGCGAGCGATCTCGCGCTGAGCGTGCTCAATTGGGACATCACCCATGTGTTCGCGCCGCGTCTTTTGCCGAAGATCGATCTCTCGCACGGCCTTCCGCCCGAAGCGCGCACGATGGTGGTGGTGCCGGTGATTTTCAATGACGAAGACGCGGTTCGCGAGTCGGTCGATAAACTGGAGATTGCATATCTCGCAAACCAGGATGAGAACATTAACTTCGCTTTGCTCAGCGACTTTGCTGATGCGGACGCCGAAGAATTACCGGAGGATCGCGGCATTCTCGACGAAGCCGAACGGGGCATCGAAGCGCTTAACAAAAAATACGGACGCGATCCGAGTCAGCCATTTTACCTCTTTCATCGTCGCCGCGAATGGTCTGAGACCGAAAGCATGTGGATTGGCTGGGAGCGCAAGCGTGGCAAGCTGCGGCAGCTTAACAGCCTTTTGCGTGGGCGGCGCGAGCCAAGCTTTGTCGTAGCGACCGCCGCCAGCGAGCTGCTTTTGCAGATTCGCTACGTGATCACGCTTGATTCGGACACCCAGTTGCCGCGCGACGCCGCGCGACGTCTGATCGGGACGGCGATCCATCCGCTGAACCTTCCGCGCTTCGACGCGAATGGCGATCGAGTTGTGCGCGGTTACGGCATCCTGCAACCCCGCGTGAGCATTTCACTGCAGAGCGCGTCGCGTTCGTTTCTTGCACGCATCTTTTCCGGCAACACGGGAATCGATCCATACACGACCGCGGCTTCGGATGTCTATCAGGATCTTTTCGGCGAAGGCATCTACACCGGCAAGGGCCTCTACGACATGGACGTGTTTGAAAAAGCGCTCGGCGATCGCGTGCCGGAAAACTCCCTCTTAAGCCACGATTTGTTTGAATCAATTTTTGCGCGCGCGGCGCTGGTCACGGACATTGAGTTTCTCGACGACTATCCTGCTTACTACGACGCCTACGCGATGCGACAGCATCGCTGGACCCGTGGCGACTGGCAGACCGCGCCGTGGCTGAGGCGAATGGTTCGCGACGCGCGCGGCCGCAAACAACCAAACCACATCTCGGCAATCTCGCGCTGGAAGATTCTGGATAACCTGCGCCGCAGCCTTCTGGCGCCATCGATCATTTTGTTTTTGCTTGCAGGCTGGACCTTTCCCGGCCTCGGATTGTGGTCGACGCTGTTCGTTTTGCTGGCACTCGCCTTTCCGGTTTACGCGCACGTCACCACGGGCCTCCTGATTCATCCGCGCGGAATTCCGTGGACGAGTCACTTCTGGAGTGTCTGGGGTGATTTGCGCACGCACACCGCACAGCTCGGATTAGAGATAGTGTTTCTTGCGCACCAGGCTTACGTGATGACTGATGCGGTCGCGCGCACCGTTTACCGAAAATTGATCTCGCACCGCCACCTGCTTGAGTGGACCACCGCGGCCCAGACGGAAAGGTCGATGCGACACGACGCCGAAGCTTGCTTTCGTTTCATGTGGCCGGCGGCGGCGTTCGCATTCGTCTTGGCGATCCTGATCGCATTTGTCCGCATCCGTTCGCTACCGTTCGCGATTCCGTTTCTGGTGGCGTGGGCGTTGTCGCCGCTGATCGCTTTTTATGTCAGTCGCCATCGACCCGCCGGCGTGCACGAGCTTGCCGCCAAAGACATTCGCGCCGGTCGCATCGTGGCGCGACGCACGTGGCGCTTTTTCGAAACGTTCGTCGGCGACGAAGGCAATTGGCTGCCGCCCGACAATTATCAGGAAGACCCGCGACCCACGGTTGCGCATCGCACGTCGCCGACCAACATCGGCCTGCTCCTGCTCTCAACTTTGGCAGCTTATGATTTCGGCTATCTGGGCCTGCGCGAACTGACCGAGCGTATCGAGCGCACGTTGGGTAGTTTGGAAAAGCTGCAAAAGTTTCGTGGCCACTATTTCAACTGGTTCGACACCCGAACGCTCGCGCCGCTTTGGCCGCAATACGTTTCAGTCCTGGATAGCGGCAATCTTGCCGGTCATCTGCTCGCGCTCAAGCAGGCATGCATCGAGATTCCGGATCATCCGTTGTTTGCCGCGCGCGTGCTCAGCGGTCTGGCAGACACAATGGCCGCGTTGAAACAGGAAGCGTCACAGCTCGCGGCGATCAGGCAGCGCACTGAAGCGGTTACGATGAAGCAACTGCGCGACGAGATTGACTCGTGCGCCGCGTTGGCCGCGAGCGAACCACCCGAGACTCTCCGTGGATGGACTGAACTATTCGATGGCTTGTTCGAGAGCGCCGGAGCGACTGACGACATTGTCGGCGCGCTCGCGCACGAGCAAGCCGCCGGCGCGTTTGATGAAGTTCACTGGTGGACCGGCTCGTTGATTCACGAGGTGCGTGGCTATCAAGACCTCTTGCAGAGTCTGACCCCGTGGGTTGCTAAGGGCACGCTTGACTTAGGCTCGCCGGACAAAGACGCAGCCGCGCAGTGGCGAGTCATCACTGAAAAGCTTGGGAGCGTGCCGTCGTTGGCGGAGCTTCCAGAGTTGTGCGACCGCGCGCTGGTCCATCTCGCGGCGTTGCGCGACGGCGTCAAGCAGGACGAGTCGGATAACTTGAGCAAGTTGACGCACACGTTCGAAAAGACGGCGGAAGCCGCGAAGAATCTCTTATCGCGTCTGGCCAAAATCGCGCAAACGTGCCAGCGCATCTTTGACGAGATGGATTTCAAGTTTCTGCTCCACGAAGAACGCAAGGTGTTCTCGATTGGCTACAACGTGAGCGAAGGCCGTCTGGATAACTCTTACTACGATCTGCTGGCGTCAGAAGCGCGCCTTGCCAGTTTCATTGCCATTGCGAAAGGTGACGTCGCGCAGGAGCATTGGTTTCGCATGGGCCGGCAGCTCACGGCGATCGACGGCGGTCGCGCGCTGATTTCCTGGACCGGCACGATGTTCGAATATCTGATGCCTCTCTTAGTCATGCGTTACTACCGCGATACGTTGCTGGGACAAACATACGAGACGGTGGTCGCGCGCCAAATTGAATACGGATACGAGCGCGGCGTTCCCTGGGGCATCTCGGAATCAGCGTACAGCGCGCGCGATCTGCAACTCAATTATAAGTATGGGCCGTTCGGGGTTCCCGGCCTGGGCCTCAAACGCGGCTTGATCGAAGACCTGGTGGTTTCGCCTTACTCGACGATTCTGGCTGCGAAAGTCCGGCCCGATGAAGCAATGGAAAATCTGCGCCGGCTCGAGCGCGAGGGCGCGCTTTCGCGTTACGGTTTTTACGAGGCGCTGGACTACACGCCTGAGCGGGTGAAGAAAGGGGAGAACTGCACGCTGGTGCGCGCTTACATGGCGCACCATCAGGGTATGAGTTTGATCGCGCTCAACAATCTGCTCAACCGCAATGCGATGCAGAATCGTTTTCACAGCGATCCAGCGGTGCAGGCTACGGAATTATTGCTGCAGGAGCGCATTCCGCGCGGTGTTCCGGCGGCACATCCACGCGCCGAAGAAGTCTTGAGCGGCCGGGTGGTGCGCACCCTGACGGGGCTGGTCAGTCGTGCTTACGACACCGCCGATCTGCCTACGCCGCGTACGCAGTTGTTATCGAACGGAACGTACAGTGTGATGATCACCACTGCGGGCGCAGGCTATTCGATGTGCGGACCGCTGGCGGTGAACCGCTGGCGCGAGGATTCAACCCGCGACAATTGGGGCAGCTTCGTTTACATCCGCGATGTGCGCAGCGGCGCCGTATGGTCGGCCGGTCACCAACCTGTGGGCAGCAAACCACAGAGTTACCAAGTCGCGTTTTCGGAAGATAAGGCCGACTTCTGGCGTCAGGACTTCAGAATCACAACGCACTTGGAGGTGATCGTTTCGGCTGAGGTCGACAAAACGTGCACGCCCCATTTTTCCTCGTCTTGCGCTGAGCGACGGCGGCGGTGCGCAAACAACGCGCTATGGGCCGCATGATACTCAGTTTCAATAAACAGGTTGCTGAACGCGGGATGCGCCAAATCGTCGGCTCTGGGCGCCAGGACGACTTCGGC
>Ga0137390_10005251_pt1 | contig 10904 bp, 5 predicted proteins | sample 15con2h24AmetaG_FD_104937 | JGI IMG/M metagenome (GOLD analysis project Ga0137390, IMG submission 104937) | Vadose zone soil microbial communities from Angelo Coast Range Reserve, California, USA - 15con2h2.4A metaG | ecosystem: Environmental > Terrestrial > Soil > Vadose zone > Saprolite... | reverse complement strand
ATTCACTCCCAACCGCAGGATTTTGTGCTGCGCAATTTGAATCTTGAACTGGATCCGCGTCGCGACGGCGCGCTGCGCATTGACAAGCTGCAAATCCCAAACGTCCACACCTGGACGAATGTTACGGCGGCGACTTCGTACACGGGGAAAAATTTATTTCTGCACAACCTTGTCCTCGATCAGCAGAACAAGTTTCAAGTTGTCAATCTCGATGCATCGCGCATCCGCGCGAAATCACTCAGTTTCGCGCTTAACGGATCGCTCGCCCGCGGAAATGTTCGCGGAGCAGTGGCGCTGCAGGAAAAAAAATCGTCACTCGCCGCCAGCGCCAACTTCACTGTTGACCGAATTTCCGTCCGCGAATTAGCCGAATACTTCGGTCGGCCTGCTGGTTCGATGGCAGGCGACGTGCAGAATTTGCGAATCAAATGGCAGGGACTGCTGAACGTTCCCAAATCTTGGAACGGAACAATCATCGCGCGTCTTAACAGCGTCCGCCAAAACCAGCTCGCGCTCGATCAGGTTGATCTGAATGTCTCCGCAGCCGATGGCATCGCGACGATCAGGGAAGCCCGCGTCCTTGCTCGCAATAATCGCGTAGAGTTAAGCGGGTCAGCGACGCTCCCTCAGTCGATCGAGGATTTTGGTCGAGCACCCGCCGATCTCAAATTGAGCGTAGTCGCACCCGATTTGAAACAGCTGACTGGCTTTCTCTCGCCTCCGATTACGGGCAGCGCGGAAGCGAAGGGAACAATCGCGATCAACAATGAGACGATCTTTCTTCGTCTCTCCGCAACGGGGGAACAAATCGGCTTCCAGAACGCGGCCGTAAAACAACTGGCAGCTACAATGGAAGCATCAAAAAAGATGGCGCGAGGGGAAACGAATCAGCCTTACTACACGAATCTCGTTTCCCGCATTCACGCTGATCTTACTGACGTTCACCACGATGAATACGTGATCGATTCAATTCGCGCGGACGTGAGTATTGATGGCGCAGCGGTCTCACTGCAACCGCTCGCGATCGTGCGGAACACGAACGAGCTAAGCGTGCAGGGAAAATATCAGCTGCCCCCACCGGGCGGCGATTTTCTCCATCAACCAGTTGATCTGAATCTTTCGTTTCGAATTCCCCAGTTGGCTGAATATTGGAACGTCGATGCCAACGATAAAATCGCTGGTTTTCTCGAAGGTGACGCGCAATTGCATCTCGCAGACGGCTCCGGCAAAGGGCAGCTGAATATTTACGGCCAGGATATTGCCGCGCAAAATCTAGTCGTTAGGCATTTCACGACGCAGGCGGTGATGAACGGGAAGACGATTTATCTGAATGACCTCACCGCGACGCTGAGCGATAAAGATTATGTCGGCGCTCACGGGACGTTTTCGTTGGAGAAACCACATCATTACACCGGCCAACTGATTGCGAGTGTGGCTGATCTCTCCGTCTTAAAGCCATTACTCAAAACATCTGGCAACGAAAGTGAACTAGCCGGCGCGCTGATTGTGAATTGGCAGGGCAGCGGCGATGCAGCCGCCTTCAAAAACAGCGGACAGTTGAAACTGACATTGGACAAAGGCCGCTATGGCGGTCTTCGTTCGCTCGCGGCAAACGTGGACGCGACTTACTCGCCCGACGGACTCAACATTCCGATCATCTTTTTCGGGAGCGAGCAAATGGATTTTCAGGCGATTGCGCAAACGAACCGCGACAGTTTGGAAATCTCAAAAATCCAGATCGATCAGGGCAAGGCAAAATACGCCGCCGGTTATCTCTCGGTTCCTTTTATTTGGAAAAATCTCGGCAGTGAACGCCCAATCGTTCCATCGACTGGCAACGTCAACGTGACATTTCAATCCGAGAATCTCGACCTGAAAAAGCTCTTCGAAAATTTCGGAATGAAAGCGCCGGCATCCGGTTTTATGAGCGTGAAGCTGGATGCGCAGGGAGCGCTCACCGATTTGCGCGCGCAACTCGCTTTGCAGATGCGCGAGTTGCGTGCCGAAAACTTGCCGGGTTTGGAACCCGCCAGCTTCGATCTCATTGCGCAAATCGAAAACCGTCAGCTCGCACTCACCGGCAAATTTCAGCAAAGCAACATCCAGCCGGTGGAGATTGAAGCGCACCTGCCGCTCAATGTTGCGCAAGTGCTCGCGGACAAAAAGTTGAGCGATCAGACACCGCTTGCGGCGAAAGTTCATCTGCCGCGGAGCTCGGTCAATTTCATGCGGCAGTTCGTGCCGGCAGTGCAGGAAATCGATGGCGATCTTGCGTTGGACGTAAACGTAAACGGCACGATCGCGCAGCCGGTCTTGAGCGGCTCAGGCGACATGACAATCAACGTCATGCGCTTCACGAACGCTACGCTTCCCGCGTTGAACGATTTCAAAACGCGTCTGGTTTTCCATCGCGATACTCTCAGCTTCGAGCGCTTTGCAGGGCAGTTGGCCGGCGGACCTTTCACTGTTTCGGGGCGAATCACGTTTCCGAAGTTAACTGCGCCCAACATCGATCTTCAGCTGAAAGCGAACAGCGTGCTCGTCGCGCGCAACGATGCGCTCACCGCGCGGACCGATGCGGATGTGCGCGTCAGCGGCCCACTCGGCAGCGCGTCCGTCACCGGAAATGTTGCCCTAACGAATAGCCAATTTCTCAAGAACATCGATTTGATTCCGATCGGGTTGCCTGGTCGGCCTGCGCCGCAGCCACCATCGTCGCAACCGGAGTTTTCCTTTCCTACTCCGCCATTGCGCGATTGGAAGTTCGACGTCGCGATCAAGACAAAGGATCGATTTCTGATCCGCGGAAATTTGGCCAATGGCGGCGCAATCGTCGATTTGAAATTGATCGGGACGGGTTTGCACCCTGGTCTGCAAGGCACGGTCCGGCTCGAGGAAGTGGAAGCGACGTTGCCCTTCAGCCGGCTGGAGATTGCCTACGGATATTTGTATTTCAATCCGGACGATTCGCTCAATCCCAGGATCGATCTCCATGGGACGTCGTTGATCCGCGATTACACGGTGCACGTTTACGTCTACGGCAGTTCACTTTCGCCCGAAGCGATTTTTACAAGCGAGCCGCCGCTGCCGCAGGAAGAAATCATTTCCCTCCTTGCCACCGGGACAACTCGGCAGGAGCTAACGGGAAATAATAATGTTCTCGCCGGTCGCGCCGCGATGCTCCTCGTGCAACAGCTTTACCGGAAAGTTTTCAAAAAGGGCGAGCCGACCAAAAGCAACTCCGTGTTCGATCGTTTGTCGGTCGACATCGGTCAGGTTGATCCGAAAACTGGTCAGCAAACCGCGACCGCGCGTTACAAGATCAACCAGAACTTCGTCCTTGTCGGCGACCTCGGCGTAGCCGGTGATTTTCGCGGAGTGCTGAAGTATTTGATTCGGTTCCGCTAAATGCGTCGCGCGCTTTGTCTTCTTTTTTGCAGCGGCGCGTTGGCGAAGATGGTTCTCGCGCAAGGCGCGGTTGATCGTCCGCAACAGGTGCAAAAAGAAAAAGCGAAACGCGCCGTGGCCAAACAACAGGAGAAAGTGGCACGACACGCGGCCAACATCGAATTGCGCGGCGAAAAAGCGTTCAGCGAAAAAGAGCTGCGCTCGCAGTTGAAAGAACAAATCACAACGATTGAGAGTTACGGCTTAACACCGGCGCGCGGCGACGACGCGGCTTTTTTTCTCGAATTGTTTTATCGCAAGCACGGCTACTCCAAAGTCGACGTGCATTACACGATCGAGCCCGGAGACCATTTGCGGCTCGACATTGACGAGGGACCGCTTGTCTCGCTCGCGCAGGTGAACTTCGTCGGGAACACGAGTGAACCGACCGAGAAGTTGTTCGATTTTGCAATCGGTCCCACGCGTGAACGCTATTCAAAACTGCAGAAGAGTTTGCCGTTTGTGGCGGCTGACGTCGAGGAAGGCGCCGATCTCGTCCATCGCTTTTACATTTCCGAGGGATTTCTCGACGCGATTATCGATCCGCCGCATTACGCATATTCAGCAGATGGAACACAAGTCAATGTCACGATCGCGATTCACGAGGGGCGGCAATATTTCTTCGGTTGCGTCGCATTTAGCGGTCAGACCATTTATGGAGACGACGCGCTTCGCGGGCAAGTGCTCGATCTGCTGACTCAGCCCTACACCGATGCGCGAGTGGCGGACATTCCGCGCCGGTTGCAAACGTATTTCAAAGCACGCGGTTACTACGATGTGAAAGTAGATGCGACCGGCGATCCGGTTCTGGCGCGGGCCGGCCACGTGCCAGTGCAAGTGACCATTCAACCAGGGCCGCTTTATCATTTTGATGGCGCCACCGTCACTGGATTGCAGCGGCTTCGACCAAGCTACGTAACGAATCGCTTCGCCAAGTTACGCGGGAAAACCTACAGCCCTGACGTTCTGGACCAACGCTTCCGAGAGTTGATGCGCAGTGGGTTGTTCAATCTGCTGCAGATCAAACCCACGCCGGTCGATGGAAATCTTCTGCGGCTGGATATTTCCGCGGAGGAAGCGAAGAGCAAGGAATTTGGCTTATCGGTCGGCTACGGTTCGTTCGTCGGTCCAATCTTCGGCGTCCAATATCGCGACCTCGATCTCTTTGGTTATGGGCGACCGATTACCACTTCCGTCGAAATTACTGGACGCGGTTATAAGGGCGAAGTGCTCTATGAAGATCCGTACCTCTTCGAGACAGACTTCGCGTTCAAGGCACGGGTCTCGGCCCTCACCTTCGACTTCGATGGCTACTCGAAATTTGAATTAGGAGGACGGATCGATCTCACCCGGCAGATCACCAAGCAATATAGAACCGGGCTATTTGTTTCAGTTCGTCACGTTGAGATCACGACGAATGACATTAGGCCTCCCGATTTGATCGGCCGGGACAACTATCTGGTGAATTCCGCAGGCTTCACCCAGACATTCGATCTGCGTGACAGCCCGGTTGTTCCGAGTCGTGGTTTGATTTTCGACAACACTTTTGACCTGGCAAGTGCGGCGCTCGGAAGTGAGATCGATTTCGTGCGAGCGACCTTTCGCGTCAGTTACTATCTGTCGTTCGCAAAATCGCCGCCTGCGGCCTCGGATATCGCAACTGGGAGCGCGCCGACCGGTAAAGCGAGCTGGTTTGAGCGGAGCGCACTCGCGTTCGGCGGGCGACTAGGCCTGATTCATTCGTTGGATTCAAATGAACCCGATGAAGCGCTCGCGATCCCAATCGACGAACGCTTTTTCAACGGCGGGAGCACGACCGTGCGCAGTTTTGGCGAGCGCACTCTCGGCCCGCACGATCGACGCGGGAATCCGATTGGCGGAGAATTTTATACGGTCTTTAACGTCGAGTACACTTTTCCGCTTCTCGGCGAGCTCCAGGGCGTGGTTTTTACAGATGCCGGAAATTTGCTTCCGACCACTCAAGATGCCGGACTCGATGACATGCGTTATGCGATTGGGGCGGGCTTGCGTTACAAGCTTCCCATCGGCCCGATCCGACTAGACTACGGAGTAAATCCCGATCCGCGTCCGGACGAAGATTTCGGCGCATTCCATTTTAGTTTCGGGTTTGCCTTTTAGAATTTAGCGACGGTCTATAACCGTCGCGTTATGGATTGGAAAGAGTGCGACGGTCACAGATCGCCGCTCCAGAAATTGAAAATTTGCACGTACTTGCTGCCGATCCGGAGAACGTCGTTCTCACACGACGAGGCAGAAGATTTCGCGCAATATTTCGTTAGGCTACAGAACGCCGGGTGTGAAATTCTCGTGATCGATGGATCGCCGCTGAATGTTTTCGATTCCCATCACAAAGCGTGGCGCAATCTCGCGCGCCACGAAAAAGTTGACCGCCGGTTTAGTTATTTGAATGACAAAGTCAACGGTATTCACACAGGCGTGGAACTTGCGCCTAACGAGAAGATCGTGCTGGCCGACGACGATATCCGATACACCGCCACGGAGGTCTCGCGCATCGCTTCTTTGCTCGACGATTGCGAAGTCGTTAGGCCACAAAACTATCTCACGCCGCTACCGTGGTGGGCGCGGATGGAAGCCGCACGCATGTTGATCAATCGCGCGATGCTGCGGGCCGCCGACTATCCCGGCACATGCGCTTTTCGGCGCGAGACAATGCTGCGCGTCGGCCATTACGATGGTGATGTGCTCTTCGACAACGAGGAAATCATCCGCCATTTTGCGCGGCACCATGCGCAAATTTGTTATGCAAACGATTTATTTGTGCAGAAACGTGCGCCGCGCTTGCGCAAGTGGTTCGAACAACGACCGCGCCAGGCCTATGAGGATTTCGGTTTGCGCGCGAAGACCGCCGTGTTCTTCAGTCTGCCGCCACTCGCGCTCGGTGCCGGTGCGGTCTTCGGAAGCAAGGGACTCATTTGGTTTGCTGCCAGCGTTGCTGTCATCGCGATGTCGTTGGCATTTGCCGGGCGCGTGCGCGGTGCGGCTAAAAAATACTTTTCGTTCTCAAGTATCTTCTTCGCGCCGCTTTGGATTTTCGAGCGTGCGTTGAGCACTTATTGGGCGCTTTTTTGGTATCTGCGTCACGGCGGCTATCCTTTCGGTGATCGATTGGTTTCGAAAGGTATCGGACGCGATTGGATCGCCGGCGGAAAGATCGCATCCGAAATCGCGCACAAATGAAATCGCAAGACACGCCGGAGTCCGGCGACATTTCAGCGGAAGAATTTCGTAAACATTTGCGCGCCGTCGCCGATTGGATCGCCGATTATCGCGAACAGATAGCCGAGCGGCCCATTTCGCCAAACGCCAAGCCAGGCGCAGTCCTCGCGCAATTGGATACGAGGCCGCCAGAATCCGGTACGCCGCTCGACAAAATTTTCGCCGACATCGATCGCGTGATTGTTCCGGGCGTGGCGCATTGGGCTCACCCGCAGTTCATGAGCTATTTTGGTTGCACGACGACAAGTCCCGGCATTCTCGCCGAAATGATCACCGGCGCGTTGAACGTGAACGCCATGACCTGGCGCACGGCGCCCGCTGCGACTGAGCTGGAAACGCTCGTGCTTGATTGGCTGCGGCAGTGGCTCGGGTTGCCTAACGAATTTAACGGCGTCGTTTATGACACCGCCTCCATTTCGACGATGCACGCGCTGGCGGTCGCCCGCGAGGAAGCGGCGCCGAACACACGGAAAGTTGGACTAAGCGGACGCGCGGAGCTGCCGGTCTTGCGCATTTATGCTTCCGACCAGGCGCACAGCTCGGTCGAAAAATCGGCCATCGCCATCGGAATCGGCGAGGAAAACGTGCGACGCGTTCCGAGCGATTCGGAATTTCGGATGGATGTTTCAGCGCTGCGGGAAATGATCGCGCGAGACTTACGGCAAAAGTTTCAACCAATGGCGGTGGTGGCGACTGTCGGGACAACTTCCACGGCGAGCGTCGATCCGGTAAAAAAAATTGTCCATCTTTGTCGCGAGCACAAAATGTGGCTGCACGTTGACGCGGCTTATGGCGGCGGGCTCGCGCTTTTACCGGAATGCAAATGGGTGACCGACGGCTGGAGCGACGTCGATTCGCTCGTGATCAATCCGCACAAAATGTTGTTTGTGCCGTTTGATTTCAGCGCGCTTTATTTGCGCGAGATTGATCGCTTGCGGCGTCTCTTCACTCTCGTGCCGGAATACTTGCACCTGCGCGATCCCGTGGGCGCCGAAATAAATTACATGGATTACGGTGTGCAACTGGGCCGCCGTTTTCGCGCGCTCAAAGCGTGGGTCATTTGGCGTGCGTTCGGCCGCGAAAGGTTAGCGGCAATCATTCGCGAACATCTGCGGTTGGCGAAACTTTTTGCCGAATGGATTGAGAATGACGATCGTTTCGAGCTCGCTGCGCCGGTGGTGATGGGTGTTGTGTGTTTTCGATTTGTCGCGGCGGACGAAACGAAGATCGACAAATTGAACAGCGACATGGTCGAATGGATCAACGCCTCCGGGCGCGGTTACATCACGCAAACCAAATTGCGCGGTCACACTGTCATGCGAATCGGTCTCGGCAATATTCTCACGACCGAGGAACATTTGCGCAATGTTTGGCAGATCATTCAAGAAGCAGCAAGTAGGGAAGATTGACCCAATCGCCGCGGGCGGTTCGGTGAACCGCCCCTACCTGATTCTGTCTTTGGTTCTCGACCTGCGGAGCAAAAATGGAATGATTGCTTCAGCACCATTGCGAATCGCGTCCGAAAATGGCGGCTGAGGTTAAAAAAGAAGTTCAGCTGGAGATCGCGCATGTCCTGTTCGTCGACATTGTCGGCTACTCCAAGCTGTTGATTAACGAGCAGCGCACGTTACTCGACACACTGAATCAGATTGTTCGCAGCACGGATGAGTTCCGGAATGCGGAGGCGGCGGGTCGATTAATAAAAATTCCCACCGGCGACGGCATGGCGCTGGTCTTTTACAATACTCCGGAAGCGCCGGTGGAATGTGCCCTCGAAATCAGCCGGGCAGTAAAGGAACATCCCGAAATCCAGCTGCGCATGGGTGTCCACAGCGGGCCGGTGAGCGGAGTTGTCGATGTCACTGGCCGCACCAATGTCGCCGGCGCAGGCATCAACATCGCGCAACGCGTAATGGATTGCGGCGATGCCAGACACATCCTTCTTTCGAAACACGCCGCGGAAGATTTGGGAGAATACGAAAAGTGGCGGCCATTCCTGCACGACCTTGGCCCATGCGAAGTAAAACACGGTGTGCGTGTGGGTGTCGTCAACCTCTACGGAGACGAAGTCGGAAATCCGGAGCTTCCAAAAAAGTTCTTAGCCATCAAGAAACATCGCGCCCGAATGCGATGGGCTGCGCTGGCAACTGTACTGCTTCTGCTCGGTGCGATTATCATCGCCTTTTTTGTCGTTTCGCGAAGAGCGACGCAGTGGGCATTAACTGTCCCGGAAAAAAGTATCGCGGTGCTTCCCTTCGAAAATCTGAGCGAAGAAAAAGCCAACGCATTCTTCGCCGACGGCGTGCAGGACGAAATTCTAACGAACCTGGCCAAGATCGCCGACCTAAAGGTGATTAGTCGCACCAGCGTGATGCAGTACACAAGCACGGCGGCGCGTAACGTGCGCGAGATTGGCAAAGAGCTTGGAGTGGCGCATCTGCTCGAGGGCAATGTGCAGCGGGCTGGCGGGAAAGTGCGGGTGAATGCCCAATTGATCGATGCGCGCAACGATGCGCATCTTTGGGCCCAAACCTACGACCGCGATCTCGCGGACGTGTTCGCGATCCAAAGCGAAATCGCCAAAGCGATCGCGGAAGAGCTGCATGCAAAAATCTTGCCGAACGAAGCGGCCGCGATCGAGAAAATACCGACAAAAGATCTTACCGCCTACGACCTCTACCTGCGCGGCCGCGCGCTTTACGCCGATACCACGGCTAATATCCCAGCCAGAGAGAAACTGCCGCGGGCCGCCAGTTTGCTCGAGGAAGCTGTCGCGCGCGACCCACAGTTCCTGCTCGCCTGGTGCCTCCTCTCCAGAGTGCATGGCGATATCTACTTTGAGGGTTACGACCACACCGCATCGCGCAACGACCTTGCTAACGCAGCGGTCCAAACCGCTCTGCGTCTCGATCCCGATGCGGGCGAAGCCCATCTCGCCCTTGCCGAGTATTACTACCATGGCTCACGCGGCTATGAGAGCGCCCGCAGTGAGTTAGGCATTGCTCGGCGCACACTTCCTAACAATGCCGAAGTTTTTGAATACACTGGCTACATTGACCGGCGCGATGGTCGCTGGGAAGAAGCGACGCATGACCTGGAACGCGCTCTTGAGCTGGACCCGCGCAATTTCCTTACCCTTCAGCAACTGGCGGTGACTTACTCATGGCAACGTCGCTACGCCGATCAGGCTCGAGCCTTGGATCGCGCGCTGACAATTGTGCCCGGCGACCCAGTGACGCGCGTTGTTCGGGCAGGCGTTGCACTCGATTGGCGCGCCGACATCAAGCCCTTTCAGACAACCCTCGCCGCAGTCATCGCAGAAGATCTCAAGGTTGCGCCCGATGTGGACGATCCTTTCTGGGCGTTGTGCGAACGCAGCCCATCCGCATCCGCGCGGATGCTCGAGCATTACCCGAGCGAAGGCGAAGTCACCATCGGGGTAAACTTTCCTCACGCCTACTGGCAAGGCGTAGTCGCTCATTCGGAAAGCCACCTGGCCAAAGCGCAAGCTGCCTTTACCGCGGCGCGCGCAGAGGTCGAAAAGATTGTCGCGAAAGAACCCGACTTCGCTGCCGCTCTCAGCCTTTTGGGCATGATCGACGCCGGTCTTGGAAGAAACGAAGAGGCACTTCGCGAAGGCCGGCGCGCGTGCGAACTGCTACCGCCCTCCAAAGACGCCATCGACGGCGTAAACCTGGCCGTTAACCTGGCGCAAATCTACGCTTGGACTAACGAGAAAGACCTCGCCATTGATCAAATCGCCACGGTAGAGCGCGCCCCAAACAATCTCAGTTACGGGTTGCTTCGGCTGCATCCGTTTTGGGATTCGCTCCGCGGCGATCCGCGCTTCGAGAAAATCGTCGCCTCGCTCGCGCCGAAATCCCTCAAGAAATAGACCGGTCACTCTCCTTAAGACGTAGCTTGTACAATCCTCAGCGTTGCCAGCGTTTCATTTTGTAGAAACATTCCGCAGTTCGAAATCCGCACTGCCTTCTCCCTCTTAGACTGCTTGAGTCTTGATGTTGATCTCGGAAGTAAGCGTCCGATGAACAGGGCACTTGTCCACCATTTCCAGTAACTTGGAACGCTGTTCCCCCGTGAGAGCTCCCGTGAGGTGAATGTCCCGCTCGATCCGGTCAATCTTTCCTTCCCTGGTCTCGCACTCTGCGCAGTCTGCGGCGTAAATCTTCGCGTGCCGT
>Ga0137390_10005247_pt1 | contig 10907 bp, 15 predicted proteins | sample 15con2h24AmetaG_FD_104937 | JGI IMG/M metagenome (GOLD analysis project Ga0137390, IMG submission 104937) | Vadose zone soil microbial communities from Angelo Coast Range Reserve, California, USA - 15con2h2.4A metaG | ecosystem: Environmental > Terrestrial > Soil > Vadose zone > Saprolite... | reverse complement strand
GCTAGCTAGCTGCAAGTCCCGGCCCGTCGTCACCCGATGCGGCGGGTCGGGACCCTTACGATATTCCAAGCGGGTGAATTTTCAATTGGGAGATGCAACCCCGCGCTGGCACGGATCAGTTCGTCATGACGCGCCCACCCCGTACGTCGTGGCAAGTCCCGGCCCGCCATTCCTCCAGATCCTTTGGCGGGTCGGGGCGCGCTTCATGTCAAACACTCGGGCGGGTTCTCGTATCGGAGGAACCAGATGGCTGAACAGCACAGCCCGATCATTGAGTTTCCGCGCGGGAAGTACATCGGCCGTCCAATGGGCGACCCGCCCAAAGACGAAGCCGAGCGTCTTTATCGATGCCCAGCGTGCGGCGGATGGGTGGATTGCCGCGACCTTGGCCAAGTGTTCGACCATCAGGGGCCGCTACCGCATCCGGCCGAAGATTGGCGCCAACAAAATTTAATCGCGCGCTAACCGATCTTGCGGGACAGCTTACCTGGACGCGCCAGAGGTTCCACTTCTCCCGCTGTCAGCTCTTGGTGAATGCCGCCATTGCGAGCTCGCGCCTCGCTGCGTAACCGTGGGTCGAGCTTCGATCTTCGTGGTGACCGAAGAGCGGCGGGATTGGAGGTCTACGACATCGCCAACAATCAAATCACTCGCGCGCGGCCTTCCTGGGCACGGTCAGGCTGGATTGGTAGTTCGCGGGCGTCGCGCAAGCCCACGGTTCCGGCGCGTTCGATTCGATCCTGCGCAACGTCAACATCGGCGCATTTCGAAGTCTGAGCAGCTTCTTCGAGCCTGATCTTCTCAAGAAGTAGATCAGTCACCAGTCGCCGCAACCGTAAATTTTCGAGTTGGAGTTCAGCAATTCGGTCGCCCCGACGCGCCTCGTGGGTCGCGACAAATGCAGTTTGAGGCCCAGGCGGTACCTTGCGCCACCTGTGCAAGGTCATGACGCTCACACCAAGCGTGTGCGCAATTTCCCTTTGCGATTTCCCTTGCGTCGCGAGATCAGCTGCCTGCGCTAGCTTCGTGGCGATTTCCACCCTTGAGTGCCTTTTCTTTTTAGCCATAGCAGCTTGCATTCGACCCTCCCTATGTTGCCGCAGTTTTTCGTTGCGCGTTAGGTACTGCAAAGCAACGCGTTGTTGCTTGCCCGACAATGGCAACCATTTGTCGCGCCGGAGATTAACATAAAGGGTGGGGCGTTGCGTGGTGCGCAGGTACGGAATGTTAGATCTGTGTTTGCGGTATACGCTGGTCAATTGCTCGTCACGGTGCGTGTGACGAGATTCTCCTTTGCATCACACAACGGTACCATCCAACTGGGGGCATCACACAACAGTACCATCCAACCGGATGTTGGTGTTAGGGGTTCACGAACAAGATATCTCGATCAGACAGGAGAGAGGATGTGCGGATCCTGCAACTTGTACGTGAGCGCACTTCGCAACCAACAGGCGGTTCGAGTGTGTTGTCAGTGAATCAGAGACTACTTGAGCGGCTCGAGGCCGAAAATGTCGTGCTCCGACGCAGTGTCGTGGAACTTGTGCTCCAGATTCAAGCAATGCGTGATGCACTCGGCCATCCGCAGTCCGGAATTCAACCCAATAGGTCCGATCGGCCTTCGGGCCGTGGGCGATGACCTTGACCGTCGGTTAGGGACGCATCATTTCAACCCCGCGGTTTCTTCGGCGTCAGCTTGATCAATGAGGCCGGCCGGTGGCGTGCCGTCATTTCACGCGGCATGAAATCGAGCGCCGGACAGACAAAGCATTGGGTCCGCGGTTTCGCATTACCGTTCCAAAATTTCCGATTGCCCGGCCGACGCGGTACCGAATAGCTACCCCAAGCTGGATCTGCTGTGGGACAATGTGATGCGGGGCCGTGGGGATGGTCCCGCTCTGCAGTGCTAGCGCAAGTCCCGGCCCGTCACCCCGCCATGCGGCGGGTCGGGACACTTACGATATGCCCAGCGGCTGAATTTCAAATTGAGAAATGCAACCCGCTGCTGGCAGATGAGTTGGTCATGACGCGCCCTAACCCCGTGCGTCGTGACAAGTCCCGGCCGCCGGTTTTGAGTCCCCGGCGGGCGGGGCGCGTGGATGGCTTCGGCCTTCCAACTCCTGGGCTTCTTTGGAGGCAGCTTGTGCATGAGCTGCGGCCAAGCCGTGTGAGAGTAAGTGCCGTGGAATACAAGGGTCACTTGATTGAAGCTTTCGAAGATCAGCCCGGAAGATGGTTTGCATACTTTAGGCGCTTGGATGGCCAGAGCATCGCGGGCACCGAATCCAATAGTCTTCGGACGCCTTCTGCCAGATATTCGAAGGAGGACGCAGTCGAGTTCGCCAAAGAGGCGATTGACGGGTTGCCTGACTTCTAGCGTGCAGCAAGGTCAAGCTTTGCATCATAGAACAGCGCAAGCTCACCCGATTGCTGAGATCGGCAACGTCAGCCTGCGCCAATAGCAATTCTGCCGCACGTTGCCATTGTGCTACCCTGCGGCAGGTCGGGGCGGATCGCTGCTATACCGAGATAGCAATTCTGCGCCTTGCGTGACTAAGATAGTATCAACGCGTCTGGCATCTTGATCCCGAGATGGTTGCTGACTTCTTGGAAGCCCCGGACCCCGGGGCTTTCTTTATCCGCGCGGCGATCAAAGTTCGGCACCTATCGCTATCATTCCGATGGCGAGCTGGTTGAGTTCGCACGCCGGACGGCCGGCACAAGATTACACAAAGAGACGGATCGTCCACGACGGGCCTTGCAAGGCTTCTGCTTGGCGAGCTGGCGCTCCAGCGCGTCCGCGGCGGTTGGTGGCGCCGCCGGCAACGAGGCGAAATTGAGCAAAACGTACCCACGTGCGGCAATATCGAGTAAGTTATTCCGCTATCGCCCATCCATATCATCCGCTAGCGCGGAAATGTCGGAGGTCCTACCATGTTGAAGTTGCCGAAACCGGCTGCCATCGCGATTCAAGCGACATTGGGGATCGCACTCAGCGCCTCGTGGGCGGTTTCAGCCCTCGCCACGCCAGCCAACACGGCAACGCAGAGCCAGACCACTCCTCGGCTTCAAGAGGGTGATCTTGTCCGGCTACGTTCGGGTGGGCCGGAGATGACCATCAAAAGTGTCCGGGGCAACTGGGTCATCGCCATTTGGTGGAATGAGGCATTCGGCGGATTTCAGTCTGCCGGCTTCCCCGTTGCCATGGTCGATGGGCCGATCACACTACCCCCGGTTAACGTACGTCCACAAACAAGTCCTTCCGAACGGAGCGACCATCCCCCGGGTGGTGCTACCCCGGGTGGTCCTACCGAAGGGAGCGACCATCCCCCAGGTGATTTGGGCAGCGCCGGACAACCCAATCAGAGTCCTACCGCACAGAGTATCAACCAGACAAGGCAGGTGAGACCGGTCAACCCGACCAGGTCAACGAGCGGTTCGACTAGGCCTGCGCGGATCTTACCATCGCAACAGGGCACCGGACCATTGCAACAGGGCACCGGCACCGATCAGACAATTGGCGTTCCGCAACTGAGGCCCGCGCTGGTATTACCATTGCAACGGGACACCGTGTTCAATCAGACGGTATTACCATTGCAACAGGGCACGAGTACCAATCCGACAATTGCCGTGCCGCAGGTGAGGCCTGTGCTGGCATTACCACAGGGCACCGTTCAGACGGCATTACCATTACCATTGCAACAGGGCACCGGTACCAATCAGAAAATTGGCATTGGGCAAGTGAGGCCAGCCAACGCGGGCACGTCAATGCGCGCTCAGGGTGTGATCGGTAAAGGTCTTTAGAACCAGCCGACCACACCTGGAATGCAGGACCGGCCGACTACGGGCCGAGACCAGCACTGACCTGTCGGAGAATGCCGCGGGACGTGTCATGACCGCGCTGCACGCAGCTTGTCGGCTTTGGGTCCTGAAAGCGGACAAATGGCGGACTCGCCGTTCATTGGAGCAAGCGGCGTATCAGCATGGCGAGTGTGGCAGACAGAGCACACTGTCGGAGGAATCTAAGGGGGAAAGAAAGAAAAGGCGGTCGCGGCGGGAACTGTCTGAAAGCTTGGATGTTGGCCGTCCCGAGATGTTCGGGGGGCTTGAGTTCTGAACATTTCTGGATCGATGGGCTGCGACTGCGGGCCGCTACGAAGGCGCCACAGCGGAGAAGGCCGTGCCGTTCCCGAGCGTTGCGCGTCGATCCTAGTTCCTTTCGCTTTGGTGCGATCAACCTGCTTCAACCGACGGTACTGGTGCCTGGGGGTGGTTCATGAACGAGATTTCTCGATCAAACAGGATAAAGAACGTGCTGAGTCTGGAGATGGCCCGTGAGCACGCTCGGCAACCGAGAGGCAGTCCGAATGGACATGTCTCCAAACGCAGCAATCAGAGACCACTCCAGCGGCTCGAAGCCGAGAATGCACAGCTTCGAGAGTGTGTGGCGGATCTCATGCTCCAAATTCGAGCATTGCGCGATGGTGGCAGATAGATCTCGCCGGCCACCTTGCATGCGACGGACTGTAGCGTTCCCGGCAGCGAGCATTGTGACGCCGATAGCTTGAGCCGGCAATCAGCAACGTTGGGGTCTGAGGGGGAGGGAAGGGTGGCGCTCGACGGCATCGTTCGTACGGTCGATGCGTTCTTTCGGCATTGGGACGACACAGAGAAAATGTGGTCGGAGTACGAGCGCGCTGGGTTTCGTCTCGTCGTCATCGGCGGCGAGCTACATCTTTCCGAGCTTAGACCGGTCGAACGGATGAAATACCGATGCAAGCATCGACGATTGGTTGAGTGCTGGCGCGACATGCGGTTGGAAGGATCGAAGCTCGACGGGGTGGTGGACGCCGGCGCACTCGACGAAGGCCGCGAGCTTGGCCTGTTCGAGGACACGGTCGAGGGTTCTGATCTTGGATGTGAGGGAAAATCTGCCCTTGTCTAGCTAATGCGCAGCAGACGCGCTGCGAGCGGACAGGTCGCCGCGCCGCCCAGCAGCGTGATGAACTCGCGGCGCTTCATTGGACCGCCGATACTTCACAGCGGCCGTTGCTGACGACTCCTCAGCACGCTTGAGTTCGCGATAGGTGTAAGCCGCCTAACGATGTCCGCCATGGGTCATGGGCTGCGGACTACACCAGCCGGTTTCGCGCGGCGATCTCCCGGTAGAATGATGCGCTCAGCTTCGGCGTGCGCTGCTGGGTGGTATAGTCGACGTAGAGCAATCCAAAACGAGTGCTGAGGCCATCGGCCCACTCGAAATTGTCCATCAGGCTCCAATGGAAATACCCGCGCACCGGCACGCCCTCGGACGTTGCGCGCTGCAATTGCGTCAAATAGCTGCGCAGGAACATGATGCGGTCGGTGTCGTAGACGAGGCCATCGGTGGCCGGCACGTCGGTCGCTGAGCAGCCGTTCTCGGTGATGTAGATGTCGCTCACGTTCCAGACCTTGGCCACGTTGCGGGGCCCCCAGTAGAGCGCCTCGGGACCGATCTTGAGCCAGGATGAATTCATCGTCGGATGCTTGGCCGGGAATGGCACCGAGACGAAGGCGGGAGCAGCATCGGACGACCTGATGTAGCTGCCCGGCCCATAAACGTTGATGCCGACGAAATCGACTGGAGCACTGATCGCGTTCATATCCTCGGCGGCGACCTTCGGGGCGTCCGCACCGGCAGCCGCCAGGAAGGACTCGCGGTAGCGGCCTTCCATGATCGCGGTCAGGTAGGGCGCGTTGAGCTCGCGCGTGGCGAGCTCGGCCGCCGCGATATGCTCGGGCGTCTCGATGACTGGCACGCAGACGCTGACGTTCTCCGCCGGCCCGGTTTGCGTGCCCGCACGCGAGCGCGCGCGGATCGCCTGCACCGCAAGCCCGTGGGCGAGTAGCGCATGATGCCGGACCTGGTTCAGTCGGTCGGGCGGCAGCTTCAATCCGGGCGCGAACACGCCGGTCGTATGGCCCAGTTCCACGAACGTCGCGCACTCGTTGAGCGTGAAGAAGTGCCTCGCCCGGTCGCTGAGCTTTTCGGCGACGTAGCCGGCATAGTCCGCGAATGCCACGGCGGTGTCGCGCCTTTCCCACCCGCCGCGATCCTGCAGCGCCTGCGGCAAGTCCCAGTGATAGAGCGTCGGGAACGGCGCGATGCCATTGGCGACGAGGTTGTCGAGGAGCCGGTCGTAGAAGTCGAGGCCCTTCGGATTTGGCGCGCCGATGCCCTGCGGGAATATCCGCGGCCACGAAATCGAGAACCGATACGCAGTGGCGGCGAGCGCCTTCATCGACTGCACATCGTCTCGATATCGGTGGTAGTGATCGTCGGCGACGTCGCCGTTGTCGTCGTTGCGGATTTTTCCCGGCGTGTGCGTGAACGTGTCCCAGATCGAGGGGCCACGGCCGTCCTCGCTGACGGCGCCTTCGATCTGATAGGCGGCGGTAGCGGTGCCCCAGAGAAATCCCGTGGGAAAAACGCGCGAGGCTTCGCGCGTGGCGGCCGCACCGTCGTCCGGCCGAGTGCCCGACGGGGCGGCGATCGCCGACGCCCCGAGGGCGGACGCACCGACCGCGGCAGCCTGGCGTCGCGTGAACCGTGTGGGCATGGGCAACTCCGCAATTGAACCGCGCCCTACGCTACAGTTTGTCGCTAGCTGGCCCGTTTTCCAATGGTTGGGGTGACCGGTAAAACACACGCCTATCTAATGCGCCGTATCATCATGCCGAAGGTCAGTCCATTCGACTTCGGCCGGAAAATTCAAATTGAGGCATGATCCTTACCCGCTGTTATGCATCCACAAATCGCCAAACCAGGCGGACACTTACCCAGCGGTATGTGTTAAACGGGCCACACTGCTGAGCGATGTGAATGGGGACCTCACAGAAAGCCACAATGCGGGCATAACGTGCGAAGCGGCTGGATGTTAAGCGGCTAGGCATTCGGGCGGGGGAAATGAAACGCAATACCACTTTCGCGTACTGGATCGAGGGGCGGCGTAATATGGGCCGCTCCGAAGGTGTCGCAGCGGAAGAGACCGTGCCGTGCTCGAGCCTTGCCCGTCGACCACATTTCTTCTTCGCTTCCCTGGCTCAACCTGTTTGTCCGGCGTGATCGAGCATGCATCGGGCATGGCGATGACCAGCGCGCAAGGAACTAGCAGAGCTGCTCAAGGCGGCGGGAATTGACAGAGGTTGGCCATGAACGCGATCAACAAGGAGCCAGAGCGCCACGAGATCGAAGCTCTGCTGCCGTGGTACGCGGCAGGGACGCTGAGCCGCCACGACGCCGATCGCGTCGAGCAAGCGCTTGCCGGCGACCGCGAGCTCGCGCGGCGCTATGATCTCGTCCGCGAGGAGCTTGCGGAGATAATCCACCTTAACGAGACGCTCGGTGCGCCGTCGGCGCGTGCCATGGAGAAGCTGTTCGCCGCGATCGACGCCGAAGAGGCGCTTGCGCCGCGCCGCCGGCGTCAGCGCATCAGCCGAACGCCATCGCTGGCGACGGACTCTATCTTGAACCAAAATACGGACTAGGGTGCAGTTGATAGGTCGTTGGGAGGCACGGATGGGCGGCAAGGATTCCGCGGAGTGGCGGGAAAAAATCGCAAGCATCAACCGCGAAACCTCCGAGCGACACGACGCTTCAAGCATCGTTGACGATCTCATACAGGCAACGGCCAGTGGCATCCCCTGCGAGGAGATTCCTGCTTTGGGCAACGTTAATCCCCCGGTCAGGAAAACCTAAGGAAAGCCCCGCCGGGGCGGGGCTTGAGTCTCAGGCTGTGGGGATCGTCAAGCCCGACGTCTCCTAATTTGCAAGATCAGGTTCCCTAACGGGGGCCCGAAGGCCGGCGCACGGCCACCGCAGCGTCGGCGGGAGAGGCTCGCTGCCCAGGGGGCCCGGCAGCTGAAGAAAGCGCCCGCGGCGACGAAGGCACGACCGCATCCTCACCACCACCATCCGGGGCGCAGATAGGGCCGGCGATGGACCCGGTGCATTGCGTGAATCGACACTCGCTGGTGCGGATAAACTGCAGGATAAGGGTAGTAAGCTGGTGGATAGTAGGAAGCTCCCTGAACATAAGTAACGCAAGGATAACGCACCATCAATTCCCAACCGCGCGGATACCAAGGTGGAAGCGGCTGGCAGGCCGCGAATTCGACCGGATAGAAGGTGGTACCCGCTTGTGCGCGGGCCGCCGATCCGTAGCATAGCATTGTCGCAGCCACAGCCAGAGTCAGAGCCAGCCGTTGCACCTCAGCCTCTCGATCTACCATCCTGGGAACATTAGATCGATTTCCGTTTTGTTGAAACCGGAATCCGCCCCAATTGTTGTGTTCGACGTTGGGAGCCAGCCGCGAGAATCTGTCGCAAACGCTGCCTACGTCGGTCGACTACTCTAAGGCCGACCGTGGGCATCGTCCGGGGCCCAGCTTGCACCTCATAATTGCCGGAGCTGGAGGGTCGAAGATTGAAGGCGGCTCATGAAGCAAGCTCAATTCCACGCGACGGTGATTTGACGAGAACGTAGCCACCCCGTCGAAATACGTGTCAGGATAGCGGAAAGAAAAAGTGAAGCTCGGAACCCAAGGCACCCGCACCCTTGTTCCGGTGCGAGCTAGCGCCTGACGCAGGCAAACCGGCGAGGTTCAAGCTCGTGCCCGATCAGTAGAGTCCCCTCCGACGAGGTTCCGCTCGCGACGGTGAATCGAAAAAAATTGGCTCGCTCAAATCCGGTGGGTCGGCGGGTTCTATCCTTTCCGGCCCGCGCTGCGCCGCCTCAATCTCCGCTTCCTCCAGTTCCTTGAGTTTCCGTAACGACGACATGGCTTCTTGCACTTGCTCGGAATCCGAAGATGACAATTTGTCGTAAAGCCGAGCATATTCGCCTTCGGGCACATCGACGTAGCCAAGCTCCGGCACGTTAAGGATGACTGGGACTCCGTAGTACGCGACCACCGGGAGCACGAGGACACCGCCGGCGATGTTGATGCGTCGGGCGACTTCCCGATAGACAGCGCGTGGGTGCACCTGTTGGACGCCGCTGCTTGGCAGATGTTTTATGCCCGTGAGAGGAGGGCGGTCGGTTCGCGACCGCTGTTGCGGCTCGTCCCGAGCTGCGCCTACATCCGTCGCTGAACGGATTTGCTTCGGAATCCGGTTCTCCTGTATCGGCTTGATCGCTGGAACCGGCGCCTGTTCCCGAGGCGCATTGAGGCGAGCGGGTTGCGTGCCATTGCTCTGCTCGGCCATCGCCGCAGACGAACCGGCAACAAAGGCAAACACCGCAAAGCCCACGAATGTCGTGATCGGTTTCATGGGAACCAATCCGTTTGGGTAACCGCCTGAGGTGCAGCAGGCCTACCGGAGCGCTTCTTTAGCGGATTTTACCGGCTTGGTGTCCTCCGTTCCATAACATGTCTTCCCGCAATGGGATTTTTCCGACCTTGGTCGCTGATTTCGTCCTCCCGGCCGACGTTGTGTCGTTTCCTCAATGAAAACTGACGGAGCAAATTGCAAACAGGGTCGGCTACACACCCGATTATTATCGGGATGTTCGTCCTCGGTCCGTCAGGCAGAGATTTTTTGTCTCTGGGCGGCTTCTTCGAGCTTGATCTTCTCAAGAAGGAGATCGGTCACCAGGCGTCGCAGCCGTGAATTTTCGAGCTGAAGTTCGGCAATTCGGTTGCCCCCGCCGGGCGTCCGACCAGGCTGGCTAGCCTCGTGAGTCGCTACCAACGCGGGCCGAGAGCTAGGCAGCGCCTTGCGCCATCGGTGCAAGGTCATGACGCTCACGCCAAGCGCGCGCGCAATTTCGCTTTGCAGTTTCCCTTGCGTTGCCAGATCACGTGCCAGCGCTAGCTTCGACGCGATTTCCACCCTCGAGTGCCTTTTCTTTTTAGCCATAGCAGCCCGCTTTCAACCTCCGGTCTTTATCCATTCGATCTGCTTGTCGTGAGCACGAGACGCGCGCAACTCGCTCTCATCCCGGCAAAGCCTTGACGCATCCCGGTCATCTGCACGCAGCAGTTCGATTCAAACAATTGGTCGCCAAACGGCCTTCCTTGGTTCAAAGGTTCTCTGTTACCTGCTTGGCAGCAATTATGATTATGACGACCCATTACGTTATGGCCTATCACAATTTATAGTCGTAATGACAAGAAAACCGTCGAGGATCGGAAACTTTTGCACAAATTAACGCCCGGGGCGTCGGGCTGCGCTTCAGCCGAGGTCGCTAACTGGAAATCGGTATCGGCTGGCGCAAATAGCGGTGGCGCCCAACCTTCACTCCCGGTCAGCGTCCTGAGCGCCTGCCCGTTATTGCTGCCAACTCACCCATTTGAAGTCGACTACCGAGCAAGCCATTGTGTCAGCGTTCTCTGAGAGAGTTCCAATTCTGACCCGGACAGTCTTGATCGTGCGGCCATACACGGGCCCTTCGACCGTCAGCTTGCGCTGGTCGACCTTTTGGCCGTCCCGGTCCAAAAATTGACAGTCGACAACAATTGCAGTGGCGGTGCCGAGCAGCGGGCGGTTCCAGAACGTCAAATCACCAAATGCGATCCCACCTTCATCCCAAAGTAACAGCGTGCCCATTAATGAAATCTCGGGCAAATCAGTTGCTGCCGCGGATGTTATTGCCGCTGCAATGATTGCAATCGCGTGCGCAAAACGCCGCAGACGAGCCACATCACGACCTTTTCGAGGGTTCGGCCCGTTGTTAGTCCCTCACGTCGATTGAGCCGTGAGTGAATAGACCAACGCGAGAATCGGAGAATTGTAAGTGATGTTGCGCACTCGCCACAAGTCGTGGTTTGGCGTTGCGACGCGGCTGACATGTTCATCACGAGCGAGCACCAACCGCTCGGATTTGGAGGTTGCTCGGCTTCATCGCTGTTGTGGCGCATGCGTG
>Ga0137390_10005244_pt1 | contig 10909 bp, 12 predicted proteins | sample 15con2h24AmetaG_FD_104937 | JGI IMG/M metagenome (GOLD analysis project Ga0137390, IMG submission 104937) | Vadose zone soil microbial communities from Angelo Coast Range Reserve, California, USA - 15con2h2.4A metaG | ecosystem: Environmental > Terrestrial > Soil > Vadose zone > Saprolite... | reverse complement strand
TTTTGGCTAGCCATCATCTGCAACCGGAACTCGCTTTGCAAGGCGCTCAGCTCGGCACAATCGCCCGCATGGCAGCGGCACGACTGGGAGTATCGCTCGTGCCTCAAATGATGGTGGAAGATGAGCTCGTCCCGGGATGCGTTAGCGTGCCGTTTGGCCCACCCGCTCCCGAGCGCGAGCTCAATCTGTTGCGCAATCCTCTTCGCCTTCGGAGCAAAGCGGCCGCAGCATTCCAACAGGAAGCCGTGGCACTTTTCCGTGAGCGGGGGAACGCGCGTTAGCGTTCAACCCGGTTTTACCTTATCAGCGTAATCGCGGCGGCCAGCGAAAACATTGGCCAAACGGCGGTGACAACGATCAACGCAAAGAGAAAGAGCTCGGTGAAATAATTCGGGCGCTCGCGGTGGTGATATCGTTCGCTGAGGAAACGAATAGCGCGCAGGCGCATGGAAGTGGTGGTTTTCATATTAGAGCACCCCTTTCTCCGCGCCAGAATGAGTCCAGTGGCTGATGAGGGAGACTAACAGGGCCAGGCTTGCAACCGCACCCGTGCCCAGACCGAAAAGTTGGAGGTTGACGATCATATACTGAAAATAATCAACAACCCGATTTATCGGCACACATTCCACGACCCCGCTCATACCATGGCTATTTCGGGATGTGTTTCCGAAGTTTGATGTCTTCATCCTAACACCTGACGCCAACTTGCACATTTGCTGAAATACTTTGTGCGTCTAAGCGAGATAGGCGTTTCCTATTCGGATTCGCCGATCGCGCCTTTTCCTCCCCTCGCACGAATTCCCGCGCCGCTATGGCAAGCCGTTGCCGATCGAACTCGATCGCTTCTTGGTCGCTTTGTATCAAAAAGAGGACTGAAGCCCTATTCCCCACACCCTCTCTGGCAAAGAGGCAACTACACTGCGCTTTACGAATTACGCAGCAGAACGCAAGGCGCAGCGCTTTCTGACTCGACTATTTGGTTTTGCCTTGTGATGCATCCGCTTGCGCAGTACCGCGCATTTGTTTTCCAGCTCGGTGATTTGAAGAGCTAAGAAAGCGGGGCCCATATCTGAGACTGCAAAAATGCGATGCAATTCTGCCAGCCGTGCTTCCAAGGCAACCTTACTCCTGGGGATGGTCATATTGAGGTTTTTGGGAACGGTTCTCACAATTGAGAGTTTAACCACACCTGAGTATTAGCGTAAGCTATGCCGTGCGCCAATTGGTAGATCATGGGTATTCCATCTATTTATTGTTAACATAGCTGCGACATAAGGTCGAGATCCAAAGATTTCTACCTTCTAGTTTCAACTCTCTAGTAACCACCAGTGTCTCGAGGCCAGCAAGCCTCCGAAGAGAACCTGCGACATTCGAATACCGGCAGCTTCAACTCTTCAACTTCTCAACCACTCACCTTCTTCCTGTCGGCTTAACGCTTCCGACCAATTGAGACACGCCCCCACAATTTCATCACCCGAGATCGCCGCGCGTTATGGCAAATTGCCTCATCTCAAGAGGCAGCGAGGGCATCGGTGACATTGCGCCGTATTCGAAACACCTGGTCCAATCGTGACGTCTCAAAGATTACCCGCACAGTCTCTTGCATCCCGACCAGGTAGAGCTTGCCGCGGTAAGCTTCGACGTCTCGCATTCCGTCGATCAGGACGGCCAACCCGGAGCTGTCGATGTAAGATACTTTTGAAAGATCAATCACAAGCTTCTTCGGTTTATCTTTGATCAGGGCGCGCAGGTTGGTGGCGATTCGCGGCGAGACGTGCAGATCAATTTCGCCTTCCAGCCGCAGGATATAATGCGATGCTGTCTCGGCCTCATGGGTTCGAGGTGGGGAAACGCGTGACCCCGACCTCCGGCTCGCGCCTTTCATCCGACGCGATGATTTGCTGGGGGGACCTGGGTCAACCAGGACCCCTTCAGGTATTTGATTGGCAAACTGCATGACCTTAAATCCGAGGTAGGATTCCGGAAGCTTGACCTTCTTTCCGGGCGAGACATCGGTTTGCACCGCCACGATCAATTCGCGGGCGTGATAGAGGCTCTTGAAAACTCTGGTGACATGTCGCTTGGAACCAAACTCAGCGCTGAACCCCGCCGCGGCTTCCACCGCAATGGAATGCCAATAGCCCGGTTCAAAAGGATACCAGCTGCGCTTTTCGGCTTCGCGTTCTTCCTCAGAAAGGGAAAGCCATTTAGCGAAGGTCATTGGTGAATATGCGGGCGGAAGTTCAATTATGAACAGCGTTAGCGTAAAATTCAACGCTTCTGTCACTCCCGTCGCTTCCAAAACGCCGCGATCGATTTCGCGCACGCCGCCCGAAGCTCTCGTATTGCCGTATTAAAGGCAAAACGCCTGGTGGCAAGCACTACCGTTGCGCCAGGCGTCAAGAATTACGCGCCTGATTTAAAAATGACCAGGCAAGCTTGCCATCTTAGTCGCGGTCCTGCGTTACGATAACTTTATCGACGAGCATGTCGTCGCCTTGTTTAACGTAATGAACGCGAACCTTCGAATTTTTTCTGATCTTCGAAGCTTCGATCACTTTTCCATCTGAAGTCATGTAGGTGACTGTCTTGCCGAGTTTATATTGAACAGGCTCGGCCGCTTCCGTTTTTAGGAACAATACGTGACCTGGAGTGAATTCCGTGACGATGCCGGTGCTTTCGGTTGTGGTGGTGGTTTCACTCACTCCATTGGTCCCCGTGTCAACGGTGGTGGAAGTTGACGATGTTTGCGCATAAGCGGCTGAACCGATCAGCATTGTAGCAAACGTGACACTAACGATTGATTTAATCATACAAGCTAACTTTCTAATTACTGAGTGGCTGCAGAGATCGCAGCTAAAGGCCAACCGGTTCGTGCTTCCGAAGAAAATCGGCGAACCAGGTAGTAAATGGATGTGGCAGTCACCGAGCATACACCAACAAAGGCCCTGGCACAAGCTAGTGAAATTCCATCGAACGAGTGGAATGCCGACCTCTGTGCTTTCTGAGTAGCTCAGTGTGAGCCGACCGATCCGACCGAAGGACCGACTGATTTGCCGCGAACGAGAACGCTGTAGCCGGCCGAGATCACGCGACGCGCTGCCTCGCCAGTTTTAGGATCAGCGCGGAGCGGGTCATCGTGGACGCTTTGCTTAACCTCGAAGGTTCGTATCGGTTTGGTGGGATCGGTGGTTTCGTAAATATAAGTCGGCATCGCGATAATCTACTCATAAACGGCTTGGACGCATTCTCTTTCGGGAAAAGAAAAATTCTTTGCGGACGAATAACATTAGGGAAAAGGCGTTTGTGCTGTAGATTGGTTGGCGCCTGGCAGCGCCGATCGGCAATCGGGGTCGCCACATTTCACGGGATCGGAATCAGGACATGCAAATCACACCAACATTATCGCAAAACGGCGCGCTTTACTTCGCGCACCATGAAACTGCGAAACGCCGCTCTGCGCTTTTTCGGCGCTTCGCTGCGGGGGCCAGAATTCAGCCACCCGACATCCGGCGACGGACTTTCGCCGACGCGCACGTCTCGAGGCGATTTCATCCCGACAACGGGCGGTAACATACTAATTTAGGATCGACATGTCAGATCAAAACGAGAAGTTGGGATTGCTACGACGACGTCGCAGCAAGGTGATCGGATTTATCATCGCTGAGGCTTCGGCGATTGCTGTTCTGCTTCTATCCGGGACATTCGCTTTATCGTTGAGACTGGCTGATCCCGCCTTGGCCCTGTCGATGAATATTGTGACAATCGCGGCGGCCGTGGCCGTGGCGATGATCCCGATTATCTTTTTCGCAATCGCGCCCATTCTCCCCCAAGGAGAACGCTAGTTACAGCGACGTCTCAGCGGCTGCTGTCGATTTTGTTGCGACGATGATGTCAGCGACCGGAAAGGTTTCTGCAACATATCTCAACTTCTCAACTGCTTGGTCTCGCCATGGCTTTGGCCAACGTGTCAACTACTTGATCTCAGCTTTCAGGCTTCAGCATTTCAGCTTTTAGACCGTGTCGATTGTTAGCTCTGACCCCTTTTCCCTTTCCAAACGACTCCCTAACGAAGGCGGCGCCTGACAAATTAATCAGCGGGTATGTGCCTGTCGCCGGTACAGTCGTTGCTGTTTTTTAGATGGAGTATGGACGTACCCCTCAGAATCTTGGCTGTCGACAACGAGCCCTCGGTTACGCTTTCCCTGAAGTATGTCTTTGCCGCGCCGCGTTATGAAGTGACCTGCGTAGAAAACGGCGATGCTGCTCTAGCCAGACTCGATGCCAATTCGGATCCGTACGATGTGATTTTTGTCGATCAAAAAATGCCGAATCTCACGGGTGTAGAGTTAGTGGATGCGATAAGGAAACGCCGCATCCCCGGCAAAATCATCGTTTTGTCGGCGCACCTTTCGTCGGAAATTCGCGAAGCCTACGAGCGGATGGACGTGCGCGTAATGTTTAGCAAGCCTTTTAACGTCGACCAACTACGCACAGCTGTGGATCGTCTCACTGCTTGATTGCGGGCACCGTCCGTGGCTAAGAGCTCTGCCGATTTAGTGCCGGCAAATCAGCTACGATTTGATTCGTTCGTTCCCAGTCTCTCTCGCCCTCTCGGGTTTGCCCATCGATGTCGTCCGGCAGCTGCCGGACGGCTCCGTTCAGCGAACTTGGCAACTCCGAAAGCCTTCGCCCGCCGCGGCGGGCAGGCTGAGCAGGCGGCGGCTTTGAGATTTTCGGTCCTTCTGATCTCTGACCTCTGATTGCTGACGTCTGATTCGTAAGGCGCTGTCTTCGCTGCTATAGACCCTTCCCCATCGCCATCGCGCCCGGAATTTCTTCCCAGCCGCAGTGCTTCCAGAACTCGCGACCGCGTGGATTATCCTGCGCGACCAAAATGATCGCGCGCTGAATTCCCGCGCGACCCAAACCATCGAGGCATTCATCGACCAGACGTTTCCCAAGTCCGATTCCCTGATACTTCGGATCGACCGCTAGATGATAAATATGCCCGCGCCGACCATCATGACCGCACAACGCGACGCCGACGATTCTCGATCCATCCGTCGCCACGCGACTCAGCTCCGAATTGCGCGCGAGAAACTGCGCGACGCCTTCTCTGTCATCGCCCTCCGCAATCTCGAGCCCTGCGACCCGTTTCCACAGCTCGATCACCGCGCCGTAATCGTCGATTAAAAATTCACGCGTCTCGATCTTGCCGCTCATAATGGGCCACCAAGCTTAGCACGCGCGGACAGCTCTTGATTGTCGATCTTAGAGTTTCAAATCAGATGCGATTTGACTCGTTCGTTCCCACTCTCTCGCCTTCTCGGGTTTGCCCATCGATGTCGCGCGCTCCCGGGCGACTCCGAAAAGCATTCGCCCGCCGCGGCGGGCAGGCTGAGCAGGCAGCGGCTTGAAGGTGGTTACAGTCTGACCTCTGACCTCTTCCTGCCGCGTCATAGTCCCGAGGCGGCGCGAACTCTGTCTTCCATACGTGAGTCACGTCTGGAGGCTTTTTTATCGAGAGGGGATTTACGTAATACGAAGACGTCAATTGTAGCGACAAGCCGCGGTTACCTGCGTAGCAGAAACACCGTCCCCTTCGTCTTATCATCGACAATGACACTGAAATGTTTGTCGGCCTCTTCCATTCCATCGGCCGCGCGCTGTTCGTACGACACTGACCATATTTTATAAGCCGCGTTATACTGCGGCTCCGCCCTACGATAATCAGTCCGATTGTATCCGTGCGTGCGAGCTTTTGCGTTCGCGATATTGATAACTTCCTCCTTCGTTAGGCGCGGGCTGGCCTCCGGCGAGCCCGCTGTCTCCGGAATTGCGGGGAGAGACGAGGGCGGTCGAACAAGTGATTGCAGAGAATCTTCGACTTCAGCCTCAGACTTCTTGCTGGTTGGTGGTGTGGGAACAGATTCTTTCGACGGCTGAATCACGAGTGATGGCGTGTCTTCCATTGGGGGCTGAGCTACCTGCTCGCGAAAGCCTTCGGGGCTGGTAGTTGCAGGTTGAGCACTTTCTGCTTGAACGACTCGCGGTCCCTCTGCTGGCGCTTCCGGCTCTGCCACGGCGGAGGCGCCGGCGGAGGTGGGTTCTGCCGTGGCCGCCGGTTTAGCAGGCGGGGCTCGCTCCTCTAAGAGTTCTTTTGCTGCCGTGTCTTCCATTGGGGGCTGGGCTACCTGCTCGCGAAAGCCTTCGGGGCTGGGAGCTGCAGGTTGAGCGTTTTCTGTTTCCCTAACAGTCGGCGGTCCCTCTGCGGATGCTTCCGGCGCTGCCATGCCGGCGGATCCGGCGGAGGCGGGTTCTGCGGTGGCCGCCGGTTTAGCAGGCGGGGCTCGCTGCTTTGAGAGTTCTTTTGCTCGCGTGTCTTCTATTGGGCGTTGGGCTGCCTGCTCGCGAAGGCTTTCGGAGTTGGGCGCCTGCCGTGCTGTAGTCCCGGGGCTGCGGGACGAAGGCGGTCCCTCTGCTGGTGCTTCCGCGGCAACCGCCGGTTTAGCAGCCGGCCGGGCTCGCGACTGTGCCACTCTAAACGAAGGCGCCCGCCCGGCCGCCCAACGCGTGGTTCGTTGGCCATCAACGAAAACAGCGTGGTCTGTTCTTCCCTTAATATGGACATTCACCATTCCTTCAAATTTGCCGCGGACCATGTTACCGAAGTAACGCGCGAAAACGGCGCCGTTCGTCGTGTACCAGGTCAGTGTGCCAACTTTAGTGGCGTATCCCTCACCGTCCCGGTCACCGAACCACGCCGCTGCATCACCCGGTTTGGGATCGTTGTTCCAGACAATCGTCTTACCGTCTTTCGTGCGCTGATAGGTCCCCTCACCAAAGGCGACGCTGGCGAACATCGGCAGGAGCGCACCGCAAATACAAAACAATCGCACGACCACAGCGGACGTTAGCCGTGCTGCGTCGCCCTGCAATCAAACACGCGAAACGTTCCTTTCCGTCTTCTGCATGTCATCGGATTATCCAATACGTTTCCGGCCGCGCACCTCTTTCTTCTAGACCGGGTGGACTCCTCGATGCTTAGCGTTTCAGCAGCCTGCCACGTTTTACGTGGTTTCAGTGGTTTGCCCCAAAAAATAATGTGATGACGATTTAGAAAAGAAACTGCGTCTATCTTCAACCCTTCAACTTCTCAACCACTCAACTTCTCCTCACCGGCAGCGATGATTGGATGGCCCCGCCAAAAAGGAATAACTGATTCCAGGGCAATTCCTCTAAAAAGTTACTCATTTGTAACTTCTTCGTCGCGCATTCGTCATCCGGGTTTGCCTTATTCGGCAAACATATGAAACACATCATGCATCATTCCTTTGTGGCCACTGTGGCCGCTGCCGCGGCATTCGCTTTCGGACTCGGGAGCGCCTATGCCGATGAAAAAGCCGGTTCCGAACACGATCAAGCTATACAGATCAGGCATGTCCTGCTTTTGAGCGTGGACGGACTGCACGCGTTCGATCTCGCGAACTACGTCAAGACCCATCCAAGCTCCGCCCTCGCGCACCTCAGCGCCCAGGGAATCACCTACACTCAGGCTTCCAGCTCCAAGCCCTCCGATTCTTTCCCGGGCTTGCTCTCCATTGTTACGGGCGGTACGCCTGCGGTGACCGGCGTCTATTACGATGACTCCTATGACCGCACTTTACTCCCGCCCCTTGTGGACGCCGACGGCAACCCGCTCGGCGGCAATACTCCCGGCACCGAGACCGTATACGATGAAACGATCGACTTCGATTTGACTCGTCCCGATGCCGGCGGAGGGATCAATCCTAAGCGGCTCCCACGCGAACCGCACACACTCTTGCCGGTTTATCCGCACAGATTTCTTCGGGTGAACACGATCTTCGAAGTCGCCAACAAAGCGCACCTCCGCACAGCGTGGAGCGACAAACATCCCGCCTACGACATCGTCAACGGGCCTTCCGGGCATGGCGTCGATGATCTCTTCACGCCGGAGATCAACTCCTATACGCCTGAAAGCGCCAGCACGACCCACGTCGTGAATACCTCGAGCCTGCGAGGCACAGAAAATTACGACGACACGAAAGTCGCCGCCATTCTCAACGAGATCGCCGGTTTCGACCACACCGGCACCAAGCACGTCGGCACCCCTGCGATCTTCGGGATGAACTTTCAAGCCGTCAGTGTCGGACAGAAATTGATCGGGAACGTCAACCCGGACGGCACCACTCCATCGAATCCGAGCATGATCAATGGCGGTTACATGATTGACCCGACCACCGGTACGCCAGTTCCGACTCCGCTTCTTGCCGCCGCCCTCGAACACACCGACGTCTCGATCGGGAAGATGCTAGCCGCCCTTGATGCCAACGAGCAGCGGAGCTCGACGCTGGTTATCGTGACTGCCAAGCATGGTCAAAGCCCCATTGATCGCACCAAGCTGAAAAGCGGGCTGAGCGGTTTCCTCCTAAAGAATGCGATCAAGAACCTGATGACTCCCGTCGCCTCCATCGCCCAGTTGACGGAAGACGACGTGGCACTGATTTGGCTCAGTAACCAAAGCCAGACGAATGCCGCCACAAAAGCCCTACAGGCAGGGCAGGCGAACGCGTTCATTGAGAGCATCTTCTCAGGCGTAGCTTCGCGCCTCGGGTTTGCCAATCCAGCCACCGATTCGCGTGCGCCCGATATCATTGTTCAGCCCGAACTCGGAGTTATCTACTCCAACTCCACGTCCAAAGACGCAGAACATGGCGGGTTTAGCGTTGACGACACCAACGTCGCCCTCGTCGTGGCCAACCCTGGAATTAAGGCCGACGTCATTCAGGCTGCCGTGCAGACCACGCAGATTGCTCCTACCATCTTGAGTGCCCTCGGTCTGGATCCCGTCGCGCTGCAAGCGGTCCAACAGCAGCAGACGCTTGTCCTTCCGGGCTTCGAACGCGATTAACCTCGCGAATTAGCTTCAACGTGCCGAAGGCTGCATTCGCAGTTTAGACACCCCGTTTCTTCCTCGCCTGCCAAACTTTTGTCGCATATGCGACAAAAGTTAGTCATTACGCAGCCATGGCAGCTCGTTCGATCGCGGCGCAGAGCTTCTCCGGGCTCAGCGGTTTTGGTAGATGTTCGATGAAGCCGGCCTCCGCACTTCGTTGCAGATCAGCAGGTGAATTGTGGGCACTAAATGCGATGGCGCGAATATGTCGCTCTCCACTTAATCGTTTCATCAACTCCCATCCGTCGCCGTCAGGCAGGGCAAGGTCACTAAGCAAAAGATCGAACTCGACGCCAGAGGCGAGACTCAGGGCCGAAGCCATGTCCGTCGCGACAAAGACTTGGTACCCGACTGCTTTCAGGAATTTCTTCAACGCCTCGGCTGTGTTGGCGTGGTCCTCGACGACAATCAACCGCAACTGTTTCTGCGACATAATTCATGAATCGATAGCTTAACACGTGCCCATGCTTGCACGAGATCGTGAAGACCCTATCCGTGGATGCTGTGTCACGGCTAATTCCACGATCCAATGATTTAACGTTGTCGGCGCTCTTCGTCGCCGCCGTGGCTTCTTCTTGACAGCACCATGTCTTCTACTCTCGTGCAGAAATCTGTTGCAGCTGGGCCAAGATCAGGGATGCGACTCCATTTCTCTTTCGACTTAATGCTATACGTGATTCACGTATGCTATGAGCAAGCCACGGAACGATTTAACAGTTCAACGATGTAACGCTTTACCGTTTCGAAATTGCCGTCGAAGCGATTGAAACGAAATTGCTTTCGACGTGGTTCGCCAAGTCACGGTGTGGCGCCGTAGTCCGGCAGCTGCCGGACGAAGGAGGATCAGCATTTCAGCTTTCCGCTTTCACAAAGTGTCGATAGTAAGATCTGAGCCCTCTTTGGTACCCTTACGACTCCAATTTTCACATCAAAGGCTTGCCTGGGAGGATATTGTGAGCGAAGTAGCTTAAGTCGTTACCCCAGCGTGCCCCTTCAAGTCACAATCGATAGTGCGCGTCGCATCATCATGATGCGTGGGAGCGGTGTCCTGACTGATGACGATCTTGCCCTGGCGCAGTCCCAGTGTGAGACCAATCCAGCGGCGGATCCTTCGTTCCCGCGGATTTGCGACTTGTCGGAGGTTACCGCCGTCTCCGTCTCTGACGAATCGCTCGATGCCTGGGTGGCCAATCCGATATCGAACCCACCCGTTCAACACGCGCTCATCTGCAGTGCGCCCCTGGTCTTAAAACGCGTCCTTGATTACATGGCTTTGTCACGGAAACAATTCCGCGAGGTGTCCGTGTTTCCGACCTACGATCAGGCGCTGGACTGGATGAAGCTAGATCGTTAGACTGAACTCGAGGGTTCCGGGCCGATTAAGATCGGCCATCGACGATTTCGGCGAACCGGGCGAGGGCGGTTTGCAGGTCTTCGGTATGTCGCGCTATGCCCTCTCCTTCGACCGGATGTAACATTGTAACGCTTCAACGTCCGCGAAGCGATATGTTAAAAGTGAAGATCAGACCACAATTCTACTCTGAACGAGCTCTGGCATTCGCCGATTTCAATTCGGCCGATTTTTCGATGTAACGCTTTAACGAATCAACGCTTTAACAATTCAACGTTTTAAGGGTTCAACGAATCACGACTGCGAAGCTTTACCCCGTGAGATAACGTCGGAGGCGATTTTTGATATAACGTTTTCCCCAGGCAGTTTTGAGGTACTTTTCACGTTGCGCCGCGTCGCTCTCGTTTCGACAGCCTTCCCAATACACAAGCTCAAAGGGCCTGCGTTCTATTCTCGATGTAACGCTTTAACGGTTCAACGAATCACGACTGTGAAGCTTTACCCCGTGAGATAACGTCGGAGGCGATTTTTGATATAACGTTTTCCCCAGGCAGTTTTGAGGTACTTTTCACGTTGCG
>Ga0137390_10005237_pt1 | contig 10917 bp, 9 predicted proteins | sample 15con2h24AmetaG_FD_104937 | JGI IMG/M metagenome (GOLD analysis project Ga0137390, IMG submission 104937) | Vadose zone soil microbial communities from Angelo Coast Range Reserve, California, USA - 15con2h2.4A metaG | ecosystem: Environmental > Terrestrial > Soil > Vadose zone > Saprolite... | reverse complement strand
TCCATGGCGGCGGAGGGATGGGCCCTCTATGCGGAGGCGCTCATGGCCGAGCCTCAGGCCAAGGCACCGGCCGGCTTCTACACGCCGGAGGAGCGGCTCTATCAGCTCCAGGGCCAGCTCTATCGCGACCTGCGCGTACGCATCGACACCGGCCTTCACACCGGCCGCCTCGGTTTCGACCAGGCCGTCGATCTCTTCTCGGAGATCGTGGACTTCCTGCCCGGCTCCTGCTCCGCCAAGGACCTCACCGCGGAGAAGGCGGCCTCGTGCGACTCCGCGCAGCGGGCGATCTTCCGTTACTCGAAGTGGCCGACCCAGGCCATCACCTACCGGCTGGGCAAGCAGCGGATCCTCGACCTGCGGGCGCGGGCCGACCAGATCGCGCCCGGCCCGCAAGGGCGGAAGCGCTTCCACCTCCTCTTCATGCAGCAAGGCACGATCCCTCCGGGATACTTCGAGGACGTGCTGCTCGCGGAGATGAAGGGCAACAAGGGCCGGTAGAGCGCGCTGCGGACGCGGCGGCGGGCACTGGTTTGACAAGCCTCCGGGCGGCCAGCTAGGCTGAATTTCGTCGTTCCCGCCCGGCTGTTTCCCCGGTTCCCGTGGTGCAGAGATGACTCCGAACGCGCTCGCCGACACAGAGGCCGCCGTCCCCAGCCCCCCCACCGCCCGCAAGCAGACGAAAGTCGACATCGTCCACGGCGAGCGGCGCGAGGACGATTACTTCTGGATGCGCGAGAAGAGCAATCCGGAGGTGGCGGCCTACCTGGAGGCGGAGAACGCCTACGCGGATGCGGTCATGAAGCCGACGGAGAGCTTCCAGGGCGCGCTCTACGACGAGATGCTGGGCCGCATCCAGGAGACCGACGTGAACGTGCCGTACCGCCAGGGCGCGTACTTCTACTACTCGCGCACCGAGCAGGGCAAGCAGTACCCCATCCTCTGCCGGAAGGAGGGAACCCTCGAGGCGCCCGAGCAGATCACCCTGGACGTCAACGTCCTGGCCGAAGGTCACACCTTCATGTCCCTCGGTGCCTACGTGGTGAGCGACGACGGCCACCTCCTCGCGTACTCGACCGATTCGTCGGGGTTCCGCCAGTACGACCTGTTCATCAAGGACCTGCGCACCGGCCAGACCGGCCTCGCGGTGGCGGAGAAGACGGGCTCCGTGGCCTGGGCCGCGGACAACCAGACCCTCTTCTATACGGTCGAGGACGAGGCCAAGCGGCACTACCGTCTCTACCGCCACCGGATCGGTTCGGGCACGCCGGACGAGCTGGTGTTCGAGGAGCCCGACGAGGCCTTCAACATCGGCGTGGGACGCACGCGCAGCCGCGCCTACCTGATCCTGGGCGCGGGCAGCCTCACCACCGCGGAGGCGCGCGCTCTCTCCGCGGACGACCCCACGGGCGAGTGGCGCCTGCTCGCGCCGCGCATCCAGGACCAGGAGTACGACGTCGATCACCACGACGGGTCCTTCTACTTCCGGGTGAACGACACCGGCCGGAACTTCCGTCTCGTGAAGGCGCCGGTGGAGGCGCCCGGGCGCGAGAACTGGACGGAGGTGATCCCTCATCGTCCGGCCGTGATGCTCGAAGGCGTGGACTTCTTCCGGCCGTTCTACGTCCTGCTCGAGCGCGAGCAGGGACTCCAGCGGCTCCGCCTCGTGGATCTGGCCTCCGGGGGCACGCAGGACGTGCCGTTCCCGGAGCCCGCGTACTCCGTATTCCCGGCCGCCAACGCCGAGTTCGACACGCGGAAGTTCCGATACTCCTACGAGTCGATGGTCACGCCGCGCTCCATCTTCGACTACGACCTCGACACGCGCACCTCCGAGCTGCTCAAGGAGCAGCCGGTGCTCGGGGGGTACGACCGGACGCAATACGTCTCCGAGCGCCTCTTCGCCACCGCGCCCGACGGCGTGCCGGTCCCGATCTCGGTCGTCTACAAGAAGGGCACGCCGCGGGACGGCTCGGCGCCCATGCTCCTCGGCGGCTACGGCTCCTACGGGCTCCCCCTGCCCGTGACCTTCTCGTCCGCGCGCCTGAGCCTGCTCGACCGCGGCCTGATCGTCGCGCTCGCCCACATCCGGGGCGGGGGCGAGATGGGCAAGCCCTGGCACGACGACGGACGCTTGATGAAAAAGCGCAACACCTTCACCGACTTCATCGCCGCCACCGAGCACCTCGTGGCCCGAAAGTACACCGCGTCCGATCGCCTCGTCATCGAGGGCGGCAGCGCGGGCGGCCTGCTCATGGGGGCGGTCACGAACATGCGGCCGGACCTGTTCAAGGCGGTGGTCTCCCACGTCCCCTTCGTCGACGTCATCAACACGATGCTGGACGCGTCGCTCCCCCTCACCGTCGGCGAGTACGAGGAGTGGGGGAACCCGCAGGAGAAGGAGGCGTACGACTACATGAAGACGTACTGCCCCTACACCAACCTCGAGGCCCAGGCGCGGCCGGCCATGCTGGTGAAGACGTCCTTCAACGACAGCCAGGTCATGTACTGGGAGCCGGCCAAGTACGTCGCGAAGATCCGCACGCTCGAGACGGATCGCAGCCCGCTGATCCTCAAGACGAACATGGGCGCCGGGCATGGCGGCGCCTCCGGACGCTACGACCGCCTGCACGAGATCGCCTTCGACTACGCGTTCGTGCTGGGCCAGGTGGGGATCAGGCAGTGACGGAGCGCCGGATCCTCCAGAGTTACCTGGGCGGCCGTTGGGTCTCGGGCACCGGATCTGCGCACACCCTCGTCAATCCGGCCACCGAGGAGCCGCTGGCCGACGTGCGCGGCGAAGGGCTCGACCTGGCCGGCGCGCTGAAACACGCCCGCACCGTCGGCGGTCCCGCCCTGCGCGCCCTGACCTTCGCGCAGCGCGGCGCGATGCTGCGCGCGGTGACGGACGTGCTCCAGGCCCATCGCAACGAGCTGCTCGACCTCGCGGTGGCCAACGGGGGCAACACGCGCTCGGACGCGAAGTTCGACGTGGACGGCGCGATCTTCACGCTGGCCGCCTACGCGGACCTGGGCAAGGGCCTGGGCGAGGTGAAGGTGCTGGCGGACGGCGAGGGCATCCAGCTCGCGCGCAGCCCGCGCTTCCATGGCCAGCACATCCGGGTGCCGCGCACGGGCGTGGCCGTCCACGTCAACGCCTTCAACTTCCCCGCCTGGGGCCTGGCCGAGAAGGCGGCGGTCGCGCTCCTGGCCGGGATGCCGGTGCTGAGCAAGCCCGCCACGTCGTCGGCGCTGGTCGCGCACCGCATGCTCGAGATCCTGACCGAAGCCAAGGCGCTTCCGGAGGGCGCGCTGTCGCTCCTGATGGGTGGCGCGGGCGACCTGCTCACGCACCTGGGACCGTTCGACGTGGTGGCCTTCACGGGCTCGAGCGACACGGGCGAGACGATCCGAGGCCTACCGTCGGTCATCAAGAACTCGGTGCGCGTCAACGTGGAGGCGGACAGCCTCAACGCGGCCGTCCTCGGGCCCGACGTGGCCGCCGGCGACGAGACCTACGACTACTTCCTCAAGGACGTCCTGCGCGACATGACGCAGAAGGCCGGCCAGAAGTGCACGGCCATCCGGCGCATCCTGGTTCCCGCCGATCGCGCGGACCGGTTCCGCGACGACCTCGTCGATCGGCTGCAGGGGATCACCGTCGGCAATCCCGCTCTCGAGAGCGTGCGCATGGGTCCGGTGGCCACCGCCTCCCAGCTCGAGGACGTGCGCACGGGCGTCGCGCTGCTCGCGCGCGACGGGCGCCTGGTGTTCGGCCGCGGCGAGGTCCAGGCCGTGGGCGTGCCGCCGGGCACGGGATTCTTCACCACGCCCGTGCTGATCGAGGTGGAGTCGGGCGCGCCCGCGCCGGCCGTGCATTCGCGTGAGGTCTTCGGGCCGGTGGCCACGCTCGTGCCGTACTCGGGCAAGGCCGCGGAGGCGGCGGAGCTGGTCGGACGGGGACGCGGCGGGCTCGTCTCGTCCGTGTACTCCGAGGACACCGCGTTCACGGCCGAGCTCGTGCTCGGAATCGCTCCGTACCACGGACGGGTATTCCTCGGCAGTGCCAAGATCGCGGAGGCTTCGCCCGGACCCGGCACCGTCCTGCCCATGCTCGTCCACGGCGGTCCCGGGCGGGCCGGCGGCGGCGAGGAGCTGGGCGGCCGGCGCGGCCTCTCGTTCTACATGCAGCGCGTGGCGCTCGAAGGGTCCCGGCCCGTCATCGAGAAGATCATCCAGTAGCAGGGCCACCGGCCTCACTCATCGGAGGACCGTCCATGACACTGGTATCGACACTGTTGATCGCCCTCGCCGCCGCTTCCCCGGCGCCGCCGCCCTCTCCATCCCCGCTGCCCTCCCGGTCCCCGCTCGCCAACGTGCGCCTCGACATCAAGGTCACGGAGCGAAAAGGGAACGCGGAGCCGATCACGAAGCTCGTCTCGATGACGGTCGCGGACAGGGACCAGGGAAAGATCCGGTCCGTGGCCGACGTCGCTCCCGCTGGTGGCGCCAACTTCTCCATCTCCGTGCCGCTGCACGTCGACGCCCGCCCGGTCATCGAGGGCAACCGGGTCCGACTTCACCTCTCGCTCGAATACACCGCGGACCGGCCGGCGGACGCGAGCGCGCGGCCGCCGACCCTGAACGTGAAAGAGGACCTGACCGTGATCCTGGAGAGCGGCCGGCCGATGACGATCGCCGATGCCGCCGATCCCCTGGGCGACCGCCGTGTCCAGGTGGAGGTCACGGCCACCATCCTGCGCTGACGCCACCGCGCACGGCGCGGACCTCCGCGTTGCCCGCGCGTTATAAGCTGGCAGCTCGGAGGTGCGCGCGCCCATGACGTCCCCCGAGATGGAGGCTCGCATCCGGGCCCTGCCCAAGGTCGAGCTGCACCAGCACGTGGACGGGTCGATCCCGGCCGAGGTGACGTGGGAGCTGATGCGTCACTACCGTCTCCATCCCGTGGAGACGCTCGAGGAGATGCGGACCCGCCTGGAGCTCCAGCCCGAGGAGGAAGGCACGCTGCTCGCCTACCTCGACAAGATGCACTACCCGCTCTGGATCACCCAGTTCTACGAGAACATCGCCAAGGTCACCGAGGCCATCGTGGACGAAGCGGCGGCGGCGGGCGTGAAGACGCTCGAGCTGCGCTATTCGCCGATCATCCACACCTTCGCCGGCCTCACACCCCGCCAGTCGATCCGCGCCGTGCTCTCCGGGATGAACCACGCCTTCCACCGGCACGGCGACATGCGGCTCGGCCTCATCGTGATCGCGATGCGCCAGCACGGCCCGCACATCGCGAAGATCCTCGCCCGCCAGGCCATCTCGGAGGCGCAGCACCTCCACGCCCGGATCGGCGTGGTCGGCTTCGACATCGCGGGTCCGGAGAAGGGCAACCCGCCGCGGCTCTTCAAGAGCGCCTACGAGATCGCGCGCCTGGGCAAGCTGGGGCTGACCGTGCACTCGGGCGAGGATGCGCCGGCGGAGTACGTGTGGGAGGCGGTGGACCGGCTGGGCGCGGAGCGCGTCGGCCACGGCTGCGCGGCGGCGGGGGACCCCGAGCTGATGCGGCGGCTGGCCCGCGACGGGATCGTCGTGGAGTGCTGCCTGTCGAGCAACTACCACACGGGGGCCATCCGCCGCGGCACTCCGCACCCCATCCAGCGTTTCCTGGAAGCAGGCGTGCCCGTGGCGATCTGCTGCGACAACACGACCGTGTCGCGCACGGACCAGGTGCGCGAGAGCCTCGAAGCGGCGCAGCAGATCGGGCTCGAAGCCGTCGAGCACATCCATCGTGCCGCCTCCGCTCACTCGTTCATCCGGCCCGAGCTGGCCCTGAAGGACACCGAGCACGACCTCTGAGAAGCGGGCCCGCCTTGCGGTACGATCCGCGCATGAAGACCCGCACGCTCTTCGCCGCCGCGCTGATCGCCGCGGCCTCCGGCCTCCCGGCCGCGGCCGACGATGCCCCCGCCCATCCCACGCTGGCCATCGGCGCCGCCGCGCCCGCCTTCGACCTGCCCGGCGTCGACGGGCGCACGCACTCGCTGAAGGAATACGCCTCCGCGCGCGTGCTCGTGATCGTCTTCACCTGCAACCACTGCCCGACCGCCCAGGCCTACGAGGAGCGCCTCCAGAAGCTCAGCGATGACTTCGCGCCGAAGGGGGCAACCCTGGTCGCCATCTCCCCGAACGATCCCAAGGCGGTGCGGCTCGACGAGCTGGGCTACACCGACCTCAGCGATTCGCTCGAGGAGATGAAGATCCGCGCCCGCGAGCGGCACTTTACTTTTCCGTACCTCTACGACGGCGAGACGCAGGCGGTTGCGCACCTCTATGGGCCCACGGCGACGCCCCACGTGTTCGTCTTCGACGGTGAGCGGAAGCTGCGCTTCGCGGGGCGTGTCGACGACGGCGAGAACCCGGCCAAGATCACGGTGTCGGACGCACGCAACGCCATCGGGGCCGTCCTGGCCGGTCAGCCGGTGCCGGTCGAGAAGACCAAGGTGTTCGGCTGCTCGATCAAGTGGGCGGAGAAGAAGAGCTGGCTGGCCGAAGGCGAGAAGAAATGGGCGCAGGAGGAGGTCGTGCTCACGCCCATCGATGCCGCCGGGCTGAAGGCGCTGACCGCGAACGATTCCGGGAAGCTCCGCGTCGTCAACGTCTGGGCCACGTGGTGTGGCCCCTGCCAGGTGGAGTTCCCCGACCTCATCGCCGTCTATCGCATGTACCGTGGCCGTGGCCTGGAGCTGGCGACGGTGAGCGCGGATCCTCCCGAGAAGAGCGCGCCGGTGCTCGCCTTCCTGAAGGAGCAGCGCGCCTCGGGGCGGAACCACATCTTCGCCGAGCCGGACCCGTACGCCCTGATCGATCCCGTCGATCCGAAATGGCAGGGAGAGCTTCCGCACACGGTGGTGGTCGCACCGGGAGGCCGGGTGATCTACCGGAGCGACGGCGCGTTCGACCCCCTTGCACTTCGCAAGGCGATCGTCGGGTACTACGGTCGGTACTACCACTCCGTCGCGGGCCAGTAGGGATCGCGCGGTGACGGCGCGCCGCGTCCTGGCCGCGCTCGCGGTCGTGGCGGCGATCCTCTACCTCGCGACGCTCGCGGTCGAGGCGCCGGCGCTGCGTCTCCTGAGCAAGCCCGTGCCCGCGCTGGCCCTGGCCGCTCTCGTCCTCTCCGGTCGGCGTGACGGTTACGCCGCCGCCCTGGCCGGCGGCCTGGTCCTCTCCGCTCTCGGCGACGCCCTGCTCGAAGTGCCCGGCCATTTCGTCGCCGGTCTCGCCACCTTCCTGTGCGCGCACCTGGCCTATACGGCCGCGTTCGTTCGTGAGGAGACGCGATTGCGGATCGGACGCGCCCTGCCGTTCGCCCTGTGGCTGCTCGGCGCGTTCGTGTGGATCCGCCCGGGGCTCGGAGAGATGACATTCCCCGTCGTCGTCTACATGCTGGCCATCGGCACCATGATGTGGCGGGCGGCGGCGCGTTGGGGAGACCACCCCGGCGCCACGGCCGCCCTCGCGGGCGCGGTCCTGTTCGGCCTCAGCGACACGCTCATCGCGATCGATCGCTTCCGCGTACCGCTGCCCGGCGCACCGTACGCGATCATCCTGCTGTACTGGGCCGGGCAGGCCGGGATCGCCGCCTCCGCGCGAGGGCCTAGCGCCGGCGGACGGTGACCCCGCCGTTCGTGGTCTTCGCGCGGATGGTCGGCCCGCCCGAACCCAGGTCCGTCGAGAGGTCGCGGCCCAGGCGGCCCTGGACCCGCACCGGGAAGTCCATCTGCACGCCGCCGTTCACCGTGCCCGTCTCCAGGTGCGCGTTGAAGTCGGACGGCACCTCCAGCAGCACGCCGCCGTTGGTGGTGGTGACGTCGAGGCCGTCGCCGTCCCAGGAAGAGCCGGTGAGCGCGACCTTGACGCCGCCGTTGGTCGTGCGGCCGTGCATGGACCCGCCGGCGTCCGTGATCTTCACCCCGCCGTTGGTGGTCTCGAATTCAGTCCGCCCGCGCACGCCCGTGAGGGTGATGCCGCCGTTGTGGGAGCGCAGGTCGAGGTCCGTGCGCACGGGCACGGTGAGCCGGTAGCTGACCGTCCACCACTCGCGCGAGCGGGTGACCGGGCCCTCGGCGGAGATGGTGCCCGAGGTGCGGACGTGGACCTCGGACGCCATCTGGCGCGCCGTCTCGTCGCTCCCGGCCACCGCCAACACCTTGACCTGCAGCCGCACCGCGCCCTCGTCGCCTCCCGTGACCGCGATGCCGCCGTTGGGCGTCGCGTCCACCGTCACCGTCCCCGAGGGCCGCAAGGTGGTTTCCCGCACCTCGCAGAAGCGCGCGCGGTTGCCATCGCCGTCGCGGTCGTTGCACCAGCCGTCGCCCGAGACCACTCGCCAGTCCTGCGCGCCCGCGCTCACGGCCCCGGCCGCGGCCAGGAGAAGCGCGCCCCACGTCTTCCGTCCAGGCATTTGAAGCCTCCCGCGGCGGCATGGGCCGCCCCACGTGCATGAGACGCTCGCGCGGCCCCGGCGGTTTACCGGATGTCGCGCCGTCTCAGGAATAGAAGTCGCGGGGCCAGGCGTGGGCGCGCAGGGCCGTCTTCAGGGAGGCGGTAAGGCGCCGGCCGTCGGAGACGGACGTGTTCGCCTCGACGTTCGCGACCTTGCGCATCCCGGGGATGACGGTGGAGACGGCATCGTGGGCGAGACAGAAGCGCAGCGCGAGCTCGGGCAGGGTCGCCGCCTCGCCCTCGCCGAGCAGCTTGCGCAAGCGCAGGACGCGATCCCAGACCTGCCGCTTGCGGTCGCCGCCGAAGTAGTGGTTCCGGAAGTCGCCGTCGGGGAACTCCGTCTCCGGGGTGATGGTTCCCGTGAGCGCGCCCTCGTCGAAGGGCACGCGGGCGATCACCCCGCGACCGTGCTCGAGGCAGGCGGGGAGGAACTCGTCGTCCGGGCTCTGGTCGAAGATGTTGTAGATGATCTGGAAGGTGTCGAACACGCCGGACCGTACGGCGCGGAGCGCGGAGGCGGGGTCGTGGTCGTTGACGGAGACGCCCAGCAGGCGCGCCTTGCCGGACTTCTTGAGAGAGAGGAGCGCGTCCCGCCAGCCGTCCTCGTCGAGGAAACGGTCCTGCCACGTGTGGAGCTGGAGGACGTCGACGTGATCGCGCCCGAGGTTCTTCAGGCTCTTCTCGCAGCACTCCACGATGTAGTCCCCGGGATAGGTCTGCGACACCGGCACGTCGTTCGGTGCGGGCCAGCGCCGGTTCTTGGGCGGCACCTTGGTCGCCACGTAGACCTCTTCGCGCCGCTCCTTGAGCACGCGGCCGATGAGGCCCTCGCTGTGCCCCTCCCCGTAGGCGAGGGCGGTGTCCAGGAAGTTGACGCCGAGGTCGATCGCGCGATTGAGGGAGCGCAGGCTCTCCTTGTCGTCCGCCCCGATCCATTCCCGCCGTCCCAGTCCCCAGGCTCCGTAGCCGATCTCCGAGACCTTCAGCCCGGTCTTGCCCAGCGGTCGGTAGTGCATGGGCGGATTATCGCGCCGCGAGCAAGCCCTGGTCTCGCACGAAGCCGTCGATCGCCTCGGCGATGAGGGCATGCCCGGCCGGGCTCGGGTGGCGGTCGCGGTCGAAACGCAGGAGCGGCGCGGACGCGTTCGCGTAGTAGCGCTCGACGGCGGGGGCGAGATCGAGGACGGAAACGTTCGGCTCACTGAGGTGCGCGAGGGCGTCCTTCAACGGGGCGGGCATCGGACTGGTCCCGCCGCGCTCGAAGTAGGGGATGTTCACGACGATGAGCCTCGCCCCCACCGACCCCGCCGCGCGGGCCATGTCTCCGAGAAGCCGTTCCAGGATCCGCTCGCGGGTGGCCGGATCGTCCGGCGCCTCCGGGCGCGGCGTGCGCGTGAGGCGCGTCCACTCCGCGGTGGCCGCCGCCCAGAGCTGCCGGGGTCCGATGGACTTCGCGAAGAAGAAGTCGTCCCAGAACCGGCGATTGACGGCGAAGAGGCGGGGGTCTGGCGGCCGCAGGACGGGCGCGCCCTGGGCGTCGATGCCCACGTAGGAGAAAGGCAGGCACAAGGGCCCGTAGGCGGGCGCGCAGGGCGAGACGTTGCGCTTCATGTGGTCCGCGATGAACCCGTAGACGACGACGCGCGGGCGCAGGTCGAGGCTGCGCTGCAGCATCTGGAGGGACTGCACGGTGCCATAGGCGGAGAAGGCGAGGTTGGCGGCGGGCACGCCCCAGCGCGCGGCCAGGCGCGCGGTGTAGGTGTCCTCGTTCTCCACGCCGTGCCCCCAGGAGAACGAGTCGCCGACGGTGAGGAGAGAGACCTCGGGCGGGGTGCGCTCGCCGCGGCGGCTCACCCGGGCGCGGCGGTCGCTGGTGAAGACGTGATAGGCGAGGCCGGCGCGCGGATGGCGCCTCAGGCTGGACGCGTTGCGCACGGGCACGAAGCCGATCTCCGGGTCGGCCTCGATCGGGAAGTCGCCTTCGAGGACGAGATCGAGATCGCGGAACGTGCGCGCGCGCGCGTAGGCGTACCCGGCCAGGAGAAGGACGCAGACGACGAGCGTGAAGGCCGCGGTCAGGAGGGCGAGCAGGAGCCGGCGGCGCGGCGCCGGCGCGCTCAGGCCAGCCGCAGGAGCTCGCGCTGGATGTCCCCCGTCACCTCGGCCGCGTCTTCGCCGACGTACATGTCGATCTCGCTGCGCACGCCGAACTCGGGCAGGTAGATCCCGGGCTCGATGGAGAAGCACACCCCGGGAACGATCTTGCGCTGATCCCGCGTCTCGAGGTTGTCGATGTTGACGCCGTTGCCGTGCACCTCGTAGCCGATGGAGTGGCCGGTGCGATGCAGGAAGTACTCTCCGAAGCCGCGCTGCTCGATGTAGCCGCGGGCGACGTCGTCC
>Ga0137390_10005235_pt1 | contig 10919 bp, 10 predicted proteins | sample 15con2h24AmetaG_FD_104937 | JGI IMG/M metagenome (GOLD analysis project Ga0137390, IMG submission 104937) | Vadose zone soil microbial communities from Angelo Coast Range Reserve, California, USA - 15con2h2.4A metaG | ecosystem: Environmental > Terrestrial > Soil > Vadose zone > Saprolite... | reverse complement strand
TAATATTGGTTCAATACCTGTCACTCTCCCGCCACCATGAGAATGTGAGGCCAAGGGAACGTGGGGACCAATATGAGTTGAGTTCATCCTACCGAAAAGCCGACCATCACGTAACGAACCTGGCCGGGAAATCAAGCGAGGAATTGACCCGGTAATCGTAATCTAAGACCGTTCATAGATTATTGACTTTCTTTTCCTCTGATAAATGGCCCGAGATAGGAGAACGCTGGTGAGCGAGAACGAAAGCGATCAAGCTAATAATCAAGCGTAGCTTCCGTTCCGTTCCCATACTGTGTGCCCGCCGCGTTCCGGTTCTTCACGTGCAAGCCGTGCCTCCTGTCGATAGTACAACCAAAATGCTACAGCGGCGTCATTTGAAGGTAACCTGGGTTAATGAGTTTATGGTCGTGAAGAAACTGAGATTTCCTAGCAACCGTCATGACGGCGATGCACACGTTTTCTAGCAAGTGCTCACCGTTTCTCTCGTCACTTTTAGCCCACTCCCTCACAAAGAATCAAGCTAATCAAGTACAGCACAGTTGAATAACGTCGGTGGCATTGATAACAAAAGACAGTCTCAGCCCTATATAAACACCTGACACTTGTACGCCTCCCGCAGTCAGTAGGGTCGCACATGAAATTGCAGGCAACTACAGCGTTTTAGCACAAGCCCTAACACCATGCACGGTACCGTGAACACTATATGCAGTGGGTTTGGTATGAAGACATCCTGCCGTTACAAGAACGGCAGGTGGACAGTTTGGATGAGCCCATGAGACGGGTGTTTCATCTCCGTATTCCCCCAGAGTGCCGGAAAGGACGCACGTCGTATTAATGTGAATGCAGCTATGATTGCCAGCCAAGCTGATTAGTTTGAGGAGACAGGTAACCCACGCGCAGTTTCCCCATGAAAGGGCTCCGTCCATGGGTACCTTGTCTTTCGTGTCGTGACATCTAGTAGTTGGCAAAAAGCTGGGTGAATGGCAGCACCGGATGTGACACAGGACTGCCAAGTAATTGCCCAGTTATGAATGGCTGGCCCGAGCTGCCCTGCCAGGCAGAAGAGACTGAGCAACTGCTCTCGTAGGCAATCCATCGAGGTTTAACCCACTGTGTATAGTCAAACGCCCACGGGTCCCAGAAGGGATGCCCGTATCATGTACCATGTAGTAGAGTCAAAGACCCAAGGTCCATAAAACCGGTTTCAAAAGTTCCGTCAGTTGCCTTAAAATGCGGCTACCAACAGGGTTAGATTCCCAAGTTGCCGTCACATGAGACAGCAACACCAGTCACAGTCGCGGTGATTGCTATACACCGAGGCATTGCTAGGATAGAAGGGTGTATTGGCAATTAACTTCGATAACAAACGAAGAATACAAACTTAGGTGTTCTTTGCACACCCACACGGGTGGACAAAGCGACCACATTCGTTGACAGGGCTCGAAAAACGATCCTTTCCTGGAAAGATCATGCTTTGGCCCGGACTTTGGTCATTGGCGAAAAGGGACCATGATTGGCGTATCGGCCAACTATTGCCACGAAGCAAATAGGAGAGCGCGACCGCCTGCGTGGCCTCACGAAGACACATATGACCAACTGGACTTGCCCGGGGGGTTGGATAGCTTTGTAGGGGATGTCCTGTGTCCTAGGCTATAATTGGAAGCGAAGGAGAGTTGCATCAGGAAGCGGGTGCCGTCGAAGAAGTGGGGGCGATATTTGAAGTGATATGCAGCTGGGCAGTATGACTAATTTCGAGATGATGGAGGTTAGAGCCTTGAGGGGTTCGTGGTGTTGAGTGAATGGCAAATCGTCATTTGTCGAGCTCAAGGGGTGAACGTACATTATCAGGAAAAAGGTCCGAGACAGTGGTCACGGTGATGGTTCAGAAGTTCGGAAGACGCAGCGCGTCGGTTCGGAGCACGAGCTGCCTCGCCATGGCAACTATCTGAATATCTGACTCTTCCAACCGCAGTGCAGCAATAATCACGAGTTTCACCGTCCGTGGTAAATTTATTTCAAAAAGGCAGTCATTATGGACCTAACTGCTATGCTAAAGCTCGTAGGTAACAGTCACGGTCAGGGCCGTAACCAAAAGTGGGTCGCGCCGCGCCGCGCTCCAGAGATTCACTCATAACTTCGTCTGTGTTTAGTATATGTTCAGTTCCAAAGAAAGTGCGAACTGATATGTAAACGTATGGGGTATTGGCAAACAGCAACCCGACTGGCAAGTAAGATATCCCGCTGGATGTCCGTGCTCCTGATCGGCCCTGACACTCTGATAAGAATTACAAACCTTGTCATTTAAGCACTCCCGAGCGAATCCTCGGTGGCCTCGAGGTGCAATTTTCTCAGGTAAACAAGGTGCAGCCGGATATGTGCAGTGGAGTTCTCTGACGCCTCAGATAACCATATATTTATCGGAAAGAAGTGTCCGTGCGGCCAGGTGGAGCCAAAACATTCCGGGGCGGGGCTGGGGAAAAGGCCGTTTTGCATATTATAGGTCGCGGATGGCGCTACCAGATCCATCGCAATCATCGGGCATATACATCGGTGTGCGTGGCATCCTGGGGGACGAGAAGAACGGAAGTGACCTGCCAGCCATAATCAATTAATGGGGCTCGCTGCGCTGACCTCTACTACCATGTTGCTACCAATTCATGAGGGTAAGCAAGACTCGGTAGGTCAAGGTGTGCACTATGCAAAGGTTCGAACACTGAAACAATTGTATTAATGTATGACTTTAAATCGCGACGCAATCAAGAGGTATACTGTGAAAGACGCCTTGCCATGTTTTGTGATGCATTACAAAGCTCCTCTAAGAGAACGTAGGAAACCCAGGAGCGTTCTCAATTTCTGAAGAACAGATGTTGGCGACTGGATACAGTAGGGTAGGGACAGGCGGGAAATAAGTGATAGCGAGGGACCGCGTGGTCCTGTTTTGGGATAAGGAAAGATGGCGAGTTAGAACCAACGTTGTCAATTTTCAACCCTTACCCTGAGAAGATACGAAGCTGTCCATGATTATGGAAGGCGCGGGTGGTCTTCCACATTGATCAGGAATTCATACGTGGCCAGGAGTGTGGATGGAACAAAGCGACATGAACAAGTTCAATTCGAGAGGAGAGATGTTCTTCCGAACGCCGAATGCCGAGTACGCCTTGAAAGAATCACTCGTCCGAGTCGCTCGTCCGGAATATCTTCGAGCCGAGTTGACGATCTAGGGTGCTGGCGCCGTGCATATGGATGAAGCAGATGGATGTACCTCTGCCCGCGTCGGACAGATAAGAGAACAGCTGTACGTACAAGGCACGGCTCAATCGGAGCGGGACCGACGTTCTGAATCAGTCCACGGTGGGCGGAAAGGGAAAGAAAACCTTTTTAGTGGCCGAGCGATCGACTGTGAGTCGTTCACGCATTCATTTCCGAACCCCTGCCTCTGCCTTGGGACCATTGCGCCTCGAGAGCGAGGAGCCAAGGTGTTGTCACCACACAAGTAGGCTCCACCCCTTATCATGATCAAGCTTCTCCAGGAGCACCGTAGTTTCCTCACATTCGGGTTCTTTTCGCGCCACCGCTTTCTTATCACCACGCCTCGACGGCGAACGTTTTCAAGGACACATCCTTCTCATTCTCCCCGTACATAGGGATCACATCCATAGTTGTTCTTGCAGTGGCGAGCCTGCTCTGACACGACACCGCGGCAAATCTGGATCCGAAGGAGCGACCAGGCCGGAGAAGAACTTCGAAACCTCGCACGGTATGCTCGCGGCGAGCCCGGCTGCTCACAACTTTCCTGCAGTACTCGGGGGTTGACTACCCGAGGTGGAAATGTATGAAATGTACCCCTTAGGTGATGCACGGCGCCACTGCACCGTGTTTTACGTTGCAAGGACGGAGAATGCAACACGTACAGCCCGTATTTGCGTGTTTATTGGATGATTATCAACAGGTATGGCGTACCACCAACACAGGCAAATCAACGTATTAGCGCCGTTTGGCGGCCAGTGCATTCCCAATCTGGGTGGCGCAAGTCAGTTGCGGTCAAATGGTCTACGATGCCAGAGGGGAGTACCTGACGCATTTCCAGGGTGCTGCGTGCTTCAAGCTAACGCACCCAGGGTGACCACTGGCAGTCCTTTCCCTTCTTTATTTTTATTGTTCTTTTCGCTTCGGTCACCCGGGGCGCCGGTAGCTTCTCGCCACCACTACATATCGATGGCTCGGGTACCTGCGTTTCATGGGCGTGGAAAACTTTGCCTTGTATGCAATGATTATGAAATGAACATCTCCTCCGAAGCGGCCGGAAAGACTCGTGGGCCCGTCTTCTCGAGCGCGCCGAGGAATGTGCTTAGACGTGCAGCAATCTTGGTGGCCTCCCCATTAGCGCTGTGACTGGTTGTTATCTGCCATCGAATCATGCGCACTGAATGGGTGACTGTATAGCAATGCCGAACCACGCAATCGTGTCACATTATCGATGCAGACATTCCGATGGCAAACGGCCAGCACCTGAAGAAGCCTGGGAATTGGGGAAGGGGTGAGTCACGGTCGCTTCAGAACTTCTACTCAGAACTAATCGACGCCCGTATTTTGCGCCCTGATCTGGCGTCCCCACAGGAGACTATTATTCCTTCCCTTCCCCCCTTGCTGCATCCTGGACCGTTGCTGATACCACACGGACGTGGCAGGCGGTATAAAGTGATCATCGCAGGTGGTGGTAGGCGCGGAAGTAGTAGTAGCCGGCAGAATCATTCGGAGGAGCAAGACAGATCTGTATCCCTAACTCCCAGGGTTGAAGGACGATCCCCCATATTCCAATACCACTTACACTGCCCACAGCCTAGGTAGGGACGAAACATACGACGTAACTCGATGGAGTACGCTAAAGTCTGGAAGAACAAGAGGTTCTGTAGACAGGAGCATGTCAAATAATCGTCATTCGTACAGATACTCGTCTTATTTTGCATCGCAAGGCTACAAAAAAAGATCATTTTCATCGTACGTCAATACGTAAAAGCGTGATATATATGCGTGGATGTATGATGTGTAAATGTATGGGTGTGTAACGAGCCAAAAATTGGCAAGAGAAACCATGATACCGAAAGGCCTTGTCTTTTTTTCGGGGCGAGCGGAATTTATGTGGCACCGAGACTTCCGCTACGTTCGCGCCCGCGCCATGGCCACCACAACCCGCGGCGCCTGTCGTCATCTGTTACTTCCTCATCTACACCGGGTGGTGCACCGAGCCCCTCGACGTTCGCGAAAGAGACGTAGCCGTCGATGGTTCGTAGCTTGGCTGCGGCACCCCGCGCGTCAAATGTCGGTGGTGTTGGTGGTGGCGTTACTTGTTGTCTGTGCCAGTGAGACTGAGACCGCGGGGACTGATGAGATTGCATCGGCGATGGGGCGGTAGTAGCTGGGTGCGTATTATTCCGTGCACGCCCCCGTGTACTTGCCATGCGCGACATTGTTTCTGCGAGGGTGCTGTGGGAAGGTGGTGAAGGTGAAGGTGATGGTGTCAATGGTTGGTGATGGGAAGGTGTAGGAGACGGAAGAGATGATGACTAGGGAGTAGACATGGTTAGTCAGCACGAAGAACGGGCTAAACTGAGACAGCAAGAGATAATGGTAGGATGGGGTGGCAGAAAGAACGGGAAGAGTGTATGCGCAAGAAGTATGGTGAAGAAGCTAACAACGTGCGGAAGCATCTCCGTAGAAAGTGCCAGTGGCGCATGTAAATCAGGTACTTACCTCGGGGGAACTCCACGTTGACTCACGGTCTGGATGACGGTCGCGCCCTTGTGCAACGGCGGCACCACAAAGATAGCCCTCAAAGGGCCTTTGCCGTGGTGCACTGCGATGTGGAGGATTGACATGGAATAGGGGTACTATAGGCTCCTTCTCCTTGATATCGGACTCACGGCGACGAGAAAGAGACGGTACGTCCGCTGAACTCTTGGAAGAACGTTGGAGCGAGAGTGGGGGTGTCTGATGGTGCTGGGGCAAATTGGCGAAGAGGAGGGAGACATGAAGGGGAGTCTCCAAGGCATGGTCACCTTCGTCGTCATCGCTGTCGGTACAGGCACAATGGAACATCTCGCTAGATGTGCTCGGTATGCGACGAGATCGGGACTCGGGCCGAGGCATACGGGAGCGAGGGGAAAGAGATGCAGCACGGTCGCGCTGGAGGGTCTCGCGAAGGAGACGCTCGGAGCGGGACGAAGGACGAGGTTGGTCGTGAAATGGAGGGCTCAGAGGCGCGGGGGGAGGAGCGAGTACTTGTGGAGACATAGTTAGCAAGGTGGGAAGGACAGGAGAGGAGGGGACTAGGAAGGGGGAGGGGAGGACAGATGAGGAGCGACGAGGGGTTGAGGGAGAGGAGGTAATATAGTGGGGCGGAAAAAGCGCGTTTGCCTCGTTGGATTGCGGAGTTGAAGTAATAGCCCGGCGGGTGTGTTTGTGGCTGGGAGTAGATGGAGATGGATATGTCGGTGCACAAGGCGAGGGAGGGAGGCGAGTGCTGTGGGTCTTATGAGGGTCACCCGCTGAGAGGTGGTTGGGAAGTTCAGACCGTGAACTGGAACGCGAACGATGTTGTCCATGTTGATCCATTTCGACGATCTGGCTGCACAGCCCTCGAACAGGACCTCGGCCTGGCGCAAACTGCGTGGGATATGCCCGTCTTGGGAGTCGCTCTCCACACGAGGCGGATGATCTTTGGTCAGATTATTTGCGCCCCGTTCCTCTTCCCGACTGGCAAAAAAACTGCACCAGGGGTGGAGTGGGGAGGCCTGGCCTTGAAGGCCGCGGGGGTTGCTGAGGAATATTGGGAGGAAAATAAAAAGGAGTGGATCCGAATTTGTTTGTTTACCCATAATAAAATGCGCGGGTGTTATCGCCAAATTAGGCAATGCACCCCAGATCTTGAGTCTGGATCGCCAGATCTCCCATTCCAGACCCGTCCGAGACGAATTTATATTTTGTTTTGTGTTTGACAAGACCCCCTTGTCTCTCAAAAATACCAATACCGTTCCGACTCGCACTCCCCAGCCTCGCTCCCTTGTACGCACCGCGTTCCGACAACGGCTCCTCCTTTTACTGCTACCCACACGGCACGGATGCAAACACATCCGAGTGATCCCCGACGGTAGCCACTGACCTCATCATTGATATTTGATATCGCACCCATAGTCGCAGGCCCCCTTTTTCACATACCTGTGGCTGAGGCTCTGTCTTCGGTCCCCGCCACCCTAAATATGAGCCGAGAAGTGGAATGGAAATGGAAATGGTCACAGGAGTCACCTACTTCCTTCAAGTCCCTCTTCGATGGCCCTTGCACCTCTCGCCCTAAATTCGTCGACGTCATCGCTTGCCCAGCCATGCTATCAACAAGACCCGCCCTCGTCGCAGGTTGTGGCAATGCTCCCGGATCTCACGCTTGTGCCACCGATTCCCCACCCTCTTCCAGAGCGGATCAACCTTCATCCCATCTGCAAGGATTCTGGCCTTTCATTATTATTATTTTTGCCTTCAAAACCGATTGGGCATTCCTCGTGTCTCTCATCCCCTGTGTCGCTCTTACCACGATTATTGGCCCCTCATCTCTCCTATGCCCAAAGTGCGATCGATGGCGCTACTGTTATACTCATTGCCTTCTGTCCCTTGGACATGCACACATTGCAGGAGATGGAAAGCTACATAGTGCGTCACACCCCATGCTCGTCTCATACACAACTTCGATTCTGAAACTCATAGGTGACATCTATCCGCAGGTACGGTCGATGGTGGATGGAACTTCGTAACCCGCCAGCCATTGGGAAATGGCTGTCTGCGTTGTCATACCGGCCCCGATGCCGTTAGCATGCGTCCAAGAGTGTCAGGCACCGCGACCGTGTGTAGTGGACTCCTGAGCTACACTGAAGGATGGAAGCCAGGGTGTGAGAACTTTTCTCATAGGTTGACACCTGACATCCGCGTCACGTTGCATCATCAGCAGACCCACTTACTCATCCAGTTGTCCTCAAATGCCTTGCAATTGTCCTTGACGCTGATAGTTTGTCCTAGAACGCATCGAGATTTCTCACCGCAGCCCCCATCCTTAAACAGGCCCCCTCGTGTTCACGGCGATGACAGGTTTGATATCAGTGGGCCGAGACCTTCAACAAGGCCCACGCAGGTACAAGTTACGCCTTTCACAGCCTGCACAGGTTGAGCTTCTCACGCTACCCACTGCCGCCTCTAGAGCTTTTTTTGCCTTATCCTAACTTCGCTACCGTACACCTCATACAAACACCCCGCCTAAAATGCTTGTAATCCCTTCCAACAGTGCCGACATCGCCAAGCCGAGTCATATTCAGGCACGGCCCCTCTCCCATACAAAGTTTGTGCCGCGCAGCCTTGAACTTGCTCTGTGACCCTCACTTCATCGCTGAAGCCTCGATTTCCTCCCGATCACTGTCTTCGTCGCTGTTCAGTCCTGGTTCGTTTCCTGGCATCCGCCGGAATGGAAAGTCCGTCCCCACGACGCACGTTATAACGATGCAGTCCCCGGCTCGCGGCGATGGAGCATTTGGACCAGTGCATTGGGACCATCTTTTCCTTGTTCAACGCACAACGAGCTCACACTCAGCAGTTACGCGGGACTTCCGCGAGAGGATACTAACTTGATGAGTGATGAAAGGGTAACGCCCGGCAGACAACTCAAGGAAAAGATATCAGGATACACAACTCGGCGCGATGTGAGCGATTTCCGGACGGAGCACCATCAGTCCGGATGCTACAATGACGAGCGAGAAGGCAACCTACCTGGGTGCTGCCAAGGTGGGTATTCTCGACGCCTATTGAGGTGGTTCGAAGTGTCTGCGTAGTTTTTGCCATTCCCTAACACCTGGTGCGCGAATTTTGCCATGAACATCACCCACAGATAGCCCCACTCGAAAATTGTCCCGTTATCCAGGGGCCTTCTCTTCTTGATATCTTCTCGCCGCGCGGATCGAGCAAGTGGAAATGCGCCCTGTGGACCACCACATGCCAAACCCTCGATCTCGGCCTTTTGAAGTTGACCCCGCCGACGCATCCATAGGTAGCGCCAACAGTGATGCTCTTGCGCAATTAACGCTGTTTGCCCGGACTTCCATTCTGCACATGCTATCTTCTTGATTTCCTGATGACTTTGAGCTATGTTTTATCCCACGGGTTCTATATATCGTCGCGATGGCTACTTTCCGTCCATCACGCCGGGAATGGATTCCCTCTCCCAATAAACGCGGTAGCTCGGCAGCTAAGCAAGCGGTCGGATTGTCTCAAGGAGGCTTCCCAGGGTAGTTTTCGCCGTGCTCAGCATCGCGAATGTACCGATATAGGTGGTACACGAAGGTTGGTATGCCTTTCGCACACCCTACTACCTCAATTGCTATGGCATACCGGTACGCAGACATGGATGATCTCGATCAACCTGTAGATGTGTTATGAATTTATGATACGTTCGTGTGCCGTGCGGGCAGTAATAAGAATAAATAATATTTCAACTTTGGCATAGGTTATGTGCTTCTCTTCGGGAACTTCATACCGTACAGGATTGTAATAAGGTCTCAGTTGCCCTTACGGCAACTACATGAGAAATCGGTTTGTCCGCTTATAGAGTCGAAGAAATGGACGTCACAAGGATCTTGATTTATCGGGGGCAGTCACCTGTCACATGTCACCTTTTGGCCTGGAAGCGCTTCTCACTATCTTGTTCATCGACTTTGTGCCCCACTCCTGCTGATTGTCTACTTGATCTCGAGACTTCGGTCTAGAATGGATCACCACCGCCACCGTAGCATGTGACGAAAGGTGTCTTACACTCATTACACACTGTACGGGCGTTGGGGTGCTTGTTTGTTTGTTCTAGACACTTATGCGATTCCAGACTACAATAATACCAGGCTCGCGCGCTTAGTAGACGCGTAGACATGCGTGCACCTTCCTCCAACGCTTCCTCGCGATGGTCGACTGTATGATGCGAAATCGGGATTGGGGCGTAAATGGTCTACGTCAGCAGCATGCCAGTGGGACAGACGATCCATACCGGTGCCGCGAACTTGAAATTGATCGGGAAAAGGCTGGCCAAGATATCACCAGACCAGTCGCACGAGTGACATGTTCCCACAGTATGAGCAGTTCCCAGTCAAGGTCGAGTAGCGAGTGAAGGTTATTCCGAGTCTGCTTGATGGCTCATGCGAATGGTTGCAACGAACCGAACCGCTCGTCCATTCAACCGACAATGGCCTGGGCCACAGTTCAGGATTGTCCGATAAGGATCGGGCCCTTTGTGCTAAGTTTTCTTGTTTGCGTTTCATGTTCTCGCACGGGTGGCATGCACGCATATCCATTTGCGCGTCATGGTAAAGTCCTGGTCCTGACAACTGACAACTGACCCGGTGTGACAGCTGAATTAGTTCGTGTCAGCTGACCAGAGGTAGTGACTCGACTTCCCTTTCGGGACGGATACGGGCGCTCGCCGTTCGCCCAACCTGCTACTTGAAGCACTCGGCAGGAACTTACGGAAGTTGCGCGGTTTTGCTAATGTTTTAGAAAAATGCATGCAATCCTACGGTTACACGATGGCGCCTCATGATGCCGTTTCGGCGTCTCACTAAACGGCTGGCCTTGATGTGATCGAGTCGGCTGACGGGGTCACAGAGCAAATCAGCCAGGCGCTCGCACCCATCTGACATTCCTTCTTCCAGTTGCGTAAGGTCAGTTTTTTTTCCCTCCTGCACCGTGGCGTGTGACGCCATCGAAGAGAAGGGTGGTTGAAATTGACATTCTCGCCGCCACCAGCGGGATGCCGGGTAGCCGGCGAGAAGTAAGTTTTTATGAAGGGATGCGGTTCGCTTTCCCCACATTGTGGAGATGCTTTGGGGCGAGGGGCGAAG
>Ga0137390_10005233_pt1 | contig 10920 bp, 10 predicted proteins | sample 15con2h24AmetaG_FD_104937 | JGI IMG/M metagenome (GOLD analysis project Ga0137390, IMG submission 104937) | Vadose zone soil microbial communities from Angelo Coast Range Reserve, California, USA - 15con2h2.4A metaG | ecosystem: Environmental > Terrestrial > Soil > Vadose zone > Saprolite... | reverse complement strand
CGATGTCGTCGCGGGTGAGGACGAGACGCTGCGGCCGCTGCCCGGCGCGCTCCAGCTCGGCGACGACCTCGGGTATCTCGTCGAAGGTGCCGAGCACGTCGATGCCGTGGATGTTGCGGCCGACGCGGCCCTCGGTTTCGCTGACCATGGCGACGGCGCGGTAGAGCTGCAGCTTGCTGCGATGCGCCGCGCGGATGAAGAGCTCGGCGCCGTCGCCCGCCCCGGCGAGCAGCACCGGGATCGAGTGCGGATCGTGGTTCGGCTGCAGGAGGCCGAAGCGGCGGTCCTTGGCGATGCGGTAGAGGAAGCGCGGCGCGCCGATCATGAAGATGAGGACGAACCAGTTGATGATCGGCACCGAGCGCGGCAGCGACTCGGCGCGGGTCAGCACGAAGAGCGCGGGGACGAAGATGACGATGACGATGGTGGCGGCGCGCGTCAGGGCGAGCAGGTCGTTGGCCGAGGCGTAGCGCCAGATGCCGCGATAGAGGCGCAGCGACCAGAAGACCCCGGCGGCGATTACCGCCATCAGCGCGGTGCCGTAGAGCAGCACCTCGGTGTAGAACACGATGCCGCCGCCGAGGCGCAAATAGAGCGACACGGCGAAGGACAGCGCCGCCATGACGATGTCATGGGCATAGGCGACCTGGCCGTGCCGGTAGCGAATCCGCATCATCGCGCGAGATTTCCGGAGGCAGAGATGGACACCGGCTCGAACACCCTCAAAACTGCCCAGAACGGATATTCGAACGGGCAGGGGACAGTATTCACATCGGGGCGCGGCGCGCCATCGGAATGTACGGCTGCGGCGGGGTGATCTAGCCTTCCGCGGCGTCGCGGAACCAGCGCGCGGTGACCCGCAGCGCCTCGCCGGCGGTATAGGGCGGCTGCCAGGCGTAATCGGCGCGAAAGCGCGAATCGTCGACCGCCAGCGAGTCGAGCAGGCGATCGGCCGCTTCACCCCGGCCGATCAGCCGCAGCGCCGCCCGCAGCCAGTCGGGCGGCAGGGCGGGAAGCCGTGCCTCGCGGTTGATGCCGGCGGCGAGGGCGCGGACGAGATCGCCGGTGGAGAGATCGCTGCCGTCGCGCAGCAGATAGGTGCGGCAGCCAGGGCGTGGCGGCGTCGCCAGCACGCGCCCGATCGCGTCGGCGAGGTTGCCGCTGTAGATCAGGCTGCGCTGATTGTCGATGGCGCCGAAGGGCAGCGGGATGCCGAGCAGGCAGAGTCGCACCAAGGCGCGGAAATTGGCCTTCGCCCCGGGACCGTAGACGAGGGGCGGGCGCAGGATGACGATTTCCATCGGACGATGGGGAGGACGAGGGGGAGAGCCATTCGGCGAGCCCGCGGCGAGCGCCGCCAGCGCCTGCTCGGCCGCCCATTTCGAGCGCGCATAGGCATCCTGGGGATGCGGCGGATCGTTTTCGCGAAACGGCCGGTCGCCGCTCGCATCGCCGTTGACCTTGACGCTGCTGAGGAAGACGAAGCGGCCGATGCCGGCGCGCGAAGCCGCCTCGGCGAGATGACGGGTGGCGGCGCAATTGACCTGCATGAACGCTGCGGGATCGGCCTTGGCGTCGCCGACATGGACACGAGCGGCGAGATGGACGATCTGGTCGATATCGCGCAGCGCCGCCGACCAATCCGTCTCCGGCCCGATCTCGCCGACGACGCGAATTTCTGCCCCCGCCGGCGGCGCGGCAGCGGCGGCGCTACGCTGCGCCAGGACGAGGCGGTGATGCGGCCGCAGCACCGGGAGGAGGGCGCTGCCGACAAAGCCGCTGGCGCCGGTGACGAGGATTCGGCTCACCGCCCGATCATAGGCACGCAGGCCGGTGCGGCATAGGGCAGTCCGTTCCCGCAAGTGCTTGGCCCGAAAGCGCTTGGCAGGACGCCGTCGCCGCCGTACCAAGCGGAGAGCGGCGATGGCGGAGCGTCGCGAGGGAGGTCGTGACGTTCATCATCAGCAAGTTTCTGTGGTTTATCGCGGCACCGGGCAATTTCCTGCTGCTCGTCCTCGTCGCCGGCGTGCTGCTCGCGCTGTGGAGCGGACGCCGCCGCGGTTTCGCCCTCATCGCGGCGGCGACGCTCGGCTTCCTTGTCATCGCGACGCTGCCGATCGGCCCCTGGCTCGCCGCACCGCTGGAGAATCGCTTTCCGACGAGCGCGCCGCCGCCGCGGATCGACGGCATCGTCGTGCTCGGCGGCTCGGTCGATCCCGCGGTGAGTCGGGCGCGCGGCCAAGTGGCGCTGTTGAGCGCGGCCGGGCGGATCACCGAGACGGTCGCGCTCGCCCGCCGCTTCCCGGCGGCCCGCGTGCTGATCAGCGGCGGCGACGGCAGGATCAATCCCGGCGCGATCTCCGAGGCCGGGGCGACGCGCGATCTGCTGATCCAGCTCGGCGTCGCGGCAGAGCGCATCGAGCTCGAGAGCGTCGCGCGCAATACCTATGAGAACGCCACCCTGTCCTATGCCGCGGCGCGGCCCAAGCCGGGCGAGACCTGGCTGCTGGTGACCTCGGCGATGCACATGCCGCGCGCCGTCGGCTGCTTCCGCCGCGCCGGCTGGACGATCGTGCCCTATCCCGTCGACTATCGCAGCTCGACGACGATCGGGACGTTGCCCGGGCTGCTGTTCGCCGACGACCTCATGCTGGTCAATCTCGCGGCCAAGGAATGGCTCGGTCTCATCGCCTATTACTGGCTCGGCCGCACGGACGCGCTGTTACCGGCGCCGCGCTAGTGTTCCGACTCTGACGGTTGGTTTCCAACCGTCAGGCCGGAACACTAGCAGACCCAAATGGATGTGTTGCGATGCCAACACGTGATCGGGGATCAAGCGTTGGCATCACAACACTAGTCGCCGCCTTCCGTGCCCATCCCGAAGGTCAGCCGGTTGCCGTCGAGGTCGTCGACGTCAAAGTCGCGCATGCCATAGGCATAGTCCTTCGGCGCATTCAAGACGCGCGCACCGCGCGATTTCAGCTCCTCGTACAGCGCATCGACCGCGGTAACGAAGACATTCACCGCACCCTGTCCGACCTGTCGCTTGGTCTCGTGCGCTGCCTGCAGATGGATGGTTACCTCGTCGCGCTCGACGCCAGCATAGAATTCCGGCTCGCCGTAGGTGAACTCGACCTTGAAACCCAGCACGTCACGGTAATGCGCAACGCTCTTCAGGAGGTCCTGCACGACGAACAGCGTCGCCGCGCCACATAATTTCGGCCTGGTGGAACTCATGGGCGACTCCTTGGCCGACCGGCACAGACCCGTCTACCTAGATCGCAACCGGACTGGGATAGCTGTCCTCGACGCAATCCATGATCTGGTCCTGCAGCGCCTCGAGCGCCGGCTCGTAGACGTGCCAATTGTCGCCGGCCTGCTTGGCAAGGCGGGTGAGCGCGACGAAGGCCTTGATCTCGTTCTCGCAAGCCGGGAAGCGCAGCAGCTTCGCCGCGTCGGAGGCGAGCGTGTCATCCTTGCTGGCGGTCGCGCAGGCGCTCGCCGCCAGCGCCAGAACGGTGCAGAAAACGACGCGGAGGAAAGGCAATCTCATCGGTCCGGACCAGCTGGGTTTTATGGCCTCGACTACTATGCCGCAACGCAACAAAATAATCGACCGGGATCGGCTAGGGGAGCAGCTTTTCGAATTCCGCCGCTGCCTCGTCCCAGCCGAAACCGCGCTGGCACGCCAGGGCGGCATCATGCTGGCGGCGCCATAATTCATCGTCGGTGAGTAGGCTTACGGCGGCTTCGGCGAAAACATCCCCGTCGCGCGCGACAGTGCCGGTGACGCCGTCGACGATGCGTTCGGCGAGGCTGCCGATCGGCTGGACGACGCCCGGTATGCCCATCGCCTGCGCCTCGCCGGCGGCGGCGCAGAAGGTCTCGCCCACATCGCCGCGATAGAGGAAGACGCGCATCCTGCGCATCTCGGCGGCGAGCGCCGCCTTCGCCACCGGCTCGCGCAGCACCACCCCGGCGGCTGCCATGGCGGCCGCCCGCTCGAGCACCGGCAGCATTGCAGCCTGCTTGCGGGCGCCTGCCGCGCCATAGGTGCGCGGCCCCGAGAAGAGGTGGAGCTCGGCCTCCGGCACGCGCGGCCGGATGCGCCGCTCCCAGATGTCGAGCAGCCAGTCGAGGCCGCGTAGCGGATTGGAGGTGAAGAGGGCGCGCGGCGGCAGCGGATCGCTCGCCGGCGGCGTGGTACGAAAGATCTCGGCGATACCGTAGGGGATGACCACCCGCCCGCCGCTCGGCGCCCAGGCGGGATAGGTCGAGGCATGCGAAGGGCCGGAGAAGACGATGAGCGGGCGGCGCCAGGCGAGCTTGGAGAGATAGCGCCATTTCAGCAGATAGCCCGCCGGGTTGTGGATCCAGAAGATGGTGCGGCGCGCCCCCGCCACCCGGCGCAGCAGCTTGTCGCCGCGATTGGCGATGTAGAGATCGGCGGTTTGCGGCATGCCGTCGCCGAGCCGGCGCCAGGCGACGCCGCGATGATCGAGCGACAGCGCGCAGTTGTTGTAGATGGTGACGTTATGCCCGCGCCGCGCCAGCGCCTCGGCGAGGCCGACGAAGGCCGCCTCGGCACCGCCCATCGGCGCACTCTCGGCCAGCCGGCCGTCGAAGGCGATGCCGTCATCCACCATGACGATGTCGGCCATCCTCTAGCGGCCTGCGCTCATTCGAGCGCCGCGGCGGGGCCGGCCGCCGCCGGCTGACGCGCCGGCTTGCGCACCAGCAGGAGCAGCGGGATGGCGGCCAGGGTGACGATCATCATCAGCTTGAAGTCGTTGATATAGGCGATCATCGCCGCCTGGCGGGTGATCTCCTGGTTGAGCGCCGCCAGCCCGGCCGTGCTGTTGGTGCTCCAGAACTTGGCGATATGCGGGAATTGCAGCAGCGGGTTGAACCGGGTGATGTGCTCGACGAGGGTGGCGTGGTTGATCTGCGTGTTCTGGATCAGCAGGGTCTGCACCACCGAGATGCCGAGGCTGCTGCCGACGTTGCGCAAGAGGCTGTAGATGCCGGCCGCCTCGGTACGATACTCGGAGGGCAAGGTCGCGAAGGTGACGGTGCTGAGCGGCACGAAGATGAAGCCGAGGCCGCAGCCCTGGATGATGCCCGCCCAGACGATCGGGGCCTTGCCCATCTGCATGGAATACTCGGTCATGGCGTAGAGCGAATAGGCCGTCAAAGCGAGGCCGAGAAGCATGAGGAGGCGGCTGTCGGTGCGGTTGACCAGGCGGCCGACGACGATCATCGAGATCAAGGTGCCGACGCCGCGCGGCGCCGTCACCAGCCCGGTGGTGATCACCGGATAATCCATCAGGTTCTGCAGCATCGGCGGCAGCAGCGCGAGCGTGGCGAGCAGGATGATGCCGACGATGAAGATGAGCACCAGCCCGGCGACGAAATTGCGATCCCTGAACAGCGCCGGATGCAGGAAGGGATGCTTGGCGGTCAGCGAATGGACGAAGAAGACGTAGAGGCCGGTGGCGGCCAGCGCGCCTTCGACGAGGATCTCGGTCGAGCCGAACCAGTCTTTGAGCTCGCCGCGGTCGAGCATCATCTGCAGCGCGCCGATGCCGAGGCTGAGCATGGCGAAGCCGAAGAAGTCGAAGGGCCGATCGGCGTCGCGGCGGGCGCGCGGTACGAAGGCCATGATGCCGAGAAAGGCGAGAATGCCGACCGGCAGGTTGATGTAGAACACCCAGCGCCAGTTATAGGCTTCGGTCAGCCAGCCGCCGAGCACCGGGCCGAGAATCGGCCCGACCATGATGCCGGCGCCCCAGATCGCCATCGCCGAGCCGTGCTTCTCGCGCGGGTTGATATCGAGCAGGACGGATTGCGAGAGCGGCACCAGCGCGGCGCCGAAGATGCCTTGCAGCAGGCGATAGATCACCATCTGCGCCAGGCTCTCCGCCGTGCCGCACAGCATCGAGGCGACGGTGAAGCCGGCGACGGCGACGAGGAAGACTTGCTTGCGGCCGAAGCGGCCGGAGAGCCAGCCCGCCATCGGCGTCATGATCGCCGCCGCGATGATGTAGGAGGTCAGCACCCAGGTGATGGTGTCGCTCGCCGCCGACAGGCTGCCCTGCATATGCGGCAGGGCGACGTTGGCGATCGTCGAATCGAGCGCCTGCATGATCGTCGCCAGCATGATCGAGACGGTGATCGCGCCGCGATGCTTGACGGCACCGGCGGGGGCGATCGGCGTCGGCCGCGGCGGCGGCGCCTCGTCGGTGCCGGGCGCGCGCCGCCGGGCGAGGGCGCTCATTTCTCTGCCGATGAGCGGGCGAAGGCGGAATCGATCATCGCGCTCATCGCGCGGCGGTGCTTGGTGTCGACCTCGACCGTCGCGCTCATCCCCGAGCGCAGCGGCGGATCGTCGGGGCCGGGGGAGAGCTTGATGCGGACGGGAACGCGCTGCACGATCTTGACCCAGTTGCCGGTCGCGTTCTGCGGCGGCAGGATCGCGAACTCCGATCCGGTGCCCGGGCTGATGCCGGAGACCGTGCCCTTGAAATTGTGATTGGGATAGGTGTCGACGTCGACCGTCACCTCCTGGCCTGGCCGCATATAGGTGAGGTCGGTCTCCTTGAAATTGGCCTCGACCCAGACATTGATGCCGATCAGCGAGAAGAGCGGCGTTCCGGCGGTGACGTACTGGCCTTTCTGCAGCTTGTCGACCTGGGCGATGATGCCGTCGGTCGGCGCATAGACCACCGTCCGCGCGAGATCGTAGGCGGCCTGGTCGCGCTGCGCCGCGGCGGCGAGCACTTGCGGGTGCTTGTCGGTCTCGATCTTGGGATCGCCGCCGAGATTGGCGAGCATGTTGGCCAGCGCTTGGCGCGCCGCATCGAGGCCCTGTACCGCGGCGTCGCGATTGTGCTGCGCCTGGTCGAAGGCCTGTTGCGAGGCATTGCCGCGGGCGGCGAGCTGCTTCTGTCGCTCGTGCTCGCGGTTGTTGAAGTCGAGCGTGTCCTGCGCCGCCTTGAGGTCGGCCTGCTTCTGCGCGTAGGTCGCGCGCATCGCCTCGATGTTGAGGCGGGTCATCGCCAGGTTGGCCTCCGCGCGCTCGAGCGCGTAGCGGTACGGCGCGTCGTCGAGCTTGAACAGGATCTGGCCCGCCTTGACCTGCTCGTTCTCGCGCACCGCGACCTCGACGACGCGGCCGGGCACGTCGGTGCTGATCATCGTGTTGTCGGCATGGACATAAGAATCGTCGGTCGACACGTAGCGCCCGCCGGTCAGATAGAAATAGGAGGCGACGGCGACGAGGGCGAGCGGGCCGAACAGCAGCAGGGCGAGACGCTGCCAGGCCTGCGCGCCGCCGCGGCCGCGTGCGGCCGTCATCTTGCCGAGCGCCTCGCTAGTCATTGCCGCGGGATCCCATCACGAGCTTGGCCGGCACGCTCTTCTCGGGCACGCTCTTCTCGGGCGCACTCTTCTCGGGCGCACTCTTCTCGGGCAGGGCGCCGTCCCCCGCTGGGTTGCGGTCGGAGAGGTTGCTGCGGATATCGACCAGCGTCGCGGTGAGGCGGTCGCGCTCGTTCTGCGACAGCCCGGCGAGCGCCTCCTCGCGCGTCGCGTCGCCGAGGGCACGCATGCGGGCGAAGACCGGCTCGGCCTTCGCCGTGAGGTAGAGCTGGCGGGCGCGCCGGTCCGACGGGTGCGGGCGGCGCTCGACCCAGCCCGCATCGGTCATGCGGTCGATCAGCCGGCCGAGGGTGATCGGCTCGATCTCGAGGATCTCGGCGAGCCCGGCCTGGTTGATGCCCTCATGGCGTGCGAGATGGGCGAGCACCTGCCATTGCGCGCGCGTCAGGTTGAGGCTGCGCGCCCGCTGGTCGAAGCGCTTGCGCATCAGCCGTGCGATGTCGTGCAGCAGGAAGCCGAAACTGGAATCGAGCTCGTGGCGGGTCATGGCCGGAATATAATAAGCAAGCTTCTTATAAGCAAGGGAAGGTACCTCGCTTTGTCCCGGCATTTGCCGGGCTTTGGGCGGATTTGCCGGGATGGCGGCTCTCGTCTAGGGTGACCACGGCAAGCGAGGGGGGACGCGCGCATGGCTACCGGCTACAAGCCCGACGACTACGTCGGCGCGGCGGAGGACGTCAGGCAGCTCAACAGCTTGGGCTATGCGCAAGAGCTGTCGCGCCGGATGAGCGGCTTCTCCAACTTCGCCATCTCCTTCTCCATCATCTGCATCCTGGCTGGCGGCATCACCTCGTTCCAGGCCGGATTGAGTGCCGCGGGCGGCGCCGCGATCGGCATCGGCTGGCCGCTCGCCTGCGCCTTCTCGCTGATCGTCGCCGCCGCGATGGGGCAGATCGCCTCCGCCTATCCGACGGCGGGCGGTCTCTACCATTGGTCCGCCATACTCGGCGGGCGCGGCTTCGGCTGGGCGGCGGCATGGTTCAATCTGCTCGGCCTGATTTTCGTCGTCTCGTCGGTCGATGTCGGGGTGTGGACGCTGTTCGCCAACCTGGTCGGCGCCGAGTATCTCGGGCTCGATCCCGCCGCGCTGCTCCCCGACACGACCAAGCCGATGAGCGAGCAGATGGCGAGCAAGGCCTATTGGGTCCAGGCCGCCGCCATCGCAATCATTCTCGCCTCGCAGGCGCTGTTCAACCATAAGGGGATCAGGCTGACGACGCGGCTGACCGATTTCAGCGGCTATCTCATCTTCGTGGTGGCCACCGTCCTGACCGTCGCCCTGCTCGCTTACGCGCCGTCGCTGGATTTGTCGCGGCTCTTCACCTTCACCAATTTCACCGGCGATGCCGGCGGCGGCGTCTGGCCCGAGAACGGCAGCCTGCTGATGGCCTTCCTGCTCGGCCTGCTGCTGCCCGCCTATACGGTGACCGGCTTCGACGCCTCGGCGCATACCTCGGAGGAGACGCGCGCGGCGGCGGTCAATGTGCCCAAGGGCATGCTGAGCTCGGTCTTCTGGTCGTTCCTCTTCGGCTACATCATGATCTCGGCCTTCGTGCTGGCGATGCCTGATATCGCCGAGGGGGCGAAGCAGGGCGGCAGCGTCTTCTATTGGCTGCTCGGCGGCTCGGCGATGCCGGCGGCGGTGAAGCTGCTCCTCTCCATCGGCATCGTGGTGGCCAATTATCTCTGCGCTCTGGCCGGGCTGACCTCGACCTCGCGGATGATCTTCGCCTTTGCCCGCGACGGTGGCTTTCCGGCCTCGCACTGGCTGCGCTTCGTCGGTCCCGTGCATCGCACCCCGGTGCACGCCATCTGGATCGGCGCGCTGCTCGCCTTCCTGTCGACGCTCTACACCCCGGCCTTCCTGACGCTGGCCGCCGGCTGCGCGGTATTTCTCTATATCTCCTACGCCATGCCGGTGGCGGCGGGCCTCGTCGCCGAGGGCAGGAGCTGGACCAAGAAGGGGCCGTTCCAGCTCGGCGCCTGGTCGCGGCCGCTTGCTGCGCTGACGGTGCTCGGCGCCGCGCTGCTCTTCTTCATCGGCGTGCAGCCGCCGAATGACGATCTGCTCAAATATACCGGCGGCCTGCTCGCCATCATGACCGTGCTGTGGTTCGGAATCGCCCGCCGGCGCTTCCCCGGCCCGCCGGTCGAGAAGGTGCTCGGCGGGCCCTAACGGCCCCAGCGCAGGATCAGGGGATCGAGCGCGCGGGCGATCTCGACCAGCCCGGCGCGGGTTGCCGGATGGAGCGGCGGGATGGGATGGCGGGCGGCGTCGCAGGCGATGATGCCGCCCTCCTTCATCAGCGCCTTGCAGGCGAGTAGCCCGCATTGCCGGTTCTCGTAATTGATCAGCGGCAGCCAGCGCGCATAACCCGCCATCGCCGCGTCGCGCCGCCCGGCGGCGAAATCGTCGACGATGCGGCGCAGCGCGTCGGGATAGGCGGCGCTCGGCATCGTCCCGCTGGCGCCGGCGTCGAGATCGGCCATCAGCGTAATCGACTCCTCGCCGTCCCACGGCCCCTCGATGGCGTCGCCGCCGAGGCGGATCATCTCGCGCAGCTTGGCGGCGGCGTAGGGCACCTCGATCTTGAAATAGGCGACGTTGGCGATCTCCTGCGCCAGGTGGACGAGGAAGGGCGCCGGCAGGGCGGTGCCGCTCACCGGCGCGTCCTGGATCATGATCGGAATGTCGATGGCGTCCGACAGCGCGGCGAAGAACTCGTAGATGCCGGCCTCGCCGGCGCGGATCGTCGCGCCGTGATAGGGCGGCATCACCATCACCATGGCGGCGCCCGCAAGCTGCGCCCGCTTGCTGCGCTCGGCGCAGATGCGGGAGCTGAAATGCGTCGTCGTGACGATGACGGGCACGCGGCCGGCGACGTGCTTCAGGATCGCCTCGGTCAGCACCTCGCGCTCGTCGTCGCCGAGGGCGAATTGCTCCGAGTAGTTCGCCAGGATGCAGATGCCGCTCGAGCCGGCATCGACGAGGAAATCGATGCAGCGGCGCTGGCCCTCGAGATCGAGCCCGCCGCGCTCGTCGAAGATCGTCGGGGCGACGGGGAAGACACCGGTGTAGCGGGGATGTGCGGTCATAGGCGCTCCTTTCGGCTCAGGCGGGTCGGCGCCAGGCATTCAGCGCGCTATGTTTTTATCGGCAACGCGTAGCTATCGCCTGGGTTGCGGCCCGAAATAAGTCTAGCCATTGAATCGCGGCTAGCCCATCCTGACGAAAAAAGAGGGTCGTCTGACGAACGTTGGATGAAAGGGAGGATCGATGGTTGAGGCGGACGGGCCGCCCGCACCGCCGGTCGAGCACGGCAGCGAGGCGCGATCCGACGCCGCGATGCCCGCCCTATTTCCAGCGCAGGGCCGGCCATCGGACGGGACTGCGCGTCAGTCGGAAGCCCTGTTCACCGCGGTTTTTCGCGCCAGCCCGAACATGATCAGCCTGACCACCATGGCGGAAGGCCGCTATGT
>Ga0137390_10005223_pt1 | contig 10928 bp, 13 predicted proteins | sample 15con2h24AmetaG_FD_104937 | JGI IMG/M metagenome (GOLD analysis project Ga0137390, IMG submission 104937) | Vadose zone soil microbial communities from Angelo Coast Range Reserve, California, USA - 15con2h2.4A metaG | ecosystem: Environmental > Terrestrial > Soil > Vadose zone > Saprolite... | reverse complement strand
TTAGCAGCAACGGAACACGGAACTAAGGGGTCGGCGGACTCTCGAACCGCTGATTGGACGGGGTTACGGTATCGTCCATCAGAACAGCGTCGTCGTCGCGGCAAGGAAAAAATCAATCAGATCAGATCAAATAACCTCGTCTGAGACAATCAAACAGGACGATCAAACAGGGGCCACGGTGGAAATGCCTCGAGGCTCGATATCGACAGGCTAAGGGGCGTTTAGGGGCATCGTCGTTTAATTTGGTTTGGTGATGGCAACCGTGTACTCGCCCGTCGAGCGGAACAGACAACTCGCCACTGCATGATGGGCACGAGGCAGCAATCTTTGGAAGGTACTTTCCCTTTAGAGCCTGTGCGGAGATCTCTTCTCAGTCTCCTCCGCCCGCTCACCCTTCAAAGTTCACAGGTGTGAGGCACGGCACGGCAGGGGCGGTGACCGAGGTACACATCACGCTCAGGGTGGCTGGGGTAATCACCGAACCTGATCCTTGGCCCCCCGGCCGTCGTCGAAGAAACGTGCGTTGGATAACTTATCGAGGAAAAACAAAAAGGGGGTGAGGGAAAGCGGAGCTCGAGCATATGCATGGCATGAAGCAGGCGCGAACGAGTCCACACTTTTATGTGTGCCTTGCTTTCGTTTGTCGTATCTACTTTTGTGAGCCATCCATTTTTAACCTACACACCGTTGTCCGCTGCGTCGCCACCGAGGACCCCTGCCGCAGGTGTCAGTCTGTGTGGTACATTGTTGAGGTGCTTTTTTTTGGATCACATGCCACTCATGGGGATTGCCAGAACAACATGGGTTTCCTGTGGACCCAGCAGAATAGGTGGCCAGATGCATACTGTATAACTGAATGCCTAACTTCCCCAGGCTGGAGAGACATGTTGGAGTGGCAAATTATGCTCAATGGACAATCAGCATAGTTTGCCACTCCGACACATCTCTCCAGCCTGGGCTACGTGTCCAAGTTGAGATCCGGATGAGCGACTCTGTGTGCTCGTATAAAAAGGCAACTCGAGGAATTGCTCCGGGAACGGCGTCGCCGATTTGTGGAGCTTCCGCGGACTCCCGGGCCAGTAGTTATCAAAGGGGGTTCCTCCAACGGAAGGCGATCATTTTTGCGATGGTGACTTCGACCACGCTTAAACGTTCGATCGTTTAGTTAGCTCCTGATTAAGGTACTTCAGAATCTCAGCTTTTCGTCCGTATCGTCATCGGTGAGCTTGAGGACGACATGTAAGCCGTCAGATGAGGTAGCCACGCGCAGCGCGTGTTTGATTTAAGCTGTTGGACGTACTATTTGTCAGCTGTTAGTCAATGAGGCAACGAAAAACGCATACTCGGATAATCGGTACCAGCACGTGTGGGGATCTGTATCGAGCTGCATGAACTGAGTCTTGCATAGAACGGTCTTCCAAGACCTTTCTTCTCGCACCCTTGGAGTTGGGTGATGTTGCATGTCGCCTGTATCGTCAGCGACATGTTTCCGCTTCCTATCCGAGATCCGAGGTCGACGAGGGTACAGTATTGATCCTTGGGAATCTCATCCCTTATTTTTCCTAACTCCGTCCGTACACAGGGAAGCTCGAAATTTGTAATGATCCATGGTCCTCACGAAAGGCAGAATGTATAACCGAAAGATGAATTTGAACGCGCTTCTTGGCCGAGTTAGATCGAATCCCGTCTCGTGGTACAGAACCTACGGATCACCATGTATCGTTATTTGGACCAGGGGCGTATTTGCATTCTTGCCTTCTCGTTCCAAGTCGACGAATCAGGCTGATATACGATACTCGTGGGCTTACAGCGATGAATTAATACAAATTGCCATGATCGCCACTCGATCGCTCGTGCTCTTGCGAAGCCAACTCCCGAGTGAAGCGAGGCACGACGCTTGTAAAACCAGGCGCCAGAGACCTGGTGGATTATTTAATGGACCTTTCGGATTCGAGCTCCCTTCGAGAATACAAACTGGGAAGTCACTGAACGCCAACCGAAAATTACTCATCGGAGCCACATTTCTGGTGCCAGTGTCCAAAGGAACTGCGGTCAGAGGGGTTGGACCAGGCGGTCCTACTATTACACAGTATTAGAATACCTGGATTTATAAGTTTAACCGAAGGAAGATCTGCACGACTCACAGTTCGGCCCGCCTTGTCTCCGAGTGGCGTTGAAATTCCCCTGCGAGATCGGGCAGGAATGGCTCTATTGGCCCCTCATTCTGTCCACGTTTAGAATGTCCTTGCTAAGTAGGATGTGTATGTATTGGGCAGCTTCACTGTCTCTTAGGATCGGATCTTCATCTTCGTTGCGGAAATAGTCACCGAAGCCGACGCGAACAAACTCGGGCAGAACCGGAGTGTGATAACCATGCAAAAAAGATAAGAGAATGGACAACTGCTGGTGCACTGACAATCGGTGAGATGAAACACCGACGGGCCCAAGTCATCCCAGAAGTCTCGGAGAAACGGAGGCAGGGAGGCCGCGCACCACTCCATCAGAGGTGTCTTCCACATCATCGGTGCTGATGTCAGGGTAGTAGTGGGCGTAATCTCCTTTTCATAAGTAGACAACGGCAGAAATAGCTCGTGCCATGTTTGCCTGTGGGAGAGCACTCGTGAGCCACCTGTATTATGGGGTCGTCATGCAATCAGACAAGAACAGGAACACCGACTTTTCACAGAGAAAACTATTACAACGGATTGCGATGAGGTGGAAAACGTGGGTGAGTGTAAGGCGGAGGCCCCCATCAACTACGTACCAGGTGTCAGTGGTCGACCCATACGAGCAATGGGTGGTTCACTGGGAAGTGGGGCAAGGTACTTGACTACGTCATCGTCGTTCCGGAGAATTCGTCGCGGTCGATCATCATTTGACGTCGAGCATTGCGGACGCCGCCCTGGTCGTTGCATTTCCGCATGTCGAGTCGGTCGACATCCGCCGTGCGCAGGGCCAGGCCATTTCGTTGATAATGATAATGTCCTGCCCAAAGTCGTCGGTCGGCATCATTGTCGGGCTGATATGACAAGCTTGGGAAAAGAGCTTGCGCTCGTGATTGATGACGAGAAGGCCAAATTTTGGCTGCCGTGATGGATGGGTGGATAGGTGGCAGACCAAATTGCGTCTAACGCCCGGCTAGTAACGTAGGACCGGGCCTGGGATTTGAAAGCTGCTTAAAATCCACTCAATTGCAAGTCGCGCGTTCGCTGGGACATTGTTGGGACGAACACAACCAACGCCCCCCGGGGGACCGCGGCCGGTGACTCGTATATAAGATCTATCCCCTTTGGGCTCATGCTGCTCTCGATCCAGGTCGATCTTACAAGAATAGCAACCAATCGTCCATCATTCGAAAAAAATACGGACCTTGGTGGTTTTTCCATTCAGAAGGACGGCCGGCCTCTTCAGATCCATCCGATGCCGTCAGGTAGCACCCCCCTCACCACTACAGCACTCCAGTCAGGTATCCACTTAATTTTTGGGCGTCCGTCACGTCAACGGATCACGATGGGCATCGCAAAAGAAATACCGGCTGAATGATAGGACAACAGGGCGACGGCGGTGCACAGGCGAACTGAAGGCTGGACGCGTCCGAGTCGTGCGAGTCGACACCGCGCATGCATCAACCAGCAACAGGCAAGGCAAGTGCAGCGTTCGCTCTCCTTTCCTTAGCATAACCTACCGCTGCCGCTACGTTAACCTCTTCGTTCATCGTTCGCTTCCAATGGCCCCGCGAACAAATTGAACACGCCTCTGGGTTGATGGTCTTCTTTTCCTCGTTTTTTGCTGCCGCGTGCGTGCGTGCATGGTGCATGCATCATGCATGGCCCCCACGGTGGCCCCTTCTCTTCCCTTCTCTTCCCTTCCCTCCTCCCACCCCCTCAGACCTGTCTTCGGATCAACTTGATTATTGTCCTCGTCCATTCATCCCGTCCATTCATCCATTCATCCATCCATTCATCATTCATACCCTTTCTTTCTTTCCCCCCTAAATCGAACATATCAAAGTTTTGGGTGCCGTGCACCGTCGCCCTCGCCTCGCCCGCCTCCGCAAACGCCCGGCCGCCACCGGGCCCTTTTGGCAAAAGGCGCCGCCGCAGACGACAGAGGCGCGGCTTACTCTGCTCGCGCTAGGACGCTAAGAGCATAGCACCAAACGACGAAGAACAATGTGACAGAACATCGAGAAACCTTTGGCTGGGTCAAATTTTCACCTTTTCCCTGGTATGCCCTTTAAGGGTGGCTCTGAAAAACAAAGAAGGGGGTTTTCACAGGCGCGTGCGCGCCTTCCTGATCATCATAAGCTCTCGCGTTCTGGAACTTGTATATTGGTTCTGGGTCCTTCTGTTGGACCTAACCCATCGACATGCATCAAATCAAGGCTTACCCTTTCCTCCCCTCATTTTTTTTTTGCTCTATTCTTGTACCCTTTCCTGTTTTCTATCAGACGCTTCTAGTTCACCTCACACACGGCAAACCCCCCTTCTACATGACCGGCAGGCAGCCCCACCATTTCACGGCACGAGAACACGAGAACGGGTCAAGGCCGATGCCGCATGCAGTACTTTTAATTCATCTTTCTCTCTCGGGGAGGGAAAGAGAGAGGGCGCTCCGTCGTTCATCAAGCTTGTCGGCGCAAGCTAGTGGAACATCATGTCTTGTCTTTCGAGCCCTCCCGCCCAAACTAAATGCGCCCGCCCGCGTGGTGATGTGTTCATTTCCGAAATCTCTTCTTTACACCTTCTTTGCTCTCTTTCTTTTGAAAGAATATATATATGCAAATTCATAAACTGGCGCCCTTGGCCCACGAGTTTCCAAAAGTCATGACTACCAATATCATGTTGCCATCTTGTACTACATTACACTAGAAAATGCGTTCCAGGAGAAAAGGGCTTTGGCTCTGAACACCCCCATCAGTCTCAGTCGGATGGATCATATCGCTGTACACACGCCCTTGTGGGGCTGTCGTGCCGTTTCCGCGCAGCGCGAGCAGCTGGCGGCCAGGGTGTGGGTGGCGCACTAAGAGGCTCCTGACCTGAACTGGCTGCGGGCTGACAGCGGTCAGCAGACAGACATGCCACCAGTACGGTGGATATATACACCATTTCATTTGACAAGCGGAGGGCACGCGTGTGGGCGTGAGCTCCGCGACCCGTCACAACCAAGGCCGAGATAACCAAGGAGATATAGATAGACAGCGCTATCGTGTAACGCCGCCAGCGATACTAGTGAGACCATCACTAGTATCGTAAGCTTGGTGCACTTTCACACTAGTACTGTAGCACAGGGTAAAAGGTACAGCCGAATCTCTTTGGCCCCTCCCTTCACCTTCTCGGATACCCCAGTTGGTGGGCGTGTTGGTTGGTGGCGTATTCCATCCACCCCTCCCCGTTTCCCCCCTGCCGCCACTCCAGCACGTTGCGATAGTTAGATTTCGCGATCGATTACCATACGACCCCTCCTCCACGGATATTCCGAGATCGGGACGACGGCGCCAGGGGACGAACGGCCAAGACGTTCGACGACCCTGCAATTGAATAGAGAGAGAGGAGAGAGGGTCGAGCCGAGAGAGGGGTGGCGTAAACAATGACTGTCCGTGTCTCCGGCGGAGACCCACTCCACTTTGCTTTGTCTCGAGTCGAGTCAGTTCTTCCTCCCCTCCCCCTTTTTTCGGATGGCATACAAAATGTCCATGTTCGTAAAGTACGATTATTTGTATCAACAATAGCGGTAGAAAGCATGGACGATCGTTCTGGAGTGCTTCAAAAAGGCATCCGTGAAGCGACGTACTACGGGGGACGGGCTACGGCTACATCTCCGGGACCAGCGCGGAAGCGATGAGACAGCAGGTATGGGTACAAAAACTATGAGGGGGTGTTCGAATAATTATGACACGAGGAGTCAAGATCAAAAAGCGAGAATTACACTGGTCCCCTAGATGGCCCATATCGATATCAAAAAAAGGAGTACAGAGAAAGACAGTACCGTGCGTGAAAAAACAAGATACAAATGTAGTGAGGTGAGGGGGTATGTTTGAAGATGAAGACGTCTGCATGCGATAAAGGATTGAAAAGAAACACGAGTCAAGCGGCGGCGCGTGCGGCGACAAATGGGTGTTGGTCATGTTGTCAGAGAACACTGTTTCGGGAGGTCATGGGGGGGGGAGATGTCATAGGTCTGCTTGTAAGAGCTGGGCGCTACGGGGATAGAGTGCCGACTTTTAGACACCAACATCCGTTTGGGTAACGCGAGTCAGAAGTCGCCTTCCAATCGAGTCCGAGGAACTGCGTTTTCCCATCGAGAAGATCACGGCGGCGCAGGCCCTTCTTTGCACCCTCCGGTGTAGGCGGACGACGCCTTTCGATGTCTCGGACCCGAGACTGGTGTATGGATCGTTCGGTGTTGGTCAACACCACGTTGTACGTATCATGGATGGCCTCGAAGACGTCGACACAGCGGATACCCGACTGGCGTGCGATGTACACAGGCCAATCGGGTAGCTCATTGCAATGGATGACCATCTCTGTAAGGCCGGGCTCGGCCGCGGACTTGTTCCGCTCGGGTACGCTCAGCGGTCGCGGACCACATTGGGCTTCGACGAGGATGATCTCATCGACCTCGCGCGCAAAGTCGAACTTTAGCTTCCCTTTTGAGCGTCGAGGATCGAAGGAGAGAAGCTTCCAGTGCAACGTCGTGGGCGGTATGCTGGGATCTGTGGAGCGAGTGAGCGCTCGTGTTACATGCTCGTCGGATCTAGGACGCACTCGTGGTGGCGTTTGCGGCTTGAGGGGGCCTGCTTTTCGACGATTCACCGCGTGGTGCCTGCGATGGTCTCGATGAGGTTGCTTTTTCAGGAGACGAGATATAGCCGTCTCGGTCCTGCTGTATGAACGACGCCCTGAAGACCACTGAAGACTCGGAACCCCCTGATAATCAATAGGTATGATTACATCAGCGTGACATGATCTTCGGGTCAGCTCTTACCTGTCTTGAGGATTCCCTTCAGTGGCGCCGCCGTCGGCGCTAGAGGCGTCCGCACGACCTGGGACGTGGGACGTGGGCGCCGTGCGGCGGAAGAGGAGGATTCCAGCGATGAAGAATAGCCGGGTTCATCGGTGGACCCGTGGGGTCGGTGGCGGTGGGTCGTCGGTTGCCTGGGGTTGGTCGACGGTCTGGGAGCCACCGGAGGTGGCGATATCGCAATCGGAATTGGTGGTCTCATCAATGGACCCCCGATTTCAGGTAGTGGGCAAGGGTTGATTCGAGGGGCGGGGGGAGCAGGGATATGTCCCCAGGCGTCCTGGCTTCTCTGTACTCGGAACATCGTCTGGCAATCGTAAGAATAATCGTAAAAAGCGTGGTTGAAAAAAAAAAGTGGGGTGATAGATGGCGCTGCGAGGATCGGTAAGTTGTGAGGCGCGAGAGATCTTGGGTGGGGGGAGGGGACGCTACCTGTATTAGAGGGACGACCTAGGGATAAGTGGGGAGGGGTGGAGTTTCGGATCGTCAGCCGCGGAGCCCCCGCATTCGAAGGAGAGCAGGTATATGAACCTGCTGCGAGCGGGGGGAGTGAAGGGGAACGGGGAAAGGAGGTGCAAGCCGTAAGGCGCGCTGCAAGAGATAATATGTCCTCCCCTTAGGCACGAGGCAATGACCCGTGCGCAATCTCGTACCTTATCCCGGGCCGCAGCTGGCCATCGTCGGAGGGAGTTTCTTCCTAGGGTTTGCTCGGTGCGTATTTGACAGTTGTCACTTGATCCAACGTGATTATCTTCAGGTAAGCGCCTGGCCCCGCTGTGTTGAAATAAATTTTCCCTTGACATGCGATCCCGCTAGTTGGGCTGGTTGGTAGGGTCATCATTCCGCAGTTGGGTTGGTCTGCGGGTGAAGGGTGGCTTCCATGGGACGGACGACATTATGCCAGTGTCGAGAACGAGCCGTGGAGGGAACAAATCGCTGAGAGATCCAGACCCGGGGCATGAGGCACCACTGTTTGCGTTCCGAGGGACACACCCGAACCATGGAACGTCCCCAGGGTGAGATGGGATCTCATCATTAAGGAGCCAATCAGACGGGGAGAACGTGAACTGGGAGATGATATGAACGGGTGGGGGGCGTCAGGAAACGGGCAGGTGAAGGGGGTAAGGCGGAGTCTTTTTTCCCCTGCAGATACGGTGTCGTCGGGTGACCTCGCTTGGGAGAGAAACGTCCTGCTGCTAAAATCAGAACATGACGGAATGGCTGTCACCCACGCACACTGCCCCATCCACTCGGCGGGCAAAGATGGCTTTACACAGTGTAGGCCACATACAAACCAACTACGGGTCTCCCTTGACAGGGCCTGACAAGGGTAGTGTTGGATTTGTGATTACGTAACACATTCTCACCACACACACAAACCATCGTATTCGTACAGTATCGTCATCGTCCCAAACGACGTCGACGAGCCTATCGAGATGGCGACCCACATATTATTCGAGTCGGCATCGGGCTACGCCATCTTTGAAGTCAAGCTTCGTGAGGAAATCGCCGCCATGACAGAGGCCGTACAAAAGTCCATCCAGGACCTGGGAAAATTCAAGAAAATGGTCTCTCTGGTGAGCTTTTCCCCGTTCAAAAATGCCGCGCACGCGCTGGAGAACGCAAACGATGTATCAGAGGGTGCGTCAAAAAGAACAAAAACTCCTTCCCATTGACGGTCGATCCTCACGCTGGTCCCGCCACCCCCCACAGGCACGGTCAACGAGGACCTCAACGCGCTCCTCGAGCTCAACTTGTCGAAACCCAAGGGCGGCTCCTCCATCGTGCTAGGCGTCTCTGAACCGATCCTGGCCAACTCCATCAAAAGCACTCTCAACGTCAAGTGCGACACCTCCGAGTCGACGGCGGAACTCATCCGCGGCATCCGCTTCCACGCGTCGAAGCTGCTCAAAGGTCTGCAGACCGACGACCTCACCAAGGCCCAGCTCGGCCTCGGCCATTCCTACTCGCGCTCGAAGGTAAAGTTCAACGTGAACCGCGTCGACAACATGATCATCCAAGCCATCGCTCTCCTCGACCAGCTCGACAAGGACGTCAACCTCTTCTCCATGCGCATACGCGAGTGGTACGGCTACCACTTTCCCGAACTCGTCAAGCTCGTGCCAGACAACTACGAGTACGCCCGCGTCGCCAAATTCATCGGCGCAAAGGAGACCCTCACCGTCGACAAGCTCCCCGACCTCGCCGCCCTCCTCGGCGACGATACCACGCGAGCGCAGAACGTCATCGACGCCGCCGCCGGTTCCATGGGCTCGTCTCTCTCCGACATCGACATGCTCAACATCTCTGCCTTCGCCACGCGCGTCGTCTCCATCGCCGACTACCGCAAGTCCCTCACGTCCTACCTCGCCGAGAAAATGAACCTCGTCGCCCCCAGTCTCACCGCTCTCCTTGGCGAGCGCATCGGCGCCCGCCTCATTAGCCACGCGGGCTCCTTGACCAACCTTAGCAAGTACCCAGCCAGCACGGTACAAATCCTCGGCGCAGAGAAGGCTCTTTTCCGCGCCCTCAAAACCAAGGGCAATACGCCCAAGGTGCGTCATCACTCCCTCCCACAATCGTCTCCTCGGCCACTCACGAATCTCTCCAGTACGGTCTAATCTACCATTCGTCCTTCATCGGCCGTGCGGGCCCCAAACACAAAGGTCGTATCTCACGCTTCCTTGCCAACAAGTGCTCTATCGCCTCGCGGATCGACTGCTTCTCCGGTACTGTGATCCTATTTCTCTCTTGCACCCAATCCATCTGACCGCACACCAGATACGCCAACACCCAGATTCGGTGAGGCCCTGCGCCAGCAGGTAGAAGAACGCCTGGCGTTCTTCGAGACCGGCGCCGCGCCGGGTAAAAACGCCGACGCGATCCGCAAAGTCCTCGACGAGCTCGCCCTCGAGAGGGGGGACGGGGACGGGGACGGGGACGGGGACGAGGAGATGGAAGATGCTGAGCCAGCGCTCCCTCTGATCGAAGCGGAGCCACCGAGGAAGAAGGACAAGAAGAAGCGCAAGTTGGACGAGATGGACGTGGACGAGGAGGATGCCGAACCGGTGAAGAAGGTCAAGCTCTCGAAGGAAGAGAAGAAGGCGTTGAAGAAGGAGAAGAAGCTCAAGCGGATGGAGGAGGCAGCCGAGGTGAGTGATAGATGTAGATGTCTTTCGTTCGTCTCCAATGACGCTTATCGTCGCATATCAGGATGCATCTCCCAAGAAGGAGAAAAAAGAGAAAAAAGAAAAGAAGGAAGAGAAGGAAAAGGTGAAGAAGGAAAAGAAGAGCAAACACTAATGACCACCCTTCACCGTCCCGACCCTCCTTTTTCCTTGATCATATTCTCACGTCTTTTGCATATCTGTAAATTATGCTCAATACATGTAATACAGCTCCTTTTGCACCTCTGAACTCTGGCCCCGTCGACCGGCGATACCGAACTAAAATGTCTCAGACTCTGACAAGCGATCGACAGGCGACAGATACGAAGAAAAGGCTGGAATTGTGTGCTGCTGCGGACCACTACTACAACATTGACACCAGGATTGCGATATAGGTATTACGTCTCAAACGTCCTGAATTTCGTTTGGCGCGTCGTAGCGTAGAGATGAAAGATGAGAGAGGCAACGTGTGCCAGTTCGCTCGTTATCGGTGCGTCCTAGTCTTAGTCCGAGTGAGTGCCAGCGGCCTGCATCACGAGCAAATTCGCGTCGATGCCCGCCATCACAAACGCAGTCCCGACGTCGCCGACCGTCTTGCGCACGTCTGCGCGCACCGGCGCCGCGCCGTGCTCCGCCTCCAGAGCGCCGAGCTCCGCGTGGTGGTCCTCCACCGCGAGACGGCGCGAGCGCCCGACGACGACGACGACAGGGCGCTGGAGCAGGCCCGCGCGGTGCAAC
>Ga0137390_10005216_pt1 | contig 10933 bp, 7 predicted proteins | sample 15con2h24AmetaG_FD_104937 | JGI IMG/M metagenome (GOLD analysis project Ga0137390, IMG submission 104937) | Vadose zone soil microbial communities from Angelo Coast Range Reserve, California, USA - 15con2h2.4A metaG | ecosystem: Environmental > Terrestrial > Soil > Vadose zone > Saprolite... | reverse complement strand
GTCGTGAACTGGTAGCTGATGCCGGCATTGCCGGTCCAACCCTCGACGTTCTCGCCATTGCGGTAGTCGACACGGACGAAGCCGAGCCAGCCGGTGTTGACGACCTGGGCCGCCACGCCGAGCGAGTATTGGCCGTAGGTGCCGACGCGGGAGGTCGAGGTCGACTGGGAGAAGGTGGCCGGTACGCCGCCGACAAACGTGCCGTTCGGCAGCGACGAGTAGCTGGTGATGACGTTGCCGGCGAACTCGTGGAACACGCTTGCCGACGCGAACGGCTGCCAGATGACGTTGTGAGTCTCGATCGTCCGGCCGGCGCGGATGCTCAGCCGCCCGATCTCGCTTTCGATGTCGTTGGTGCTGATCAGGCCGGGGAGCGGCAGTACCGGCGTACCCGGATTGACGAAATTGTCGACCGAGGTTTTCGAGTAAACGAAGCCGGCGGACGGCTCGACGAACCAGTTGTTGCCGAGATCGAAATTGTAGCCGGCCGAGGTCGCGATCGAGTAGCCGTGCGCGCCGATCGGCTGATTGAAGAAGTTCGTGCCGAGATTGTTGACGTTGACGTTGTAGAATTCCTCGCGAACCATCAGGTCGGCGAAGAACCGGCCCTTGGTCGCGACCACGTAGGTTCCGAAGAATGGCACCTGGAACGTGTTGCTGAACCCGTTGTTGTCGGTTTCCTTCGAGCCGAGATATCCGGCCGTGGTTCCGAGATGGACGTTCCAACCGTTCCAGTTCAGGCGCGCGATGTCGGCGCCGGTCTGCACGGCAGCGAAATTCTGGTGCTGTGCGTTGGCGCACGATGTCGTGGTGGTGTTGACGACGGCGCCGCCAATGGTGGTCACGCCGACGGAATTCGAGGTGGAGTTGATGTCGACTTGGCCACCCACGGCGCGCGCCCAGACGCCGCCGCCAGGCTGATCGGGCGCGGGATTGGCCGGCGCGCTTACGAAAGCGCTGCCCTGCTGGGTCAGAAACACGGTGTTGACGTTGCCGATCGCCCCCGCCAGCGCGGCTCCGGCCGCACCCGCCGGGACAGCGAGGACGTTGACGTTGGGAATGATCCCGCCGACTGACGTGCTGTTGCAGTTTTGCGCCAAGGCGGCCGATGAACTCAGCAAGACGGCTGCAACGCCAACGCCCAGGATCCTGGTCGTGCGACCGCACGTGCCAAGTGATCTCGCAACCATCATTTTCATGCCCCAGTTCCCAAAAACAAAGAATCTGCTCAAAATTGCCTTAACTCGGGCAATTTAGATCAGAAATTACCGTCTCGAAAAGCTGAACGAGGTTGCAGCGGTACCTTGCGACCGTGAATTCCGCCGGCTGTACCATTGCTGCAACAATAGCGGTATTATGTTCCGGATGCTTATTGCGAGTTAAGTGAGCTGGGTCACCATGTCGCGCGAAGGAGTGGAGATAGCAGTCGGTGCTTGGATTGATAGGCGATGGCGGAGCGGATATTGCTTGGTGGCGTTCGTCAGTTTCGCCAAACCGCTCCGTGTCGTTTCTGACAAAGTTGTTCCCAGAGGGTCGCCATCGGTGGCCGACTCGCGAAAATTGCAGATGATCAAGCGCCTTATGCTCGCGGCGGCGGTGATCGGGGTGGCCATCTTGTCGATGGTTCTCGTCCCGGATGCGGCTTGGGCCGACAAGCGGGTGGCGCTGGTCGTCGGAAATTCGAGCTATCAGGCGGTCCCGCAACTCCCGAATCCGTCGCGCGATGCGAGTTCGGTGGCGAAAATGTTCAGGGACGCCGGCTTCGATTCGGTCGAGATCCAGCAAAATGTCGGCAATCTCGAGTTCAAGCGGGCGATCCGCAAGTTCGAGGTGATGGCCGACCAGGCCGATATCGCCGTCGTCTATTATGCCGGCCATGGCCTCGAAATCGGCGGCACCAATTACCTTATCCCGGTCGACGCCAGGCTCGCCAGCGACCGCGACGCCGACGACGAGGCGATCCCGCTGGAGCGGCTGGTGTCCTCGGCGGACGGCGCCAGGCGCCTGCGGCTCATCATTCTTGATGCCTGCCGCGACAATCCCTTCGTCACCACGATGCGCCGGGAGCGCAAGGTCGCGACCCGGGGAGTGACCGCCGGTCTCGGCAAGGTCGAGCCGACCAGCACCGATACCCTGATCGCCTATGCGGCGAAGGCCGGCTCGACGGCGGACGATGGCGACGGCCAGCACAGTCCGTTCACGACGGCGGTGCTGAAGAATCTCACCGTGCCCGGTCTCGACGTGCGGCTGGCCTTCGGGCGGGTCAGGGACGATGTCCTGAAGATGACGGGAAGCCGGCAGGAGCCGTTCGTCTACGGTGCGCTCGGCGGCGGCAACGTCTCGCTGGTGCCTGCGCCGGTGGTACCGCAGGAAGCCCCGGTGAGCGACGTCAAGGCGGATTACGAGCTGGTCCAGAAGATCGGGACCAAGCGCGCCTGGGAGGTGTTCCTGGGCACCCATCCGAGCGGCTTCTACGCCGAACTGGCCAAGGCGCAGATCGAGCAGCTGGCCACGCAGCCGGCCAATCAGCCCACCGCGCAGCCCAAGGTCGATCTGGCCGCGTTGTCGCCGCAGCAGGCCCCGCCGATCCGCGAGTCCGCGTCGAAGGAAGCGATCGAGTGGGACAAGGTGAAGGACAGCACCGATCCCGCGACGCTGCAGAAATTCATCAGGCGCTTCCCGGATTCGCCGCTCGCGCTGAACGCCCAGCAGCGCGTCGATATCTTGAGGAAGGTGGCCGAGGAGCGCGAGGAGAAAGCGCGCGCCGAGCGCGACGCCGCGCGGCAGGCCGCCGAGGAGGCCCGCCGCAAGGCCGAACAGCAGAAGGCCGACTTCGCCGCGCAGAAGAAGCGCGAAGACGACGAGCGGCGCGCGCGCGAAGCGGAGGCCGCGGAGAAGGCCAGGGTCGCGGCGGCCGAACTCGCGGCGCAGAAGAAACGCGAAGAGGACGAGCGGCGTGCCGCCGCCGCTGAAGCCGAGCGGCAAGCCAAGGCCGCGGAAGCCGAACGCAAGGCAAAGGACGCCAAGCAGCAGGCCGAGCAGGCCGAGCGCGACAAGTCGGCCAGGGAGGCCGAAGCCGCGCGCGCCGCCGCCGAAAGGCAGGCGAAAGAAGCCGACGCCGCGCGCAAGAGGGCCGAGATCGCCGCCGCAAAGGAAGCGACCTGCAAGGACGAGCAGGGCAGGCTTGAAGCGCTCTTGTCCAAGGGCAGCGAAGGCTCCGGCGTCGATGATCTCAAGCAGTTCTCGAGGAGCGTGACCTGCGACCGGCTCGGGCCCGTGGTGGTCGCAGCTCTCGATCGCTTTAATGCCGAGGCCGCCAAGCGTGCGGCGACCCAGCCCAATTCGCCCGAGCTGGTTCGCTCTGCTCAGAACGAACTGATCAGGCTCGGATGCCTGACCGCGAGGGCCGACGGCAAGCTCGGCGCGCCGACCACGAGTGCGCTCAGCCGTTACCTGACCATCGAAGGCCAGTCGGCCGCCAATCCAGGCGTGACCGAGGCGCTGGTCGCCGAACTGACCAAGCACACGACCCGGGTCTGCCCGCTCGAGTGCAAGTCCGGCGAGACGCTGAAGGGCGAAACCTGCGTCGCCGACCAGAAGCCGGAAGCGGCACCGGCTACCGCCTCGCGCAAGACCGATGAGGACGAAGCCAACGCGCCGCGGCGGCGCAAGCAGGCGGTCCGCGAGCAGGAGCAGCCGCGGCGTTCGAAGCCCGCGCCCGAGGCTCCGCATGTCCGCCAGCAGGCGCTGGCCCGGCCGAGCATCGTCAGCGGTGGTGGTGGCGGTGGCGGCAGCGGCAGCCACACCATGATCGGCGTTGGCTTCTAAAGGCCAAATTGCTAGGGTTTAAGCGAAGCCGGCCGAGCGCCGCGTTATGTCAGGTTCGCGTGAGGTCGGGTTCGTGAGGTCGGGTTACTGTGATCATGAGGATGGACGAATGAAGAGCGATCGCCGCATGATGTCGTTGTTGACGGCTGCTGTCGCGTCAGCCGTGCTGGCTTCAGCTCTGCTGGTTTGGACCGTGCCGGCTTCGGCCGCCGAAAACGCAACCGCGGTCACCGACGTTTCCGCGAAAGCGGCATCCGCGATCGAGCGCCGTCATGGTCCCTCGCGCATCGCGCTGTCCCGTTACGTTCGCCATGTCAGCGCTGTGCCCCGCCATTTCGATTGCGCAGGCACCTGGTGCGGACGTCACTTCGTGCTGATCCTCGGCATCGGCTACTGAGGCTGCGCCTGTCGGCTATTTCTCCTGAAGGGTCCGGACCGGATCCCACTCGGCGCCGGGCGGATGGTCCGCAAGCTCCTTGGCGCGCGCGAGAAAATTCTCCGATGGCCGGTCGGCCGCCGCGGTTCGCGCGAAGCATTCGGCCGCGCTCTTGAACGCGCCGGCGCGCCAATGCGCGAGGCCTTGCGCATAGTCGGTCATGATTGCGTCCGGCAACGGCGACCCTTGTTCGGCGCGTGCCATGAGTTCAAAGATCTTCAGCGCCTGCGTGCGGCCCTTGACCCGCACCGTGTCCAATTCCCGCCAGATGAAGCCGTTGCCCGTGAGTTCAGCCGTCGTCTCCGAGGCGACGATGGTGGTGCCGTAGAACTTGTTGGCGCCTTCCAGCCGGGATGCGAGGTTCACCGCGTCGCTCATGACCGAATAGTTGAACCGCCGCCGCGATCCGAAATTGCCGACCAGCGCGTCGCCCGAATTGATGCCGATGCGCTGCGTCAGCTGGCGGCCCTGGAACGCGGCCGAATCATAGTTGAGCTCGTCGAGACGCTTGCAGCAGTCCAGCGCGGCGCGCGCCGCATTGGCGGCGTGATCTTGGTCTTCGGCCGGCGCGCCGAAAATCGCGACGATGGAATCGCCGATATATTTGTCGACATAGCCGCCATGGCTCTCGATGATGTCGGTCATTTCAGACAAATATTCGTTCATCAGCGCCATCAGCGCATCCGGCGACATCGCTTCCGAAATCTGCGAGAAGCTCTCCAGATCGGAAAAGAAGATCGTGACGTGACGGGTCTCGCCGCCGAGTTCCGGCAGTTTGCTGGAGGTCAGCATCCGGTTGATGACATGCGGCGCCAGGTACAGCGCAAAGCTCTTCTGCAATAGCCGCCTGTCCTTGTCGGACACCATGAAGCGATAGCCGCCCATGATGGCCAAGGCGGAAGCGCCGGCCATGAAGGGCTCGCTCAGCGGCAGCGCGAACGCGTGATGGAACGCCACCGTGGCGCAGGCGGCGTAGAGCACGATCGCCGTCAGAACCAGGACGATGGCGTGGGCCGGTTGCAACGCTCGCGCCGCGATCGCGGCAAGTGCTGCGGCCAGCATCGCGATCAGCGCGATCGGCAGCCGGCCTGGTTCGACGACCACGTTGCGGGCGATCAGGTTGTTGACGGCGGTGGCGTGGATGTAGACGCCCGCGATCTGGCTTCGCTGGAAGGTCTGCGCGATCGGCTTCTGCTCCAAGGCGCAACGGGGTGCTCGCGATCCCTGGAGTCCGGTGGCAAACCGTTTTGACGTTAATTTACGATCTTCCGCGTCCTGAACGGTGCCGAACAAGACGACCTTGCCCGCGAACGAACGGCGAAAATAGTCCTTGTCATTCTTGGTGGCGCATGTGCGCAGATCCGCAAAGGAAAATGTCGGGATATCGTCGGCGCCGCCCTCGAAGTTGAGCGTCATCGTATTCGGGACCGCGCTTGGAATTTGATAACCGGCCAACGTCACCGAGCCGTCAGAGGCGAATTGCGGCCGGGCACTGAGCGCGCGCGAGGCGAGTTCGAGCGCCATCGACGGCGTCTGGTTTCCGTCGATCGTGAATGTCAGCGGCACGCGCCGGACGACGTCGTCGCTGTCGAGAAAGACATTCAGCGGCCGGATATTCTGCTGCTGGCGAACCGCGATCCGCTGACCAGGCGAGGGCAGGAGCGGATGATCGCCGCGCAATTGCTCGCCGAGCAGCACCTTGCCGGCGGCCGCACCCGCCGCCAGCGCGCGCAGGAAGTCGCGATCGAATCCCTTGACCTTGTCGCCGAAAATGCCGTCGCCAAACGGTATTTTCGATTGCTCGATCGATGTTTCGAAAATGATGTCGAAACCGACAGCCTTCGCGCCGCCCTCGAGGGTCGCTGTCAGCACACGGCCGACCTCGCCGGTCCAGGTCAAGAAGGGAGAACCTTCGAGCGGCGGCGTCTGGAAGCTTTCTTCGTCAAACGCGACGATGACGGCGGGCGACGCGGCGGGGTCCACCCGTGCGCCGAACATCTGCCAGCGCAGCGCGGTCAGAATGTCGAGCGACAGGCCGTGGGCGACGTCGAACAAGGGAGAGGCGGACAAGGCGCCGCAGGCGACTGCAACGAGACCGATCGCAATCAGGTCGCGCGTGGTGCGACGGATCTTCACGACACGTGACCTGACAACCCCTAGTTCATTTGCAGCAGGCGTCCCGCCATCGGCGTCGCGCCCGACTTGGCAAGCGGGTCGATCCGGAACACGATCTTGTTCTTGCCGAAGGTCGCCAGATAAGTGCCGCCGGGGGCCAGCGCCTTGTGGACGATCGCGAAATCGAAGAACCTGCCCTTGAGCTGCTTGCCGTCGAGCGCGAATTTCTGCCGATCGCCCGTCGCGTCGAGACGCTCCACGACCAGTTCGCCGCGGCCCTTGACCTCCACCAGCGGCGAAGCGCCGTAAAGCGTGGCTTGCGGTGCGTTCGAATTGTTGTCGCCCGCGATGCTCCGCACGATCGTCGCCGCGGCCTCGCTGGTCTCGCGATCGCTCGCATGCGCATGCGCCGCGTCGCAAGGCGTGGTTTCGCTCCTGATGTCGGCGAGATGAACGCTGCTTTCCTCGGTGCCGACGATCACGGTGCCGATGCCGGTGATGGTCTCGCGCCGGCAGGAGTTCAAATAGCTCAAGGTGATGGCGGCGTCCTGACCGAGCTTGATCACCGCGCGCGGGGACAGATAGTCCATCAGCTCCGCGCCGGTGACTTTGCCCTGAACCTCCTCGACGATGGCGACCGGTGATTCCGCGGTCGCCGCCGTGGTCATGCCGGCGAGTGCGAAGAGCGCAACAGCAATGGCACGTGTCATGTTTCGATCCTGTCCTGGCCGATGGCGTCGTGTACCATATCCCGCAACCGCAAGCGCGGTGCCCGTAACGCAAAAATACGTTTTCAACGGTAGTCGCTTCCGTCCGACGTCCGCATTATTGACATTTTGAGCGCTGCAATTTGCGCGTGTCCAAAAGGGAAAGCGTGGGCATGTCCAAATTGATCCTGGCGGTTGTCCTGATGAGCGTTGTCGCCGGTTGCGTGACGGAAGGCCCCACAAGCGAGGCGGCCCGCCTCCGGTCGGCCAAGAGCGCACCGCCTCAGGTCATTCTGGGCACGGCTTACTGACCTTCCCAATCTGACCTGCCCAATACGTCTTTATTTTGCGATCAGACTTGGTGTTCCGCGACGTTGTGAAAGCGGTCTAAGCGCTCCGAAGCCGATCCTTGTATGACGCAGATCACAGAGCACCCGATTCGGCGGCTAGGGACCGCGTGGTCCGTCGCATGACGGATGCTGCCGCCGCGCCGGGCGCTTGCGTTAAATATTCGCAGGTCCGGACAAATCCCCGCGAGAAGGCGGCCCCCGCGCGTTGTGTGCCAGTTGCGCTCTGACCTAAGATCGATGACGCCCCAGGGACAAAGCAGAGAATAAACGGAGAAACGGTCATGCCGATCGCGGCGCTTCGCGACGCGCGCTTGATGCTCGCGCTTCTGATGATGACGGTCGCCATCGGCGCCCGCGCCGAGGATTTGCCGCAGCCGGCGCAACAGACGCCGGCCCTGTCGACGCCGTCGGGACAAAAGGGAGGGCCGGGTGGGCGCAGCGGCGGCACGCCGGCAACGCCTGCCGCGGCGGAGCAGCACAAATTGCCGCCGGATTCGACGACCAGGCAAACGCTCGAGCTTCCCGGGCGAACGCTGTCCTTTGCCGCCACCGCGGGCTCGATCCGCCTGTTCGACGACAAGGGCGAGCCGCAGGCCGACATCGCCTACACCGCCTATCAGCTCGACGGTGCCGATCGCTCGTCTCGTCCGGTGACCTTTGTCTTCAATGGCGGGCCGGGCTCGGCGTCGGCCTGGCTGCAATTCGGCAACAACGGCCCATGGCGCCTCGCCATCAACGCCGATCAGGTCACGCCGTCCGCGTCGCCCGATCCGCAGCCCAATGCCGAGACCTGGCTCGACTTTACCGATCTCGTCTACATCGATCCCGTCGGAACCGGCTACAGCCGCTTTGTCGCGACCGGCGAGGACGTGCGCAAGAAGTTCTTTTCCGTCGACGGCGACGTCAATGCCATCGGAGTGACGATCCGCCGCTGGCTGGAAAAATACGATCGCCTGCTGTCGCCGAAATACGTCGCTGGCGAAAGCTATGGCGGCATCCGCGGGCCGAAGCTCGTGCGCAATCTGCAGACCCAGCAGGGCGTGGGCGTGAGGGGACTGATCCTGATCTCGCCGGTGCTCGACTTCCGCGAGTTTTCAGGCTCCAGTCTCCTGCAATATGTGGCGAGCCTGCCGAGCTATACGGCGGTGGCGCGCGAGGCGAAGGGCCCGGTGAGCCGTGCCGACCTTGCCGAAGTCGAAAGCTATGCGCGCGGCGACTTCCTGCTCGATCTCATGAAAGGCGAGGCCGACACCGAGGCCACCGATCGTCTCGCCGACAAGGTCGCGGCGTTGACCGGGGTCGATCAGGCGGTCAGCCGGCGGCTCGCCGGGCGCTTCGAAATCGCCGAGTTTCGCCGCGAATTCGACCGGCGCAATGGCAAGGTCACCGGACGCTACGACGCATCCGTCAGGGGCATCGATCCGTTTCCAGATTCGAGCTTCTATCATTTCGGCGACCAGTCGGGCGACGCCTTGTTCGCGCCGCTGACGAGCGCGGCCGTCGATCTCACCACGCGCAAGCTGAACTGGCGGCCGGACGGTTCCTACGAACTCGGCAACGGTTCGGTGGAGCGGGCCTGGGATTTCGGCCGCGGGCTGAAGCCCGCGGAGTCGATCACCGAGCTGCGGCAGATTCTGGCGCTCGATCCGAAGCTGAAAGTGCTGGTCGCGCACGGGCTGTTCGATCTGGCGACGCCGTATTTCGGCTCAAAGATCCAGCTCGATCAGCTGCCGGCCTATGCCGCGCCGGATCGCGTCAAGCTCGTGGTCTATCCGGGCGGCCACATGTTCTATGCGCGCGACGCCTCGCGCCAGGCGTTCCGCTCGGAGGTGCAAATGCTGATGAAATAGAAGGGTGAGGCCGGAGCGCCCTTCAGGGTTTCGCCTTGCTGCCCTTGCTCGGGGCGTAGCGCCGCTCCATCTCCGAGGCCAGGGCCTTTTCCCGTTTGGCATTGGCGCCCGCGAGCCAGATGTCGGTGACGTGTCCTGCCTTGTTGCGCGAGCGGCAGACGCCTTCGCCATGGCTTGCATAGCCGGCCGCCGCTGCGATGCGGCCCTTGTCGCGGCCGGTGACCTCGATTTCCGCCGCATCCAGGAACGGATTGATCAGATGCGGATTGCCGGCCATGACCCGATTGCCCATCGGGACGAGATCGACCGCGCCCCATAGCGTCCACCAGCGCCCGCTCCAGTCGCGAACGCGCCGGTTCGGCGCGCCGTGCATCCTGAAAGCGCGCAGGATATGCATGGCGCCATTGGCCCAGAACGCGGCCCAGCCATCGATGCTGTTGGTCAGAATGGTGATGCTGACCTCGCAGGCCGGGATCACGCAGGTTCTGGAAATATAGCCCTGGAATCCGCCGCCATGGCCGAACCAGTCCCAGCCGGCGGTCTGGCCGCTCATCAGGCCAAATCCGTAATAGGCTTCCTCGATGGTCTGCGGAATACGCCATTGCTTCCGCGTCATCTCGCGGCGGCTTTCAGCGGAGAGCACGCTCGGTTTCGCCAGCGGCGCGAGTTGCGCGAAAAATCGCGCGGTATCCGCCGCCGTGCTGACGAAACCCGCGGCGGACGTCATCGCATGCGCGGAATTGTCGCCGGGAATGACGAGGCGCCGGCCGACGGGATGCTTGCGCGAATGGCCGCGCGCAAACGGAAGGCCCTTCGCGATCGGCATGTTCGGCTCGGTCTCGCGGAGCCCCGCCGCTTCGACGATCTCACGCTTGATCCAGACAGGGTAGGGCTCTGCGGTGATCGCCTCGATCACGAGGCCCAACAGTCCAAAACCGTGGTTGGAATATTTGAAGCGCGAGTTGGGCTCGATGGCGACGGGCAATTGAAGCTCCGCCAACAGCTCCTTCTCATTGAGATAGGGCCGGGTGTCGATGAACTGCCCGGAGTCGGCGCCGTCGCGGGTGAGGCCGGCGCTGTGCGAGAGCACCTGCGCGATCGTGGTCTGCGCAACCCGCGGATGCAACCCGTTCACATATTGCCCGATCGTGTCGTCGAGCTTCAATTTGCGCCGCTCGCGCAGTTTCATTAGTCCGGCGGCGGTGAAGGCCTTCGAATGCGAGGCGATGCGAAAGCGGTGGCGCGGGGTGAGCGTTTCGCCGGTATCGAGATTGGCCTGACCGAACGCGTGCTCGGCTATGATCTTGCCCCGATGCGCAATGGCGATGATGCATCCGGGTTGCTCCGATCCCAGCGATTGAAATTCGAGCCAGTCGGCAACGTAGTCGACCGCGGATCGCAACCATGGTTCCACCTGATCGATCCCCCAACTATCAATTCACCGCGGCAATCGATGAAAAATCCGGCAAGGCCGTTCTTGCGAGAACTCTTCTTAGCGGACAAAACAAAACCGGCGCAACCCAGAGGGTCGCGCCGGTTGTTTTGCGATTGCGGACGATTTCAGTAGACGAGGCCGGTGCCGGGCGGCTTGTCCAGCGCGGCGGCGAGCGAGCGATACTCCTCGCTGCCGGTGCCGGCAAGCTGGGC
>Ga0137390_10005214_pt1 | contig 10935 bp, 5 predicted proteins | sample 15con2h24AmetaG_FD_104937 | JGI IMG/M metagenome (GOLD analysis project Ga0137390, IMG submission 104937) | Vadose zone soil microbial communities from Angelo Coast Range Reserve, California, USA - 15con2h2.4A metaG | ecosystem: Environmental > Terrestrial > Soil > Vadose zone > Saprolite... | reverse complement strand
TCCGATCACGTACTGGTCGAGCATCCGGCGAATCTCCTGCGGCTTCGGGACGCGAATGTTGGAAGATTGCCGCCGCGCGTCTTCGTTCAGTTCCTTGTCGAGAATACTTTTGCAGACGTTGATACAACTATCGCAAATATAAACGCCCGGCCCGGCAATGAGTTTGCGTACCTCGGCGTGGCTCTTGCCACAGAACGAGCACATGGTGAGGTTGGTTGCGCGCGCCATATTTGCCCTTAAAAAAGCAGCTTCTATTCCTCCGATTTGCGTCCGGAGCCGCGTTCTGGCTGGTCGCCCGATTGGGCGCCGTCGAGTCCTTTCACTTCCTTGCGAGATTTGATCACTTCGTCAACTAAACCGTAGGCCTTCGCCTCAGCCGCCGACATGTAATAATCGCGGTCTGAATCGAGCCGCACCTGTTCTTCAGGTTTACCGGTGTGCTGCGAAATGATTCTGATCAATCGCTTCTTCAACTTGAACATGTAATCGACCTGACGCTCGACATCGCTGGCCGCACCTTGTGCGCCGCCTGAGACTTGGTGAATCATGATGTCCGAGTTCGGGAGCGCGAACCTTTTTCCTTTTGTTCCGGAGCAAAGCAGGACCGCCGCCATGCTCGCAGCCATGCCGAGGCAATACGTCGTCACGTCGCAGGTCAGAAATTGCATCGTGTCGTAAACGGCAAGACCGGACGTCACATTGCCGCCCGGCGAATTGATGTAGATGTTGATGTCCTTCTTTGAATCCTCCATCTGCAAAAAGAGCAACTGCGCGATCACGAGGTTCGCGATGTGATCATCAATCGGCGTCCCGATGAAAACGATGCGATCCTTCAATAAGCGGGAATAAATGTCGTAACTGCGCTCGCCGCGGCCAGTTTGTTCCACCACCATCGGCACCAGCACCGATTGGGAACGATTTTCGCTACGTTCGCTCATTTCTTTTCTTCTTGGGAAACCGGCTGGACGCTAACATTCGCCTTTAGGAAATCAAGAGCCTTGCCGAGCAGAATCTGTTCCGCGAGCGCGTTAAGGCCATTGTGTTCTTCCAGTTCCTTCCGCATTTTATCGCTGGAAAGGTTGTAGTGTTGCGCCTCCTGTCGAATCCGAAGATCGATATCTTCCCGCCGGACTTCGATTTTTTCCTGCTCGGCTATTCGCTCGAGAATAAAATTCGTTTTCAACCGGTGATGCGCGACGCTTGCCGCAGTCTCAATTAGCTCCTTCTCCTTGTCCTTCAGCATTTCGTCAGGAATTCCGCGCGCGCGATTTCGCTGCACCAATTCAGCCAGCGCCCGCTTCGTCTCGTTGCGAAGCAAACTTGGCGGCAGATCGAACTGAATCTTTTCCTGCAAATATTTCACGATCTGCGCTTCCTTCGCCCGTTCGACCTCGTGTTCTTTTTCATGCTCGAGATCGTGTTCGATCGTGTGCCGAAGATCGGCCAGCGATTTTCCAGGGAGCAATTTGTTCGCCAAGGCGTCGTCCACGGCCGGCAAGACCTTTTCTTTGATCCCCCGCGGCGTCACCGAGTAACTGGCTTGTTTGCCTGCCAATTCTTTAACCAGAAAATCCGCCGGAAGATCGACAACCACCGTGCGCGTCTCATCCGGCTTTTGTCCAACGATCTGCTCGCAAAATTTCGGCAGAAAATTGTCCGCCGCCAAATGCAGCCAGAATTTTTTGCCGCCATGTAAATTCTTGCTCGCCTGCGGGGCGACTTCGCTGATCGGTTTACCGTCAACCGTTCCTTCAAAATCGACTACCACGAAATCCTCCATCTGCGCGCCGCGCCCCTGCACATCGACAAAGTCCGCGGTTTGGTCGCGCAACCGCTCCAGCGTCGCTTCAATGTCCGCCTCGGTCACTTTCGTGTCTGGTAACTCGACCGGAATATTTTTGTAGTCGGGCAATTTAAATTCCGGCGCAGTCACCACCGTCGCCTGGAAGCGCATCGATTTATCTTCGCCGAACTGGACGTCCTCCAAATTCGTCAGCGAAGCCACCCGCAATTTTTTCTGCTCGATCGCTTCCCGATAACTCTTCGAGACGAGCTTCTTTGTTACTTCGTCCTGAATTTCCTTGCGAAATCGTTTGTCGATCACCGCCCGCGGCGCTTTGCCCGGTCGATAGCCGGGAATCTTGGCGAACCGCGCAAAGCTGTTGGCGATTGTGTCCCATTCCTTCGAAACCTCATCCGCCGGCAATTCGATCTTCAACGTCGAAATCGATTCCGGCTTTTCTTCCACCTGCACTTTCATCAACATTTACTGTAGCGGCGCTCTGCGAGCGTCGCATTAATTTTTGTCCGGTCCGAACAAGAAACTATCTGCGAAATGGCGCGAAAGATTCGCTGAATTCGATTGTAATTTTAGCGCCCTTTCGCGTGTTTAGCAGATTCTTGTCCCTTTAACGTAAACCGCATGCGTTTGCGGAAAACCGAACCAATACGCGAGCTCGCGATAATCTTCGCAACCGAACACCCCGATGTTTGCGAGCTTGCCCGCCTCCAACGACCCAATCTTATCGCCGCGACTTAAAGAATATGCCGCATTGATTGTTGCCGCGGTGATCGCCTCCGCGGGTGACATTTTCATTTGCGTGCAGGCCAGCGACAGAATCATCGGCATCGACGGTGTCGGTGACGAACCCGGGTTGAAATCAGTCGCGAGGACGACGGCGAGGCCGGCTTCGATCATTTCGCGCGCGCGCGGATAGGATGTCGATCCAAGTGCATAAACCGATCCGGGTAACAGGACCGGCTGCACGTTTCGAGATTTCAACGCCGCGATCCCTTGGTCGGCTGTTTTTTCCAAATGATCCGCCGTTGTCGCGCCGAGTTCTGCCATCAACTTCGCGCCGCCTGAATTTGTCAGTTGATCGACATGGCCACGAAGTTTGAGCCCAAGCTTCTTCGCTGCCGTCAGAATCTCGCGTGATTGCTCGATGTCGAAATAACCGCGCTCACAGAAGACATCACAAAACTTCGCCAGTTTTTCTTTCGCGACGCGTGGCAACATCTGGTTGATCACAAGATCGACATATTCGCCTGGCGAGGTGTCACGCGGGACCGCGTGCGCGCCCAGAAATGTTGGAACAACCTCGAGTGCCGTCTTTTCGTTGAGTTGGCGCATTACGCGCAGAATTTTCAATTCATCCTCAAGTGTGAGGCCGTAGCCCGATTTCACTTCAACGGTTGTGGTTCCGCATTTCAGAAACCATTCCGCATGTTTCTTGGCCCGCGCGAAAAGATCGGCCTCGCTCGCGACGCGCGTCTTTTCGACCGTTGACCAAATCCCGCCACCGGCTTTAGCGATTTGTTCGTACGTCTCGCCACGGGAGCGGCGTTCGAAATCGTCCACACGGTTTCCAGCGAAAACCAAATGAGTGTGCGCATCGACAAATCCTGGCAAAACAACGCGCCCGCCAAGATCGACAATCTCCGCGTCACCGGCTTGCTTTTCGATTTCGTTACTCGGCCCGACGATATCGATCTTGCCATCGCGAATGAGCATTCCGGCGCCGCGAATCATTCCGAGGTCGGACAATTCATTGCCGACGCGCGGGCGTTTCGGACCCGCCAACGTGACGAGTTGCGAAGCGTGGAGAAGAGCGAGAGACTTCAATTTTTCGGCCGAATTGGGCGTTCCTTAAACAGCCGCTGGCGGCCACTTGTATAGGCTTTCCAATTCATTTTCGTCTCGAAGTTTTTCAGTCAAAAAGTCGACCCAAGCTTGCGTGTAACCATAGTCGTTATGCATTCTGTCATAGATGCAATAGCGGTAGTCTGTTTTCTCCGGATTCGGCACTCCAGGAGCCGGGCGAACGCCATATTTTTTCCAGCAAATCGAATGGACGCTCACATTAAAACGGTCAACTTGTTTGTTACCGCGCTGAATCTTTGGATTGCCTAAGGCCATTTGTACTTTCTTGGCGACTTGGCTGGCTTTCATCACGTTCAAGTTCGATATCGGAACTTCTTTGAACTTAACCATTGCGACGAATTGGGAGATTTGTTTCCGCTCTTCTTCCGAAAGCTTGTCGTAATGCACGAATTGAATCGGCAGCGCCTTTTCGCTCTTATGATTGGCAACCTGAATTAGGAATGCCTTAAAGGAATATCTGCCGCTTGCGAGCACGTCCGGCGAGACAGTCGAACGATACCGCTGGATGAAGTCCAGCACCGGCTTCGACGCTGGTTTGTGCTTCACAGCATCCGAAAGGCTTTCGGATGACGGGAACAATTGAAGGGAAAAAGACAGGCTTTCTCTTAAGCAGTATTTGCCACCAAATTCCTTTTCGAGCATCTCATCTAGATTCAACAACATCGCTTGGCATTCGCCAAAAATGCCGGCGTCTAGCTCGGGCATCGAGCGATGTTCTATTTGGTTTCGGAGCGGGATGAAAAATTCAAGATTTTTTCGAACGGCATTGCCAGTGTCGGTCTCGAAATGCTGACGAAGACATTCATCCAATTCCCAACATTTATTATCGCCTTCGATTTTGACGTAACGACCACTGTCCTTTTTGTAGAATGGTTTGATTTTCTTTCGAAAGAAGATCGCGTGAAATAGCGCCGTCCACGCTATCATCATGAGACAAATGTAACCGCCGGATTTAAATTTTACGGCGGGTTTGTTGTAGACTTCGACGGCAAGTAGCGCGGAATCTCGCGCTTTTTCCAGCGACATCCTAACCTGTCGCGGCAGTCCTCTCATTTCTTCGTTAGAACGGCGTACGGACTACCTCGTCCTGTTCAAGCTGCGTTGCCAACGTACTTTCGGCTAGCCATTCTGCGCGCAAAGCTTCGGCGTTCCTCCTTACTCGCTCGACTACTGGAGAGTCGGCGATTGGTTCGGCTTGCGAGGCAGGTCCTAATGCCTCTATGTCAAGATGCTCCAGCTTCGTAAAAACCGGGGCGATCGCCGCATCGGGATCACGGAAAAACAGACTGCCCCGAATTCGGACGAAAATCCACCCGAGACGTTCGAGTACGGCTTGGCGTTCGAGATCAGTCTGGAGTTGCTCCGGTGTGTGCCACTTTTCTCCATCGCATTCGACAGCAAGTCGTCTATTCAAACCTTCAATCACTAAATCAATGCGATAAGCACCCACCGGCCATTGGGATCGCACACGGTAACCGGCAGCGACTAAACGTTGCATCACCTGTTTCTCGAATGGCGAATCCACACGACTGCCCTCAACTTCCATTTCACGCAGCAGGGCTTGCGGGTCGCGTGCGTGATTGAGAAGCCGACGTCGCAAGTCACCACTCTTGAGATGTCTGTCGATATCGAGCGAATGGACAACCCACAATTGGTTGCGCGCGCGACTGACCGCGACGTTGTAGCGTTTCTTGTACAAACCGTTCGGCCCAGCCTCCATCATTCGCAACTGTCCGTCGTCTGGCGGCCCATCTACCATAGAAAGAAATACAATATCGCGTTCATCACCTTGAAACTGCGCTGCATTGCCGCAAAGGAGTCGATGTCTGGCAAAGACATCAGGCGATAAGCGCATTCGAAGCATGTTCTCAATCAGCAGAGCTTGCTCATCTCCAAGCAGCGAAATCACACCGAACGTCGTCGGCTGCCCAAAGTCGTTACGTTCGTAGTCGGGATCGGTAAGACATGCGACAACAAGAGATGCTATTTCTTCCGCTTCCACTTCATTGGTTTTTGCGCCTTCGTTTCGAAAACCTTGCACACGATGCGGAATCAAGGCCGGTCGCACTGGCGAAGAGAACGGCTCACGCAACGGACGAATGGCGTTGTTGTATGAGAGGTGATTGCTGAATTGAATGATTCCGGGCACGCAGCGGAAGTGCTCGCGCAATGCAACCACGCCGCCAAATGCGGTCTCAGCCAGATCGTAAATCGAAGTTTGTCCATCATATAGATGGCTATTTGGGATGCCTTGCAAGTCGCTGGAAATGAGCCGCGTCACTTGATCTAGGCGCTGACCAACCGCATCTGGTGTCACCTGTTCTTTATCGCCGACAACAACGTGCTCGCGTCCGAGGTATAGGGCGGCCAGAGCAGTAACGTCGCTCTGGCTTGCTTCATCGATGATAACGACATCGAACCTTTTTTCGCGAGGATCGAAGCTTTCGTAGGCGCGACTCAACGGCATAATCCATACGGGAACAGCCCGGCGGGCGTCGGCGAGAAGCTCGCGCGCCTTCCGCAAAAGCTCCGGGACGCGTTTGCCAGTCCCTTTGCCAATTTTGCGAATAGCTTCAACGAAGCCCATGAGCGCCTGCTTCGCCTTAAGGCCGGTTCGCTCGCATTGTGCCGCCCAAGTCTCGTGTTCGATAATTTGTGCGGCTACTTCGCGCAGATCGTTCTCGGTTTTGTCTAGCCGTTCTTGCAAATCAGTCATCGAGACCGACGCGCGTCTTTCTAATTCCTGACACCATTGGCGCCAACGCCATGCGGCTACGCCGTCGCCGGGAGGTTGCGCGGAATCGTGCGGCTTCTGACGCTGAAAAATCGCACGCGCCCATGCGGGAGCGGCAGCGTCCATTTTTGCAAGCAGGTCTGAACGCGTGTCGTATGCGCTGTGTAGCCCTTCCAACTTGGCTAGCTCACGGCACGCTGCTTCATAGTTTTCCGCGTCCCATGCATCTTGCGCGGCGAGCAAAACTGAAGCCACATCGCTTTGCGGGAATCCCGCCAGATACGTGCGTTGCGATTGCAGAGCTGCTGATAATTCAGCCTGCCGGAGAAGGGCGGCTTGTGCCTCAACGATCTCGGCCAGCCCTTGCGAGCCGGCACGTTGCACGCGTGCGATTTCCCCATGGTCGCCTGGTACCGGCATGTGTTTAGACAGCCAATCATCCCAGCGGAAACCGACGGCCCACAATTGGTCTATCAGCGGTTCCCACACTGTCACACGCCATTCGAGTCTGTTCCGAATCTCTGTAGCGTAGCCTTGCGCAGCGCGCTCGGGGGAACGTCCGAGACTGTCGAGTTGGGGGCCGCCTAAAGACTCGACGGCTCGCTTCCAACGTCCCGCAAAACGATTTCGGTTTTCTTGCAGCCGAGCGGCTGCACGTAAGGCTCGAAATTCATCGAGTGTTTGCGGAATGCGACCTTCAACACGGCAAATCTCGATCAGCTCGTGCCAATTGCGGTGCCTCAATTTTGTCATCAAACCGAGCGAGTGACCGCTTTCCAGGTGAGCAATAATTTCGTCGAGTGCCGCCGCTACTTCCGCAGTTGATCGCTCGTCGGGCAATTCCGGCCCGTGCGTTCGTTGTAGGCGTGTTGCAGTAGCGGCTTCAGTGGCAAGCGAATCAATACAAGTCAGCAAATCATCCCAAGTTCCCCGATGGTCGCCCCCCATCCATCCGGCGAACAACACTTCGCGTAGCCAGTTTTCTTTTTCCGCTAATACAGTTGAGGCGGCGCAAACGCGTTGGTGCAACTCTTTAAGCTGTGCTGCAGAATATCCAGCGCCGGCGTTTTCTAGCCATAAGTCGGGACGATGTGATTTTGCACGTGAATCGGTGCCCGCTCGTTCGTTAGCGAGTAATCGAAAATCTGCTGCCGAAACTATGCGTGCGAGCAGAGGCTGCGGCACTGCCAGTTGTGTTTCATCGGAAACCGTAAGCATTCCATGGGTAGCATATAGCTGACGGACTTCGAATTCGGAGAGCGGGCAAAGCACGCCGGGTTGAAGTGGTCCAGGAATCCAACCGTCGCGCTCAGCGTCAGCTTTCACACGCTTTGCGATCTCAATGGGACTCAGACCTTCGCCACCGAGCACGATTTCCTCGACCTCACTAAACCGCGCGTCGCGCAATTGTCGTCGCAAAGATGCTGCTGTCTCGAGGAGCCTGCGCCGCTTGTCACGCAAGAGTGCTGCCTGCTTCCGAAGACTTGCGGCATTGGAACCTGAAAGCCTATTCGCGATTTCTTGGGCAGATTCTTTCATCTGACTTTGGCTCTCCGAGTCTCGACCGAGCACGCTTAAGCAGAGGGGTTGAAGTGCCTTATCGACTTGGCCGCGCAAGACCCTTAGCGCTTTGGTCGTGTGCGCAGTCACAAGCACGGTCTTTCCTTGTGCGAGTAAATAGCCGAGCAGATTCGCGATTGTGTGCGTTTTTCCCGTTCCTGGCGGACCTTGCACAAGCACGGCTCTTGCCTTTACAAGTCGTGCCGCGATTTCGTACTGCTCTCTATTTGCAGGTTTGCTGAAAAGAATATCCGCCTCCGGCCGTGACGGCGTCGTCGATGTCTCTTCATCGGTGCTGCCGCCGGCTGTGGAGTCAATGCCGTCTGCCTCAACACCCACGATGCTAGACAGACCTTCCGGCACGAGTGCTTCGCTTTGCAAATCCTCTAGAATGTGATCGATCGTCGTGCTTAACCCAGCAGTACGCGCCCGCAGAAAAATCACCGGTTCGCGCCAAATCGTCGGGTGATCACTCGCATTGTCGCGCGCTTTTTCGTCGAGAAATTCACCATCGGTAAAGAGTGCTTGCACGAGCGAGCGAAGAAAGCCGGTTGTGCTTTCGCCTCCAAGGGGCTCGACCGGTTGTGTTGCGAGTTGTTTAATAAAATGCGCGATCATTCTACCTTCGATGCCCGGCACTAAGAGCAGCAACGCGCGATGCAGCTCAACCTTTTCCATGCCTGTCGAGAAACGGAATTCCGGCAGGGCTGGGTCGAACTCGAAATTGACACGTTGCATTAGAACGGGATGTCGAATCAGTTGCGTCCTTTCATCGAGCATTCCGTCAGCAAGCACGAGCTCCACGCGATCGCCTTCGCGCTGCATCGTTGTCCATAACGCGTGAATCCTCTCGAAAAGTTGTCGCGCTGCGATTGCCGGGCGTTCCGCCGACGCCCATTTCTCACGCGTGACTTTCCAAAGATTTAGTACTTCAACTCGCTCGTGATCGTCATCGAATCTAACGGTGATCGTTTCTTTTTCTTTGTTTACGAAGTTCCGCGATTCGAGCACCTCCACTTCCGCATCCACCGATTGCCAGTTCGGTTTCAGCCAACCATCAAGCGCGTCAGGTGGATTGGGACACGACGTGAGCCCCGCGCGCTGAATGCGAATGATCGGCTCCATCTCAGTATCGGTATCTGCATCGTCTTCCTTATCTCCGCGGTCGCCGCGCTGGACGATGATGTTTGGATGCAGCGGCCACGTGTCGAGCCGCAATATCTGAGAGTAAGCAGAAAGATCACGCGGCACAGGATTCCTGAGCTCATTCAGCGCTTTGAGGAATTTAAAAACTTGCGTGAGCCGACTCTGAGCTACGTCGCCGGCCGGGGGGTCTGCCACTTGTTGTGTCATGCGCTGTTTATAGCTTTCTTAGCGGAAACTCTCTGCTCAAAAAAGGAAATTAGGACACTAGCTACCAAGAAATAAGAAAACCACCTTGATACCGGCTAGGATGAAGCGCCAGACGGATAACAGGTATGTTCTTCCTTAACTCAATTTGTTTTCAACAATCTGATCGATCTTCTTGAACTCAGACTCTGAATCTGCCTGCAGCTTACGAACTTTCTTCTGAAGATCGGACTTAAATTTTTCATCCTTCAGTCCGGCGAGATTAATTCGAACGTTCAGCGCTGCTCCATCAACACACGCTCGCGTGGCGCAAATCCCGACGCCGACGTCCGAAATTGAGTTCGGGTTTCCCTTCTCTGCCATTTCCCCGAGCAGCTCGTACGACTTCGACGCAGTCTGCATCACTTTCAACGGAATTTCCGCCGCGTATTTGGTCGCCGATTCGACCGCGGTCGCGCGCGACGCTTTTTCTTCCGCGGATTGTTTTGGCAAAGCGAAAGCGTCCATCACTTTGTTGAACGCGGCGGCATCTTCATCGACCAGCGAGAGCAATTCGTCTTTGAGCTGCTGCGCTTTCACTGCCCACTTGCTGAAATACTCGAGCTTATCGTCCCAGCCGCGTTTGCCGGCGGAAAGATTCGCCACCATTCCGCCAAGTGACGCACCGAGCGCGCCCATCAGCGCCGCGACCGAACCGCCGCCGGGAGCGTGCGAATCGCTCAACGTTTCATTGCAAAACTCGCGCAAATTCATTTTCACAAGCGATTTCGAATCCGATTCAATCTTTAATTCAATCACTTTTTCTTTCGAATCGAAATGTTTCAGTTCGCTCAGTCCCATCGAGCGGACCGCGATATCGATCAGCTCTTCCTCGGAAGCCCCTTCCGACCATTTCTGTTTCCGTAAAAAATAGCGGCCGGCGTCAGTGAGACATTTCTTCGGGACCATGCCTACGATCTCCGAACCGGTAACGCGTAGCCCGCGTTTACTCGCTGCTTCAAAGCAGGCGTCGAATGCCGCGTGCAGCGGCGTGTCCTCGATATTGGTAAGGTTCATCGACACCTGCGCAATTCCATATTCCTTCACGAACCAACCGATCGCCTTGACGTGCTTCAACATTCCCGGAATGCGGACCGGCTCGCCGTTTTTATCGAGCACCGGTTTGCCCGACGGCGTGCCATCGACCGTTTTGATCCTTCCCTGCTCGCGCACATCAAACGCGACCGAATTGGCGCGCCGGACGGATTTCGCGTTCAGGTTGGCGTTGTAAGCGACAAGAAATTCTCGCGCGCCAATCGCGGTCGCGCCCGCCTTCTCATTAAATTTCGCCGGCCCAAAATCGGGCTTCCATTCCGGTTGCTTTATTTTCTCGGCAAAACCTTCGTATTCACCAGCCCGAATCACCGCGAGATTCGATCGCGATTTATCCTTGGCTGCTTTTTCGTAGAGATAGACCGGGATCTTTAATTCTTCGCCAACGCGCTTGCCGAGTTGTTGCGCGCACGCAATCGCTTCTTCCCAACTGACATTACTCACCGGAATAAACGGGCAAACATCGGTCGCGCCCATGCGCGGATGCGCGCCTTTGTGTTTGCGCATATCGATCAGCTCCGCCGCTTTTTTAATT
>Ga0137390_10005210_pt1 | contig 10939 bp, 9 predicted proteins | sample 15con2h24AmetaG_FD_104937 | JGI IMG/M metagenome (GOLD analysis project Ga0137390, IMG submission 104937) | Vadose zone soil microbial communities from Angelo Coast Range Reserve, California, USA - 15con2h2.4A metaG | ecosystem: Environmental > Terrestrial > Soil > Vadose zone > Saprolite... | reverse complement strand
GTTTCTTGCGTCGCGGCTCGAACCAACCTACCGGCACAAGCCGACCGGCTGACGATTAACTCGCTATTTGGTCTGCGCTCCCGCCCAATTGGCATACCACTTGCTGATCTGCCCTTGATGCCCAACTCATAGCTTCGAGCGGAGATCGAAATGTCCCATCTCACCATTTCACGTCGCAAATTCCTGCACAGCACTGCCGCCGGCTTGGTTGCGGCGGGTTCATCGAGCCGCTTGGCGCATGCCGCCGAGGTGACGATCGGCATCGTATATGTCGGGCCGCGCGACGATTTCGGCTGGAATCAGGCTCATGCCGTCGCGGTTAAGGCCCTGAAATCCCTTCCGGGCGTGAAAGCCGTCGAAGAGGAAAATGTGCCGGAGACCGACGCCTGCGCAAAGTCCATGGAATCCATGGTCAATCTCGATGGCGCCAATATCATTCTGGGGACGTCATTCGGGTACTTTGACCCTTTTATGGTCGATCTGTCGAAAAAATATGCAAAAGTCGAATTCCGGCACGCCGCTCCCCTTTGGAACGAAAGCAAGCATCCCAAGAACCTGGGCAGCTACTTCGGCTATCTCAACCAAGCCCACCACGTCGACGGCGTCGCCGCCGGGCTGTCGACCAGGTCGAACAAGATCGGATTTGTCGCGGCCAAGCCGATCTCGATCGTCCTGAGCAACATCAATTCATTCATGCTGGGCGCGAGAAAGACCAATCCGAACGCGGTCGTGCAGGTGATTTTCACCGGCGACTGGTCGCTACCGGTCCGCGAGGCGGAGGCCGTCAACGCGCTGGTGGATGCCGGTTGCGACGTCATCACCTGCCATGTGGATGCCCCCAAGGTGGTCATCGAGACCGCCGAGAAACGGGGAGTGAAGACCTGCGGCCACAATGCGTCCCAGGCGCCGCTCGCGCCAAAGGGCTTCATCACCGGCGCCGAGTACAAGTGGGAGACGATCTACAAAGGTTACGCGGAGGCGCTGGCCAAGGGTCAAAAGCTGCCGAATATGACGAGCGGTGGCTACGACGCAGATATGGTGCGCAATACGCCCTTCGGCGCCGGCGCGTCGCCTGAGGCACGCGCGGCGGCGACGGCCGCGATCGCCGACCTGAAGGCGAAAAAACCGATCTATGTGGGCCCGCTGAAGGACAATAAAACCGGCAAAGTCGTCATCGACAAGATCTACGACAACACGGATCCCTACCTCGACCAGATGAACTATCTGCTCGAAGGCATCATCGGTTCGACCACCTGAAGCGGCTGCGACGCTGCGGTTGCGGATAAGGGCGGCGTCCTCGCCGGGTGAATGAGGATGGTTGACGTAGCCGAATCGCTGATCGTGACTGCCATAGGGCCTCCCAAGGATCGGTGGATCGACTTCTCCGTACGCTTCCGCACTGGCGCGGAATATGTGGTCATTCCGCTGTTCGCGCTCGCGCTCTCCGGTCTGCTGTTCGCCCTGTTCCTTCTGGTGCTCGGAAAATCGCCGACACAGTTCTTCGAACTCGTCGTTCGCGGCGGCTTCGGTACCGCCTTCTCGATCCAGAACACGTTGCAGCGTTCCGCGCCGCTGATCCTCACGGCGCTCGCGGTCGCCGTGCCGGCGCGGATCGGGCTGGTGATGATCGGCGGAGAGGGTGCCCTCGTGCTCGGCGGCTTCGCCTCGGCGGTCATCGCAATTCCGCTCGTCATGGGCAAGGCTTCGCCGGCCGTGACGTTAATCGTGATGGCGTCGGCTGGCATCGTCACCGGTGCCCTATGGGTCGGCATCGCAGGCATTCTGCGTCACGCCCGCGGGGTCAACGAGACCATTTCGTCCCTGTTGCTGACGTATATCGGCATTGCGGTGATGAACTTCTTCGTCGAGGGCTCGTTGCGCGATCTCACCAATCCGAACAAGCCGTCGACCATGCCGATCGGCGAGGCCTACATGATGGGCAAGATAACCGGGACCGAAGTGCATTGGGGTCTGGCGGTCGGAATCTTGCTTGCCATCACACTCCACATCCTTCTGTCGCGCACGACGTTCGGCTTCGCGGTGCGGCTCAGCGGCGGCAATCCGCGCGCCGCGCTGGCCCAGGGTCTGCCGGTCGGAAAGTTGGTGGTCGGCTGTTGTCTCATTGCCGGAGCCTGTGCGGGCATCGCCGGATTCTTCGAGGTCGCCGCGATCCAGGGTCGCGCCAATGCGTCGCTCGCCGCCGGATACGGATTTACCGGGATTCTGGTGTCGTTCCTGGCACGGCACAATCCCCTGGCAATCATTCCCGTCGCCATCCTGTTCGGTGGGATCGTGGCGTCGGGCGGGCTCGTGCAGCGCCGCATGGACATGCCCGACGCGACGGTGCTGGTCCTTCAAGGTCTCACCTTTGTGGTCCTGCTCACCTCCGAGACGCTATACGGACGCTTCAAGATCTTTCAAGTCAAAGGCGCGGTGGATCGCACATGAGCGACAATCCATTCCTCATCGTGCTGGTGGCGATGGTGGGCGGCGCGCTGCGCGTCTCGACGCCGTTCATGTTTGTCGCGCTGGGCGAGTGCCTGACCGAGAAATCGGGTCGCGTGAATCTCGGGCTTGAAGGCACGCTGGTGCTGGGTGCGATGTGCGCCTACGCCATTTCATTCCACACCGGCTCGCCGTGGCTCGGCGTGTTGGCTGCGGGCGGCGCCGGGGCGTGGCTCGGTGCGATCCACGGATATGTCTGCAAGCTGCCGCGCGTGAACGATATCGCGATCGGCATCGCGATGATGTTGTTCGGAACCGGTGTCGCGTTCTTCTTCGGCAAGGCTTACATCCAACCCTCCGCGCCCCGGCTTGGATCGTTTTCGCTCGGCGGATGGACGGGCAGTCCGCAGATCGAGACGGCGCTGGAGGTCAATGCCCTTCTGATCGTCGGAGTTGCGACGGCGTTATTGATGGCGTGGGCGTTCGCGAACACCAAGTGGGGCCTGATCGTGCGGATGAGCGGCGACAGCGCTCCGGCCGCGCGGGCGATGGGTGTGTCTGTCGATCTTGTGCGCTTTTTCTCGACGACCGCCGGCGGTTTCCTGGCCGGCATCGGCGGAGCATTTCTGTCGCTCTACTATCCCGGGTCCTGGAACCAAGGGCTCTCCTCGGGTCAAGGCCTGATGGCAGTGGCGCTCGTGATTTTCGCGCGCTGGGACCCGGTGCGCTGCGTGTTGGCGGCGCTCCTCTTCGGCGCGGCGGGCGCGATCGGACCGGCGCTGCAGTCCGTCGGCATCACGCAAGGCTACTACTTCTTCAACGCCGCACCCTACATTCTCACTCTTATCATCATGACCATCTCGGCCGGCTCCAAACGCGCGATGCGCGACGTGCCCGGCGAGCTGAGCATCACCAAATGAGCAGCGCATTCGGTCCGATGCCGAACTCGAAACGCGCGATGGAGAGCATTCCATGAGTGTTGCCGCTCATTCCGCTGGGCGCGCTATGTCTCTCCAGACCGTCGGGATGACCAAGGTCTTTGGGCCTCTTGTCGCGCTTGACGATGTGTCCATCACCGTCGAGGCCGGCTCCTTCCATGCACTGCTCGGCGAGAATGGCGCGGGCAAGTCCACGCTCGTCAAATGCGTCATGGGCTTCTATTCGGCGGACAAGGGAGAAGTGTTGCTGGATGGCAAGGGAGCGCTGATACGCAATCCGCGAGATGCGCGGGCCTGCGGCATCGGCATGGTGTACCAGCATTTCACGCTCGTTCCCTCACTGACGGGGGCGGAAAACCTCGTGATGAGCCGCGCCGACGCGCCGAGCGTGATCGACTGGAAGAAGGAACGCCGCGCGCTGGATCAATTCCTCGACCGCATGCCGTTTCGCGTACCGCTCGATGTTCAGGTGTCTGCGCTCGCGGCGGGCGAGAAACAGAAGCTCGAAATCCTGAAGCTCCTTTATCTCGACCAGCGCCTCCTGATTCTGGACGAGCCGACTTCGGTGCTGACTCCCGGCGAGGCCGACGAGATGCTCGGCCTCCTCAAGGGCATGGCGCAGCGCAAGGACATCACTGTCATCATGATCACGCACAAGTTCCGCGAGGTGCGGGCCTTCGCGGACGAGGTGACGGTATTGAGACGCGGCAAAATGGTCGGTGGCGGCGAGGTCGCCGATCTGTCGACCGAGGACATGGCGCGGATGATGATCGGCGACACGCAGATTCGCGAGCGTGCGGTGCGGGCGGAGCGGCAACCCGGTCCGGTCACTCTCGAGCTCGTGGCGCTGTATGCGGACGACGATGACGGTCTGCCCGCACTGGAACAGGTCAATCTGAAGGTGCATGCCGGCGAGATTCTTGGGATTGCCGGCGTATCCGGTAACGGCCAATCTCAGCTCGTCGAAGTCCTCTCCGGGCAACGTCCGCTGACGGACGGCCGCATCATCATCAAGGAAGAACCGTTCGAGCCGACGCGGAACACGTTTCACCGCATGAAGCTCTTCGGCCTGCCTGAGGAGCCGCTGAAGAACGCAACGGTGCCGCGCATGACAGTCGCCGAAAACCTGGCATTTCGCACGTTCGATCGTCCGCCCACGGCAAAGCTCGGATGGTGGCTGTCGCCCGGGCCGATGCGCGCCAAGGCGCGTGAGCTGATCGCGCGCTATCGCATCAAGACGCCGTCGCCGGAAACCGAAGTCGCGAACCTGTCGGGCGGCAACATCCAACGCACTGTTCTCGCGCGGGAGCTGGCCAGCGAGGTCGACGTGCTGATTGCGGCCAACCCGTGCTTCGGACTCGATTTCGCGTCAGTGGTGGAAATACGTGCCCGGATCATGGAGCAGCGCAATCGCGGCGCGGCGGTTCTCCTCGTGTCGGAGGACCTCGACGAGATTCTGGAGATGGCCGATCGCGTGGCGGTGATGTCAGGCGGTACCATCAATTACGTGGCGCCGCTCGGCGAGACCGACCGCGCCACCATCGGCAAGCACATGGCTGGCCATTGAGTCCGGGGCTCGTCCGATCAAATCGCCGTGGCAATGTCGCGGATGACGGAGCGCAACCAGGTGTGCAGCGGGTCGGCGTCGGTGCGCCGATGCCAGAACATGTGCGGGCTGACTTCGACGTCGGGGAATGGCGGGGTCACGAAGCGCACATGCGGTACGGGCGCGAGACCTTTCACGATGCGAGTCGGCAGGGTTGCAATCAAATCGGTTGCCGCGACCACGAAAGGAACGCCGGCCGAACTCGGCAGCACGAGCGCGATTCGTCGGCGCAGTCCGCGTGCGGCCAGGATGGCGTCGACGACGCTGCTCCCCACGCCGTCTGGCGACACTTGCACGTGCCCCGCATCGACCAGGTGCGCCGCCGCCGCATAGGACTCCATGGTGACGGGCTCGCGCAGCGGATTGTTCTCACCCACCAGCGTCACAAGCCGGTCGTTCCACAACGGTTCGGCGTGCAGTTCTTGGATCTTCGTTCCGAGCGGCGCAAAGGCAACGTCGATTTCTCCGGTAGCGAGCTGTTCGTGAAGGCAGGAGCAATCGTTGGCGCGCACGTGCAGATCGATACCGGGTGCCTCACGCCGCAGGTGCTGGACGAGCGCCGGCAAGAGCTTGACGTGGTAAAGGTCGATCGTCGCGATCTTCAGCGTCGCCCGCGCCGTGGCCGGATCGAAATCGGCCGGCAGCGCCAATGTCCGCGAAATGTCTGCCAGCGCGCCGCGGATGGGGCCGGCAAGTTCGATCGCCCGCGCGGTCGGTTCCATGGCGCGGTCGCGGCGCAGGAAGAGCGGATCGCCGAACAGGTGTCGCAGCCGGTTCAGGGCCTTGCTCATCGCGGGTTGGCTCAGCCCGATCCGTTCGGCCGCCCGCGTGACATTGCGCTCGGCCATGAGCGCATCGAAGGCAACCAGCAGGTTGAGGTCGACAGTCCGCAAATTCCGTTCGGCTATGACATGCATATTACTTTATCATTTCTCCGACGATGGCTGTTTCGGCATCATCGAACAGGACCTGTTGGCCAGGGTTCGAGCGAGATGCAAACGTCGCCCGCCGATCGGATGTCCTTTGCCGCCGCGCCGGGAATCGAGGCACGTTCCGTGGCTTATGTCCCATCGAGGGTGCTTCGGCGAAAGCGCCTCGTGGTATCATGCCCTCAGTGCACTGTTGTCGTCCCTCACTATAACCAAGCAAGATATATGCCGCCGATGACCCGGCCGAGCGGCGTTGGAGGCACGGCCACGGGGGCGTCGTCATGACCCGGGATGACGGCTCGCCCCTGCTTGAGGCTTTCGGGGTCGTCAAACGGTTCGGCGGGCTCGTGGCCAATGACGTCGCGCATTTTGCCGTGTGCGCCGGCGAGGTGGTAGCGCTGCTTGGCGAGAACGGCGCCGGCAAGAGCACGCTCGCCAAGATTCTTTACGGGTACTACGCGGCCGATGCCGGCGAGATCCGCGTGGGCGGCAGGCGCGTCGACATCACCTCTCCACACGACACCCGTGCGCTCGGCATCGGTATGGTGTTCCAGAATTTCACGCTCATCCCGGCGCTCAGCGTGTTCGAGAATGTGGCGCTGTTTCAGAAGGACCTTCCGGCGGTCCTGCCACGGCGTGAAATCCTGAAGCGCATGCACCTTTACGCCGACCGTTTTCGTCTTGCGGTCGATCCGCGGACGCTCGTGCGCGATCTCGCGGTCGGCGATCGCCAGAAGGTCGAGATCCTCAAGCAGCTCGTTGCCGGTGCCCGCGTATTGATCCTCGACGAGCCGACCAAGGTCCTGGCGCCGCAGGAAACCGTCGGCCTGTTCAACACCATCGACGAAATGCGGGCCGATGGCCTGGGCGTCGTGTTGATCACGCACAAGCTGCGCGAGGTCCTCGCCCGCGCGAGCCGGATCGTGGTCATGCGGCAGGGCCGCGTCGCGGGCGTGCTCGATCGATCCGAAGCGTCGGAACAGAAGCTGCTTGCGCTGATGTTCGGCGACGCATTCGACCCGCCCGCGCCGCGGCCTCGCGCCGGTCGTGAGAACGCGGGCACTTGCGCCCTCGAGCTCATCCGAGTCTCGACATCAGGCGGGCGGATGCCGTTGCGCGACGTCTCCATGAAAGTCCGCACCGGCGAGGTCGTCGGCATTGCCGGCGTTTCCGGTAACGGCCAGCGGGAGCTTGGCGATCTCATTCTCGGACTGCAGCACCCCGGCACGGGGACCAAGCTGTTGTGGAACGAGGACGCATCGCGGTGGCCGGTCGCCCGGCTGCGGCAGAAGGGCGTCGCCGCGATCCCGGACGATCCGTTGGCGCTTGCTTGCGTGCCGGGCATGACGGTGCGGGAGAATCTGGCGCTCGGCAGCGGCACGCGATACCGCGTCGGGCTCGGAGTGAACTGGCCGGCGCTTGACGCCGACATGCAGCGCAGCTTTGCGCGGCTGACGTTTCCTCGTTCCAGCTTCGACGCAGTCGCTGCAACGCTTTCCGGCGGCAACTTGCAGCGCGCCGTCTTGGCCCGTGAGCTAGCCCATGAGCCGAAACTGATCATCGCGCTTTATCCGACCCGCGGGCTCGATGCGCGGAGCGCCGCCGCGGTGCGTAGGCTCCTCTTCGAGGCGCGCGACCGCGGGGCCGCTGTGCTGATGGTTTCGGAAGATCTCGATGAATTGTTCGAGGTTTGTGACCGCTTGCACGTGCTCTATCGGGGCGCCATCGCGGGCGAGTTCGGCCCCGAGCACTTCAGTGCTGACGTGATTGGTCCGCGCATGGTCGGAGCATCGGAACACGCCGATGCGGCATGACGGCGCAACCCTGTGGCGTTTGGCATCGGCGCAGGCCAAGGCTTTTGCGCTCGCCGCCGTCATCGCGTTGGCCGTCTTCGCCATGCTGCTGAGCGTTGCGGGAAAGGATCCGCTGCGCGCCTATGTCGACACGCTCGTCTATGTCTTCGGCAACGCATACGGTTTCTCGGAACTGCTGGTGCGCATGGTCCCATTGCTCCTCACCGCTGTCGCGGTGGCGCTGCCGGCTCGCATCGGCCTGATCAATGTTGGAGGCGAAGGCCAGCTCTATATGGGCGCGTGGCTCACTACGGCCGGCGCGCTCGCATTTGCGGAGTGGCCGGCATTCGTGCTGTTGCCGACCCTCACGCTTCTGGGCTTCGTCGGCGGCGGACTGTGGGCGCTCATTCCCGGCGCACTGCGGGCGCTGCGGCTCGTCAACGAGACGATTTCGACGCTGCTGCTCAACTATGTCGCGCCGCTGATCGTGGGCTATTTCATCTTCGGGCCGTGGCGCAGCCCGGAAAGCTCGGCCTATCCGCAGTCCCCGGCCTTCGTCGAGGCGGCGCAGCTCCCGACTTTTTTCCATTCGCGCGTTCATGCTGGACTGCTTTACGCGCTCGCGTGCCTCGTCCTCTACTGGTTCGTGATGACGCGCACGCGCTTCGGTCTCGAGATGCGTGCCATCGGCGGGAACCCCGAGGCGGCGCGCCGTCTCGGGGTTCCGATATTCAGTTACATGCTCGCGGTGATGTTCGTCGCGGGCGGGGTTGCCGGGCTTGCCGGAATGGCGGAAGTCACCGCGATCCAGGGTCGCCTAGTGTCGGAGCTTTCGCCGGGCTACGGCTTCATCGGCTTTCTGGTCTCGTGGCTCGCGAGGACCGGTGCTGGCGGCATTCTGACGATGTCTTTCTTGTTCGCCGTCATCAGTTCGGTCGGCGACATTCTGCAGATCACGCAGGGCCTGCCTTTCGCGGTCGTCAATATCCTGATGGCCGTCATTCTGTTCATCGTGCTGGCCCAGCCGGCCAGGAGCGTCGGACGATGAACACCGCGCTCGTCATCGGCGTGCTGGCGACCTCGATCATGTCGGGAGCCTCGCTGCTGTACGCCACGCTCGGCGAAATGATCGGCGAGCGCGCCGGAATCGTCAATCTCGGTCTGGAAGGCATCATGCTGATCGGTGCGTCGACGGGCTTCGCCGCAACGGCGCTCACCGCAAATCCGTATGTCGGGGTCGTGGCGGCGGCCGCTGCAGGCGCGGCGGCCAACCTCATTTTCGCCTATCTGGTGGTCGGGCGATCCGCCAATCAGCTCGCGGCAGGCCTGAGCCTGATGTTCTTTGGTTTTGGCCTGAGCGCGCTGTTGGGCCGCCCGTTCGTTGGCGCGCTCACTCACAGCCTGCCGCGGTTGACGCTGTCCGGACTTGAGCCGAACGGGACAGCGGCGAGGCTCTTGAGCCACGATATCCTCGTGTATCTGGCCCTTCCGGTCGCGCTGCTCATCTGGTGGCTGCTGTTCAGAACCCGGTGGGGCCTTCAGCTTCGAGCGGTGGGCGAAGATCCAGCAGTAGCGTTCGCGGCCGGTCTCAAGCCCAATGTGTTGCGCTATCAGGCCTTGACGATCGCCGGTGTCCTCGGCGGCATTGGAGGCGCGCACGTGTCGGTCGCGCTCGCATTGACTTGGGTCGAGGGAATGACGGCCGGCCGCGGCTTCATCGCGATCGCGCTGGTCATTTTCGCAAAATGGAATCCGCTCTGGGCCGTTGCGGGCGCGCTCCTGTTCGGCGGAGCAGAGGGCTTACAGCTTCAGCTGCAGGCCGCGGGCGCGGACGTCTCGCCGTTCATCATGAACATGCTGCCGTACCTGCTGACCCTGCTGGTCCTCGTTCTGTGGGGCTGGAGCCGTCAGCTCGCTGCGCCGGCGGCGCTGGGTCGAAGCTTTGTGGGCGTGGAGTAGCGGACGTCGCGCGTGTCGGCGGCGCTCTCGCCGTCGCAAGAAGAGGAGAGGGACATGACCGGACGAAAATGGGCGCGGGCCGCCGCTGCCGCGGCACTCGCGGCACTTTTTGTGGGCAATCCTGCCGCCGCGCAGAACAAGCTGACGGTCGGCGCGATCTATGTCGGGAGCGTCAACGACTACGGCTATAACCGCGCCATGAAGGACGGGCTCGAGGAGATGAAGCGGAATATTCCCGGCCTCACGCTCATCGAGGCGGAGAACGTTCCGGAGACCGCGGAGTCGCAGCGGATCATGGAGGGCATGATCCAGCAGGGCGCCAAGCTGATCTTTGCGACCAGCTTTGGCCATCAGCAATTCGCCTTCAACCTCGCGAAGATTCATCCCGACGTCGTGTTCGAGCACGCCGGCGGTTGGATGCAGGCGCCGAACTTCGGCAACTTCTTCGGCGCGACCCAGGCCGCATGGTACCCGATGGGCGTGGCAGCGGCCAAAATGACGAAGTCGAACACGCTGGGCTTCGTCGTCGGGGTGCCGATCGGATACGCGATCGGCAACGTCAACGCTTTCGAGATGGGCGCGCGCTCGATCAATCCGAACGCGCAGACGCGCGTGGTGGTCACCGGCGGATGGGCCGACAAGGCCAAGGAAGCCGCGGCCGCCAACGCGCTGATCGACCAGGGCGCGGATGTCGTCACCATGCATGTGGACTCGCCGGCGACCATTCTCCAGATCGCGGAGAGCCGCGGCGCCTACTCGATCGGGTTCCAATCGATCGAAGCGCGGCAGCTCGTGCCCAAAGGCTGGCTTACCGGACTAGGTTTCACCTGGGGGTCGTTCATGACCGCGACGGCACAGAGCGTGATCGCGGGGACGTTCAGGCCGGCGATGGTGCGCCAGGGACTCGGACAGGGAATGATGGCGGTCGCGCCATTTGGGGTCGCGGTCCCGGAGGACGTGCGCCAACTCGTGACCGCGACGGCTGACCGGATCGCCAAGGGCTTCAATCCGTTCACCGGTCCCATCAGCGACAACACTGGCGTCGTGCGAATTCAGATCGGCGAGAGTTGGGGCGGCGACAAGATGGGCAACTTCGACTGGTACGTGGAAGGCGTCATCGGCAAAGCCAAATAGTGGAGCGGCGCGCATTGCGATTGCGTCGAAACTCAAAAGGACGCCGGCGTAGGTCAACCCAACAGGGCTAGGAACATCGCTCGCTCATGCACGAGATCGATGTTCGCGAGGTAGCGGCCGAAGTGAACGAGGCGT
>Ga0137390_10005209_pt1 | contig 10940 bp, 6 predicted proteins | sample 15con2h24AmetaG_FD_104937 | JGI IMG/M metagenome (GOLD analysis project Ga0137390, IMG submission 104937) | Vadose zone soil microbial communities from Angelo Coast Range Reserve, California, USA - 15con2h2.4A metaG | ecosystem: Environmental > Terrestrial > Soil > Vadose zone > Saprolite... | reverse complement strand
GCGCGGGCCATGCGACCATAGCTGATCGCAGTAAACAGCATCGCCAGCATCGCCAAGAGCACGGCGGTAACGACGTGACCACGCGCCTTCTCACTGACGACCCTGAACACCGGCATGGGAGCGGTGGGTTGGATGACAACAATGCCGTAGAGAATGAGATCCCAGAGACCGAGGGCGCGGCGCAGCTTGGGAGCAAGGTCGGATTTTGTCGTTGCCAGAGTCTCCAAGTGGTCTCCAAAATCTCTACCGGATGCTGCACAGCCGACTTGACGTCACCGATACTCTCGACAGCCACCGCGAGCTGTCGAGAGCATCCACACACGTTAACGGCAGGGCGTGTAAGGAGTCACGTCCAGACTGTAATTCTTCAAAATGCCGTTGAAATTCGTCGAATCATCGGGCGGACAAAACTTGCCGGTGCTGAGCTTGTATTCAACGTTGAAGATCGACTTGCCGGCAGCTTGCCACGAGGAGTAGTTGCCGTACTGGCTATACTGATTGCACTGCTCATCGATGACAAAGTCGAACGCCGACTCAATGGTAGAATCCGTCGCCTGGTCCACGTCGCTCTTCAGCGGGACGGATAAGAAGTGGTTGTGAGCGATGGTTGTAAGTGAAATGTTGAAACTCGCCTGCGTCGCGTACGTGATCGTGAAGCCTGATTTGTTCTCGTAATTCGCGAGAACATCGTATTCCACAGCGTCGAATCCATTAGCGGCGACCCGGTCAGTGCGTGCGGCGACCATTTTGCGAATGAAATCGGCCTGCCCTTCGTCGTTGTTAACGTTGAGCATGTACTCGTTGCGGAAGCCGGAGAAAGGGTTCCCGATCAAACAGCCGCTACATGCGCTATCAAAGTCCACGTATTGCTGGTAATCGGCACGCACTTGTTCCGTATCACCGGCATCCACGTAGCCGATCGCCTTCTTGCCCATCGAATGCAGAGAATTCACCGCGCCTGTGGTGTAGAGGAAGTTATTGGATCCCGTGATCGATGCATCCTCGTAAAAATCGAAATCAATGATCATTGGTTCGACGCAGGAACCGCCGGTGAAAGGAACTGCGCAAACGACCGTGTTAATCCCCTGTGTTGACGGGTAAGAAGTCCCGTCTGCTGCGCTGGCCGAGAGTTGGTATAGCCAGCGGAAGTTCGTGGGAGGATTGAAAATCGTGCCGGAGCCGCTGCTGGTATAAACGGCTACGGATATCCAATCCATGTCCTGATAACTGGAAGCATTTGAGGATGCCAATTGGATGCGGATCTCGCGAGTTGTGGAGTTAACGTAATCCGACTTTGTGGCATCGCCGTTCGCGTTGTACTGATTCCACCTCCAGTCGAGGAAACTCCCGGAATCATCCCTGCAGGTGTGCAACCCGGTGGAACCGCCGCAGTGGTTCTGATCGCCCAAGTGCTCGTAAGCGGCGTTCTTCCAGTTGTAGATGCTGTAATCCCAGCTATCCACCGTGTCTTGCGGCGCCAGGACGTTTGCCATGAGCTGAATGGAAGTGATCTGCGAAAGCGTAATCCCGCCCGGAGCAGTGAAGCTCAGATAGCCGGTAAACTGCTGCCCGCTGGGCGTTCCAAACTGCACATATTTGGTGGAATCGTTCTGAGTGTCTGTCTGGTCCTTGGTGGCCAGTGCAATAACCGAGCCAGTGTAGGTTCCCTGTTGCACGGTAATCGGACTCGGGGAAATCCTCCACTCCGAATAAGAGGGACCCGTAAGAGTTTGTGCTTGCACTTGCAGCTTGGATGTGGACACCAAAAACACGAAGAGAATTAGAAGAAACTCGGGGCGCTTATGCAGGGCTATGATGCCACGAGCGGCGCATAATCCCGGCAACTGCGGCATTACAAACTGGAGGAAGAACGCCTTTGCTGCTTGGCATCTCTGTTGTTTCATTGGATTGTTCTCCTTTCAGGCATGTAAGGCCATGCGGGGCAGATGTATGTCGTCGTGTTTGCGCTGCAAGAGGTCGGATCTCCGGCAACTGACAAACTTGTAACTCGTAGAGAGCTAGAAATAGAACTTCAAAGCAAACTGAATGAATCGGGGATCACGCGCGGCTTGGGCGAAGCCAAATGCGCAGTTGGTATTTGGGTTGTTGTTCGAGCATCCGGTCTGCGCTGCTGTCTCATCGAACCCGTGCTGGGTAGCGATATTCGCCGAAATGGTGTTGGGATTGGCGAATTCCGGATTCAGATGATTGAAAGCATTGAAGAACTCTGCCCGGAACTCGAAGCGCTTTTGTTCGCCGATGGGAAAAATCTTAAACAGTGAGATATCCCAGTTCTGGAAACCTGGTCCCCGAATAATATTTCTATTGGCATCGCCAAACGTGCCCAGGACCGTGTTGGTAGCAAATGCGCAGGTGTTAAACAGTGTTCCCGGTACACACGCGTGTCCATTAGGGTTACCGACAACGTTGGGCCGCGATGCGCTGAAAACGAATCCGCCGCCATCAGAGTTAGAGAGATTCGTGGCAATGTCGGTGGGTGTAAACCAGTTTCCTGTGGATGCGGTCGTAATTCCAGCAAGCTGCCAATTTCCGATAATCTGGTTCAAAACACCAGTGGCGTTGCCACCGATCGCTTTATCCTTCCCAAAAGGCAGTTCGTAGGAATAGCTGAGCACAAAGCGGTGGCGCACATCGAAATCGGCATTTCCGTATTCCAAACGCGGATCGTTCTGGAAGCGGAAATCGCCCTGATTCTGCGATCCTAAGCTGGCACTCGAAGCGTCATCGAGAGCGTGACTATAGGTGTATGACGCCTCAAATTGAAGGCCGCGGGTGGGGCGCTTCTCGAAGCGAACTTGAAGAGAGTTGTAGTTCGAGATGTCATTGGAGCGAAATGTGGCGATGGCAACATCAAATACGGGATCGCAATTGCCGGCGTCGGAGTAAGTAGGCGGATTCAAGTCACAAGGCCCGGTCGCACCGGGAAAAGGCTTGTGAACGGGCCGCCTAGGCGCGGTCGGCGCAGCCTGGTCGACGATCGGAGCGGCCTGATTGCCGTTATAAAAGCCAAAGAGCTTCAGGCCATGCGAGCCGGCGTAGGAAACGTCCAGCACCGTCTGGGCAGGCAGTTGATATTGCACGCCAAGGTGCCACTGCTGGTTATATGGAGTCCGCAGATGGGGATCGATGGAATAGAGTTCAGGACTGTTGGGATCCGACAACGAGTTCGCCGGAAAGCCGTTCGCCAAAACGTTCAGAGGCAAGGCACCGGAAATGGAGCAGTCCAGCTGATTCGCGTTGGCGGCGGGAGCCGAGCAAGGCACGGCAAATGACTCAGCCGAGAAGAACGGAGGATTGAACCCCGGACTGGGATTTGAGAAAGGCCCATTCTCCTGCCCGCCGTAGAAAATGCCGTAGCCACTGCGCAAAACCAGCTTCTCGGTGATCCGGAAAGCGAATCCGATGCGCGGTGCAAAATTGTTCAAGTTAGGACTGATCAATCCGCGGGAGCCGTTATGTAGCACCGGCAAACTAGCTGCGAGCGTGGGCGTAAGTTGCGCATTCTGGCCTTTGGGGACAATCAAAGACACTGAGTTGAAATCGAAGGTTGCCTCCTCATTGGAGTGCTCCTTAACGGTGCTGAAAAACTCGTAGCGCAGCCCAATGTTCAGCGTCAGGCGCTCCGTTGCCTTCCAGTCGTCCTGTGCGTAGACGGAATAGATTTGGCGGCGATAGTCAATATTGTGCAAGCTGGTGATGCTGCCATTGTCGGGTACCCCCAACAGAAAGCTCGCAAAAGAGCCGCCTCCGGTAGCAGGCGCCGCCGGATTGTCAGTAAACTGGCTGCCAAAATCCATAGTGCCGCGAGAGGCGGCTGGCTGGAAAATCGTGAACTGTTCCAGACGCACCTCGGTACCGTACTTCATGGAGTGGCGTCCTCGGATCCAGGTCAGGTTATCGGTGAAAACAAAACTGTTTTGTTTCTCAACCGAAGGCAGAAAGCCGGAGCTTCCCACTGCCGCGGTTCCATCGCTGAAGGTGATGCTCGGCAGGCCGCCGTTGATCGGAGTAAAAGGCACACCGGGAAAACCCAGTTGAGCGCTGATGTTCTTATCGAAGTTGAGCTGAAATCGATGCGAATTGATCCGGTTGTAGCCAACCCGAAACTCATTGACCAGACTGGATTTGAAAAGGTGGGTTTCGCTCAAGGCCACGCTGCGGTAGGAGTTGTCCTCAGTGCCGTCGAAGAACCCTCCTCCATCCAGCACATTGTTGAAAGGCGGAGGAATAAAACTGGGCTGATCTTCGTAACTGAAGCGCCCAAAGGCGTTGTCCTTATCACTGATTTTGTGATCGATTCGGATGTCAAAGTTGTTGCGGGTTTCCTTTCGCCTCGGATCCGAAAGAAAGTTGTTGCCGGCAATGCTTGCATTGGGTGTGGGCCAAAACGCAGATAGCCTGGCCGCGAGGGGATCGACAGCGGGAAAGACATTCAGTTTGCCAGTGGGGTTGACAATTGGAAAGCCGCACATCCCATTCGGATTCATGGCAGCGAAAGGATTCGCGCTGCCGTTGGCAACACTCTCTGTCAGGCGGGTGTTGAAAATCTCCCCCACGAATGTACTGTTTCCGTTGCAATCGAGCGCAATCTGGACGGTTGGCATTCCCGTGTTCGGATCCACCGCCATCGCTGGAGTATTGGTCAGCTGAGCCGAGAAATCTCCTCCGATCATCGCGGGTGTGGGAATCAAGCTGAGCAGGGGCGTCGCCTGTCGTATGCGTAGTCCCTCGTAGTCGACGAAAAAGAAGGTGCGATTCTTAATGATCGGTCCGCCCAGGGTGAAGCCGAATTGATTTTGCTTGTATGGTTGCCGGCCGAACTGATCGAACGCATTTCGCGCATCCAACTTCTCATTCCTCAGAAACTCATACGCGTCGCCATGGAACTGGTTTGTTCCCGACTTGATCACCGCATTGAGAATCGCACCATTGCCACGCCCAAATTCTGCGCTATACGAGTTGGTTTGTACTTTGAACTCGGCAATGGCATCAATCGAAGGCTGGATGACGAAAGCTGCCTCGTTCAGCACATCGCCCAGGTTCGCGTTGTTGTCAATGCCGTCGAGCAGAAAGTTATTTTGCAGCGATCGCGCCCCATTCGCACTAAATCCGTAACTGGCGGAAACGCGAGACCCCGGTTCACTGGGAGCGACTCCTGCACCGAGCAGCGCTAATTGCGCGTAGTTGCGGCCATTGAGCGGAAGCGTGGTGGCTCGCTGGCCGTCAACCACTTGTCCCAGTTCGGAGGTCTCCGTCTCCAGTTGCGGAGTTTCCGTGTTAACCGTCATGGTTTCGCTGATACTGCCGACCTGCAAGGTGACGTCGATCTCCGGGCGCTCCTGAACGTTCACGACAATTGGACCCGCAACCGCTTTCTTGAAACCTGCCTTCTCGACCGTCACGTTGTAGCGCCCGATTTTCAGGGGGCTAGCCACATACTCTCCTTGAGCATTGGTGTTCAAGACCAAACTAGTCCCGCGGTCGGTGTCCGTAATTGTCACTCTAGCGTCGGAAACCACAGCACCGCTTGAGTCCTTAACGAGGCCGGCAATCGCACCAGTATCCTTTTGCGCCGATGCCGCCTCGCACGTGAGAATTACGAACCAGAAGAAGAAATGAAAATGAACGGGGTAGGTCTGTATTAATCGAAGAGGACGGAGTGCAACACTTGGAGTGGAGGGTTCCATGGGAGCTCCGAATATTGGTACTCAGATGTAATTGAACTTCGTAAACTCAAATCTGCGCGAATGTATTAACTTTCTGCACGTTTGTCAACCTTTTTGTTCAGACGTGGACGATTTCTTGGGTTCGGAGGGCTTTTATTCCGACTGCTTTCGGGTACAATGATTTTTTTCCGGCATCGCCATGCTTGCTGAAGAGCGTCGCTTCCAGATCCGCGAAATCCTTGGCGCGCAGCGGACCGTAACCGCCTCTGAGCTATGCGACAGATTGAAGGTGGCGGCTGCGACCATCCGCCGCGATCTGGCTGCTCTGGAGCAAGAGGGCCTGCTGGTCCGCTCACACGGCGGGGCAGTGTCGCGCATGTCGAGCACGAATTTCCAGCCCTCGTACGACGCGCTTCTGCGTAGTCACAGCGAAGAAAAACGCCAGATTGCGCGCGCTGCCGAGGAACTTGTGCTGGATGGCGACACGGTTTTTCTAGAAGGTAGCACCACCGTTTTTGAGTTAGCGCGACACTTGATTCATCGCCATCGTCTAACCGTCGTAACCAATTCTCCTACCATCGTTTGTGAGTTGCAACGCAGTCCAGGCGTCACCGTTCTCTGCACAGGAGGCGATCTTCAGAAAGATACGTTTTATCTCTCCGGAGAGTGGGCGCAACGAGCCTTGTCGGAAATACGACTGGACAAAGCCATCCTCGGCGTCAGCGCCATTGACCCGCAGTACGGTGTTTCTACCGCGAACCATGCCGAAGCGCAGATCAAGAGGATGGTGACGAAGGCGGCAAAGACCCGAATCGCTCTTGCCGATCATGGAAAATTTGGCATGCAGTGCTTCGCCTACGTTGGCCCAGTCACCGACTTCAACATCCTAGTCACCGATTCCAGCACTGATTCCAGGTTCATCCGAGAGCTCCAGGATTCCGGCCTACAGGTGATCATTGCGGAAGCCGGGTCGGCGAAAGCAGCAAATCGCGCACATTCGAACAAAAAACATTGACAATCGCTCACGTACGGACTAATTTTATCGCCGAGTGTCAGGGTCGAAGGGGGCGCCTTGAGCGATTGTGGCAAGAGAGTTAGGCTCTGCCGAGTGCTGGGAGGAATGGGACATCGGGCGCTGGTAGTGGCGTTTGACCATGCACTGGTTCTGGGACCGATTCAGGGCACGGGGGATCCTCTCGGCCAGATCCGGCGTTTCGCAGAAGCCAAAGTTGATGCAGTCCTTCTGAATCTTGGCCTCATTCGTCAATTCGCCAACTCCTCCCTCGTTGGCTCCTTACCCGCTTTGATCGCTCGCATTGACTGGACCACGGTTTGGTCGGCAATTTCTAACAATGGAAGCGGCGACCTCCGCAGTTCTCTGTTAGCCCGTCCGGAAGACGCTCTGCGTCACGGCGCGGACGCGGTCTTGACCTACATGGTAGTGGGCACGGGCGACGCCGATTTCGAGAGCAAAGAGGTCGCCCGCACCGCGGAAGTCGCTCGAGAATGTGAGCGCATCGGCGTACCTCTGATCGTCGAGTCCCTGGCTCGGGGCAAGACCGTCGAAAATCCGGGTGAGCCGAAATGGCTGAACCTGCACACCCGAATGGCGACCGAACTCGGGGCCGATGCCGTGAAAACGGACTACACCGGCGACCCGATTTCAATGCGGTCCGTCGTCGAAGGTTGTCCCATCCCCATCCTCGTGCTGGGTGGCAGCCGTCATGGCTCCGATGAAGACGCCTTAGACGTAGTCCGCGATGCGGCGCTTGCCGGAGCGGCAGGGGTGTTCTTTGGCCGAAATGTATTCCAGGCTGCGGACATGGGATTATTCCTGCAGCAAGCTCGCTCCGTCCTCGATCGTACCGAAATGCTGGACCCTACACGATAATGTCCCAGCGCAGCCAGATCACAGTACAGCGTTCGCGAAATATTTTGCATGGACGCGCTGGCTATCGTCTCAGCGCGGAATGGGGACACGTTGCCTTTCTCGAGGGTGGCGGGCACATTCGCCAGTTGGGTCTTAACGATATTCCAGGAGTGAATCCTCTCTGGGAGCCACCTTGGAAGACGATCGACCCCGACCGTTACTCACCTGGCAAGCATCGGCGTATTTATGGGCCACCGCCGGATGGTAAATTGCTAGCCGGCATCGCCGGACACAGCTTGAGCTTTGATCACTTTGGACCGCCCTCAAAAGAGGAGACCGCGGCCGGGCTCGCCACTCATGGCGAAGCCCCATCGGCAAAATGGAGGCGATTGAAGAGCGCCGCTTCGGTCCGGCCCACCCTGCGGTACGGATGCACACTTCGCGAAGCGCAGATCGATTTCAGCCGGACGATTGCAATCGACCGCACGAATCCGGTCCTCTACTGCGAAGAACAGGCAGTGAACTTGAGCCGCTATGACCGCCCGATTTCCTGGAATGAGCACGTGACGTTCGGTCCGCCCTTCCTGGAATGTGAAACTACAATTTTCGACATGCCGGCAACCCAGGCGAAAGTCTGTCCGCCGTATTACAGTGCTAGCATCTTTCTCAAGCCAGATGCGGAATTCATCTGGCCTGACGCTCCCAAAAAAGACGGTGGCTGCCATAACCTGCGCACGATGTCGGATGAGCGCTTCGGGCACTATACGGCTCAATTGCTCGATCCAAGTCTGGAGATCGTATTCATCAGCGCTTGCAACCCACGCCAAAGGTTCCTGGTGGTCTACGCCTTTCGGCGTTCTGACTTTCCCTGGGTCGGCAACTGGGAAGAACGCAACTATCGCACGGCCGCGCCATGGAAGGGGAGGACTTTTTGTCGAGGACTTGAATTCAGCACGACTCCGTTTGCAATTCCTCGCCGGGACACTATCGATCAAGGCCGCCTGTTTGGCGAACAGACTTATCGCTGGCTTCCGGCCATGTCTAGTCTTAAGGTCCGCTTCCTGATCATGTTGTTCGCCGTTCCCGAAGACTCTTCCGGAGTGAAACGGTTTTCGATCGAGCGTGGCCTCGCTCGTGTCGCAGAAGGTGGACTCGAGCGTCAACTCACCATCCAGGTGGGAAATTTCCTGCAGGCGACTTGATGTAGCATCGTCGCTCTAGGCTGTGAGGGGTGCCCGAAACGTGAGCCTGCTGGCGGTTGATATTGGATCAAGCAGCTGCAAAGCCGTGGTGTTTGCTACCCGCGGCGCGATCCTGGCGCAGCACTCGTCTAGCTACACGCCTGAGTTCCCTCACCCTTGCTATGCGGAAATGGATCCCGAGAAATTCTGGGATGCCGTCTGCGTTTCCTGCCGCACGGTGACCAAAGGTTTGAAAGATCCGGTACGCGCTCTGTGCTTCAGTTCGCATGGCGAAACTTTTGTGGCCGTTAATTCGCATGGCCGGCCTCTGACTGCCGCAATTCTTAATCAGGATAGCCGAGCGATTCATGAGTCAGCACAGTGCCAAGAAATGATCGGACGGCAACGCCTTTTTCAAATCACCGGGCTGTTCGCTCATCCCATGTACCCCATTCCCAAGATTCTCTGGCTACGCAAACACCAACCGGAGATTTTTGCATCTACCAAGTCATTCCTGACTCTGATCGGCTATCTTCTGCAGAAGATGGGTCTTCCCCCGTACGTGGACTACTCGCTGGCGTCGCGCTTCCTGGCTTTCGACGTTCGCAGGCATTGCTGGTCCGATGACGTTCTCAGCGCTACAGAACTCGACGGAGCGTGCCTGCCCCCCCCAGTTCCCTCAGGCACAGTTGCCGGCAAGCTGAACTCTGAAGCTGCAAGCCAGCTGGGTGTCTCAGCCGGTACTCCCGTCGTGTTGGGAGGTCACGACCAGCCTTGCGGAGCGCTTGGTGCCGGTGTGGTCAGTGGTGGCCGTGTTTCTGATTCGATCGGTACGTACGAATGCCTGCTAGCCGCGTCTGATGCCCCCAGTCTGAATGACAAAGCGCTTGCGGCCTTGCTGAATTCCTACTGCCACGTTGTTCCCGACAAATTTGTGACGCTGGCTTACTTCCCATCCGGAATCATGGTGAAGTGGTTTCACGATTTGCTGTATCTCAATGGATCCGGCGAAGCCCGTTCCGAGGCACCCGTCCTGGGCCTTGAAGCCAGCCACTACGCGTTTCTCGAGGAGCATGCACCGGAAAAACCAACCGGGCTTTGCATCACTCCGCACTTAATTGGAAGCTGCAACCCCGACTTCAATCCGCGTGCTCGTGCTTTGATAGCCGGCCTCAACCCTGGAACGGATCGCACTCAGATGTACAAGGGCATCCTCGAAGGATTGGCCTGCGAACTGTCCCTCGTAACCGAGAGCCTGGCAGAAGCGGTTGGTGACTTCGAGGACATTTACGTTACTGGGGGCGGTACCCGCTCGGCCCTCGGCCTGAAATTGCGGGCGGCTCTCACCGGCTGTCGTCTGCACGTTATGAGCCGGCACGAAGCGGTGTGCCTCGGCACAGCAATCCTGGCTGGTGTGGCCATTGGTGAATACGCAAGCATTAGCCAGGCGGTCGCCGAATTAGTCCAGGAGAGCGCAGTGCTAGATCCCGATGAGACGATGGCCGCCAGTTATCGCGATCAAGTCAAGCGCTATAGGCAGCTCCGGTCAGCTGCAGTGCTGCAGGCCGACAGATTCTTTGTGACAGATGAGGAGGAAGCTTGATTCAACCGACGGTCGGGTTCATCGTGTACGGCGTTCACAAAGACGGGCTCAAAGATCCCATGGGCAATCCCTTTATCGATGACGCCATCGTCAAGCGATCCAAAGCAGCCCTCAGGCAAGCCGGCATGAAAATCATCGAGCACGATCGTGTAATCGCTACGAAAGAGGAAGCCCGCAGCGCTCTGAAGAAGATGAAGTTCGACGACCGCGTCGACATGGTCATCCTCTTCTCCGGGACCTGGGTGTGGGCAGCGCATTTGGTCGCGGCGATCCGCGATTACGCAGCTGCCGGGAAAGCAGTTCTGTTGTGGACGCACCCAGGTTCGCAAGGCTGGCGACCGGTGGGTGGATTGGTGATGCACGGCTGCCTCCTCGAAATCGGCGTACCGCACAAGCTCGTATATGGCGAAGCCGGTGACTCCGAGACAATCCACAAGATCACCAGTTATGCCGGTGCCGCTCACCTGAAGAACTTCCTGAATATGTCCACCATCGGCGCGTTCGGCGGCCGTGGCATGGGTCAGACCTGCGGCGTGGCCGATCCATCGCAATGGATGCGCATGTTTGGTGTAGACATCGATTCGCGAGACACTACTGAG
>Ga0137390_10005206_pt1 | contig 10941 bp, 10 predicted proteins | sample 15con2h24AmetaG_FD_104937 | JGI IMG/M metagenome (GOLD analysis project Ga0137390, IMG submission 104937) | Vadose zone soil microbial communities from Angelo Coast Range Reserve, California, USA - 15con2h2.4A metaG | ecosystem: Environmental > Terrestrial > Soil > Vadose zone > Saprolite... | reverse complement strand
CTCGTCGGTGGCGTAGGCGAAGAGCGTCGGCATGCACATGCCGAGGCCGATCTCGAAGTAGCCGCGCGGGACGAGGAAGCGCGATTCCTCTTGCGAGTAGATCACCTGGTAGATCGGGGGCAGCGCGCGGCCGCCCCACTCGGCGGGCCAGTGCAGCGCCGCGAACCCGGCCTCCGCTTTGCTGCGCTGGAAGGCCTGTGCGCGCTCGAGCCCGTCCCAGCCCTCGCGGCCCGGGTAGCGGCTCTGCCAGGTCTCGAAGGCGCCGCGCTTGGGCTCCGCGTGGGCGCCGAGCCACTGCCGCACTTCCGTCCGAAACGCCGCCTCTTCCCGCGTGTCGTCGAAATCCACGATGCGCTCCTAGGCCGCGCCGGCTTCGAGCCGGGTGACGAGCAGATCCTTCCAGCGACGGGCGCTGCCCAGCATGAGGCCGGTGAGCTTGGCGCGCCGGTAGTGGAGGTGGCAGTCGAATTCCCACGTGAATCCCATGCCGCCGTGCACCTGGATGTTCTCCTTGGCCGCCTGGTAGTAGGCCTCGCTCGCGGCCACCCGCGCCGCCGCCGCAGCGACGCCCAGCTCGGGGGCGTCCTTGGAGAGCGCCCAGGCGCCGTAGTAGGCGTTTGACCGCGCCAGCTCGATGCCGACGTACATGTCGGCCAGCTTGTGCTTGATGGCCTGGAACGAGGCGATCTGCCGCCCGAAGGCGAAGCGGCCGAGCGCATACTCGCGCGCCATGTCGAGCGCGGCCTGCGCGCCGCCGATTTGCTCGAAGGCCACCAGTACCGCCGCGCGGTCGAGCAGCCGCTCCACGAGTGGCCAGCCCTGGCCGGCCGCGCCCAGGGGCTCGGCCGCGGCGCCCTCGAGCACGATCCGCGCGTGCGAGCGGGTCGGGTCCACGGTGGCGAGGCTCGCGCGGGTGACCCCCGGGCCGGTGAGATCTACCAAATAGAGGCTGGCGTGGTTATCACCCTGCGCGGCGAGGACGATCGCGAAATCGGCGACGTCGCCGTCCATCACCGGGAGCTTGGTGCCGTGGAGGCGTGAGCTGTCGGCGCGCGTTGCGAGATTGGCCGGCGTTGTCACGTGCGGGCCCTCGGCCAGCGCGAGGCAGCCGATCGCCTCGCCCTGCGCGATGCGCGGCAGCCAGCGCTTCTTCTGCGCGTCCTTGCCCGCGATCCGCAGGGCCTCCGCGGCCAGGTAGATCGTGGAGGCGAACGGCGTGGGGGCCAGGCTCCGGCCCAGCTCCTCCGCGATCACGCAGAGCTCGAGGTAGCCGAAGCCGGCGCCGCCGTGGGTCTCGGGGATGGCGGTGCCCATCCAGCCCATCTCGCCCATGCCCTTCCAGAGATCCACGTCGTAGGGCGCGGCGCCCTCCAGGATGCGGCGGACGCGGGTCGAGGAGGCGTGCTCGCCGAGGAACTTCCGCGCCTGCTCCCGGAGCAATTTCTGGTCGGCCGAGAAGTCGAAGTTCATGGCGCGAGGATCATACGGCATCCGCGGGAGAGACACCAGCCGGCCGCCGCGATAGACTCTCCGTTACTGGTCGAGGAAGGATACCGTGACCTCGAGACCAGGTAGCTCCCCAGGGGCAGGAGGTATCCATGGAGCATGAGATCACCCGCCGCGTCTTCGTGATCCACGTCGGTACCGCCGCCGCCCTCCTCAGGGCCGGGGTTCCGGCCCGCGCCCAAACCGGTCCCGCACCCGTGCCGGGCAAGGACAAGCTCATCCTGCGGAGCCCGCGCCCGATCAATCTCGAGACACCGATGAAGGAGCTCGGGGCACCGATCACCCCGAACGACGTCTTTTTCGTCCGGAGCAACTACGACGGGGCCGAGATCGATCCTGCGCAGTACACGCTCAAGGTCGACGGCGATGTGGACAACCCACTCGCCCTCCGGCTCGACGATCTCCGGCGGATGGATCAGGTGACGCAGACCATCACGCTCGAATGCGCGGGCAACGGGCGCGGCTTCTACAGCCCCAAGGCCGCCGGCATCCAGTGGGAGACCGGGGCGGTGGGTACCGCCGTCTGGAAGGGTGTACGGCTGGCGGACGTCCTGCGCCTCGCGAAGCCGCGAGCCACCGCCTCCCACGTGGTGCCCAATGGGAACGACGTGCCGCCGACGCCCCAGGCCCCCGACTTCATCCGGAGCCACCCCGTCTGGAAGGCCATGGAGCCCCACACCATGATCGCCCTCGAGATGAACGGGCAGCCGCTCCCGCATCTCCATGGCGGCCCGGCGCGCCTGATCGTGCCGGGATGGATCGGCTCGGCGTCGATCAAGTGGCTGACCGAGCTCACGCTCGCCGATAAGGAGTGGGACGGGCCTTTCATGCAACGGAGCTACCGGTCGCCGCGGGCGGAGGACTCCAAGGACTCCTACTCGCTCCAGTCACTCGAGTGCAAGTCCCTGGTCATGAGCCCCCCCGACGGCACGCAGGTGCCGGCGGGCCCGCAGACCGTCTACGGCTATGCGTGGGCGGGGGAAGGGGTTGTGACCGGGGTGGACGTCTCGACCGACGGTGGCAAGACCTGGGCGGCGGCCTCGTTGACAGGCCCGGCGCATCGGTACGGCTGGCGTCGCTGGGAGCACCCCTGGGTGGCGCCGAACGGGGCGCAGACCATCATGGCCCGAGCCACGGACTCGCTCGGCCGCGTGCAGCCCGGCAGCCGGGCCCGTGACCCGCAAGGGTACCGCTGGAACGTGATCCACGCCGTGCGGGTGAATGTGGCGTAGTCCGCTGGCTCGGCTGGTGACCGCGTTGGCGCTGGGTGTCGGCGCGGGCTGGGCCTGGAGCGGGGGCGGAGCCCCGCATCCCCTGGCCGCTCAGGTCGTCAACCCGCTGCCCCTGGACCCGGATCAGCAGTTCGTGACCGGCCGCTGCGTCATCTGTCACAGCCTGGAGATGATTGCCCAGCAGCGCCAGACCCGGGACGAATGGGCGGTCATCGTGGATCGGATGATCACCTACGGCATGCCGATGGGACCCGGCGACCGGGAGCGGATGCTCACCTACCTCGTGAAGCACCTCGGACAGTGAGGCCCTTGCCCTGAGGCCCCGGTGTCGTCCACAATCTGCGCGGCGAACGATCAGGACCACTCACCTCAACACGGAGGCGGACATGCGGGCGACGGCGGCGGTGCTCTACGAGGTGAAGAAGCCGGTGGTGGTGGAGGACGTGGAGGTGCTGGAGCCGGGGCCGCACGAGGTGCTCGTGCGCTGGGCGGCCAACGGGGTCTGCCACAGCGATCTGCACGTGATCACCGGGGACTATCCGCATCCGCTGCCGGTGGTGCTGGGCCACGAGGCGGCCGGGGTGGTGGAGAAGATCGGGGCGGGGGTCGAGACGGTGAAGGTGGGCGATCACGTCTGCTCCAGCTATATCCCCTCGTGCGGGCGGTGCTCGTACTGCATCGGCGGCCAGCCCACCATGTGCGCGCTGCGCGACAAGCCGCGCTGGTTCATGCACGACGGTACCTCCCGCTTCCGCCGCAACGGCCAGCCGCTCCATCACTTCCTCCAGGTCGCGGGCTACGCGACCCACGCGGTGCTGCCCGAGCAGAGCGTGATCCCGATCCGCACCGACGCCCCGCTCGACGTGGTCTGCCTGGTGAGCTGCGGCGTGCTCGCGGGTGCCGGGCCGGTGTTCAACCGGGCCAAGGTGTCGCCGGGCGCCAGCGTGGCGGTCTGGGGGGCCGGGGGTGTCGGGCTCAACACGATCCAGGCCGCGCGCATGGTGGGCGCGGGCAAGATCATCGCGGTGGACGTGATGCGCCAGAAGCTCGCCTGGGCCGAGGAGTTCGGCGCGACCCATGTGGTGGACGCGTCCAAGGAGGATCCGGTGGCCGCGGTCCAGAAGCTCTCGGGAACCGGCGGCGTGGACTTCACCTTCGAGGTGGTGGGCACCCAGAAGACCATCGAGCAGGCCGTGCTCGCCACCCATCGCGGCGGCACCTGCGTGATCGTGGGCGTCTCGCCCGCGGGGACGCGGATCTCGCTCGATCCGTCGCTCTTCCTGCAACAGCGGGTGCTCACCGGCTCGTCCTTCGGGGGCGGGCACCAGCGCACGGACGTGCCGATGCTGATCGACCTCTACATGTCGGGCAAGTACAAGCTCGACGAGCTGATCAGCCGACGGCTGTCCCTGTCCGAGCTGAACGAGGGCTTCGACCTCATGCTGCAGGGCGAGGTGAAGCGGAGCGTGATCGTCTACTGAGGGATGCCTACGGACTCCGGCACGTAGCGCGGCGAGAGTCACTGCCTCCAGGGGGCCGAGTCGAGGAACGTGCTCAGCTCGACCAGCCCGACCTGGACTCGATCCACCGCCGCGGACACGTCGGTCAGTCGGCTCTCGCGTCCCATCGCCTCGAGGTCGGCCGCAGCCTGCCGCACCCCCGACGCCTTGAAATAGCTGACGGCTCCGGTCACCCCGTGCGCGACACGGAACAGCGTCGCGGAGTCGCCACTGGACGCCGCGGTCCGGAGCGCGGTGATCCAGCCGGGGACCTCCTCGGCGAAGGTGCCGGCCAGCTCATCGAGGAGCTCCCGGTCGCCGTCGACGCTTTCCAGCAAGGCCTGAAGGTCCAGGATGGGCTTTGGCTCAGTCATGAGGCGCGCCCGGCCTCGACGGGTCGAGGGATCCACCTCGCCAGGATCTCGGCGAGCTCGGTGGGCTTGATCGGCTTGGTCAGATAGTCGTCCATTCCGGCGGCCAGGCAGCGCTCGCGATCGGACGCCATCGCGCTCGCGGTGAGCGCGATGATCGGCACCCGGCGGCTCCGGCCGGACTCTGCCGCGCGGATCACGCTGGTGGCCTCGAACCCATCCATCACGGGCATCTGACAGTCCATCAGCACCGCGTCGTAGTCGGCGCGCGTCACGGCCTCGACGGCCTCGCGGCCGTTGTCCACGGCGTCGGCGACGTATCCGGCCTTCTCCAGCAGACGGGTGATCAGCTTCTTGTTCACCGCGTTGTCATCCGCCGCGAGCACCCGGCCTCGGCGGCCCGGGGCCGCCGGGAGCGCGCTCGGGGCGACCGCCCGTTCGTCGCGGCGCGGTGCGCCGGTCGTCGGTTCGAGGACGTCGCCGAGGGCTTCGAGGAGGCGCCGAGGCCTGACGGGCTTGGGCAGGCAGACCGAGATGCCCGCCTCCAGGGAAGCGGCGCTCAGGCTCGGCTCGAGCCACGATGTCAGGAGGATCATGGGAATGTCCCGGGAGCCCGCCTCGGCCCGGACCGCGTGGGCGACATCGAGTCCGCTCATCCCGGGCATCTGCATGTCCAGGAGGATCACGCGGTACGGATCATCGGACCCGGCCGCGGCCCGCACGCACGTCAACCCCGCCGGCCCTCCCTCCGCTTCGTCGACCCGGAGACCCCAGGTCTGGAGCTGGACGCGAAGAATCTGCCGATTCGTGGAGTTGTCGTCGATGATGAGGGCGCGCATCCGGTGCAGGGCCTTCGGCGAAGCGGACACCGCAGGCTTGACGGCGCCGGCGGCGTTCGTGAAGCGCACCGTGAACCAGAAGATGCTCCCGCGGCCCGCCTCGCTCTCCACTCCGATCTGCCCGCCCATCAGGTCGACGAGCCGGCGGGAGATGGCCAGCCCGAGGCCGGTTCCGCCGAAGCGTCGCGTGGTCGAGCTGTCGGCCTGGCTGAAGGCCTGGAACAGACGGGCTCGCGCCTCCGGCGGGATCCCGATCCCCGTGTCCCGGACTTCTATCCGCAGGACGAGGGCGTTGGTCTGCTCCTCCACCAGCCGTGCCGACACCACCACCTCGCCTTGCTCGGTGAACTTGATCGCGTTGCCGATCAGGTTGGTGAGGATCTGACGGAACCGCCCGGGATCGCCCTGGACCGCGTCGGGCACCGAAGGATCCACGCTGCTGAGCAGCTCCACGCCCTTGCCCTGGGCCCGCTCGGCGAGCAGCTCGACGACGTCCTGGACGGCGGACCGGAGGTCGAAGTCGATGCCCTCGAGGTCCAGCCGGCCGGCCTCGACCTTCGAGAAGTCGAGGATGTCGTTCAGGATGGTGAGGAGGGCGTTCGCGGAGCTCTGGACGGTGTCGACATACTCGCGCTGCTCCGGGCCCAGGTTCGTGTCCCGGAGGAGACCGGTCATCCCGATCACCCCGTTCATGGGGGTCCGGATCTCGTGGCTCATCATGGCGAGGAACTCGGCCTTCGCGCGCGCGCCGGCCTCGGCTTGCGCCCGGGCCTCCCGCAGCTCGGTGTCGCGGACCTGGACCTCGCTCAGCATCGCGTTGAAGCCGTCGACCAGGTCGCCAACTTCGTCGGCCGAGCGGCGCGGGGCGCGAATCTCGTAGTCGCCCTTCTGACGCACCCGCTCCATCACGCTGACCAGATCGAGCAGCGGCTTCGTGAGCACGCGGGCCAGCCAGAAGGAGAGGGCCACGCTCGCCCCGAGTGCGGCCAGGACCAGGACCCCCCCCCGGACGAGGCTCCGCTGCGCCTCGTCCTGGACCGCGCCGATCTGCGCCTCCATCGCGCGATGGGACTCGGCGATGAAGCTCGCGTAGACCTGGCTGGCCTTGTCGTGGTCCGCGTTGGCCAGCCGCATGAACCGCCGGGACACGCGCGGGCCCCCGCTCACGCGCTCGATCGCGATGGTGGCGGTGATGAGGTACGCGCGAACCTCGGTGACCAGCGTGGCGTGCAGGCGCGACTCCTCGGAGCCGAGTCGGAAGGTGGTGCCCAGCCCCTCGATCTCCTTGAGGATGTCCCGGACACTGTCGAGCAAGGGCAGGGCCTGCTCGTACACGGTCCCTTCCTCGAGGCCGTCCTGGGCGTCGGTCAGCAGGTTGTGGATCGCGGTGTGGTTGCGCGACAGCTTGTCGAACAGGATCGTGCTCTTGGCGTTCTGGGTGAGATCTCGAGAGAACTCTTCGCGCAGCCGGCTTTCGGATCTGAGAACGGCCAGGGCCGCGAAGGAGAGCACCAGGGAGACGACCAGGAAGATCGCCGGGAAGGTGAGAAACTTGGTCCGGAGGCGGTACCCCATGGCGTCGGGTGCGGCGGCGACCTAGTGGCGCTCGCCCGCCGCGGGTCCCTGCGCAGCCACGCCGGCTCGGCGCTTCCACGCCTCGCTCGAGACCTCGCCGACGTAGTCGAAGCCGCCCTCGGGTCGGGGCCGGAAGACATGGGCCTCGCCTTCCCGCTTGGGCCAGACGCCGGTGGCTTCCTTGAGGTTCAGGTGGTGGGCGACGAGCACCGTGTTGGTACCCCGGGCCGGTGGGGTCGCGAGCATCTGGCGCAGCGCCTGCACCTGCTGCCCCCGCTCCGCCTTGCCGACGCCGATCGCGAAGTAGAGCGCGTCGGAGACCTCGTGACGGCCGAAGGCGAGCGTCGCGGTGTCCACTGTCCGGCAATAGGGACTGCTCACGACCTTGCCCACCGGGATTCGAAGCGTCTTGAACGCCCCGCCGATCTCGGCGGCCATCCGGCGGCCGTCGGCCGAGAGGTTCCGCTGGGCCTCGCACCGGCCGAGCTTCGGATCAGTCGTATCCGCCTGTTCAGGAGTCGTCGTCGCGTGGTGGAAGTAGATGACGTAGCCACCACGCCGCACCGCGTCGATCAGATCGCTCTCTTGAAGGATCGCGCCTGGGGTCGTCTGCTGAGCGGAGGTCGGTGTCGCCGCGAAGCCCATGGCGACGAGGAGCCCGAAGCCGAGAACTGACTGGTATCGGGTTCTACTCATGAGGACACTCCCATCTTTGGTCTCGGTGGCTGGTCCTGGTGCACATCCCAATCGTACGCCAAATGCAATTAATGCAAAAAACAGTAAGATAGAGCGTATGAAGGCAGACCGGAAGCGGGACGACCTCACGCTGATCACAACCGGGGAGGCCGCAAGCCATTGCCGGGTCTCGCTTCAGGCGCTGCGGCGGTGGATCCGGGATGGCCGGCTCAAGGCCTTCCAGACTCCGGGAGGACACGCCCGGATCGAGGTCGCCGAGTTCCGGCGCTTTCTCAAGGAATGCGGGATGCCTCCGTATCCGGCGGGGGAGGAGCTCCCGACACCCCGGGTCCTAGTGGTGGAGGACGATGCCGACATTCTTCAGATCCTCACGAGCCTGCTCGCCGGTCGGCCGCAGCGGCTCGTGGTGGAGACCGCGGTGGACGGCTACGACGCGCTGATCAAGGTGGGGACGTTCAGGCCTGCGTTCCTCATCTTGGACGTGGTGATGCCGAAGCTGGATGGCCTCGAAGTCTGCCGCCGCCTCAAGGCGGGGCCGGAGACGCGAGACATCAGGATCCTCGCAGTCACGGGACACGCGGGCATGGCGGAGCGGGTGGTGGCGGCGGGAGCGGACGCGTGCATCGCCAAGCCGTTCGACTTCGACGTGCTGAGCAAGGAGCTGGAGCTGTTCCTCGGCTCCCCCCGGCGGGAGCAGGCCATTCGGAGGCCCAGGTGAGGATCCTCGTCGCGGATGACGACCCCGTCGGGCGCCGCGTGTTGGAGAGCGCGCTCGGCAAGTCGGGACACGACGTGCTCGTGGTGCCGGACGGAGCCGAGGCGTGGCGCGTGCTGGCCGCTCCGGACCCGCCCGCCCTCGCGATCTTGGACTGGATGATGCCGGGGCTGACCGGCATCGAGGTGTGCCGGAAGGCGCGCGAGACGGCGTGGGCGGTCGAGCCCTATCTGATCGTGCTGACTTCCCGGGGTGCGTCCGCGGATGTCGTGACGGCGCTTCAGGCGGGCGCCAACGACTACATCACCAAGCCGTTCGAGATCGAGGAGCTTCGGGCCCGCGTCTCCGTTGGAGAGCGAGTCGTGACGCTCCAGCAGCAGCTGAGCGATCGGGTCCGGGCGCTCGAAGAGGCGTTCGCGCACGTGCATCAGCTCCAGGGGCTGATTCCGATCTGCGCGTGGTGCGGACAGGTCCGCAATGACGGAAATTTCTGGGAACAGGTCTCCAGCTATCTGGAGAAGCGCTCCGGGCTTCAGTTCACCCACGCCATCTGCCCGCCCTGCCGGGAGAAGGAATCGTCCCGGATCAAGCACACTCGGCCGCGGCGCCCTTGATCGGCCGGCCGGCGGGCTGAGCCGAACGGAATACTTAGCGGGGATCGATCGGGGTCGCCATCGGAGCGCGCGCCTCGATGGCGGCGGCCGCCTCGAGACAGAGATCCTCCCGGAATCGGCCGGCCGTGATCTGCACGCCCATCGGCAGGCCGTCCGCGACGCCGGTGGGCACCGACACCGCGGGCAGCCCCAGCACCGGCACCGCGAGCTGCATGATCTGGGCGCGCATGATCCGCCGAGTCGTGTCGGCGTCCACCAGGTCGAGATCGACGGGGAACGCCGGCTCGTTCGAGACCGGGGTCACGATCGGGTGGACGACGTTGTCGAGATCTTTTCTGACGACAACCGCACGTTGTTCTGGCGTGGGCATGTGGCCTCCTGGTCTCGACGCCTAGCGGGAGACTTCCTCGCGTCGCAGGCGGATGGGATGGAGCGCGGGGGGCGGGGCGGGCGGGGGCGGGAGGCTGGGCGCGTAGAACGAGGCCTCCTGGGCGCCGCGCAGGCACTGGCGCGTAAACTCGATCAGGTGGTGGCTGACCACCGCCGCCTGGATCATCTCCTCGACCTGCCCGGCCCGGAGGGCGGGGCCGGTGACGCGCCAGAATGTTGCGCGATAGTCGCCGCGGATGCCGATTCGCCAGACGATGCGCCCGAGCAGGGCCAGGCCGGACACGACGTTGCGCCAGGACGCGCGGTGCCGGCTCCGTGGGTAGGGCGGGCGCTTCGCGAAGGTGTGGGCGAGGTTGTGGGCGAAGCGCCGATAGATCGCCTCCGGCGCGTAGGCGGCCGCGATGCAGCGCCGCCACATGTCGAGCACGGTCTGCTCCGGCAGCCGGAAGACCACGTTGGACTCGCGCCCGCCGTCGGGCAGGATGCGCCCCTCCGCGGCCAGCCGGTCCCACAGCGGGGTCCTCGGCAGGGCGTAGAGGAGGTTGATGGTGAGCATCGGGATCTGCGAAGCCTCGATGAACTCGATCAGGTGACCCGCGGTCGCCTCGGTGTCGGTGTCGAGCCCCAGGATGATGCCGGAGACCACCTCGAGCCCGTAGTCGTTCAGCTTGGCGACGGCGTCCAGGATCGGCATGCGGAGGTTCTGCTCCTTGGACATCGAGCGGAGCGCCTCGGGCTCCGGCGTCTCGATCCCGCAGAACACCACGTTGAAGCCGGCGTCGCGCATCAGCGCGAGCACGCGGTCGTTCTTCGCGATGTTCAGCGTGGCCTCGCACGCGAAGCGCACCGGGAACCGGTGGCACCGCTGCCACTCGACCAGGTGGGGCAGCAGCTCGAGCGCGGCCTTCTGGTTCGCGATGAAGTTGTCGTCCACGAAGTAGATGGCGACCGCGCCGCCCGCCACCAGCGCGTCCAGCTCGGCCAGCACCTGCGCGGCGCTCTTGAGCCGGGGATTGCGCCCGTAGAGCGCGGGGATATCGCAGAACTCGCACGTGTAGGGGCAGCCGCTCGAGAACTGGATGCTCGAGATGAAGTACTGGCGCAGCGCGATCAGGTGGTAGGCGGGGAGCGGAAAGTCGGTGAGGGGTAGGCGCGTCCCGGTGTCGAAGCGGAGCTGCCCCTCCGGCCGCCCGGTGTGCTCGTCGAGCCACGCGATGATCGCGTCGGTCGAGTCGCCCATCTCCCCCACCTGGACGAGATCAGCCCCCGGGTAGTGCTCCGGGCAGCCCGACACCGACGGGCCGCCCAGCACCACCGGCTTGCCCAGGCGGTGGGCGCGCGCGATCACGTCCTCGATGAAGGGGCGCTGCACGTGCATGCCGGAGAGGAAGATCGCGTCGGCCCAGGCGAGCTCTTCCGCGGTCGCCTCCCGCGCGTTCTCGTCCACGAAGCGCACCTCCCACGACTCCGGCAGATAGGCCGCGATCACCAGCAGCCCCTGGGG
>Ga0137390_10005204_pt1 | contig 10941 bp, 14 predicted proteins | sample 15con2h24AmetaG_FD_104937 | JGI IMG/M metagenome (GOLD analysis project Ga0137390, IMG submission 104937) | Vadose zone soil microbial communities from Angelo Coast Range Reserve, California, USA - 15con2h2.4A metaG | ecosystem: Environmental > Terrestrial > Soil > Vadose zone > Saprolite... | reverse complement strand
CGATCCCTCGTCGCCGTTCGGCGGCTACAAGGAGTCGGGCTTCGGCCGCGAAGGCGGTCGGCACGGACTGGAGCCGTATCTGCAGTTCGAGAGCGCCGAGGTCGAGGGATGATCCCCGAGGACGACGATCGCTTTTCGGTGCCGGCTGTGCAACCGCGCCGGTTCGTGCGCCGTACGGCGATCGCCTGGCTCATTCTGGCCCTGATCGTCCTCGGCGCGATCGCGGCGCTGCTCCTCTGGGTCTCTCACCGCATCTCGCAGGTCGCGGCTTGACGCGACTGCCGGTCAAGAAGACCTACAAGCTCTTCATCGGCGGCGCGTTCCCCCGCTCCGAGTCGGGACGCACGTACGAGGCCGAGGGACAGAACGTCGCGCGCGCCTCGCGCAAGGACGTCCGTGACTCGGTGCGTGCGGCGCGCAGTGCGTTGCCGAAGTGGTCGGGGATGACCGCCTACAACCGCGGTCAGATTCTCTATCGCGTGGCCGAGATGATCGAATCGCGCGCCGGCGAGTTCGCAGAGCTCAGTACCGGCCGCGAGGAGGTCGAGCGGACCGTCGATCGGATCGTCTGGTACGCGGGCTGGGCCGACAAGCTCTCGCAGGTGCTCGGGTCGTCGAATCCCGTCGCAGGTCCGTACTTCAACTTCACCGTTCCCGAGCCCACCGGCGTGGTTGCGGTGCTCGCGCCGGACGAGCCGCCGCTGCTGGGCCTCGTCTCGAGGGTCGTCCCCGCCCTGACCGGCGGCAACGCTGTCGTTGCAGTCGCCTCGGAGACCCATCCGCTCGCTGCAATCGAGCTCGCGGAGGCGCTCGCGACCTCCGACGTCCCGGGCGGCGTGGTCAATCTCCTCACCGGCCACCGCGACGAGCTGGCGCCGTGGCTCGCTTCGCACATGGACGTCAACGCCATCGACATCACGGGGGCCGACGGGACGTCGGCCGACCTCGAGCGCGCTGCCGCGGACAACGTGAAGCGTGTCGTCCGTTCAGATCCGGACACCCAGAGCCCCTGGGAGATCGCCTCGTTCCTCGAGCTCAAGACCGTCTGGCACCCGGTCGGCCAGTAGATACTTTGAGCGTGATCCACGCTTCGATGGTGTTTTGTTGCAGGAGATTCGGGATTAGACGGCCGTGGCGGCAGAGCCGCCACGGCCTCTCTGCGGCGCCGCCGAGTCGGCGCCTTGGTCCCGTGTGAGAAGCGAGCGCCGGTTCAGCCAGGCCATCTCGGAAGGTGACGGGATCTCGGTGATCGTCGACGTCGGCGATCTGGAGGCGGCACGCGCCGCCGCCGCTCAGGGTGCCGAGGCTCTCGCCGTTCGCGGGGACGTCGGAGACCTGCGCGCGGTCACCGAGCTCCCGATTCTCTGGCGCGCGTCGGGATCGCCGTCCGAAGCGATGCTCGCAGGTGCCGACGCATGGCTGGTCGCGGTCGAAGATGCGGGTGAGGATGGCGACTGGCTCGAGCGCCAGCACGCCGAGGCGGTGGGGCTCGGGCTCGACTGCGTGGTCGAAGTGCGGAGCGAGGAGCAGCTCGAGCTTGCGCTCGAACGACTCGACCCGGAGATCTTCCTCCTCTCCGCGCGGGACAACGCCGACGGCGATGCGCTGAGCCAGGCGCTCGAGCTGTTGCCCGACGTCCCGGCTGGAAAGCTCGCAGTCGCAGATGTGGGAGCATCGAGCAGGGAACAGGTGGACGAGCTCGAGCGGGCGGGAGTCGATGCGGTCATCGTCGGAACGCGAAACGTCGCCGAGCTCGTCGGCGACATCCCACCCCAGGTCTAGCGCGGGCAACGCGCTCGACCGCTGGGCCGGCACGCGCTGGGGCGGCCGTGGTACGGCGCTTGCGGCAATCCTTACCGGCGCCGCGACCCTTCGCCTCGTCGGCATCCAGTACGGGCTCCCGTTCGGGAACCTGCTCAACCCCGACGAGCAGTCGATCGTGCCGCGTGCGTGGAAGCTCGTGCACGGGGGAGGCGGCGACCCGCGCTGGTTCGACTACCCAACGCTGCTGCTGTACGTCAACGCCCCGTTCCAGGCCTGGCAGAGCGAGCCGTCGTATCTGACCGCGCGGATCGTGGGCGTGGTCCTCGCGACGTCGGCGATCGCCGCCTCCTGGTGGTTGGGCCGCCGTGCATTCGGGACGACTGCCGCCGGAGTCGTCACGGCGGCGGTGGTCGCCGTTTGCACGATCCACGTCGCGTATTCGCATGCTGCCGTGACCGACGTGCCGCTCACCCTCGGCGTCGCGGCCTCGCTCGCGTTGCTCGTGTCGGGCCGGCTCGAGCTCGCCGGAATCGCAATCGGCCTCGCAATGGGCTTCAAGTACCCCGGCGTGTTCTTGCTCGTCCCGCTCGTCGTCGCCGGCTGGAAACAATGGCGCAGGCTCGCGGTGTCCGGCGTCCTGGCCGTCGCGGCGTTTCTCGCCTCAAGTCCGTTCATCGTCGTGCACGGCCACCAGGCGTGGCACGAAGCCTTTCGCGTCCAGCGGCTCGCTCGTGACGGTTGGCTCGGTTTCGAGCATGACCACATCGCGCCGATCGCCTTCGCCGGGCGGCTGTGGGAAGGGCTCGGTCCCGCGCTCGTCGTGTGCGGAGTCGGGCTGGTGATCGCGCTCGCCCGCCGCACTCGTACGGATCTGATCCTGGCTTCGTTCGTCGTCGTCTATTTCGCCGACCTGCTGACACTGAACGCGCACTTCGATCGCTACGTACTTCCGCTCGTGCCTGCCCTCGGAGCGCTCGCCGGGCGCATGCGCTCGCTCGCGCCCGTGACCCTGCTCTTGCTCGTGGTGCCCCTGACCTGGTCGATCCGCGACACGAAGGAACTGACCCGGACGGACACCCGGATCGTCGCGCACCGGTGGGTCGAGCAGCACATCGCGCCGGCCACGCGCATCGCCTCGGATCCGTCGACGCCGAGCTGCGAGCGCCTGGACGTTCTGCCTTTGCTCCTACCGGGCCCGAAGCGCGGCCTCGATCCGAACCGCGACGTGGCCCGACTTCGGCGGCTCGGCGTCCGCGACGTCGTGGTCACGGGCGCCGTCACGGATCGTGTCCTCGCCGCTCGCGATCGCTACCCAAGGGAGGCGGCCTTCTACGACGACCTCCGCACGAAGGCGCGGCGCGTGTTCTATCTGGAGCCCGGCGGCCGTCTCGCCGGCCCCTGGGTCGCGGTCTACAGACTGTGACCGCGCGTCAGCCGAAGAAGGCCTGGGCGACCGCCCACCACTCGGCAGGGACGGTCTTGAGCTCTGCCGTCGCTTCCGCGAGCGGGACGTCGACGATCTCGTCGCCGTGGAGAGCGGCCATCCGGCCGAAATTTCCCTGCTCGACGAGGTCGGCGGCCTTGAGGCCGTAGCGCGTTGCGAGCACTCGATCGCGCGGAGTGGGGGAGCCGCCCCGCTGGACGTGCCCGAGCACCGTCACCCTGGTCTCGTAACCCGTGCGTGCCTCGATCTCGTGTGCGAGCGCCGCGCCGACGCCTCGCTCCGACAGGCGGATATGGCCGAACTGATCGACATCCTGGGCCTCGCTCATCCCTTCCAGCTCGTAGCCCTCCGAGACGACGACGATGGAGAAGTCCTTGCCGCGCTCGTGTCTGCGGCGGATCTCCTTGCAGGCGTCTTCGATCGACACCGGTTGCTCCGGAATCAGGATCATGTCCGCGCCGCCCGCGATTCCGGCCACCACTGCGATCCAGCCCGTGTGCCGACCCATGACCTCGACGACCATCACGCGGTTGTGGGACTCCGCCGTCGTGTGGAGCCTGTCGATCGCCTCGGTCGCGACCGAGACTGCCGTGTCGAATCCGAACGTGTAGTCGGTCGCGGACAGGTCGTTGTCGATCGTCTTCGGCACCCCGACTACGGGGAAGCGGTGCTCCTCGTAAAGGCGGGCTGCGACACCGAGAGTGTCCTCCCCTCCGATTGCCACCAACGCGTCAAAGCCCTCACGCTCGAAATTTGCGAGGACCTTCTCGACTCCACCGTCCACCTTGAACGGATTCGTCCGCGTCGTCCGCAGAATCGTCCCACCTCGTGGGAGCAGACCGGAGATCTCGGACGGGCCGACCGGTTCGAACAACCCTTCCACGAGGCCCTTCCACCCCTCGAGGACGCCGACGACCTCGCCCCGCCGCGTCATCACCCGGCGCCCGGTGGCGCGGATGACCGCGTTGAGGCCGGGGCAGTCTCCGCCGCCGGTGAGAATTCCCACCTTCATCGCGCCGATCGTAGAGAAGTCGGCGCCAGGGCTACGATGTCAACGCGCCGAAGTGGCGGAACTGGCAGACGCGCCGGACTCAAAATCCGGTGAGGGAAACCTCGTGTGGGTTCGAGTCCCACCTTCGGCACCTGATGGTTGAGCGGAAAGGTCGCGACGCCCATTCTGCGCGACCGCTAGGGGGCAACCCAGAGGGCAACACGTCCTGGGCGGCTGCCAGACTGCCCGGCATGACCAAGCCACCCGCAGCCCCGGACCCCGAGCAAGGCCTCTTGGAACATGAGGGAGACCTTTTCGAAGAAGAACCAGGGACACGGGCACGGTCCTCGCGTGGCCGTCGGCGGTCCAGCGGCTCACGCAAGCGGACTACAACGAAGCGGACCACCGCGAAGCGGAGCACGGCGAAGCGAAAGACAGCCTCCCGTAAACGGGGCGCGGCGAAGCGGAGCACGGCGAAGCGAAAGACAGCCGCCGGTAAACGGGGCGCGGCGAAGCGGAGCACGGCGAAGCGAAAGACAGCCTCCCGTAAACGGGGCGCAACAAAGCGCAAGACGACCTCCCGCAAGCGCACCACTGCGAAACGGAGCACAGCCAAGCGGAAGACGGCGGCGCGCAAGCGCAAGACGGCACCAGGTAAGCGGAGCACAACCAAGCGAAAAACGGGGACCCGTAAGCGCAACGGCATCGGAGTAGGCGGTGGACCCCGCCGCAAGCGGAGTACGTCACGCAAGCGGCGAGGCTCCTCCCGGAAACGAGCAAGTTCGTCGCGTAAAAGCGGCGTTCGATCTCGCGGTAGACGCCGGAGGTAGCGAGCTTGGCGTACGTGTGCTTGCAGTCCCGAACGGCGTGAGCGATGCCGCCTAGCGGCAGCACCGTCTATTCGGATTACATCGCGGCAGCGCTCGCGCGCGAGGATGAGCGTAAGGCTTCGATCGAAGCGCGAGGTTTAGCAGTCGTCACAACGGCTGGGGCACTTGCGACGCTACTGCTTGGTCTAGCCGCGCTAACCGCGAAGAGTCACGACCCAAAGGGAACGTTCGTCCTGCCAGACTCGTCTCAGGGTTGGCTTAAATGGGCGCTCATCTCCTTTGTGGTGGCTGCCGTGGGAGCAATCGCCACGAATATGCCTGTGTGGATCCTGTACGCAGAGCCTGAGGGTCTCCAAGCGCTGCTAACAGATTCATGGTCAGACCCCGGGGATAAGGCTGAAGAGATGATCTCCGAGAATCGTATTTTGATTCTCAAAAACCTCATCTTCTGGAACAAGGTCAAGGGATGGGTGCTCTTCGCGGCGATGTTTTTCGAGGTGGTCGCGATCGGCTGTATCGCTCGGGCGGTCTGGTTAGCGTTCTAGTGGGAAAGGCCCGGTGCGTTCGGCTCGCCGCCTCCCCGAAAACTCGCAACGGATAAGGAACCTGTCTTTTGCGGCCATCTAGTCCAGCCCTGGACTGCGCCCTAGGCTGCGGGCGGGCCGAAGCGCGAGCGGAGACACGCCAGCTCACGCTGCTCAACCTCGACCGGCTCGTTGAGTTGTGGATCGAGCACTCCGCGCGGCTTGACGACGCCGACCGTCAACGCCTGCCTCTCAAGCCCATCTACTTCCTCGCTCCCCACTAGCAAAACGGCGGCTGGACGGTCTGCCCCCTCGCCCGCTCAGAGTCCGGGTAGGGGGCTACAGTCTCCTGCGGAGGTGGCCCAAACCCTGCCATTACGTCCTTCCGGCCGCTCGCAGAATGACCGTGCGATTTCCGGAATCCTTGACTTTGCGCAGTCCGACCTGAGTCGTAAAGTGCAGCTAATCCACCGTTTTGTGTGGAGCTTGCAAGGGCCGTTCGGATCGTGACCGGACGGCCCGCTTCTTTTTAACGCACCGTCGTTCGTGTACCGGCCTTAACACACCGCTAGATGAGTCCTTCGAAAGCCGAGAAGCCAGAGACCAAGCCATGCCTGACCATGCCATTGCGGGCGGTTGGCCCAGTGTCTGCGGGTTCTTAACCAAAAGGACATCCGCCTATCGGCGAACGAGGCGAGCACCTCTTGCCCTGCCTGGATTGGAGAAGCGGGATCGGACCGACTCCGTCCCCGCTCCTATCGCCTGGGAATGTCGGTGCCTCCCCTCCCGTATCTTGGGAGACGGAGCTTCCCGAGCTAGCCGCAAGCTGGCTAGATCCACCGCCTGATTCGTGCAACGCCGAGTGTCGCCAGTGCGATCAGGATGATCGCCCCGACCACGACCCAGAACAGCGGGGAGTGCGCGAAGACGCTTGTCTTGAAGTTCACATTCATTCCCATCACGCCGGCGATGAGTGCGCCAGGAAGCAGCAAGATCGACGCCAGCGTGAGAACTTTCACGATCTCGTTCGTTCGGTGCTCCGTGCGGGCGATCAGCACGTCGAACGATCCAATGACCGCATCCTTCGTGTCACGGGCGGCGGCAAGAGCCGTCTCGGTCTTGGTGGCGAGTCCGCTGAATCTCTTTGCCGACTCTTCGCTTGATACCGGATCGAACTCGGAATCGCTGAGCGCTGCGAAGACCTCGCGGTGCGGCGCGAGCGAACGGCGCAGCGAGCCAACCCGCCGACGAACCTCGACCAGTGCCCTGATCTGCCGCTCGGCGTCGCGTCGCGCGCTGCGAAGGACACGGACATCGAACTCCTCAAGCTCTACTTCGATCTTGTCGAACGCTCGCAGATAACTCGTAACCACCCACTCGAGGAGCACGGCGAGGAAGGATGGTGCATCGAGGATGCCGATTTTGCCCTCTCCTTCGGTCCAAGCCCGGAAGTCCTCGATCACCGCGAGTTCTGTGCTGTGAGCAGTCAGGACCCAGTTCTCACCCACGAAGCAGTCGACCGCGACCGTTTCTGAAGCGTCCGCCTCGGCGTCGCGGGCGGCCAGAGCGGTTACCCTCAGGTACTCCTGAGCTTGGTCGAAGGCAGGTTGCACGCCCTCTTCATGAAAGCGTCCAGGTTCGAGGCCATCCAGGCCGAGTGCCTCTTCCACTTCCCGTGCTTCCTCGGCAGAAGGTTCAAGGAGGTCGAGCCAGAGCACCTGCCTGTCATCGCGATCGTCGAGCGCGTCGGCCCATGCCTCGATCTTCTTGGCATGGTGCTCATCGAACAGATATGCGTCCAGCATCAGACCTCCTGTTCGCTCCGCTTAGGGCGGCAGCACAAGTGGGCGGTGCTGTCGATACCCGCCCACTTGTGTCAACCGCTTCTCAGACGCCCCCTTTTAGGCAGGGGGACCCTCATCGACGTAAGTGCGGCGACTACGAGTGAAGTATCCAGGCCCCGCCCACGACGACCAGAAAATCATCGACAGCAACCCGCCGATGATGCCGACGACGAGTAAGATGTAGCCGACGGTATGAATGTTGAAGCCGCTCGTAGACACGTGAACGGCCCACGCCATCACGGCGCCGACGGCAATCAGAATCAGACTGACTCCTAAACCCATGACTTAGTCTCCTTAGGCCGTTCGTCGAGTGAAGAATCCGATCAACGCCAGTAGCGCAGCTACGACCAGCACGAAGAAGAGGAACTTCGTGATCGCGAGCCCGCCGATGACTCCGAATAAGACGAGCAGGATGATTAGAGCCAAGAGGAGCGTCATCTTTCCCTCCTTTCTGTGTTGTTGTCACGCGGCTGCCTGACCGCGTCGATCGCCTCGGCGCGGGTTCCGTAGACAGGCAGTACGTCGAGCATCCCTGTGATTTCGAGCGCCCGTCTGACACGGGCGTCTGCCGGCAATTGCAAGCTGACCCGCCGTCCATGTTCTTGGGCGAGCTGCTTGCTCTCGAAGAGAACATGGATGATCGTGGAGTCGATGAACTCTGTTTCGCTCAGGTCAACGACAGGGTGGGTGCCCTGCTTGAGCGCGCAGGCGATCACATTTCGAACCTCCCACGCCGTCGCGATGTCGTGCTCTCCCAGCAACGAAATGACGGCTGTCTCGCCGGGCAGACCAGCGACCCGGACTTCGGGCTCGCTCGACAACGCCAGATTCGTCATCCTTCCATCTCCCGCGGAGCCGTAGCGGGCGATCGAGGCTGAGCTGACTCAGCCGGGGAGCCGCAGCCTTTGGCTGGTGAGTCCGCACCGTTCACTTGGGCGCTCGCGACCTGATACAGCCACCGTGGTCGATCGACCCTGCACGGCCGTTCGTCAACCCAGACATCAGCGGAACAGATCCCTGTCTCTTCGAGCCAATGCTCGACCGCGTCCAGAGTCTGAGCGAGGGCTCGGTTCGATTCCTCGTGGGGCTGAAGCTGTACTTCGCCGTCCGCCCGGAGCGAGACGCACTCGCCGCCGAAGAGGCCGACTAACCTAACCACAAGACTCTTCGCGCTCTCAAAATCCTGTGCCGCTGCCCGGATCACCATCACTACCCCCTTTAGCCACCGTTTCGGCTGTGCTGGATCTGGTGCGTCTGATATCATGAAACGCATCACGCGACTAAAAAGATACGCCTGAGCTTTCGCGACCGCTATTATACGAAACTGGAATCGTATGTCAACGGAACAGGAACCCAGGTCGTGGACGTTCCTCACAAACCACGCACAGGTGCTCCTTTGTATCGCGCAGAACAGCGACATCAGACTGAGGGATGTCGCCCAGACAGTCGGGATCACGGAGCGGGCGGCTCAGAGAATCGTCTTGGACCTCGTCGAGGCGAACTTCCTCGGGCGGCAACGTAACGGGCGACGAAACCGCTACGCGATCAACCCAAACGCGGAGATGCGGCACGCAGCCCAGCAGGGACATCCGGTCGGGGAACTGCTCAACCTCCTACGGCCTCAAGACGCGGCCCAGTCCGACTGACACATCACCGCACTGCTCGGCGCGGACCGACTCGGCTAAAGGGCACCCTGCGATCGCTCCCACGGACGACGGTCCGAGGCCGGGCTTATGTGAGGCTCACCGAGAGGGCTTCCGGATCCGGCTGAAGTGGATCAAGTCGCGCAGGCGCGCTCCGCCGGATCGCGTCGATCACCACGGCTTCCCGCACCTCCGGGAAATAGTCGGCGGGGGAGGCCGAAATGGATGGCGATGCGCTCGGCGTGCTGCGGGTTTACGGCCACCTGCCCGGTGACCATGCGGTAGTAGTGCGCTAGCTCTGACCGCGACACCGATACGTCCGAAGCGCTGGCTAGCGTTCCTCGCGCAAGCTTTACCTAACGGAGGATGAGGGTGCTCACGACACCCGAGGTCAACGAGCAGCAGGTTTGGTGTCCCACACCCGAGGAGCTGGCGTCGTGGGAGTCTGAGGTTGACGCGGCGGTCGACCGGGAGCTGGCAGCGTTCAGGGCTGAGCAGACGCCGGAATGGAACGCGGCTTGCGACCGGGGGCTCGCAGAGATCAGGGCTAAGAAGACGCCCGAAGCGCCGGCCGAAGACGAAGCTCGCAACAGGCGTCAAGCGCATGAGGGTGCTCAGCTTCTCTTCCGCATCATCGTCCGCGAGATTCGCGCCCTTGACCGTTCCCGTTCGTGGGATCCCTGTATCTCGTCAGCGGGACGCCCGCGTCCGCGAAGAGTGCGTCGCAACATTCGTCGTAGTCGGACAAGGTCGGGTTCACGCGGTTCGCCTGGACTGGGCGACCCAGATCCCGAACCACCCAGTACAACCGCGCCTAGTCCTGCGAGGAGGGCGGCGTGAGCGCTCGTTCCCTCGCCGCTCTCGCCCGCATCGTCTCCGAAAGCACGACGATATGGGGCGGAAACTCGTGCCGCGCAGTTGCGATGCCCCCCTCCTTGAACTCGACCTCGAAGGCCCGCCGCGCGATCCACGCCGGTAGCTCCTGGAAGGCGAACCGTGACTCGCTGAAGCGCATCTTGCCGACATCGTCGAAGTGCGCGCCTAGGAAGAGGCGGTTCGCCAACCACGTCGAGCGGCCTGTCTCCGAATCCTCGCCCCCGAAGATGGTGGTGTTCGCCTCCTGCCGAAAAGACCGCCAGAGCGTGCACGGCCCCCCGTTCAGTCGAGCCGAGAATGAACTCCGCGTCGTCGCTGTCGGCCCCGGCTGGCGCTGACCGGAAGACACCAAGAAGCCTCAGCGTGACGCGCCCGCTGGCATAGCGCAGCGTGCCGCCGATCTTCTCCTTCGGCGTCTGTGGCAACCAGAAGCGGCCGCCAAGCTCGAAGTCCTCCTGGAGCGTCGGGTCGTAAGCCATGCCGTCCTCAGTCTCGCGGAGCCGGGGGCAACATGGGGGCAACATGACCCACCGAGACCGGCCGAGACGCTGCCGGACCGCGGGTGGCCGATTCCGCGGAAGAATGCGCGTTCGTCTCGCACGGTCTCGGTACGTCCGGTCGCAGGGGCTAACTCAAAATCCGGTGAGGGAGACCTCGTGTGGGTTCGAGTCCCACCTTCGGCATCGCGCTGACCCCGATCCACGAGCGGACGAAGCGCTTCCTCTCGAAGATCCTCTAGTTCGAGCCTGAGCCGACCCGAAGGGCGAGGCGCCAACTAGGCGCCGCCGCAGAGCGGATGCATGGACTTTGCCCGCGCATCCGTCTGAACGCCCGCTCGAGGTTCCCCTTCGTTACGAGCTACCCACGCGAAGTGGGAAGTACGGCGGGGAAAGGAGGATTCCGACCCGCGGCGGACGCTCGGTCCAGCCGCGAGCCATCGTCAGCGCCGGTCCCACGCCGTGTGTCGGGACGAAGCCCAGCTGCCGCGCCGTCCCGTGGTCGCGGGCACCGGCGATGATCACGTG
>Ga0137390_10005202_pt1 | contig 10942 bp, 7 predicted proteins | sample 15con2h24AmetaG_FD_104937 | JGI IMG/M metagenome (GOLD analysis project Ga0137390, IMG submission 104937) | Vadose zone soil microbial communities from Angelo Coast Range Reserve, California, USA - 15con2h2.4A metaG | ecosystem: Environmental > Terrestrial > Soil > Vadose zone > Saprolite... | reverse complement strand
TGTAAGTAAATTAAGATACCAACGCATATCTACTCACGTGCACGTTGGAAAATTAGTGTCGTCAATCAAAGATATTAAGCCAGTGGAATTTAAACGCCCGAGACATCTTACCATTTCCTACGAATCAAACAGGGGTACAATCGAATCGACCATCGAGTTTGACACCGATGAATCTGCTCAGGATTGGAGGCGAGAATTGCTCGGTGCGTCTCGTCCTTGTCAACGCCAACGCATTTAACCATCAATAAATAGGTGCACTATTCTTGTGTCGTAGGAATCATCGTCTGGTCTTGATGCAAGATGACGCGGACGGTCATAACGCATTTCGCATCAATATCCCACTAAGCCGAGTGGACACGATGGAGAAGACAGAGATGCTTTCATTTGCTGGACTCATCACCCTCACGTTCGACCCGAAATCATCCAACGGTGCCTCGAATGGTACCTCAAATGGTGCTTCGAATGGTGCCCCGACTGAGCAGCCCACCTCAAGTACGGAGGATTTATCTCTTCTTGACACTGCATCAGACAAGCAGAAGCTTCAATTTGGTGTCCTGCGCGAGGACCCTACATGGGACAATGCGATGGTCTATGTAAACAACGCAAAGACCTCGGCATCCAAAGGCAATGTCGATTGGCCTGGGTCTAGAGTCTTTGTTGACGTGGACCCCCGGACCAGCGAGAGTTCTGAAAAGTCCGAGAACAACCTGAGTGATCTGGTGAAGTCTGTTTCGTTTGCCTTGGGATTGGATACTACCAAAGAGATATGGAGTACGCCTTGTTCTTTCCTCTCCTCGCCGTCTTCTCATCTTTTTTTTTTCAGTTGAGAGGGCCCACCTCCATCGCTTCGTCGTATGCTACTATGGCCGCGCTGCAGTAATCACAAAATGTGTCGGATTCTGGTCCAAATCCATTGCAGGCGAGGACATTCGTTATCGTGTCCCATTGTCCCGCATTAAGTCCGTGAAGCCCCATGACCGCGGACTGAGTCGCGACCATACTCTAGCTATTGAAATTCAGGGTCAGCATGATTTGCGTCTCGGGTTCGCCACGGAAAAGAAACGGGACGAGGCAATCGAGCAGATCAATCGCTTCATAGGTCTCTCCCAGGAGCGCTATTCGATGGTATCGTCACCGGCTGCCCTCACGGGAGCGTCTTCTTCCATTTCTCCAAGCGAGGAATCCCTGACGCATAGACGTGTGCGATCACCGGAACAAGTTTCAGAGCCCACTCCCTCACCCGACGACGCGAGCTTTCAAACGTACCAAAGCACGAGCCCGTTGCCTTCGCGAAATGCGACGTCCATCCTCGCGCCGCTCTCGCGTGTCCCGTCAACCCTGCAGAAGCAGCATCTGCCCCATGCACTGAAGTCTATTCTCCCTAAGGCAATCAATATCCCCGAGGGCGTCCTGCTTTCTATTCCATCGAAGCATTTTGTGTGCCTTACCATTGGGTCACGGGGTGATGTACAGCCATACATAGCTTTGGGTCGTGGGCTACAGAAAGAGGGACATAGAGTGACGATTGTCACGCACGAAGAGTACAAGGAATGGGTCACAGGCTTTGGATTAGACCACAGAACCGCGGGCGGCGACCCGGGCGCACTTATGAAGCTAAGTGTAGAGAATAAGGTATTTGGATTGGAATACATACATCCGAGGGGCCGCGGAGCTAATTCTTGTCACTCACTCGCATAGATGTTCTCACCCCAGTTCTTCAAGGAGAGCTTGTCTAACGTTCGTATGTCTCCCTGCGAAAAGTCCTCCTTTCTGATTTTCGTTCTAGTTCCGTTCTTGGCTCGACGACTGTACGTAACCAGCCTCACTACGCTTTTTTATCTGATCGAAGCGGTTTTCTGTAGTGCTCGTTGATTCTTGGGAGCAATGCAAGGACGCGGACGTATTGTTGGAGAGCCCTTCCGCGATGGCGGGCGTGCACATTGCTGAGGCACTTCGTGGGTCATCTTGAATGTTGCGGTCGATTTGACTGTCGTACTGATCGATTTCGCGTAAAGATATTCCATACTTCAGAACCTTCACTATGCCTTGGACGAAGTACGGTCAAAAGTCACTATTCTTTATCTGAGATGCTAATGTGCGGTTGCAGGACCAAAGAGTTCCCGCAAGCTTTCCTCGGACCCCCGGTCGAATCTCCGACATGCAACGCAGCTTCGTGGGTCTTCGTTACTCGATTTGAGACCCGATTCGCTGAATACTTTTGCCCAGATATGTACTCTTTGATAACGTCCTCTGGACTGCGACCTCTTCCCAGATCAACAGGTGGCGCAAACACACACTAGGGATCGGCCACACGGATATGGGCCATCTCGCACAATCGAAGATCCCTTTTATTTACAACTTTTCCCAGGTATTATTATTGGATCAGCGCCCCTTTCCAATCTCTGACACTACTGTCTAGGCTGTCGTGCCCAAACCCCTTGATTGGGGAGATGCCACAGTCATCTCCGGCTAGTGAGCTTTTCATTCTCCTAAGTACGCCCGTATGTGAATTCACCGTCCTCCGATCAGCTGGTTTCTAGACAACCCTGAATTGGGCTGGACACCACCCCAAAACCTCGTGGATTGGATGAAGAAGGCTCGGGTCGACGGCAAACCCATCGTGTACATTGGATTCGGTAGCATTACAGTACCGAACCCTAAACTCGTGACAGAGCGCATCATTCGTGGCGTCCTAAAGAGTGGGTGCCGGCCATGCCTCATAACTGCCCTGCCGCTGACTGGCGTGTCCCTCAGGTGGTGTGCGTGCGATCATCTCCAAAGGTTGGTCCGCGCGGATGTCGAGGGGCGGAGACGATGAAGTCGTGTTTCCCGAAGAATGCTACTCCGTATGGCCCCCCAACGCTTTCATTTTGTCCTGCCAGCGCTGACCCTTCGCCCATAGCTGGACAAAGTGCCACATGAGTGCGTTCGGTTGCTTTACTGCCCAACGTCATCACGTCAGCGTGCTTACTACTTCGGCGCCTTAGTTGGCTTTTCCCACAGATTGACGCCACATTGCACCACGGCGGTGCCGGAACTACAGGGGCCAGCTTACGAGGTGAGAGGATATTCGCGTTCTCGGCATCGTCGTCCATTCATCGAGGTGTCGTTTCAGCTGGTATACCAACCTTGATCCGTCCGTGGTTCGGGTAAGTTGTGGCGAGAGCCGGCTCGTATTTTGGCATGCAGATACTAACTACCACGCAGAGACCAGTTCTTCTGGGCGTCCAGGGTGCAAAAGTTGGGTGTACGTACGAAAGACTCGCAGTACCTGCGAAAGAATTAATGTTTTGCAGGCTGGCATCAAGTTGAATAGTCTTCATTCGAAAGAGGTGTCACACGCCTTGAAGAAGGCGACGACTGATCGGTGAGTTTCTGCCGTATCTGTTGTTGATGATGACTGTATTGAGACGGCGTATCAGTGTGATGAAAGAGAAGGCTGCGAGTGTGGGAGAGCGTATCCGAGAGGTGAGGATTTCCCGAGCCGACGACGATGAGAGCGAGTCGCTGAAACGAATTAACACTGTAGGAGGACGGAGTGCGCACCGCGATCGACACCATTTACACATATCTTCCTCGCGCGGGGCGCGATCGCAGGTCCATACAACATTAATATTGACACGTAGGAATTTAATCCCTGCAGTATATATTTACGGTATAGATGCGCAGGGCATCTTCAAGAATAGTGTTTGTGTATTCAGGTCAATACAAATCCGCAGACCCGGCTGTGATCGACGAGCCTTTTAGGAAGGAAGTGGGTGGCGTGGCAGGTACGACTCAGGTACGGCGCAAGTGTGCTTAGTAAAAACATAGAAAAATGACGTGAAATGACACGTCACGATTGCTCTTCGGACTCAAAGTGGAAAGCCACCGTCCGAGGCCGATTACCCCGGTCGGCGACGGACTGGACTGTATTGCGAACGGCGCCCCTGATTACTGTGTCCCAGCGCCAGCGTGACCGCGAATGCACACAAGTACGGCTTGTGAAGGCGTTTACGCCTTCTTGCATTCTCCTTGTGTTCTCCTTCTCTCCCTACCATGCGCTGGCCTCGGGTGGCTCGCAATTCCATCGAAACTGACCTCGACGTCGCCCGTAAGGACAGTAATGACAATGCCACACAAGACGCATCCTCATCCTACGATCAGCTTACTTTGAAATCTGCAAATCCGACCGGCCTCTCCCGGATGTTCAGCGATGCGGCCCTTTACGAGAAAGTCCTCAATGCTTGTCCAGAGACTTTAAAGAATGGCGTCTTCCATTTCAGTGCCGATGACGAGTCTCTCCCAAATTGTCTCGGCGGCTTCAACCAGCTCATCGGCCGTGACCTCGACGACGCTGAGCGTGTCGTTACGGGCAAGCTCGCGACGCTGTCCGTCAATACCTGGGCCTCCTCGATTGATGACCCTTTTGGTGCTGATACTCCCTCAGAGGAAGAACGGGGGGAAATCAGCTCGTCCGATGAGGGTGAAGACAAGAAACAGGCCCCTCTGTCTGCAGCGCCCGCTTCATCAGACTCGGAGGAGCCACCTAGTGAACCCAAGCTTACCCCTGAGGAAGTTGTCGAACTTTTTGAACTCGAGTTTGGTGCCCTCGCCGCCCCTGGAGAAGAGAAATTACTACTGGAGACTGATGCGGCTCTCCTCAGGGATGTCATTGTTTTGGTTGGTCCCCCCCACCCCCTCTCCCTTTACTTATTCACCGCCGATTTACATTTTCCCGCTATTGTTCAGGGCGTTGTTCACCTCACTACACATCGATTCACGTTTCATGCTTCTCTCTTATCTACCCAGCCGGGTGATTCCCAAAACATCGTCAAGTCCGGCTCAGCCTTAGTTCACCGCAAGGGATGGCGTCGAAAGAGGAAGGTCTGGCTGCAATTGGACCGCGACATGGTCAGCTCTTTCCCATCCAGCCGTGACGAGGACAGAATCAAGCCTCTGAGAAGTATCTTGTGTCTGTACCCCAAAATATACAACCGCTATTCGTCCTTTGATCTTGATTTGCAGTATCCTCGATCAAGGAAGTCAAGCCCGTCGACTGGGAGCGACCGCGGCTCATTGGTGTCGTCTTCGAGTCGAAGTATGGTATCACCGAAACAATGATCGAGTTGGATACCATCGAGGCGGCCCGGGACTGGAGAAACGAACTTAAGAGTGTGTATATTCTTTTCCCCCTCAAATGTTTAGTACGAACGTCCCCGCCATAGGTTCGCTTTTCCTGCATCGTCGAAATCGCCGCGCCGTTTTAGATCCTTCAGAAGACGTCGATGGCATTCGTATAAATATCCCTTTAGCCCGGATCGCGGGAGCTTCCAAGTCACCATGTCTCTCTTTCGCTTTCATGATGTCCATTACCATCTCGGCTGATCCTACTTCTAACGACGCTGCGGCCTCATCGTCGGTCGAGATCGATTCATCCTCCGACGGGACCTTAAGTGAAAGAGGCGACATTATCTCAGACAATGAAGCTGAGCCGTACGTGGTGCAGGTCAGCATTATACGCAAGGAAGAAGCATGGGACGGCCTCGCGGGGTACGTTGAGAAAGCCAAGTCCGCAAAAGCTGCAGATACCGCCGACTGGCCCGGCTCAAAGGTGTACATTGACTTCGACCCCAGGGCTGACTTGGAGGAATCAGAAATCAGCGGGCTTAACAGTCTGCAAATTGCTGTGGCGCGTGCTTTGGGCCTCGATCCCACGAAAGAGTTCTTCAGTGAGTGAGAGATGTCCCCATTCGAGACACGAGGCTGAGAAGCACGTCTTTAGGGACTGCGGCACATATCCATGGTGGACTCATCATCAGCAAAGGTCAATTTGCCGTCAATACAGAGTGCATAGGATTCTGGTCACGGTCTATGGCCTTCGGTAAAGATGTGTGTTATCGTATCCCCATCACGCGCGTCAAGGATGTTAAGGGGGAAGAGCGCTGCAAATTTGGGCGGGAGCACACCCTCACTATCGAAGTGCAAGGCCGGCGTGATCTTCATATATACTTTTTTGACGCGAAGAAGCGCGACACGGCAGTCGAGCAGGTCAAACGTTTTATCGGGCTTGCACAGGAACGAATCACCGACACATTTGTGTCCTCACCAACGTCGCTCTCGCCCACGAATTCAAGGCAGAACACGCAAACGTTCGCCTCTACGCTTCAACGTTCTGTAAGTGCGGACGATGCGACTACTACAACCACTGCGGCAACAGCAATTGTCACTTCCCCACGGTCTCGACCCTCCTCGCGCCCCTCATCTCCCTCGTCCCCCTCATCAAACTCTCGGTCAACCCTTGTGCGCAGTGCAACTTCCGTCCTGGCTCCTCTCTCGCGCCTGCCGTCAACTGTGAAAAGTTCAAAAAACGGGAATATCATCCGTGCTCTTTTCCCCAAGGCGGTGAACGCGCCCAACGAGGTCCTACTGCCCATGCCCTCGAGGCACTTCGTATGCCTGACAATTGGCTCGCGCGGCGACGTGCAGCCATACATTGCGCTGGGGCAGGGATTACAGAAGGAGGGCCATAGGGTGACGATTGTGACCCATGAGGAGTACAAGCCGTGGATCACAGGGTTTGGGATCGGACACAGAACTGCAGGTGGCGACCCCGGCGTGCTGATGAAACTCAGCGTTGAGCACAATGTGAGTGGTGTTATTCCTAGTATGCTACGGCGACTGATGATACTTGGCGTCAAAGATGTTTTCGCCTCAATTTCTCAGGGAGAGCCTAACAAATGTGGGTGTCCTTGTTCTCAGTACTAATTCACTTATTGAACTTTTTCCAGTTCCGTTCCTGGCTTGATGATCGTGCGTTTTCTTGTACATTTATCGGGACAGGGAATCTCTAATACTTCACACAAAGTCCTAGTAGATTCCTGGGAGCAGTGCAAGGACGCTGATGTGCTTTTGGAAAGCCCTTCAGCAATGGCTGGCGTGCACATTGCGGAGGCACTGCGTGAGCAATTTCATTATGCGTTTTCGGGTCACCGTTGAGCTTCGGTTCTTCCGCAGACATCCCGTACTTCCGGACCTTCACCATGCCCTGGACAAAGTGTGTCTTCACGATCATGAATTGGTCACCCGAGATTCTGACGCATAGCTCACAGGACTCGCGAATTCCCCCACGCTTTCCTAAGTCCGCCTGTGGAGTCTCCCACTTTTAACTCCGCGTCGTGAGTGCCTTTTATGGTGTTATCGATGTGCGAACTGCTGATACATTAGCAATAGGTATGTCCTTTTCGACAACGTCCTTTGGACCGCCACTTCATCTCAAATCAATCGTTGGCGTAAGCACACCCTGGGGATAAGTTCAACCGACATGGGCCATCTTACACAGTCCAAGATTCCATTCATCTACAACTTCTCTCAGGTACTTTCAGTGCGACACGATACTTCGCCCACTATATTCACGTCTTCGTTTAGGCCGTGGTTCCCAAACCACTCGACTGGGGAGATGCAACGTCCGTTTCCGGATAGTGAGCCATATATCCGGTCCTTCTTCGCGAGATTCTTATGCGCACGTTATCAGCTGGTTTTTGGATAATCCAGAACATAATTGGACACCCCCTCAGAATCTCCTGGATTTCATCGCAAAGGCGCGCGCCGATGGCAAACCGCTTGTCTACATCGGGTTTGGTAGCATCCCAGTTCCCGATCCGAAACTAGTGACTGAGCGCCTCATCCGAGGGGTCCTGAAAAGTAAGCAACGCTAATGCGCGTCTTGCCACAACCTTGACCCCTGTACGCAGGCGATGTTCGAGCGATCATCTTGAAGGGCTGGTTATCGCGCATGTCCAAATCCAAAAGCGCGGACGACGTTGTTTTCCCGAAGGAATGCCTCTCGGTGAGTCTAACTGCTCCACGTTCCTGACAGAGGCAATTCCAGACCACTGACTGCTGACTGTCACCTCACTCGCAGCTGGATCGGGTGCCCCATGAGTACGTGTATACCACTGGCGACTACGTACCACATCCTGACCAGCCTACTCCGCAGTTGGCTCTTCCCTCAGGTCGACGCAGCCTTACATCACGGTGGGTCCGGCACGACTGGCGCCAGCCTGCGAGGTGCGTCGTTCTGTCTGCGTCGTTCTTTTTGGATGATGACCTACCCGACTAGCTGGCATCCCTACTCTGATTCGTCCTTTTTTCGGGTGAGTTGTTTGCCTTACGAACTCTGAGTTTCGAAATTATGTTGACGTACTGGTACGCGCAGAGACCAGTTCTTTTGGGCCGTGCGTGTCCAGAAGCTCGGGGTGGGCATTCCTTTACTACGGCACCATGGGAGTCGTGTTCTGATTGCAAATCTCTTGCGTAACAGGCTGGCCTGAGAGTGAATAGTCTCCACTCAAGCGATGTCGCGAACGCGCTAAAAAGGGCGACCACCGACCGGTACGTGACTTCCGTCGTCTTCACATTTGATGTAGAACAAAACAAAATGCGCGTTGCAGCATTATGAGGGAGAAAGCGGCAAACGTCGGGGAACGAATCCGATCCGTGAGCGACACTGTCCTTCGCATTCCTCCGTAGAGTAATCTATTAACCGGCTGATTCACAGGAGGACGGCGTTCGCGTAGCTATTGGACAGATATATACATATCTCCCCCGTGCAGGACGCGACCGCAGGTCGATCCCAAAGTGAAGACGACCAGCCACGCTGCGGGTTTTGTCATGAACTTCTTCACCAACTTCACTCAATAGTTACTGCCTCTCGAATTGCGCTTCCAACTTCCTTTGCGAGTGAAATATATGCAGCGTGCGAACGGACCCAGACTCAGTCTGAAGGGATGAAGACTGAGGTGTGTAGGGAACGAACTATCGTATTTAAGACTACGTAGGGAATAAATGTCCGAGGAAAACATATCAATGTTGTAAAGTATGCTGTACTGCCCACACATCTCTCTCATCTGTTTATGCTAACACTGGACTCGTGTTAGTATGCGATGCCTGTATGTCTTAGTTGTATCTTAGCGCCTACACTTGGTAGGCTGTAATGGGCACCTCGGCCATGTTCGATGTTACGACCTTCGCAATTGACATCGTCTGGTTTCCTTTACCATAACATGCTGTACTCCCCGCGCTGTAGAGTTTAAAATTCTGAAAAGAAACTTCTCGTTCGGGGCGTAACTTAGGGATCTGCTATCGTTGGGCCACGTAGACTCGGACAAGACATACTTGACAAAACCATGAAGGGAGCAAGTCGGCACCCAACAGAGCAGGTCCAGCGCCCGTAATGACAACGGGAGTGTGGGTAGAGACCATAAGGAGATAGACTCCACTGGCAGGATCTGGTAAAACGTGGAAGAAAAACGGGAATGAGGCCGGAATCGCAAAGTCCGAGCAGCATGGGTTGAAGACCCGCTGGCGGCTCGAAAGCTCGAAGTTGGACGTGTGATCTATGGGTTACTAGTAGCCCAACTCCCCTCCATTCAGAATCGGGTGATATATGGCAGGGCCGCAGCCAGCGCGTGCGGGTAGGATGAAAGTACTAGCTGCAGGGAGATCATATCGTTTTGGTCGAAGGACGGCATAGTACGTGACTGCATATATACTATGACTGTCACTGGCAGGAAGCGGTAGGGTATTACAGCTCGAGCCTCCTGGGTCTGAGCCCCAACGACATTACCGTGTGATCCGACTCGGAGTTATTATGCCCAACGAAGAACGGCGCTCGAGTTTTGGGGTGCAGCAGTGATGGCTAGTTGCTCTTCTCTGCCACGAACTCCAGGGCTGAATATCTTGAAGAATGTGACGCTTGGTCCTACACGTCACGAACGGGAAAGGATGACCTGCGGATCTTGTCAAAGTTGTCATTGTTCAAGAGATAGATACTAGTAGGCGTCGATGGGCGCTAAGCGCTAATGCGCTTAATGGGCCAATCGTAAAGTAACATCCGAGTGAGTCGCCGGCGCATTTCCCTGGCACGTTATATTAGTATCCCCGAGTCGGTGAGGGCGCAGCCGCTATGGGAAAATTAGACAAGTGTGGCGCATCATGCCATCATACAAGTACAAGTCAAATTCATCATCATTGACACTGCACCCTCACCAATGAGCCCTCACGCCGAGTACGTAGGATACTCACTGCCCCATCATATCCAAAGTAACACAATGTTTATTACCCAGCGTCCCCGTGTCTGGTGAAGAACAAGACCAAGGTAGGCCCTTCAAGTTTTCCCCCGGTATCTGTAGTAACACCTGCTAACCGATCTGGACTCGGAGTAGGCCAGCCTGAGGTGACAATTGATGTCCTCTCGGATAATGTCCTCCTAGAAATATTCGATTTCTACAAAGAAGGCTGCGAATCCGTTCCGGACCCTGCGGCGTGGAGGTGGCAAACACTGGCACACGTATGTCGAAGATGGCGTCACATCATCTTGGCATCGCCCCTGCGTCTGGAACTGCGAGTTGCCTGCAACATCAGAACGCCGACGAGGAAGTCCCTGGATATCTGGCCACCCTTTCCCATCTGCATAACTTGTGTTCCCCTGGACAGGATAGATGCTCAGGGCGAAGAAAACATCATTGCGGCATTGGAACAGCGTGACCGGGTTTCCGAGATCGTCTTGCTCGGGCCAACGGGTACTGCATTCAAGTTGGAACGATTCGCCGCTGTGATGGAGGAGCCACTTCCCGTTCTGACACACCTTTGCCTTTTATCATCCGACATGACGACAATGATCCTTTCCGAGGCATTTTTGGGTGGATCTGCACCACGTCTACGATTGTTAGCCTTACAAGGCATCCCATTTCCCGCGTTACCAACCCTTGTTTTGTCGGCCAGCCACTTTCACTCCCTTCACCTTTTTGATGTCCCGCATGCTGGGTACATTTCACCTCACGCGATGGTCACTTTCCTGCACGCGTTGCCCAACCTCAAATTTCTCACCATTGAATTTCGAGATCCTCAATCCCGCCCCTTCCAAATCACTCCCCCTCCATTCACACGTGCTGTCCTCCCC
>Ga0137390_10005190_pt1 | contig 10951 bp, 19 predicted proteins | sample 15con2h24AmetaG_FD_104937 | JGI IMG/M metagenome (GOLD analysis project Ga0137390, IMG submission 104937) | Vadose zone soil microbial communities from Angelo Coast Range Reserve, California, USA - 15con2h2.4A metaG | ecosystem: Environmental > Terrestrial > Soil > Vadose zone > Saprolite... | reverse complement strand
TATTTCAAATGAAAGTATTTCCGAGAAAATTCAAAACAGTCCGATGCCCACCGGTACCCTTCGATTCGAGGGATGGTGCGCCTTCCCTCTAGCGTTGACGATTGAGCCCCCGAACCCTCCTGCCTGTGCACAGTGTGGATTCTCGATTTCCCCGAGCTCTCAGCCCGCGCCTTAGGGCGCCGTGACCCGATTTCGAAACTGTACTTGCGTCAGCCAGTCGCCAATCCACGCCGGCGTGTAGACCTCGACGCGACACCCCATCTGCCGCGCCCACGCGCTCACCGTCGCGTCCTCCTCCGCGAACAGCACCACCGGCACGAAGGGTATCGCCATCAGCGCTTGGAGGTCCGGCGTCGCGATCATTTGCCGCATATAGAAAAGCACCTGCCCGACCGCGCCCGGATTCGGCTTCATCTTCGACTCGATACACAAAACCTCATGCTCGAGCGCTATGAGCCCGTCCGCGTACCAGTTATTCACTCTGAGCGCGGCCTCGAGCGCGGGCGTCACCTCGACACCCACGAGCTTCGCCATTGTCGGCCCGAGCCGCACCTGCTCGAGTAGCCTTTGGCCCGGATATTTCGCCGCCGCCCACTCGCGCAACAAAATCGTGCTCCAGGGACGTCGCCCGGTAGGACCCGGCACGCTGACCGGCGATCGTGTTGCACCCATTCCGCACCTCCAAAATGCAGTTTGTACTATGGTTGACTACCTGCTACCACTGTGGGCGACTCTAGCCGCCGTCACGGCTCGGGAATCTCCCGACGTGACGGCGTTTGGCGATCCGAGCCGTGGCGCAATCTCCCGAGGAGAACGCCATGCCGCCAATCACTCCGACCCTCAACGTCGACCCGACCATCATGACCAACAATTGGTCGACGGCGCTCAGCTCCGGCACCGGCCAGCAAAAACTCGTCTACAAGTACAATCATCCCAAGCGACTATTCAACGCTGATCCGACCGGCTCTCAGCTCTCATACGCGACGGGCGTACAGCGCGCCCTCGCGGCCAACAAGTACGCGCACGGGATGGCGAACGCCAACACCGACCAGGCCTCCACCAACATGACGAATTACGGCGGCGCCAATTGGGCGGCTGCCGGCACAGCCAAAAAGTACAAGTACGCGGCCAAGGCCGCGAACCTCGCAGCCGCGATCAACTCGGTGCTCGCGACTGTCGCTGCAATGCCTAAAGGCCGCGGCGGCAACAACCAGGCCCGCATGAACGCATGGTTCACCGGGATGTCCGGGTTCTACGGCAAAATCTAAGCGCTAACTCGTTGGAGTAAACGACTAAGACAGGGAGTTAGCCAATGTTCCATCTCGAAACTTTTTCCTCATCGATCGCGACCAGCGGCGCGAACACCTTCCAGCAACTCACCTATCTCGCCACCGACGCGATTCTCCAGAAGCTCGTCAACGGGATGCAGGTCTCGCCGCAGCTCCCCAAGCTGATGGCCATCTGCGGCGTCGGCGCGAACCTGGTCCACGTCCGCGCCCAGGCGCCCTCGATGCTCCCCCTCCCGTACATCTCGCTTTCGCCCAATAACCGCGGCGCCGCATTCGAGAGTCCACCGCGGATCTGGGATTTTTCCGGATCGCCTATCGCCCTACGCCTCACGGAAGAGTTCGACATCTTCGTGACGCAAAACTCGGGCGGTGCGCAGACCGAGTACGTCGCCGCTATTTTTACCGACGGCTTGCGCGTTCCACCGCCTCCGGTGCGCACCGGCCCGACCATCAACGGCGACGGCGGATTCTTCACCCTGCACGGCACCGCGACCACCACGCTGACCGCCGGCGCCTGGTCAAACCTGCCCGCGAGCGCGTTCACTTTCGATCAGCCATTTCCCGCCGGCTCGTACGCGCTGGTCGGCGCTCGAGCCTTTTCCGCAACCGGTCTCTTTTTCCGCATGTTCCCGCAGTACACCCCGCTATGGCGCCCCGGCGGTGTGTGCGTCCAGGCCTACGACCAGATGGATCCCTTCAATCAGCGCTTCCTTCCCGAGTACGGCCCGGTCGGCTTCGGATGGGGTCAATGGCTGCAATTTTTCTCGAACACTCCACCGGGAGTTGAGTTTTTCTCGACCGCCGCCGACGTGGCCGAAGAGATCTGGTTGGATGTCATCAAGCTTTCCGATATGACGGTGCAGGGCTCGATGTAATCGCGCACCAGGAGGAGTGAACGATGCCGCTAAGTCTCAGTCAAAAGGCCGCGCTCGATAATCTCATCGCACAAGGTGAGCTCGACTCGGCCGCCAAGTTTCTCGCCGAACTGGACGCCGCCGGCGCCGGAGCCCCGAAGCCTGGCGCCGCTCCCGCGCCCGCACCGGCACCGCGCGCGTTCGACGTGATCGTGTTCGACGCCTTCACAGTCTTTCACTCCCTGCTCGGCAACAACCCGGCCGCCAATGACATCATGACCGAGCTGCGCGACGTCATAGGTCTCGAGGATCCCCACAAGCCGCCGCCTCAGTAACTCAATGCGGTTTTTTCCCTACACGCGCGAGCACCGCCGGCGACAGCTGATCGCCGGCCGGCGTTTCGCTCGAGGTGCGATCCCCTGGGGAACCGATCTCTCGACAATCGCACCGACAATGCTCAATGCCAACGCCGACGTCGCCGTCGTCTCGAGCACCACGACCACAGCAATTCACTCGCAGGCCGCCGGCGTCGCCGTGCCGCTCATCCAAACCAATCCGATCGACGTCTACCCGATCATCTGGGGAAACCTCGCAATCTTACTTGGCGCCACCGCACCGACCGCCCTGGTGGTGTCCTACGCCACGACCTCCGGCACCGCGATCGCGTCGTATACCTTCCCGCCCGTGCTGCTTACCAACGCCGCGACTATCATGGTGCCGATTTATTTCGTCGGTCCGCTCTCCAGCACCCTCTACACCGGCGTCGGCAAAGACCCTCTCATCCAGGTTAACGCGACTGGACAAGCTGTCACCGTCAAGGCGGTCGGCTCGTCGGCGATCTTCGAGCTCGTACTCGGCGTTGAGTGAAAGCGCGTGCGACACTGGCCGATCCTCGCGCGATGCGCCTACCAGTCTAACGTCGCTCCAGCTGTCGCCGCGCAAAACAGCTTCGTCTCGCTCTACAACGACTCCAGCGCCGCCCAGGTCATCGCGATGCGCGATTACGCGGTCAACCCCACGGTCGGCGCGGGGATCGAAGGTTTCCTAGTCTCCCAGGCCAAGCTGGGCGCAACCCCGCTTCAGGGAATCTCTGTTTACACGCCTGGCGGCGCAATGCCTGGTCAGCTGCTTATCGGCTCAGTCGCCGCACTCCCCACCTTCAATTTATTTCCCACTGGAGGTACCACCGCCCCCGGATGGCTGCATGACTTCCCGATGGTCGTGCTCGCCCCTGGATGGTCGCTTACCGCTTACGGCAACACGCTAAACCTGGTGCTCAGCGTATATTTCTGGTGGGAGTGGATGTACCCCGCGCAGCTCCTCAACCCGGACATCGGGCCCGAGCACATCTCCCACTAGCCGCGCGATGACTCACCGCGACGCCTATAGGATCGTGCTCCGTGACCTCACCGCGACCTATGCCCTTAAAGACATGGATCAGCTCCACGATCATGCGGTGCGGCTACTGAAAGAAAACTACCCGCATGATTTTATTTACCAGGTAATCAAGCGCGACCACGGAGTGAAGCCGCAGATCGCCGCGGTGATTCTCGCCGCCGCCATCGCGGCGCTCGAGCACGGCGATGATCCCCCGACGTAAAGGTACTTTCGTCCGCAACCTGCGCAGTTGGTATGCGGAGAGCGCGTTCACTTGCTCCGAATTTACCGCCGCGGCCGTCGGAATGTTCTCGCTCGGAATCTACGCAAACGTCGATTCTCTCAGCCGCGATATGTATGTGACCGATGTCGCGGTCACGATCGGAGCTCCAGGTAGCAATACCGGCGCCGAGATCGGGTTTGAGTACGGGATCAACGGTACGTTCTGCAACAACGCGTTCTGGCTCCGCGCCGGCGCTGGCCTCGCGCCAGTACAAACCTACATAAGCACCCGCGCGGCGCTCCCTCCCACAATCTACAATTTCTTCACCAATATCGGCGGAACCGCGATCGCTATCTCCGGCGACCCACTATTCATTATCCCTCGCGGCTACGTGCTCTGGATCGCTCCTGGCGCCGCTAACTTCCTGGTTGAGTCAACTATCTGGGGAGTCATGGTCTAAGCTGACCGTCGCCGATGAGCACCTCTTACAACGGCCCCGACCCGCAACCAGGATTCGGCTTCCAGCCCGGCCAGCTGATCCCGCAAGCGCCCTACATTTTCCCCGGCGAGCAGGAACTTTTCATGTTCCTGGAGATGGTCGCCCAGTACGCCGGCGGATGGCCGGCCGTGGTCGCCGAGATCGTGCTCATCATCCTCGAGCTGATTGACGAGCTCGTCCTCCTCTTCACCGGCAAGCCCCGCGAGCTCTCGACCCTCACCGTCGCCAAGCGTCTGAGCAATAGCAAAAGCCCGGTCGCGCACCTGATGGGCGTCCAGATTCACCGCAACCTCACCCAGAACAACATCGTGCTCTCGAGCTCGGACTCCGCCTCGCAAGCCATCCTGGGCGCGATTCGAAAGCAGGCCGAGACGTCGCTCGAGGCGCTCGGCACCCCCGCCGCGCGCGCGGTCCAGATCGTCGATCGAGTCTGGAACCAGACCACCAGCGCGACCGAGCCGCTCCCGGTCGAATTAAATTCCCAGATCCCGCCCGGCTACACGATGGTCGGGCCACAGCAGATCCAGCTCGATTACATCATTCACTACAACGGCCACATCAAACGAGGCTTCGACCCGCTCAAGGCAGCGCAAAGTGCTACCAACTGGATTTATAACAACTCGAGGCTCGGCGATCTCGGCAAGATCGGCTTCCGCAAGGCGCCACAGCCGCCGAGCTGCCCGCCGGGCCAGCACTTCGATCCCTCAACCGGCAAATGCGTTCCCGACACCATCCCGCAACCCTGCCCTCCCGGACAGACCTGGGATCCGATCTCGCAAACATGCAAGCCCTCCACGCCGGCGCCGCAACCGTGCCCGCCGTCGAACGATCCCTTCGGCGACGAGCTCACCCAGGGGCTCGATTGCGTCTCGCAAAACCTCCTGGTCCTGCAGAACCAGATCGCGCAGCTAATCGCCGCCACGACGGGCGGACCAGGGCAGAATCTAGACCCGGTCACCTGCACCCAGCTGACAACGGTTGTCGCCAGCGTAAATGAATCACTTACCGCGATCGCGAGCGCGATCTCGTCCGCCTCGAGCGGCGGCCCCGGTAGCACGATCGATCTGACAGCGGTTGTCGATGCGCTAAAAAAACTTGCCGCGGCCGCGGAGGCGTACCCGCCGATCGCGCGCGCGACCGCGGACTTTATCGGCGGGAAGCTCGACAATATAGCAAACGCGGTCGCGACCTCGAGCGGCGCAGACACCGCCGGCATTGTCGAACAGCTCAAAGCCCTGGTCGCGGAGGGAGACGTCCCGCAAGCGACCCTCGACGCGCTCGCGGCCGCCGGCTTCATCTCGCCAGAAGATTTACAGAACTTGCAGGGCGCGCCCTGGTCGAAGGTCCTCGCCTGGATCGAAAGCACCAAGGCGTTCCGCGCCTGGGAAAAGTACATCCGTACCACCGGCGCCGATCCCGCGCGGCTCGCGCCGGATCTGATCGTCGGCAAACCCAAGCCCGGCAATTGGGCTCAGGACAAGATCACCGGCGCGCTGACTACCGAGCGCAACTTCATCCAGGACCTCATCGCGCCGATCCTCGAGCGGATTAAAACCGCGCTCAAGCCCGCCGGCGCGACTCAGATCGACGTCATCAACGTCAACCCCGACCAGGTCCTCGCCGACGTCGCCGCGGTCGCGCTCAACATGGAAGTCGTCGCAACTCTAGTCGGCTTACTGTTCCCCGGCGCCGCGGAGCAGCTCGAGCGCGTCACCGAGCTCGTCACCGGGATCCTCGGCCTCGAGGAGCTCCGCGAGGTGCAGCTCGGCCCGCTGGTTCGCTTCGGCATCGCGCGCGTCGCCGAGATGCAAGCGAAAGCGACCTTCAAGCAGGAGATCCCCGGCACCAGCGAGCTGTTCACCCTGGTCGCGATGGGTCTACTCGGGAGCACTCGCGCGCGCGCGATCGCGCAGTTCAACGGCACCCCAGACGAATTGTCACCGATTTTGCAACAAGCTGCTTACAGAGGACTCAATCCACGCCAGATGCTCCGTCTCATCGAGACCGGACTTTTCTCAGACGCCGAGATCGCCGACGAGCTGACCTTTTCAGGCCTACGCTCTGTGTCCCAACATCGGATGCTGGTTGCAGCTCCTTACCTGGCTTCGGCACCCCAACGAACAGCACTTCGAGCCACTCTTGAGAGTGCGTACGCGGCCGGATTAATAACGGACCAAGACCTGTCTCAACAATTTGCCGCAGCAGAAAGTGATACAGATCGGAACTCACTAGCTCTCTCACGCGCACGCCTCCTGAAACTGATCTCCGAGACCAAGGCTCTGGAAGCAGAATATACTACTTTGTTCCAGGGCGGCCTGATGACCGATGAACTCTTCCGCGCCAACCTGGCCGGGATCGGCCTGCAACCCGACATGGTCAATATCGTCGCCGGCAAGGCCGAGGCCCGCGCCAATGCCCTCCTCCAGAAAAAGACCCTCGCCGCCGAGGCCGCGCTCGAGCGCGCGACCGTCGCCAAAGCCCGCGAGGCCGCGATGGAGAATTTCAAGACCGGAACAATCGGCGCAGCTGCACTCGCAGTATCCTTGATTGCAACGGGCCTAACTGCCGTACAGGCCGCGGCCTGGGTCGATCTCGCGGTTCTCCGGAAGGGAGGTGCTCTGCGATGGCTATATGGCCTTCAGCTGTCACCACAAGAAGCAATAGTCCTTCGCGAGCGCGTAACCGCGCTAACCGATCAACGAAAGCGGTCTCTGATACCGGATACTCAATTTGTGGACGCACTGAAAGCACTCGGTCTACCTCCCCGCGAGATTAACGCTCTGAGAGCCGCCGCGGACGCGATGCTCTCGCCCAAATCATCCGCCACCGTCATCCCTGTACAAACGAACTAGGCGTCTTAAACCGCTGCAGCATCACGAAGAGCACCCCGGCCACGTACGCCCCGCAAGACTCACAGAAATTAAGGTTACCGATCCGATCATGCACGAACCCATCAGAGCGGAGCTCGAGCTCGATATGACTGTCCTTGCCGCACCCGTCGCAAATCGCTCGACTCATCGTTGGCCCTCATAGGTTTGCGTAGTTGACATAACACCCGTTATCGGAAGATCCACCAGGCCGCGGCTAGAGTCGCCACGGCGCAAGTAGCCGCCCAAACGAGAATTGCGATTTTAAGGCGATCAGTGTTCCACACCTTCGATACCTCGATTTTCCCTAGTTGATCCGCCCGCCGGGCTTCCCCATCGTCATCAGCTGCGCTTTCCGAAGCTCGCTCGCGGCAACCAAAGTCGCGAGCATCACGATCTCATCCTTAATCACAAAGTAGTTAAAAGTGAGCACGACGTACTCATCGCCGAGCCGGTTGACCTCCGCGGTAACCACCTCCGTCGTTCCCTTGAGCACCACTAGCGCCGGCGGCTTTACCTGAATCTCGATACTCATGTGATCGCCTGCCCCAACGCGCGCGCCATCGCGTCGTTGAATTTCTGCTCGTACTGAATATCCCAACCCCACTCGCCAGGCTGAACCCAATGCCCCAGATGCCAGTACATCGCGATCGTCCGCGCCTCGATCCGGTCCGCGAAGTGGTTGTACATTCGAATCAGCACCCGCGAAACGTACGCATCCCAGGTGTCGGAATTCGTCGGGTATAGATCGAAGCTTCGCGCCTCATCGAAAAGTCTCGACGGATGCACCTGCCAGCGACCCATCGCGCGCCCGCCGTCGCCCCACGCCTCCGGATTGTTAGCGCTCTCGACCTGCCCGAGCGCATCAAGAAATTGGTCAACCGTTGTCATCCTGTCCTCCTATCGGTCTCTGGGCGCGGCGTCAGTTCTGATCTCAACGCACACGTGCCGATCCTCTCCGCAGCCGTTACAGATCGCTCTACTCACGGTCTGCCGCCTCGATCAGCGCGGTTATCAGCATCTTCGTGAGCGCCATCTCGAGCGTCGCCGCCGAGAGCATGACGGCCGCGATCCGCGCATCGACCCGCGGCCGCGGATGCGGGCTCCTCAGATGGTCGCGCAAGAGCTCAATATCGTGGCCGAGATCCTGATAGCGCTTCATCGCCTCGACCATGTCCGCCGCCAGCGCCGGCGTCGAATTGGCCATCACATCCAGCGGATGCGTCTTAGCGCTCATCGGCCAGCCTCCGGAGCTGCCTCAGCAGCCGCGGGAGAATCCACACGAGCCGATTGGCGCACTTGCCACAGAGACAGATTTGCTCAATGCACCCGTTGACCGGGCGCACTGAAATAAACCCGTTGCGCTGTTTCTCGCTGCAAATGTCACAACTCTCGTACGCCAGAGCAGGACGTTCGATGTTGCACTCGAGGATAGGTTTAGCATCCAGGTCCATAGCTCTAGCCCTCCCCTAAGGTTTTCTTTCGCATCCGCTCGATTATCGCGAGGCTCTCGGCCAGCGCCCTGGCCGCGCGCCCCTTGCGCCACTCGATCCGGTCCGCCTCGGCGAGCTGTTTCGGCAACAGCTCACCCTGAGAATGCTCAGAACTTGTGTAACCCCCCATCTCAGAGAATGGGGGTATAGATCCGGAGGCAGCCAGCGGAGCTGTGGTACTAGTGCCCCGGTCAGCAATTTTCTGATATTCTTCAGCGCTGTGACGTCTACCGGACCGGCCTTCGGCCGTGGCACTAACATCAGATGGCAGTCGGGAAATGCTACCGCCAGTAGACACTTTACTTCTTATCCGATCTACGCCCGACGATCGCCCTCCATCTGACGCCAAAGCATCCATCACTCGAGCGTTGGGACTGCCAGATCCGGACTCAGCAGCTCCATCACGTACAGATCCGAGCGCTTGAGCGACAAGCCCCATGACTCTTCGCACGCCTTCCGGATCTGAGGCTCGCAGCAGCTGGCCCCGAAGAGAACGTCGATCAGTACGCGACAGTTGCCACACTTCGGGAGGCACGAGCACGAGCCCTCGTCCGGACCAAGCTCGCGGTGATCGGCTTCGATCGTAGGTCTGGTATTTGGCAACTTTCCGCACCTCCCATTTCTGCCGATCAGCTTTCGGCAACCCCCGCGCGTAAAACCGATTGCGCTGCTCCCCGTAAATCTCGCGCGCGACCAGAAGCCCCGCGGTCAGCGGCCGGAACGCGCGACGTCCGCGCCCGAGACGTAGTGGCTCGATGCGAAACCTCAGACCCATCGATCGCAGCACTTCTCGGGGGTCGTTGGAGCTGCGAAAAAGAATGGCGAAGCTCGACGCACCGAGCCGCCACATCCCAGGCTCGAGCTCCATCCGCGGCCGGCGATGGAGTGAATGCGCGATCGACGCGTGCAACTCGATCGGCGCCCAGATGCGAATGACGAACAACTGCGGAAGTGGAGCTCGCCCCGCATCGGGCGCGACCCGAGCGGTCACCTTGGACTTCAACCGCAGCTGTTCGGCCTTCGCACCGTACTTTTCCTGCAGCCGCTCGGCGAGGCGCGTGCGCTCGAGCTCTAGACACCCGGGGCATTCGCGGCACGGGATCACGCCCTCCCATCCGTCCCGATAGAACCGGATCCTCCAGGGCAGACGCGGCCACAAACACATCGTTCGCGCCGACGTCGTCGCCACGACGTCGCCCTTGTCGTTTCGCCATGTCGCCGCGAATGCTCGCGCGGGTGTCACTCCAGCCACCGCCACCGCACCTCCAGCCTCCATAGGTCCTAAAGTAGAGTTTGACTACAAATCCTACTTTAGGACCTATGGAGGACCTCAGCGCGCACGATTGATCGATCACCCGCGTAGATCGACGCTCAGACTCTAAGTTATCGACAAGCAACCTGTGGGCAACTTCCATCGCTGAATGATGCCGCGGGGAGTTTAGTCGGACGCGGATCGCCGCGTGGACACTGCTATGGGGCTCGCCCATGCGATCACGCTGGCCCCTCACAGATTCACCCCCGCGGCCAGTTGCAACCTCGACCTTCAATTTACCGCCTTGGGCGCGAGCCTCAGCAGGTCCTCGATCATCGGCCCTACCGATCGGAGTATCGCGATAGTGCTGACCATGTCGCCCGCGCGGAACGCCTCAACCGCGCCATCAATCTGGTCCTGAATAACGGCGATCTTCCCCCGCGTCTCGTAATTCTGAACCATCACCCTGCCCTCCTGATTTGCTCGTCACGTTCCCGGACCGCCGGCAGCGCCTCGAGGCTCGACGCGATCGACTCCAGCGCCGCGATCGCGCGCCCGATCCCCCAATACCACCAGAGCAGCTGACGGCCGACCAGTAGGAACACAAACCCCACGCACAGTAGAACGATCATCTGGTCACTCATGATCTTGGCCCCAAATAGCGCTTCGAACCTGCTTTGAAGCCCCACAACGCGATCGCCGCACCGAGCACTATTCCGACAGCGAAAGAAATGACCACCATCGCTTAACCCTCCCCTTTGTCGCCCGGCTCGGGCGAGCTCGGCGCCGCGATCTCCGGCGACGCTTCACCCTGGGAGGCTGTAGATTCGCCTCCCGGCGCCCGCGCCATCGCCTTCTCAGCCTTGTTGTAGAGCCGCGCGATCAGAACATCGACCTCGCCGGCCAGGACGGCGCACGCCGGCGCCGCGGCCCAATTGGTGCCCTTCAGCAAACGATCGATATTGACGAGCTTGACGTGGGCTTTCATCAGCTCCTCGACGTCGGCTTGAGTCAGCCGCGGCCCTCTGATTCGTATCCCCATGGGCACCCAGTTAGCACCCGCAAGACACCCAGTCAACCCACGAATTCTCGAAAAG
>Ga0137390_10005181_pt1 | contig 10961 bp, 7 predicted proteins | sample 15con2h24AmetaG_FD_104937 | JGI IMG/M metagenome (GOLD analysis project Ga0137390, IMG submission 104937) | Vadose zone soil microbial communities from Angelo Coast Range Reserve, California, USA - 15con2h2.4A metaG | ecosystem: Environmental > Terrestrial > Soil > Vadose zone > Saprolite... | reverse complement strand
CCGCCAGCGATGAAACGTCTGCTCGCTGATCTCCAACTTCCGGCAAACCGCTTCGATCGTCGCGCCCTGGTTGAGGTCCACCTCCGCCTCGCGCAGCTTCGCAATGATCTCCTGCGGCGTGTGGCGCTTCCTTTTCATCGAGTCCTCCCGCCCTCTCGGGCCGTTAGACTCTCATATCAGCTGGTACATCTGGAGGGGGTCAGGTCACAGCTGCCCCTCTCTGAGTAGGAGAGGAATTGCTACTCGACCAGTTCGAGTGGCACGGAGTTGCCAATCATCCTACGGAAGCTTCAGGCTGTCTTCAAGGTGGGCCAGAGTGACGAGTCTTCCAAGGACCAGCGGGTGATCAAGCAGTCTGCTAGCTTTCAAGTTCTTGGCCGCCTCGGGCCGGAGCAGGTTCCCGAGGACGGCTTCCCACTTGGGTCCGAAGTGGTCGAAGACAGAACTCTTGCCCTCGATGCGCGGTTGATTCCATCCTAAACGCCATCCTACACGGCCGGCGAAATAGCGCATACGGGCTGGTAGCGCTACCAGAGTGGACCATGCCGTCGGTCCAGCGGCTTCGCCGCGGGCGACCGGAAGCCGAGCCAAGTCGGGATGCAACGCCGCCAGGAACAAACGACTGAGCATTTGGCGGCGCTTTTCTTTCCATTTGGTTATGAGCATGGTTTCCATTACACGCCGGTTGGTCCACGGTGAGAAGCTGGACCGGAAGCGGTTGGTGGAACTGCCGATACGTCCCTGCCAGAATTGCATACGCATTCGCAAGTAAAGGATATCGAGACGAGCGAAGGCCGGCAGTTCTGGGTGGTCATGCTCAGCTATGCGTCCGCACATATGAGAGAACCAGTCAGCAATCGGAAGATGCGAAAGGCCTAATGCTGAAGGAATCAGATTTCGGAACCTCTGTTCAATGAGAGGTTCGAGAACCAGACGTCCTTCGGGGGAGGGATCGCAGAACTCGCGGCGAAGGATGATGTTGCGTGCGATGTCGCCACCGGCTGAGCCGTGGATGCTGGGTTGATTGAGAGTATCGAACTGGGTCTGCGCGTTATAGATCTGGGAATACTGGATGACATCGTATTCGAGGTCTGTGAGCCAAGCCGCGCGGGCAATGTAATCGAGTTGACGCGAGTCCTCGGATGAGAGAAAGGGTGTGACGACATGCTTGAATCCGAAGTGGCGCGCGATATGCGACGAGAGCACGACATCCTCGTCGCCGGGAGCGCCGGAGACCGTGGTCTGAAAATTCTTCAGGTTGCGAATGGCGAAGCCGACATTGGTGCGGGAATCGTAGCCTGCGGTCAGATCGAGAACAAAATTCCTCCCGCTGGCATTCAAGGAAGCGAAATCCTTGTCCAGTTCCTCGACGATACGCTGACAGGCCTCACGGGCTGAGAGCGTATTAAAGAGAAGCGCGCTCAGGGTCCAGTATTCGGACTCTCGTGAAGTCGTCTGAGTGAATTCGTACAAGTGGGCTGGCTTAAGGGAGCGAATGCCTTCATAGAGGCTGTAGTTGCCATAAATGCAGCCGCTCGCGAGAAACTCGGAGGCGGCGACCCAGTTGACGGGTGCGCCGATCAGTTGCGCCAATGTCAATGAGGAGTTTGATAGGAGCAGATAGCGGGCTGTTCGCGTGTAATAGATGAAGGTGGAGTTGAGCGGGTCTGTCCTGACGAGGAGAGAATGCCGCGGCGAGCAGTAGTTGAAGACGATAGCGGTATCAAGAGCAAATGGAAGGCCAGAGATGCCGGAGAAGAACTTGTCGAAATCCGCGGACAGCGGCGAGAGCAGGAGGACTTCGTCGGTTATATCCACTCGTGGACCGATCCATAGACGGATCCCTTCCGAAGTCTCATAGATTTTTTGGTTGAATTGCACCGGAGTCGCGGCATCACGCGTGAAAAGGTAAACGCGGCAGCCTGGGTTGTCCGTTCGCGTCAGACAGCCTGGAGAGAAGCTTTTCTCCCATTGTGCAAGCTGCAAGTCGAGCATAGTGTTGCCGGTTTCAGGATGGCAGTCGAGGGCTACGACGAATCCGCGCATGAAGATTCCGTAACTTCTCTCAAATCACTGCAGGAGCATCCGGGAGCTCTTCTGGAGGCATGCGGCTTAATCATAGCATCGTGCAGCCTATCCTCCGACGATGGCTGTCCGGCATTGTCTTACCCTGCTTTTTTGCTACTTGTTGCGCGCGTGGTTTCGATGAACTCGCTCATTCCGGCAACGTGGCTTCGTGAGATTCCAGTTTTCGTTTGGCGCTCAGTTCATTAGCATTTTGCTTACCCGGAGCACGAATGACGAGGATATCGCGCAGGTACGCGTCTATATTTCTCAAGAGAGATCCTTTACAAGTTGCGATGGCTGAGACAACTTCGCGAATTCGTTCAAACGTAGTCTTCTTTAAGAACCAGATGCGACCGGTTCTGGTTGTGTTCTCTTTCCCAGCGTTTTGTCTTTCAAGCTAGATCCCGCTTCCTCTCCGGGCTAATTTCCTGGGGGCTGGCTGTCAAGTACTTCTTGCATGACGATCTATCCGATGTACCCCCGGAAATGTTCAGATCGGATTAGCTTCGTTGCCCTCTAGTACAGTGTTCATACCTCTTGGAACCCTGTCCTTTTTTTCGACTTGTGACCGGTTTCGGACTTCGGCGTGTCATTCTAGGCTTGTTACCGTGCGAAGGGCACACGAACCCAGTCAGCTTCACGGGCGCACTCTTGGGAAAAGATTGAGGGTATGATGATCGGGGCTTCGCAGGGGAATTCGAAGCGGGCGGCTGGGTGGGACATTCTACTCTTTCTTCTCATTTTGAGCTTGGCGACGTTCCACGGCGGCTGTGCGGGCTTGACGAAGGCTAGTGGTTCGAGTGCCCCGCCGAGCGCGCCGACTGTCTCCATCACTTCGCCAACATCCAGCGCTACCGTTTCCGTCTCCACAACGGTCTCGGCGAATGCATCGGCAAACACCGTGGGTGTCCAGTTCAAGTTGGATGGCGCCAACCTGGGCTCAGAGAAAACTTCGGCGCCTTTCTCTACCTCTTGGGATACGACAACCACGGCGAACGGTCAGCACGCCCTCGCTGCGGTGGCGCGCAATGCCGCTGGCCAGACTGGGAACAGCGCGCCGGTGAGCGTTACGGTGCAGAATTCCTCCGGCGGGCCGACTGTCTCAATTACTTCGCCGACATCCGGCGCAACCGTTTCCGCTTCCGCCACGGTCTCCGTCAATGTTTCAGCAAACACCGTAGGTGTTCAGTTCAAGCTGGATGGAAGTAACCTCGGGTCGGAGGTAACTGCAGCGCCGTTTTCCGTCTCTTGGGATACGACAACAACGGCGAACGGCCAGCACACCCTTACGGCGGTGGCCCGCAATGCCGGTGGCCAGACGGCACCCAGCACGGCTGTAACTGTGACTGTACAAAACTCTTCGGTCGGTCCGCCCGTGATCAGCGGCGTCGGGGCAGGTCCAGGCTCAACTACTGCAACCATCTTCTGGGCCACAGACGTGCCTTCCGACGGCCAGGTAGACTACGGCACAACGGTAACTTACGGGCAGAGCAGCACGCTTGATTCCACGCCCGTCACTGGGCATTTTGTCGGTCTCTCCGCTTTGACTGCGTCCACGACATACCACTTCCGCGTGAAATCCAAGAGCGCCAGCGGCATGGCCACGAGCAGCGATTCCACATTCACCACACTAGCAGCGGGCGCTGACGGGTCCCTGGGGAGCTTGGCCGCCTCGATGTCACCGGGAACGTGGGCCGTGTTGAACACAAACGGCTTCAATAACGGAGCTTATCTTGCTGACCCCATAAGTTCGGGCGATTATATTACACAGTATGCAGACAAGGCTGTTTGGGATGCAGGGTCTCGAACGTTCTTCTTTATGGGGAGTGCGCATGGAACCGTTTGTTACGCAAAATTTGCAACGTATCTAGATGCAACTAGTACGTGGACAGATGGAAGTTGGGCGGGGCTACCTGATCTACCCGGAGAACAACCTTGTTTCACGGAATTTCACGGCCATGCGTATGAGCACAATGCCGTCTCACCCGGATTTGTGTACCATCGAGGCTATAACTCTGTCCACGTATATCGCTATCCCATAGCAAGTGGTGGACCTTGGGTGAAATTGCCTGACATTTCCATGGCTAATTTTCAATGTTGCGGAGCCCTGGAGTGGTTTCCTGACCGAAACGAATTGGTATTTTTCGATGGTGACTGGGGCCTTTGGAAATTTTTCAACAACGCGTGGACACAGATAGCTGCAGGTAATGGTGGCGGCTTCGCGCCTCAGTTTTTAATGGGAGGCTTTCAAAATTTCGCTCAATACAGTCCCTCGGCACACGCCATCTGGTTCGGCGGTGGAAACGGCAGCAACAAGATATACAGGTACAACTCTGACGGCACTTTTACCACGCTGAACCTTGCTCCATTTGGCTTGGGAGTTGCGCAGTCTGTTATTTCTGTAGACCCGGTGAGTGGTAATTTCCTTATTCTGCGAGACATGGGTGCCGGAAACGGGCAATTCTGGCAGTACAACGTCGTCACGGATGTCTGGACTCAATTGCCCCCTCCTCCGATTTCGGTATTGTCTGTACTCGCGTCTGGAGCTATTGGCGATGGGCTAATCGCTACACCAATTTCGACTTACGGCGTCGTCATGTATCTTAAATTTGTTTTTTCTAGTTCCCGCGTCTACCTGTACAAGCATTCCGGAGGTTGACGAGCGTGCTTCAGAACAGGCCGCCATGCTGACCGCTACCACTACAGGCTGTTCTCCAAGGATCATTAACGCCTGGGAAGTCTGGATCGATAGGCCGAAGGCCTCGATCACCAGACTATCGTTCTGACAACACATGATCCCTTGGGACTTGTCCGTTTTTCGAGCTATGACCGGTTTTGGACCTTGGACCCGGCATCCTAAGGGAGTACTGACGGGAACGTGCACTCCAGCGTGACGGGCGCACTTTTGGGAGAAAGAAGAAGGGTGCAACAATGACAAGGACTTCGCGGGGCAATTCGGAGCGGAAGGCTGGGTGGTTCATTCTCCTCTTTCTTCTTGTTTTGAGCTTGGCGACGCTTCACAGCGGCTGCGCTGGCGTAGCAGGTAAGACCGGTTCGCCGCCCGCGCCACCATCTGTCTCTATCACTTCGCCTACATCCGGCGCAATGGTTTCTGGTTCCACCACGGTCTCGGCGAATGCTTCGGCAAGCGCCGTCGGTGTCCAGTTCAAGCTTGATGGTTCCAACCTAGGCTCAGAGAAGACCTCGGGGCCATTCTCCATCTCTTGGGATGCGACAACCACGGCGAACGGCCAGCACGTCCTTACAGCGGCGGCCCGCAATGCTGCTGGCCAGACGACAACCAGCGCGCCAGTGACGATTACCGTGCAGAATTCCTCCGGCGGGGGGCCCACTGTCTCTATTACTTCGCCAATATCTGGAGCAACGGTTTCCGGCGCGGCAGCAGTGACCGCGTCGGCCTCCAGTGCAATCGGGATAGCCGGCGTTCAGTTCCTACTTGATGGAGCAAATCTGGGTGCCGAAGTCACGACCAGTCCCTACTCCGTTGCCTGGGATACCACTGGCACCTCCAATGGCGCACACGCGCTGGCAGCGCGTGCTCGCGATACTGCCGGGATTACTGCTTCTTCGGTCGGCGTGACTGTAACGGTTTCAAATGGATCTGGAGGATCAACTTTCCAAACGCGCTGCGCTGCCCCAGGCGTGATCCGCTGTGTTGGCTTCGATTCACCGGCGGATATCTCGGGAGTGTACGGCAACCCTACTGGTATTTTGCCTGGCTCTCTTGGTTCACCCACTCTTGATACAACTGTTATGGCATCCGGTGCCAGTTCCCTGAAAATGACGATTCCTTCAACCACAGGAGCGGCATCTGACCCTGCTGGATCGTATTTCGCCAACTTCTCGGACAATCTCTTAACGAAGATGGATTCGTGCAACATTGATGCAGCGAACTGTGAGTTTTACATTCAGTGGCGGCAACGAATGACGCCGGGGTTTGCGAACTACTTCCACTTCGGGGATTCCGGTTGGAAGCAAGCCATCATAGGCGCTGGGGATAATACTGGGTGCTCTCCTGGTTCGACTGCAAGTTGTTTTAGTTCTTGCACGGACATCGAAGTCGTGGATCAAAATACTGATCTTCACAAATTTGCGCAGTTGTATCACAGTTGCGGCGCTAAAGATAATTCCTATGAGGGATTGCAGGAGCCTACCACTGGTTTTGCCGACTTCTATTTACAAAATGCCATCAGGAATCCAGGCGGTTGTGTTTTCAGCAACCCGACGATCCCGCCCTGCATTGGATTTGTACCGAATACTTGGATGACCTTTCAAATCCACGTCAAGGTCGGGACGTGGTACGTAAATAACTCTCATGTGTATAAACACGACAGCATCATTCAGATGTGGGTTGCTCAAGAAGGGCAACCATCGGTGTTGATACTTGACTTCAGTCCGCAGCCGGGGGCGCCGGGATTAACATGTCAGCAGACGCAGGTAAGTGAACCTGCATGTCAGACCGGATATGACTTGGTTAATACGGCGGTAGGAACGCTGAAATATGGCAAGATTTGGCTAACTGCTTACCAGACTTCCGGCTGGAACGGGCTGACCACTACAGAAGCCACTTGGTACGACGAACTCATTATTTCGAAGAACAAGATCGTAGATCCTTGACGATTCTGCTACGTCACCAAAATTATCGCTTACGGAGTTCCGCCGCTATCAAGTGCAGGGCATAGATTACAAGCTGTCGATCGGTCGACGCGCTTTATCGGTCTAACTTCCATTTCGTACGAGAAGCCTTACATGAGGCAAGGCACGCTGCCAGATCTTGGATTTCGGGTGCAGGAAGAAATAGTTCGAAAACTCCTTGTCTCGATAATTCTCTGCCTCGTTCAGGCCGTCGCCGCACACGAAGGCTCGATAACCTAGATGTTTCAGAATCCTGAATATGTCACCACTTGTGCTTCGGCTGAGCTTCATCAACCACGCAGGGACTTGAGCTTCTGAGCTTCAATGAGCGACAGCGCCCCTATTCGCTCCTGTCTTGGGCCAAATACGGAACATCTGTCACTCGGATCTTCGTAGGCGGGGCGGCGAAGCACTTTCATTCGCTGAACAGGAGAACATTATGGTAGGCCATCGCAGGGAGTTCGGCCCATCGGACGTTTTCCGATGTTCGAACATCGGGTGAGCACGCACGAGATCTGATTTATGAACAATTCTCGCAGAACTGGTATGCGGCCCAGAACGCCGATACTTTTTACACAATTATAATTCTGGTAGACAACTTTGAGACCGGAACCCGATAGAATCGATCCGAATTTAGCTACGGTCATCCGGTTCAAACCGGATTCTACGTCTTCGTATCGTGTTGCGCCATCCTGTCGAAAATTCTTTCTTACATTCATGACAACTTTCTCAGGGAAAAGAAGATTTACCCACGGCACTTTTGTGAAGAAGTGCATGTGACTACCATAAGGCGAGAACCAAGGAGGGCCAAAAGTTATCAATATTTGTCCGTTTGGCTTAAGGGCCGACTTCATTTGTTCAAGAGCTGCGGCTGGGTCAGGGTAGTGCTCCATGCTGTTCTGAGAAATAACGAAATCGAATTGGTTTCTGTGCTTTTCTTTGAGCTGCTCTGCAAATTCGACCCGGTCGTGAACATTTGTCTCTAGAGCCAGCCTTTGGGCCTTCTCGAGCGCTTTATAATTCTGGTCAATCCCTAGAACGTGCCGCGCCCCGTTGTTCGCTAGAGATATCACTTGATAGCCTGCACCGCAACCGTAATCCAAAATATCCATCCCCTTTATGCTTTGAAGAAAACCGGGAAAGGCGTTCCTTAAGATTGCGAGAGCACCCTCGACGCTCCATTCTCTACTGCAGTTTCGATAGTCTGCGGTGCCTGGCTTCCTCGAAAGGAGCAGTAGCAATTTCTCGGCCATGCTCATCAACTATTCACTCGATAGACTTTCTACCTTGCTAGACTCCACTTGCGCGAGACTGTAAGACACACGCTCGCGTATGTCAACGCCAAGACTCGCCGGCGAGAAAGGCTGCAGGGCGCCTACCTACCAATGCGCTCCCTGTGACTCTGTCGGTGACAACTAACGAAAAGCGTTATGGTGGGTCGGCAAGGCCTTCATCGAACCGCACTCTTGGCACCGCCAGTCATCTCGTTCCAGGACACGGTTTCGGATGATGGTATACTCCTGCGGGCTCAGTTACAGCCTGGGTCGCCGGTGGTCGTTGAAATAAGCCACGATTTTATCTATGATGAAACGTCTGATGACAACACATTCGGGTGGAGATTTGTGCCCTTAGATCGCACCAAAACTTGGTTAGTGGCAGCAGTCTTTTTCTTGGGGACGACAGTTGCCATTGAGGATTGGACCACGATAAAGCATCTCGTGCGTGTGTTGAGAGACGACAAAGGCCGCGATGAGCAATCAATCAGCCGAACGAATCAAGTTTCGAATCCTGCTCCAGGCGATGTCGACTTTGCAGCCCGCTGTGATGGCCCTGGGGTCGTGAAATGTGTCGGATTTGATTCTCGTAGGGACATCGCCGGGATCTGGGGCGACCGCAGCGGCATCCTACCGGGTAAGTCGCCGCCAGTGATTGACACTGCCGTGAAGGCCTCAGGCGACGGTTCGCTGAAATTCACCGTTCCGATGAATTCATCAGCAAACTCTTCCGCATCCTATTTCACCAACTTTTCCAATGATCTCTCGATTCAATTCGACTCTGGCCAGGAGTTCTACGTTCAGTGGCGCCAGCGATTTTCACCAGAGTTCGTCGATCCGGGTGCAGAGTGGAAGCAGGCCATCATCGGAGAGGGAGACCGACCGGGATGTACTTCCTCATCATTCAAGAATTGTGCGGCTTCCTGCACAACGCTGGAAGTTGTCGCGCAGAATATCTCTAATCGAAAGTTTCCCCGGTTGTATCATAGTTGCGGTGGCAAAGACGGTCAGTATGAAGGGCTCTACGAGCCTGTTCCTCCGGATGATTTCCTGTTCCAGAACGGCATCCGCAACCCAGGCTGCCTCTATCACTTAGTGAATTCGGCGAAACCGTACATGCCTCCGTGCGTAGGCTACAAGCCGAACCAGTGGATGACCTTTCAAGTCCATATCAAGGTCGGAACCTGGTACCGGAACGACAAAGTTTATAGGCATGACAGCACCCTTCAACTTTGGGTGGCTGAGGAAGGCAAGCCCTCCGTCCTCGTCATCGACTACAGTCCTAAGGACCCAGCCTGCCAACAGCGGCAGGTGAGTCAACCGGACTGCCAAACGGGCTACGATCTAGTGAACGATAGGATCGACGTAGCCAAGTACGGCAAGATTTGGCTCCTTCCATACAGCGGCTCCTCGGTCTTTCCCTTAGCCGCCTCCACCTGGTATGACGAATTGATTATCTCGCGAACCAGAATCTCAGATCCGAAGATGGAGTGAAATGTGAGGTCTAATCTGGTTCGGCTGAAGCTGCCATTCAGCAGTCGGGCGGCGCAAATGGGCTGGAGTTGTGAAATCAGACCCATTTTTGCACGCCCTGCGTCGTTCTGACTTAGGCACCGCGAAACCCCGCCGCGACTATAAGAGAAGCGAAGTCGGCTGTACATCTTTCGAGTTGTGACCTACTCTAGTTACGGCGTCCAAGTCCGAAGGCACACTCTGGGGCACCACATTGCCGTTTTCCGAACGATCCGCAGCATGGCCGCTTCCAAGTATATGACAAAATCAATAAATTAACGTTTGGGTTAATAGAAATTTGGGATTTCGCGCACGTACGAAGCCTAAGTGGCAGGATTTGAGGACACCAGCTCTTGCCTGGTGGATGCCAGGGTCAGAAGAAGAGCAAATAGACATCCTGAAATGGGTGCAGCCGCCCGATTGCTCTACGGGCGACAGAATAGGGAAAGCATTTTGCAGGAAAGAGCAGGGAATTTCCGTTCCCCACGTCAGTAGCGCGGCCGACGGGTACATGTAAGTCATTGATTCTAGAAGATTTAATAAGTTACCTGTTTGATGGGCGAAGGTGCGTTTGGAAGGCTGATTGCTAACTACGTGGGGGCTGATGGTTTCGACCTAGGTGTATAGTCACGATCATAAGGATCACGAGTGGGAATGCCCCAATCAGTTAGCGTGTTTGGGCTCGGCTATGTCGGGTCAGTAACTGCCACATGCTTGGCTTACAAGGGAAGCCGTGTTCTTGGCGTAGACGTGAGCCCAGCCAAGGTGCGAATGTTGGATTCCGGCCGAAGTCCTGTGGTCGAAGCACGCCTGGATGAGCTTGCCGCCGAATGCAATCAGGCGTGTAGACTCCATGCAACAACTGATGCAGCACGAGCCGTACTGGAATCAGAGCTCTCGTTTATCTGCGTCGGAACGCCCAGTCTCCGCAATGGCAAGTTGGATCTTAGGGGTGTTGAGCGAGTGTGCCAGGACATTGGAGAAGCGCTTCGCCGTAAACCCTCATTCCACTTAGTTGTTCTGCGCAGCACAGTTTTGCCTGGCACCACCGAATCAGTAGTCATTCCGGCACTAGAAAAGGCGAGTGGAAAACGCGCCGGAACTGATTTTGCAGTCTGTTTCAATCCTGAGTTCCTGCGAGAAGGCACCGCTATCACAGATTTCATGCAGCCGCCATTCACAGTATTAGGAGCACAGGATCCTACACATCTAGCGCTCCTGCGGGAACTTTACTCCGGGGTTCCCGGTAGAATCTTCGAAACATCATTAGCGGCGGCCGAAACTGTGAAGTATGTTTGCAACGCTTTCCACGCCTTGAAGGTCAGCTTCGCGAATGAAGTGGGGACGCTTGCCAAGAAGCTTGGAGTGGACACAGAAGCCGTCACTGAAATATTTACGTCAGACACGACGCTCAATATCTCCGCGGCTTATCTCCAGCCTGGCTTTGCCTTT
>Ga0137390_10005180_pt1 | contig 10962 bp, 16 predicted proteins | sample 15con2h24AmetaG_FD_104937 | JGI IMG/M metagenome (GOLD analysis project Ga0137390, IMG submission 104937) | Vadose zone soil microbial communities from Angelo Coast Range Reserve, California, USA - 15con2h2.4A metaG | ecosystem: Environmental > Terrestrial > Soil > Vadose zone > Saprolite... | reverse complement strand
GAACCCCAGATAACAGTAGATCTTCCAACTACTTACCCTAACCCTCTATTTCCAACGACCGGGTGATGGCATTCTTGGCTCCTTCCCTGATCCGAGACTGCTGATTGCACCTCATCATGATAAGCTGTTTGGCTCTCGGTGCTGTTAGGGAGACTGATTATTTTGGGATTGAATGTTATGAAATACTAGTCTGTATCCAAAACAATTCCGAGTCCCTACCGTGACGTTACTGCCTAGTTCAGATTGTCATCAGAAAAACTTAGGGATCGTCGGACAACACGATCTGGATCATGCCGCTATCCTCGGCCCAGCCAATAACCAAGGCATATATTCTTCCGAAGTACCTCTGTCTGAACATCGGCCAGTCCAGTCCATGCTTGCCGGAACGCCACAAAAGTTTCTGGGGAGCACTTGTGTCGATTGCCGTGTAATTTGTGCGCTAACGTGGGTAGACGCCCGGCCCGGGTTGTTGCCTTCGCGAGGGCGGCCGCATGAACGGGCAGATATCGTATGCCATCGACTTCAATATAAATCAAACGACTCAACAGTCCTCATAAACTACAAAAGCAGAGGTGAAAACGCCTTCAGATGAGGACTGAATGACTTATGCTCATGCGACTCGGATCGCCATCCGTGTCTATAGTTTCTTTCCCATAAAGTAGGGTGACACATGCGGTAGTTTTCGCAACTTGGCGACATACCATCATGACATAAAATGCAAAGGAAAGAGAACATTACAAGCCCTTTATTGCGACTCAGCAGCCCGCTTCCGCCTGACGTCACGCTCCTCGGCAATCGTAAGCTTGGTACCCTTGCCCTTGGGCAGCGAGACCCAGGGCTTTGTACCCTCACCAATGACAAAGATGTTGGTTATCCTGAAGACGCGACATCTCATTCATCTAGCTCGTGTCAGTGTATAAATGCTACTCACCGTGTTGCAAAAGTACGATCCAATGCATCTTTCACGTGTACTATCTCAAAGCCACCAATGTGCTTCTCGCGGTGTATGATAACGCCCGCACGACCCATGTTACGACCGCCAGTGATCATGACGAGGTTTCCGGTATCGAATTTTGCGATGCCGGTGATCTTATTTTGGGTGAAGTCGAACCTGACGGTGTCGTTCACTTTGACGACGGGATCGGGATAACGAATTGTACGTCCGTCGTGAGTGACGATGTAGGGGACGCCCCGGTTTCCAAGAGCAACCTTCTTCACCTTGAGAAGCTTGTATGCCCCCTCCTCAGCAGTGATCCGGTGGATAACAAAGCGGCCCTTGACATCGTAAAGCAGGCGGAAGTTCTCGCCGGACTTCTCGATGGAGAGAACATCTAGCAAAATATAAAACTCATCGAACGAGACATAATCACCGGGTATCTTACCCATGAAACCAGTAGGATATGTGTTGTCCGTGCGGACCTTGGCGTCAACCTTGATCAGGCGCTGCTGAACAATCGAGGTGACTTCACGGCCAGTCAACGCGTACTTCAGCCTGTTGCGAAGGAAGATGGAAAGAGGGAGGGATTCCCGGAGTTTATGGGGACCAGGAGAAGGACGAGGGGCCTGGAAACACATTGTACCAGGAAAGAAACACGAGGTGGTAATGAACGTACGTATGTGCCGCTTAGTTTATCAAGCATCCATGAAGAGGGTGCGGCGAGACGCTTGAGGTGTTTTCTGGGTCCACGTACCTGCAAGGCAGCATGGTTAGCACCGTGAAGTAAGAGGACGAACCGGTCATGCGCCGCAGAAGAGAGATTGCCATCCAGACAGAAGGACAGCATCCACCCTTCTCATCGTCCATCCACCAGTTCAAATTTCCCCATCTCTCCCCAACAACGCATGATGACACAAAGGAGGCACAAACTGACCATGGTGAATGTGTCTTGAGGGGTGGAACGGAGTCGACGACAGCGACCTTTTGATTTTGCTTACAACGGCAGTGTCGTGCCCCGTACCAAAGTTTGCTTCTAGCGTGGGGAAAACTCCGCTTTAGGTAGCCACCAAAACTGGCACGTGACTCAGTCCCAGCCACATCTAAAGTTACGTAATGAGTGTAATAGGCATCTAGCTACTCAGGCTACTCAGCTCAGGTACTAATACAACAAGTTCAGATGATAATTAATCAGTTGCTGCCCTTCGTAGCTCGAAGTACCATGTCCTCCAATGTTATGGCCCGGTATTCCCCGTCGTCGTCAGGTGCCCACACGGCATCATCAAGAACATATACAAGAATTCCGCCCCTCCCATCCGCAGTTGGCGAAACGCGGAAAAGCGGCATACGCGAGCGTTCATGGACGCGACCGGCAGGCAAGAACATGAGATTATGCGTTGCCGCAAAGTCCTCCACAATCGAACGGAAGGTGATCTCCTGAAGACGTACGGGCGCGTTTTTCCCCGGCGCTCCCCCTTTCGCCGCCGCGGTGGACGCAGGCGTCGGCGTGGCACTGCGCTGGTGTTCTGTGCGTGGGAGCTTCGTGGGCGCGTCCGGTCCGAGCTCGATGGCCATATTCATGAGCTGAAGTCCGCGCGTGAAGCCGTCGCGCACAGCGGTAAGCGCCAGAACGTCCTCGGGGAACACGCTCTTCCAGAAGGCATACCACTGTGCGACTTCTTCAAAGTTCGGTCGCGGCTGCACGAGCCAGATGTGTAACACGTCCAGCCACTTGGGGAAGAATTCGGCGGCGAGCAGCGACGCGAGGATGGAGCCACGTAAGAGAGGCGCCCATGCGAGCACCCGCTCAAGTGGGGCCATGTCCTGCGAGCGGGGATTCACGCGGAACTCGTCGCGCAGTGTAGAGCCGAGCTTGGGGACGATGTACTTGAGCATCATTGTATCCCAGTCGCCTACGCTGAAGACCTCACGCCACGCCGCAAGATCATCGGGAACGCCTTCCGTGATATCCCAGCTCCGATGGACTGACTTGAGTTTGCGACACGCGTCACCCAGAAACTCTTCCATACGCAGGCCGACATGTGGCAGCCAGGGAAATACCAGCGTCTTTAGCGGGACGTCCGAACGGCGCAGACTCCAGTCGGCCACCGCTTTGGAGACCTTTGGAAGAATAAGTTGGTCGAGAAAGTTATCGCGAATAAAGGGGGGGAGAAAAGTCGACCAGGCTTCGTATAGTTTGACAGCCGGTTGGGGCTTGCAGGGGTCCCAGTCGTTATTGATGGATGAGCGGACTCTTGGCAACCACACGTTCCACAGTAGGCTTTCGAACGGTGTCATGGGTACATCTACCTTTGGCGGCGGCACGGGGAATGCGCTGACTCCAAACAGACTCACTTGGGTATCTGGAGGGCGCTCCTCATGGTCCGCGAGTTTTAGGGCTCGTTTCCAGAGTCGGAACGTCGAAAGTAATTTGTCGGGTTCCTCCAGCGGGTTCCATTGAGAGAGCATCCGTCGTACCTGATAGAGAAATAAGTGCTGATACGACATTCCAGCCGTAGTCGCACGTACTATAGGGGCGATGGAAGCCACGACAACCTCATCCAGTTTATACCTATCGAACTCTGAAGGGAATTGGGACAGAAGCTTGTGGAAATGAGGCGAGAATGGTTCGAGCGAGGCTTCGTAATCCGATGCCTGCTGCCTGGATAGTGTCCGTATGTCATCGACCACAAGACGAATTTGTTGCATCCGAGAGATAACTTGACGTGCTCGTTAACATTTAGATAGGTCTATCTAAGCGAAAAGACGTACGTTCTGCCTCCTCGTCGATTTTCTTCCTTAGCCTAGCTTCCTCATCTTGAAGAGTCTGCCTTCTCTTCCGAATTTCCTTTGCTTCCCGAGCGAGGCCTTCTAGGTCCCTTGTAGCAGCCTCGGTAATGAGTCTGATGTTATGTCGAATTTCCGGTAGGCGAGTAGAGTCGGTGGAGGGCGTCCATGAGGCTTTAGACACCTCCGCTAAAGAAGAGACTTCCCGTGGCTATATTCATGGGAATAAGCAATCTGCCAATTACCGGCATTGAGAAGAACACTGACCGTTGCACCAGTGGCATCAATAATAACACCCACTCCAGAGGGACCGGCGACGTCCTCCCCGACCTCAGCAACGATCTGCTCGTAGGTCTTATGCTCAACTTTGGTTTTGACCTTCTTTGGTTTCTTCCACGCATCTGATCTCTTATCCACTTTGTCTTTGGCCTTTGTCGCCTTCTTTTTACGTTCTTCGTCCTCGTCGTCACTGACGGACTCTCCACGGCGACGCGCCTCCGTCTTCGACTGGTCAGTGCGCTCGCCAAAACCTTTGAAGGCGATACCCATATTCTTCGGGCGCAATTTTGTCTCGATCGGGTTGACGATACCCCGACCCTCTGAGCCAAGACCGGTGCCCGTTTCCCAACCCATCTTCGCGAGCATGCGCGCGCCAAATGAACTCTCGAGCTTGCGGAAGTGTGCGTTCTCGGCAGCCGAGAGACTTGGCTTGGGAGGTTGAGCTGTGGAGGGTGTGCCATTCCTGACGAACGCGCGTTGTGGGCGTGAACTCCCACCAAACGCGGACGGAAGGCTGCTGGGGATGGTAGTATCCTCGGATGCTGGCGGGGCGGGGGAGGGTGAAGGCGCAGGAGAGGGTGTTGGAGGGATGGAGACTGCGGCGGGGCGGGACGCGCCAATCCCGCTCCTTGTGAAGCCAGAGAATGTAGTTGGGGGATGTGAGGTAGATGCGCCCAGTCCGAGACCACCAAAACGGGGCCGTTGCTCTTCCTCCTCGTCAATCTCATCCCGCACGCGCGGTGAGGGCGCCTTGGAAGGTTCAGTGTCTTCCTTGTCCTCGTCGCTGTCGTCGTCATCGCCATCGTCGTCGGCATCATCATTGTCTGCACCATCTGAATCCTCCTCCCCCTGGCCATCCTCATCTTCAGCATTGTCACCCGAGGACTCGGAACCAGAGTCGCGGCCAACAACCACCTCCGGTATATCCATTACTTCGGCTTGATCGAGCTTGGGTTTACTACCCGTCGTCTTGCTTGACACAAAGGCCGGTGCTTTAGCCCAGTCACGCCGCACGGCTGGCTTGCGCCTGCCTCCGAAGCCCTCATCCTCGCTATCCTCGTCGCCGGTTGTTCGCCGCTTCTTCCGCTGGTAAGAACCGTCGTCATCAGCGATTTCATCATCTGAACCGCCTGAGGAGTCCGAGATACCGTCGTCCATAAAACCGCGCTTTCTGCGAGGCATGGTAGGTAGGAGTTAAGACTAGAGGAGCACAGAACCTCGGTCAAGGCAGGAGTCGCGACGATGAGTCACTTTTGGTCACAAGCCAGAAAAGAAAAAAAAAGGCAAATGTGAGCCACAAATAAAATCGTGAAGGCTAAAATACACACCTCTTTTCACGCAAAACGATAGCAACGACGAGGGAAAGAGATAGAAAGAGCAAAAGAAGGGCCTGGCCGGGAATTGAACCCGGGACCTCCTCCAGATTGCATAAAGCCCTAAGAAGGAATCATACTACTAGACCACCAGGCCGATATCCCCGATTTCCGTGTAAACAAACATAATGCGGATCGGCCTCGACAAATTGGGAAGGGATGCTGACGCGTCCAGAGACACGCGCGTACGCTTACGCTAAGCCAGGTTAACTCACTGTAAAGACATCGAGTCCGTTCAACTCCATGGACACGACACCTTCAAGACCACCAAGGCCAATGGATCCACGAAGAGCGGACGCCTTGAAGGCCTACCGTGAGGTCAGCGATGTTTTGACATTGCGCTGAACATCCACTCAAATTGTTTCAATTCCAGAAAATGCAGGCACATGAGAACATGAGTGAGGCCTTGAAGAATCGTACGTGCTACACAAAATTTTACATCACGTCGTCTTGCTCACCGTGATGCTCAGTGCGGTTCTCCATCAAAGACCTACAGAAGGACTACAAGAAGACCGAGGAGGATATCAAGGCCGTCCAGTCGGTCGGTCAAATCATTGGGGAGGTCATGAAGCAGCTAGACGATGAACGCTGTGCGCATAGGTCATCTCAACACCGCCTTGCACGTACTGATCTTCACCGCCAGTCATCGTGAAAGCTTCGTCGGGCCCACGCTACGTCGTCTCCTACCGACCCGCTCTTCCCGCACACAAACTCAAGGCCGGGACACGCGTCAGCCTCGACATGACCACCCTCACCATCATGCGCATCCTCCCACGAGAGGTCGACCCGATGGTATACAAGATGAGCCTCGAGGACCCCGGCGGTGCCACTTTTGCCGGCATCGGCGGCCTCGGCGAACAAGTGCGCGAGCTGCGCGAGGTGCGTGTTGCCCGCCCATTCCGCCTCACCCGTCCGCGCCCGACACCGACACCCGGCACCGACGCCTCCCGCCTCCGCAGATCATCGAGCTTCCCCTCCTCAGCCCGGAGCTCTTCCAGCGCGTCGGCATCAAGCCCCCGAAAGGCGTGCTCCTCTACGGCCCGCCCGGGACGGGCAAGACGCTGCTCGCCCGCGCGGTCGCTGCGACGCTCGAGACCAACTTCCTCAAGGTGGTCTCCTCCGCCATCGTGGACAAGTACATCGGCGAGTCGGCGCGCGTGGTGCGCGAGATGTTCAGCTATGCGCGCGACCACGAGCCCTGCGTCATCTTCATGGACGAGATCGACGCCATCGGCGGGCGCAGGTTCTCCGAGGGCACCAGCGCGGACCGTGAGATCCAGCGCACGTTGATGGAGGTCCGTCCGTCGTGAAAGCGAGCCAGGTGAATGACTGACTGACTCACACACGCACGCACGCACAGTTGTTGAACCAGATGGACGGTTTCGACTCACTCGGGCGCACAAAACTCATCATGGCGACCAACAGGCCAGACACGCTCGATCCCGCACTGATGCGCCCCGGCCGCCTCGACCGCAAAATCGAGGTGCCGCTCCCGAACGAGCAAGCGCGGCTCGAGATCCTCAAGATCCACGCGGGGCCCGTGAACAAGCACGGCGAGATCGACTACGAGGCGATCGTCAAGGTGCGGACGGATCCTTTCCTTTTTTTTTTTTTCGTTTTTCCCGCAACGCCCCAACCCAACATTGACGCGCTGTTGTTGTTGTGTTTTTGGTTTTTTTATAGCTCTCGGACGGGTTTAACGGGGCTGATTTGCGGAACGTCGTGACGGAAGCGGGTATGTTCGCTATTCGAGACGACCGGTACGAGTCTCCGTTCCCCGACGCGCGCAGAGTCGGTCTCTCACCTTTCTACGCCGGCAGGGAATATATCCAGCAGGAGGATCTTACAAAGGCGGCGAGGAAAGTTGGCGAGGCGAAGAAGCACGAGAGTAAGCGGCACTCGCTTTTCGTGTGACGATGACCCGTTTCCTAATTCTCATCATCACAGCCAAACTCGATGTATCAGCATAGACCGACATGTGTTCCTCCCGCTTTCTTTTCCTGTTCCTCGCACTGCACTGTAATAATTGACGACATAATGTCACCTACGCTGCGCTCGTCAGAGTAAGAGCAACAACAAACGACGCTCACAGCTCACAGGTAAAAAAGATAGAACCGTGACTTGTGTGAAATATTACAAAAAAGAAAAAAGAAAAAGTGCAGCCGACGACATGATTACCAAAAAAGTAGGTAGGTATGTATATCCAAACCAACGAAAAACTCAGAAGCCCAAAAACCGTTTCTTCTTCTCCTTCTCTTTCTCCTTCCCCGCCTTGTCCTTCCCGTTCGCCGACGACAACCCATGCGACGAGTTAACCGACACCGAGCTGCCCGTGAACGATGGATCCGGCCCAGACCGTCCCACGCTGCCCACGCTGCGTGCGCTCAAGGTCTTTCCCAGCACCGGTGGCCTTTGTGTCTGCTTCTGCTGTTGCTGCGGCTGCTGTGGCGGCGGCGCTGCGTCGCGCGTAAAGTACCGTTCATCGTAGAACGCCTGATACGGCCGCGTCGCGCGCAGCTCCCTCAGTCCGTTCGGCGCGGCGCGCGAGCCGACACCGCTGAGATCGAGCACTTTGAGATCGTCGATGAATTGGCGCGGCGTCAGCACGTGCGTCGATCCTATCCGCCATCACCGTCCACACCATCAAATTAAAAAAAAGAAAAGAAAGCATGCCGTTAGCCTTAGCCCTTTTCAGGTTTCATTCCACAGAGCAATGCCCCGCACCGATGAAGATGTCCTTCCCCAGCTGACTCGACAGCAGGCACGCATCGCGCATCTCCGAGTATGTCATTCCGCCCGCGACGAACAAGAGCAACCGCTGACGCGTCTCGGCTACCGCGCCAGCTGTGCGCGCCGCGCGGTGCCAGCTAGGCTTTGCGCTCCGCAGCGAGGTCGTCGGTGTTGGCGCCGGCCGCGCGCTGAGTGCGGCGGGGGTAGACTGTGGATAGTCCTTGACGTAGGGGAAACTGACAGAGTCCAGCTTTCCGGAGACGTGGTCCTGACATCATCACGAGCATAGTGAGCGACCACAACAGAGAAGAGGAGAGGAAAGGGACGGGGGCATACCTGGATAACCGTGCGTAAAAGTGGTTTGTACCGAGAGAGTTCGTACTCCTCTTCATTCGACTGCTTCTGTTTAATGCGTCGCTTGAGGTCCTTATCCCCTGGCCCCTGCGCTCATGTAGCAATCTTGTTAGCGCCCGAAAAGATAAGATAATCGACCTCGTTTCGCACCCTATTGATCCTCACGCCCATGTGCACGAGAGCATTGACGGCCTCCATCTCGGGCCGCGTCAATCGCGCGTGTTGATACAGACGACGGCGGTCCTCGTCGGGGACGCCTTCTCGATACTGGATGTATAGCGCGATGATGCGGACCTTGTTGGAGTTACTGTCACAGACAATGGTCAGGGAGCCGCGAGCACGTTCTTGCCTATCACATACATGACTTCCCGGCTATCCAGGAGCGGTACCATCTCTTCGACCAACGTCTTTGGCGTCTTACCTTGCGCAGTCAACCCCGTTGAACAGTTCTACGCGTGGGTTATAAAAAAACACGCCAGTGTTAGCCTCTACCATGAGACATACCTGCTCAACAGTTGCTACCACTGGCAGTTTGTCGCGTTCAAAAATATCCATGCACTCCTGTGCCATACTCAAATGCAAGGAAAACTGCGAGCATCCAGGCCGTGATTAGAGCGATAGACGGTTCTCGTGAGACCAGCCCACGCACCTTTTCTCTCTGCTCTTGATACTGGGGTAGGCTGGCCAGCATGTCTTTCATATCATTGAGCGTAGCAGCACCCTCCCTGAACAAACGATTCGTCGGAAAACCGGTGCCAATGTCAGTGCATGCAGGAGGGCTGAGCGCACCCCTTGAAACCAGCATTATCCGTCATAAACTTGTTGAAGTCGGCCATGAGCTTGTCGATCGCCTCACGCATGTGCATGTGTCGCACGTCGGTCCACACCGTATCCGCGTCCGAAAGGACTGCCGTCTTGTCTTCGTACGCGCCAACCGAGGACTGGAACTTGTACCTGCACAACCGTCAAGTTATAGCAAGAAGTAAGAGGGTCGATTGCACGCAACGTGTATTTGGACCCATCTTCGATAGGAAGAAGGTCGTTCGCCATCGCCTGGTACGTAAACTCATGAATAAGCGGCGCCATGACGTCCATCGCGCGCTCGGTCACGATCAGCGTCGCACGCTGCCTCCCAGAATCCGGTTTCTATAAAGGGGCACCACCCGTGAGGGTGCGCAGGCCCCTTTTTTCTTTTCGGTCGCACAACACGCACGCACCGGAAACTCAGGATTCGTACGCTTATACTCATCCAACGCAGCCTGGATCTCAAACGCCAGCACGCGCGACAGCACCTCCGCCTCCGCCGCCTCGTACTGGCGCACTTGCTCGCCGCGCGCGAGGTTCGTGCGCCAGCGCAGCGAGTTCTCTTGTGGGCGCGCCGTCGCACGGGTGCTCTCGTGCGGGCGGAGCGCACCGAGAGGTCCGTGGTCTGCGGGGACGTAATATCGGATGTATGGAAATTCATTCAGCGTGATGCACACGTTTGCGATCTGCATGCCATGCCACGTGAGGCGAGAAGAGGAGGGTGTGGGTGTTGTTGTGAGGAAGGAGTAATGAAACGCACGGATTTCGCCACAAAGTGGACGTCCTCCATTAGCCTGTCGCGCTCGGCGCGTGCGGTAGCATCGGCTCGGATGGGGCTGTACATGCTGAAGAAGTACTCAGGCACGCGTAACGAGAATGCCTGCGCCTCGATCGCTGAGAACGGCAAGAAAGAGGGGGGGAGGGGGGAAACAAAGTGGCTCAGAGCCGCGAAGAACACGCAAGCAACGAGGCGCCTGATGTGACCGACGCACCCCAAAAGTTGACGTAGAGGTCCTGCAGGCCACGGAGGAACGGTTCCGCGGGCGAAGACGTCAGTCGCTGGAAGAGCTCTTCTGCCAAGCCTGATTTATTTTGTTTTGTTTTGTTTTGTTTTGGGGGGTTCCAAGGCGCGCGCGCGGAGGGATCAAGAGCGTGGTTAACGGATGCAGGCGGAGAGGGAACGAAAAGGACGGAGAGGACGGACCATCGATGAAGAAGAGGTGCGCGCCGGCATACTGCTGTCGCCCGCCGGAAAAATCGCGGATGATGCGGTCGATATTGGCGGAGGTGGGCATGAGCATGTAGACGGCGTCGAAGCTCGGTTGTGCTTCGCGATTGTTCGTTATGGATTCGATGACTTTGAATAGACCGAGTGTCAGGCAGAGTCTGGGACAGATATCAAAGGGAAAAGGGAGCGCACGGGTTACATTCTCCTCTAAGATATCAAACTGTTTGAGGACCGAGTTGAGAAGCTGCTGCGAGTGCTCGTCGATGACGAGGATCTTCCATCTCGAGGGGGGGTTGACGGAGCGGATAGCGTCCAAAAACTCTGCACGAGAAATGTGAGGGATAGAGGATTGGCCAAAAAGAAGAGGCGCACTATTTCTGACGGTGGAGATGAGGGAGGACATGCGAGGTCGTGAGCAGCGTTGGGAGGGGCACAGACACAGAGACACTCCGAACCTGCTGACTCGCTCGGCT